>CETX01106193.1_pt1 | contig 40825 bp, 36 predicted proteins | sample 356501 | NCBI WGS metagenome assembly CETX01 (sample SAMEA2623390, study PRJEB7988) | marine metagenome | biome: marine biome (ENVO:00000447); feature: mesopelagic zone (ENVO:00000213); material: "saline water (ENVO:00002010), including plankton (ENVO:xxxxxxxx)" | depth 450 m | reverse complement strand
TGCCATGGAATTAAAACCTTATTCAAATAGGGGTTTTAAAAACTCAATTGGAGTTGACTAAAAGTCAGGCCCAATAATAATCAAATAAATTTAGTCTGGCAAAATTATTTATTTACGAGCCCTTAATAAAAATGGCCGATCAAATTGACCGGCCTTTAATACAAACGCTGTACGAAAATTGTACTTACAACCTCAGGTCCGCTTCGCCCAGCGGCAAAATACCCTTCAGATCAAACAGAACCCCATTATCTTTCAAATAAGCGCGCAACTCTTGCGAAGATCTAGTGGCATACTCACGATGCGGCACCGCCAGAAACAGTGCGTCATAACCTCCGAATCTCGGTGCCTCTACCAGAGAAATACCATATTCATGTTCTGCTTCGGCATTATCCGCCCAGCAGTCTGTTACATCCACCGAACAGCCAAAATCTTCCAATTCCCGAATAACGTCAATCACCCGAGTGTTGCGCAAATCCGGGCAATTCTCCTTAAAGGTCAGCCCCATTACCAGCACTTTCGATGATGCAACGGTATGGCCGGCCTTGATCATCGCTTTTACCAACTCAGCCGCTGCATAGGGCCCCATATTGTCGTTTACCCGCCGGCCGGACAGAATAATTTCCGGGTGATAACCAATAGCCTGGGCTTTGTAAGTGAGATAGTACGGGTCCACACCAATACAGTGGCCACCGACCAGTCCAGGTTTAAAAGGAAGAAAATTCCATTTGGTTCCCGCGGCGGCCAGCACTTCATGAGTATCAATTTTCAGGCGCGAAAAGATCATCGAAAGCTCATTCATCAGGGCGATATTCAGATCACGCTGGGTATTTTCGATAACCTTCGCCGCTTCGGCCACTTTAATGGAACTGGCTTTATGGGTGCCCGCCGTAATAATACCGGCATAAAGCGAATCCACTTCGTCAGCAATATCCGGAGTGGAGCCAGAGGTAACCTTCATTATGGTAGTTACCCGATGCTCTTTATCACCCGGATTAATACGCTCAGGGCTGTAGCCAGCAAAGAAATCCTTGTTAAACGCAAGGCCAGAGACTTTCTCCAGTACCGGCACACAAACTTCTTCCGTGGCGCCAGGATAGACCGTGGATTCGTAAATCACGATATCGCCCTGCTTCAAAACCTTGCCTACGGTTTCGCTGGCTTTTACCAGAGGTGTTAAATCCGGGGTTTTGAATTCATCAATTGGGGTGGGCACCGTGACAATGTAAATCTGGCAATCGCGAATGCCCTCAAGATTATCCGTAAACGACAAACCAGATGCTGCCGCTAACTCTTCCTTGGAAACCTCACGGGTAAAATCAACGCCATCCTTCAGTTCGGCAATGCGCTTACTATTGATGTCGAAACCGACAATTTCGCGTTTCTCGCCAAAGGCAGCAGCAAGAGGCAGACCAACGTATCCCAAACCGATAACTGCAATTTTCTTCATTTTATAAACCTTTCCCTGTGAACCAGGGGGCTGCCCCCTTTTTCATAATGCCGTTTTCAGGTCCTGATTACGCAGAATTCGAATAATAAGAACGCCACTCTCATCAACGCGGTAGTATATTGAGTGACTCTGGTAAACGCTGAGCCTATACCCCGGCTTCAGATGATCAATGGCCGGATACAAATCGGGCTGCGCTGCAATCTGTTCGAAGCGCTCCTCCAGCCCATCAACATAAGCGTCCGCCTGAATCAGACCAAAATTCAGCAACCCAAACAAATAAATCGATTCAAAATCCTCATCAGCTCTTTTACTGAGCTGGTAATTTGCCATCTTTTTCGAGCCTCTCCCTGGCCGCCTGACGAATTTCTTGTGGGCTGCGGTTGCTTATACCACTGCGCTCCCCTTCATCAAGAGCCGCACGCAGTTGTTCTATTCCCGCATTACGGGCCTGGTCCTGCCGAATCAGATCACGAAAATACTCACTGTCGTTAGTGAAGCCGCCGCTGGCGATCCGGGATTTAATCCAGTCACCTTGTTGGTCGGTCAATGTTATTGTCTTGCGTATGGTGCCCATCCCCTCACTCCGCAACAAAGTTCATACTATTGATGCAGATTAGCACAATAACTCAAAACAAGGCAGGGTGAATTCAACCGGTGCGAGCATGCCCTTTAATCCGGAATCACTACACGGCTCTCAGGCAGAGAACTCACCAGCCTCTCTCGAAATGCCGCCTTCGCATCCTCATCCCCATGCACTACCCGAATCTCCCTCGGTGCTTCAGGAATACCTTCAACAAAACGAAGCAAATCACCCTGCCCTGCATGGGCCGAATAGCCTCCGACCTGATGAATTCGGGCCCGGATATCGTAGCGGTCACCATCCAACTCCACCCAACCACCACGGGGACCATAGGTCAGAATATCCCGTCCCGGCGTGCCCGCGGCCTGGTAACCCACAAACAGTACATCGTTCCGTTTATCCCCCAGCATCGCCCTCAGATAATTCACCACACGGCCACCGGCGCACATTCCGGAACCGGCCAGAACCACACAGGGGCGGTGGGAGCGGGCCAGGTAATCTACCGCATTCAGGTGGTCTTCGTGGGAGTTGATGACCGTGAGTTGCTCGAAAGAGAGCGGATGCCGGCCCTGATTGACCAATTCAGTAGCCTCGGCGTCCCAGTAGGGTTTCAGATCGCGGTAGATGCGAGTGAATTCGGCGGCGAGTGGGGAATCGACGATAATTTCCAGAGACTCCCAGGTGAAGGAGGGGTCTGACCCCACGGGGTCAGACCCCATTTTCATGCCCGAAGCTACCGCGCCTCTCCCAAACTCATGAATCAAACTCTCAATTTCATAAAGCAATTCCTGCGTCCGCCCAATACTGAACGCCGGCACCAGGACTGTCCCACCATCTTCCAGGGCGTGCTCCAGGACCGACTTCAACCGATAGCGACGTGTTTCCCGGTCCTCATGATCCTTATCCCCATAAGTACTCTCAATCACCAGCCGGTCCGCCCGCTCCGGAGACTGCGGCGCCGGCAGCAACGGTGCATGGGGCGCCCCAAGATCGCCACTGAACACAATCCGCTCTGCAACATCCCCCACTTGAGCATCACACTCTACATAGGCGGAGCCCAAAATATGCCCAGCCCTCTGTAGCCGAATCGACAACGAAAAATCATCTTCAGCAAACACCGAATGCCATTGGCCATAAGGCACCGGCACCAAACGGGAACGAATCAGCCCCAGAACGCGCTCAATCAGCTGACGGTCGCGGGTAAAGCCAATCTTCAGGGCATCCTCCAGAATCTCCGGCAGCATAATGGCAGAGGGTTCGGAACAAATAATGGGCCCGTCAAACCCCGCCGCCAGCAAATAGGGAATGCGCCCTACGTGGTCGATATGCACGTGGGTGACCACCAGGGCCCGGATATGTTCGATGGGAAAATCAATGGAGAGATCGGAAGCGGAAGCGCCGCGGCCTTCGTCCTGGCCCTGGAACAGGCCGCAGTCGATCAGGATGCCGGCAGAGCCGGGGAGCTTGAAGTTGGGGTCTGACCCCGCGGGGTCAGACCCCTTTTTCATGCTCGGAGCTATAGTCAATTCATGACAGGAGCCGGTTACGCCGAAGGTGGCGCCGTGGTGGGATATTGAAATCATACTTGAACGTCCTTGTTGATAATTCTGAACCCGGCCCAGTCCCGAGCCAGGATTTCTATTCGCTTACAGGTTACCGAAGATCCTCTTCCCTGACCGGAGAGTTCCTGTTTATGTCATGCGTGGCCACCTTGCCAACAACGGCGTTCAGGTGCTTCGGCGCCAACCCAAAACCCGGGCGAACACTGCGAACATCTTCCCCGGATATGACGTCCCCCGCCTTGATATCATTCACAAAGTAAAGGGAACGGCGAAACAGCGCGTTACCCTGCTCGCTGGATTTCCGACCGTAATCGACCTTCCCGAGTGCCTTCCACGCGGTCTTGCTATCCCGGCAAAGCGCTTTAAGATCCTGCGGCTCGAGAGAAAAGCTGTCATCCGGGCCACCACCAGAACGGTCGAGTGTGAAATGTTTTTCAATGATTGACGCACCCAGAACTACGCTGGCAATCGCCGTTGTATTGTCCAGGGTGTGATCCGACAGCCCCGTTACCAGGCCGAAGCGCTGCTTCATGTCCACAATGGTTCGCAGGTTATAGTCCTCCGCTGGCGCCGGATAGCCACTGACACAGTGAAGAATCGCCAGCTGTTTACAGCCAGCTCCGCGCGCCGCATCAACGGCCTCCTGGATTTCTTCCGCATCCGCCATTCCGGTGGAAATGATCATCGGTTTACCGGTGCGGGCCACATACTCAATCAACGGAAGATCCACCGCCTCAAACGAGGCGATCTTATAGGCCGGAGCGCCGAGTTCCTCAAGCAGATCTACAGCGGTGGTATCGAACGGCGAACTGAAAATCGTAACCCCCCGTTCCCTGGCTCGCTCAAATAGAGGCTTGTGCCACTCCCAGGGCATGTGGGCCTCTTCATATAACTCATAGAGGGTACGACCGTCCCAGAGTCCGCCTTTGATTTTAAAATCATCAGCATCGGAATTCAGGGTGATGGTATCAGGCCGGTAAGTCTGCAACTTTATCGCGTCTGCCCCGGCTTCAACCGCTTCATCAATGATTTTAAGAGCCGTTTCAAGCTTGCCGTTATGATTGGCGGACAGCTCCGCAATAATATAGGGCGGCTGAGATGATGAAATTTCACGACCATCAATGACAATTTTTGCTTCGCTCATAAACACGCCCTTAAACCTCTATTTCGCGTTTTTCCACTCGGCAGCCAGAAGGCCAAAACTAATAACGTCGTGATAACGCTCGCCATTAAAATGCTGCTCCCTGAGGACACCTTCCCGGGTGAATCCGAGACGCTCATGGAAGCGGATTGACCGTTCGTTAAAACCGAGCGCCTGCCCGCAGAGTTTATGCAATTCCAGCTCTTCAAAGGCGTACTTCAAGGCAGCCTCACCAAGCGAACGCCCGGTTCCTGGCTCTGAGTCCGGCGCTAGATAGAAACCCCAGTCTGCAACCTGCGCACAGCGGGTCGAGGAGATATTAACGAAGCCTAGAGGGGCTGAATCAATCTCGTAGATCAGCAGCCAAACACCGGGGGCTTCACTGTTCCGGGCAAACCACTGCGCATGCTCTTCCGGGGAGATCTCATGACGAGTGTACATGTACTGGCGCACATCGGGATGATTCCGCCACTCAAGGACCCGCGCCAGGTCCCCCGAGCGCATAAGTCTCAGCCGCCCACTACTCATCCAAAACCTCCCGGAGAGCATCAGCCACACGCTGCACACCCATGCCATCGCAGATTGCGGCAGCATTCTGACTCATCTCAAGCAACCTTCCGGCCTCGAACACTTCATGCACCGCCCTGGGCAACGTCTGCTCAATAGCGTCCGGCCAACCTAGAGTGATCGATGCGCCCGCCTGTTTCAGTGCCTCAGCGCCCGGCCGCTGGTTGTCAGCCATCACCACCAGCAAGCTGGGCAAACCAAGACAACAGCGTTCCCAGGCAGAGCCCCCAGCCGCACCAATGGCAAGATCTGCTTCGCTCATCAGTTCCGCCATGTTGTTAGCATTCACCAACACCCGCGAATCCAGATGCATTGATTCCGCTTGCTCTACCACCTCGTTGATATTAGGACAGGCGGCCCCGAGAACAACAGTCACCCGATAAGAGGCAACAATCTCGATGTTACCCAATACCCGCAAAACATCACCGGTAACATTGGCCGCATCCACGCCGCCCATACTAACCAGAATGTTTCCGATCTCCCGGGTTTGCCGCGCTTGCAGAGACAGGTCTCTTGCCCGGGCAAACTCAGGCCTGAGCAAGGCATAATCAGAGCCAATCAGACGCCTGGCGTGCCCCGGTACCCGACCATCGTAATCATTCGGTTTACGCCCAAGATTCTGGTCCAGAAGCACATTGCACTGATGCTCTCGGTCTGCAAGGTCATCAATAGCCATCAGGCGCCGGCAACAACTTACAACTGCAGACTCCCAGCGATGATCAAGCGCATAGTGGTCTACCACCAGCCAGTCAAACTCTTTGCCTTTCAGTGCCTGCAGAGTGTCAGAGGCATCGGCTTCCCAGCTCACTCCCAGCCAGGCGGCGTGACGGGGTTCATGTACACACTGGCTAGCGCTTTGCTCCGCACCGGCCGATGAAAGCATCAAGACCTGATGTCCCCTGCTGCGCACTGCATCCGCCATGCATCGCGGCTTCTGCCGCATGACGAAATAGCACTGGGCACCCTTTTCTGCCAGCGCGTCTGCGAGAGTGAGACAGCGCATAACATGGCCAGAACCTATAAGCGTGGAGGCATCGACTCTGAAAGCCACCGCAAGCGATTCAGACATTGCGCGCCCTGGCTCTCAGCGCCTCAAACATATACTCGGCCGACTCCCAATCTTCAGGAGTATCAACATCCTGAACACGGTAACGGGGAATCGGGACTCCGACAGAGCCCCGCCCAAAGATCATCCGCTCCTCGAGCCAGGCCTCCGCGGTTCCCCAGTAGAACTGACCGGCATCGTGCCAGGCTTCTTCCAGATCCTGGGATCGTGTTGCAAACTGCTCCGGATGCATCATCTCCACCCGGCCACCATCGGCAAGGCGAAGTGCACGCTGAATGGGAAAGGCATAGGTGGTAACCGAAAACGCGAAGCTACTGCCCGAAGATTCAAGCCGTCTTTCGCCTTCCTGAATGTCCGCGGGCGTGATGAAAGGGGCTGTCGCATAGATGCAGCACACGCGATCGATGGCATGGCCGGCATTTCCAAACCACTCGACCGCATGCCGGATAACCGGAAGCGTCCCCGTGTAATCGTCTGAAAGATGCTCAGGACGCGTGAAAGGAACTGTCGCTCCGCGCTGCCTGGCTACGTCGGCGATCTTTTCGTCATCGGTTGAAACGATAACCTCGTCAAAGCAGCCACTCGCGCGGGCCGCTTCAATGGACCATGCGATCATCGGTTTGCCGCAGAAATCCCGGATATTCTTGCCCGGAATCCGTTTGCTGCCTCCGCGGGCCGGAATTACCGCGACCTTCATATCGAAAGAGCCTGTTTCAGCGCAGTAACTACTGCATCCTGCTGCTCAAACCTCAGGTCGTGGTACATGGGAATGCTGATCGCCTCGTTGTAATAACGCATGGCTTCCGGGAAATCCTCGGGCGCGAACCCCATTGCTGAGTAATAGGGCTGGGTATGGACAGGGATGTAATGCAGGTTTACACCAATTCCCTGCGCCCTCAGCAATTCGAATACCTCACGGTGGCTGGCGCGAGTCTCTGCCAATTTCAGTCGGATTACGTATAGGTGAAGACCGGAATAGCTGTCCGGATGCTGCCATGGCGTCACTACCGGCAAATCCGCCAGCAGCTCATCGTATCGCCGGGCCAACTCATGCCGGCGCTTCACGAAGTCGTCGAGCCGCGTCATCTGGCTAACACCCAGGGCCGCCTGCAACTCCGTCATTCGGTAGTTAAAACCCAGCTCTACCTGCTGATAGTACCAGGGGCCGTCCGGCTCGTGGGTCATACGGCCTGGGTCGCGGGTTATGCCATGGCTGCGGAGCATCTCCATGCGCTGCGCCAGCTCAGGGTCATTGGTGACAGCCATGCCGCCTTCCGCCGTTGTCACAATTTTTACCGGATGGAAGCTAAACACCGTGATATCGCTGTAACGGCCGCTGCCAACGAACTCGCCCTGATACTTGCCACCAATGGCATGGGACGCGTCCTCGACAATGCGAAAGCCATAACGCTCAGACAACGCCTTGATCCGTTCCATGTCGCAAGGCTGGCCACACAGGTGAACAGGCACCACCACCTTGGGCAGACGATCCTGCTCCCTGGCCTTTTCCAGCTTTCTCTCAAGCGCTTCCGGGCAAAGGTTGTAGGTGCGGGGGTCGATATCGACGAAATCCACCTTTGCACCGCAATAAAGGCCACAATTTGCCGAGGCCACAAACGTGACCGGCGAGGTCCACAGCCAGTCCCCTTCTTCCAGGCCAAGTGCCGCGCAGGCAATGTGCAGGGCGGAGGTGGCGCTGTTAGCAGCTACCCCAAACTCCGCACCAACATGGCTGGCCACCGCATTCTCAAACTCTGGTACTTTCGGGCCCTGGGTCAGGAAGTCCGATTTGAGAACCTCAACAACGGCATCAATATCGTCTTGCGTGATTTCCTGGCGCCCGTAAGGAATCATCAATCAGATACTCCCGATTTTTTCCCGATTGGCATCAATCCAGGCCTGCAGTTCATCGTCAGACATCCATTCCGTGTTGTTGTCACTGGAATAAACGAATCCCTCAGGCACTTTCTTGCCGTCCTTGATGCGCGCAGCATCGGCGCTCCAGTCATGAATGGCTGGAAGGATCTTGAAGTGTTCCGGATACTCATAGGTATAATAGGAATCCTCGGCACCGATCATCTGCTCGTGCAGCTTTTCGCCGGGGCGGATGCCAACGATCTCGTGTTTGGCATCTGGCGCGACCACCCGGGCAAGATCAGTCACTTTCATGGAAGGGATTTTCTTCACGTAGATTTCCCCGCCTTCCATATCCTCAAAGGCGTGCCACACCAACTCCACACCTTCTTCCAACGAAATCATAAAGCGGGTCATCCGCTCGTCGGTAATGGGCAACACGCCTTGATCCTTAACCGACATGAAGAATGGAATGACCGACCCACGGGACCCCATCACATTGCCATAACGCACCACTGCAAAGCGAGTATCATGGCCACCCGCGTAGGAGTTACCAGACACAAACAATTTGTCTGAGGCCAGTTTGGTGGCGCCATACAGGTTGATTGGGCTGCTAGCCTTATCCGTCGAGAGAGCCACAACACGCTTCACGCCTTTATCGATACAGGCATCGATCAGGTTCATGGCTCCATTGATATTCGTCTTGATGCACTCGAAGGGATTGTATTCCGCCGTGGGAACAATCTTTGTGGCCGCTGCGTGTACCACATAGTCCACGCCATCCAAGGCCCGGTATAGCCGGTCTTTATCGCGCACGTCCCCGATAAAAAACCGAACGCGGTGATCGCCGGCAAACTTCTTGGCCATCTCCCACTGTTTCATCTCATCCCGGGAGAAGATAATCACTTTTCTCGGATTGAAGCGCTCAAGGAGCATGGGGACGAAGGTATGGCCAAAGGAGCCTGTACCGCCGGTGATCAGTATGGAGCTGTTTTCAAACATTAGGTCTCGATTGCCTTTGATCGTTCATTTCTAGCGACATCGCCATCTTTACGCGCATGATAAAAGAAAAAAGGGGCAAGATCTTCTCGATCGGCCCCTTCTTCATAGCCCTACTTCGGCACGAAAGATTGAAGAGTTTCAAGCTGGGAAGCGTCTGATTTTCTCAGAGTCTGCAGAACTTGTTTCGAGGTCACTATCTCTATTACACCAAACCAGATCCGCCACATCACCATTGTGATTGAATCCCGTGGGCGCCGATTGAAGAATCTGAATCATCTCATGGCAATCAAACTCATAGCTCGCTCGCATTAAGCGGCTCAGCGTTTGCTCCACTTCACCCCAGGGCATCGAAACTTCGCGAGCCATCATAATCCTAGGATGAGCGGTACCCTGAGGATTATCACCAATTAACAATTCCTCATACAGTTTTTCACCCGGTCGCAACCCAGAGAAAACAACTTCGATATCCCCATCCGGCCGGTCATCCGTCTTCTCCATCAAGCCCATAAGGTGAATCATCTTTCGAGCTAAGTCTGCAATCTTCACCGGCTCCCCCATATCCAGGACAAATACCTCACCCCCCTGCCCCATGCTGCCAGCTTGAAGCACCAACTGACTGGCTTCGGGGATAGTCATAAAATAGCGAATAATATCGGGATGAGTCACAGTGACAGGACCACCATCGCGAATCTGGTCCCGGAACAATGGAACAACCGAACCGGAAGAGCCAAGAACATTGCCAAATCGCACCATGGAGAAGATGGTTTCAGATTGCCTCTGGGCTAATCCTTGCAACACAAGCTCTGCAAGCCTTTTACTGGCCCCCATCACGTTCGTAGGACGAACTGCCTTATCGGTAGAAATAAGCACGAATCGCTTAACTCCAGCAGCAATAGCAGCTTCCGCGACGTGTAGGGTGCCGAACACATTATTTTGAACACCCTCAATGATGTTGTGCTCGACGAGGGGCACATGCTTATATGCGGCGGCATGGTATACCGTCTCAATACCAAAACTCCGCATAGCAGTCTCGCACCGACGGCGATGGGTTACGCTGCCCAGCAGGGCGTAGATCTCTACGCCGAGCCCCTCGATTCTATTAATTGCCTGAAGTTCGCGCTCAATGGCGTAAAGCGAAAATTCCGACTGTTCGAACAACACGAGCATGGAAGGACGGTGCAAAATAATCTGGCGACAGAGCTCCGATCCAATCGATCCTCCGGCTCCGGTGACCATCACTGCACGACCGTACAGGCTTCTCGCCACCTGAGCATTGTCGGGCTGAACCGGATCACGTCCTAGCAGGTCTTCAAGCTCCAAATCCCGAATATCGTTAATACGCGCCTGACCAGCGACGAGCTCGGACATAGTGGGGACCGTCTGCACTGGTATTGCCAGAGGCTCCAGTCGTTTGAGCAAACGTTTCCGATCAATTCCCGCATTGGCATCCAGCGCCAGCAGCAACCGTTTGATCCTGTGCTCCTTAACAGCCCGCTCAATATGGCTAATGTCGTACACAGGAATGCCGTTGATCAACGCCCGGTGGTTGGCTTTTCGGAGGGTAATGAACGTAGCAGGATGGTACTCCGTGCCTTGATCCAGGGCATTCGCAAGCTGCAACCCTGTCTCGCCAGACCCAACGATACCCACAAACTCCTTATTGCGTTGTTTCGGACGGTGCACCAGCATTCGAACAGTCATACGTGTGCCACTTACGAAAATAAAAGCCAACGCCCCATAAATCACCGGTACAGAGCGAGGCACGAGAACTTCAAACCAGTAACCAAATAGGATAAGACTGACAGCCGAAATGCAGACACCAGAGAAAATCGTGAAAAATGCCCTGTCACTCAAATAACGAATTACCGCTCGGTACAAGCCAAGCCTCACGAAAACGGCGACTGTAAATACTGTGGTGAGTCCTGAGACCAGCAAATGCTCTCGACTGGGAACCCAGAGCTGCTGGTCTAATCGCAGCGAGAAAGCCGCATAGAGCGCAAAAGAAAGGACCAGAAGGTCCGCAGCTACCGAAACGAGCTGCTTATGGAACCGCGAAAGATTTAAAAACCATTCAAGCATAGCATCCCTTCATGAAGACTGATGATCCCCCAATTGCCCATAATTATGGCTTTAAGCCTTAAATCAGTCACTGCCGAATAGATTACAAGGCGGACACTATGGTTTGCCACAACCCACATACGCTAGCGGTATATACAGCATCAGGAACATTAGTCACCCTTGCCTGGCACCCGATCTCCGGCCCCCTTGCCGGCAACAGTCATGAAAATATATTTGAAGTAAGCTCCAACTGTCAGGTTTTCTAACATCTTGTGATCTGTCTCCGCCAACAAGCTGGGCGTTGACATATCAATATCATTTACCTGGGCCAACCCCGTAATACCAGGGCGGAATTTCAGCACCCCCAACCTTTCTCTCTCTCCAATCAGCTCTTCTTGACTGAACAGACACGGACGGGGGCCAACAAGGCTCATTTCACCTTTCAGCACATTCCAAAGCTGTGGTAGCTCATCCAGTTTCGTGCGCCGCAGGAATCTGCCGAATGGCGTAATGGCGTCTGCGCTCGCAAGATGACTGGCGACCGAAGCTGTTTCCTTTTTCATGGTTCGGAACTTTACAAGAGTAAACGGCTTTTTATTTATACCCACTCGCTCCTGCCGAAAAAGAGGTGATCCAGTGTCTAGAAGGCCAATAATTGTCAAAAGAAACAGTAAAGGAGAGCCAAACAGCAACCCAAAGAATGAAAATACGAGATCAAATAGTCTAATCAAAGAACCCCCATAAGAAAGCATTCAAGTTTTCCGTTCAGCGCTTAATCCAATGCGTTTTGGCACTGCTCTGGCCAATGCTTGCTCGACGGATATCACAGGGGTCCAGTCTAAAATATTGCGAGTTTTTGATATGTCCACTTGAAGGGACCCGAGCAGTTGCTCCGCTATGGCCTTTTTCCCCACAATGCGCGCCCCAAGCCTCAGTAAACTCGGCGACACAGGGATCAAGCGCGAGGGCCTGCCAAGTGCATTGGCCACCCCCCTAAGCAATTCTGTAGTTGAAAGATCACTACCATCACCAGCAAGGAAAACCTGATTGGCCGCAGCAGGGTGGTCGGCACATACCCTGATAAGATCCACAAGATTATCCAGTGCCAGCAAGGTGCGTTTGTTGCGTATCGAACCCAACGGTAGAGGAATCCCTTTCTCCACTAGTCTGACTAATGTGCCGAAATTACCCGGTGCCTGAGGACCATAGACCAGAGGGGGGCGGATAATCACGATTTCTAACCCCGTTTCTTGTTGCACTTCCCAAAGTCCTTGCTCTGCGTCCCATTTGGACTGCGCGTAAGGCTCCTCTGGCCTCGGAGGATCACTTTCTGTGAAAGGTCGACTATTACTCCTGCCGTTGACTCCAATAGAACTGATAAAAATAAACCGACTGACACCAGCATCGGCGGCTTGCCGTGCCAGATTCAATGTCCCTTCCACGTTCGTTGATCTAATATCTCCTGGCTTTCCATGGGCGAGAGCAGCGCAATGAATCACAACATCTGCCTGCATAAGAGGAAGGCGCCAGTCAGTCCTGGCATTGATATCCGGTTCGATATAGATTTCCACGCCCGTCGAACCCCAGTCTTCAATCCGACCCTTTGATCTGGCAACTGCAATAACCTGGTGAGCCTCCTGCACCAGAACCCGCATCAGCGCCTGACCAATAAACCCGGTGGCCCCCGTTAGCAATATCTTCATTCCCGGCCCTGCAGAACGCCCCGATAGACCCCTAGCGTTTTCTCCAGCATCTGGTCATAGCTGAACTTCTCTTCGTAGTGTGCTCGCCCCTCCAACCCCATACGCCGACGCAATTCACCGTCAGAAAGAAGTCTCTCCACCGCCGTCGTTATTTCCGCAGACTCATCTCTTGGCACCAAAAATCCAGTCACACCGTCCTCGACCTGTTCACTTACCCCGCCTACATCAGAAGCGATGACAGGAAGTGATGCACGCATACCTTCCAGAATTGTTAACGGCAACCCTTCCCATCGGGAAATTAAGAGCAACACATCTGAGTTATTTAGCCGCTCGGTCACGTCTTCGCATTCCCCCGAGAACCGGACTTGCTCGTCAAGGCCAAGCGCATTTGATACCTGTCGGGCCGAACCCAATAACGGTCCGTCCCCTACAAATTCAATATTCCACTTCTTTCCGCGTAGCGGCGCCAGCGCTTTCAATAACAGAATCTGATCTTTCGGCTGCTCAAAGCGGGCAACCATCACCAGTTTTACATCACGATTCCCACCAGCCTCTGAAACAAGGCCATTTCTAGCAAGGGTAGGACGAGAATCCGGGATCCCATTATGGACCGTAACCAGCTGCAACTCGCTAGAGACGCCAGCGGTTAAGGCAATCCGGCGATCATAATCTGAGACAGTGATAATTCTGTCAGACCAATAGGCCATAATTTTTTCTATCAAAGCAAAGACCTTTCGCTTAATTGTCGGTATCCCCTCCGTAAACGGCCAGCCGTGGGCTGTATAAATTACTGGAATTGAAAGCCGCTTTGAGACGAGACGGCCCAAAATACCCGCCTTGGCAGAATGCACATGAACGAGATCTGGCGCGAACTTCGCCAGAACCCCCTTCAACTCTCGGTACCCTTTGAACTCATTAACCAGGGAGATTTCCCGAACCAAATAGTTGAGAGAATGACATTCAAGCCCTATGGCCTTGGCTCGTCGATTTACAAGACCATTGCCTCCCACAAATAGAGTCACCGTATGGCCTCTGTCCTGTACACCCCTGGCAAGATCCAGGAGGTGAGCACTGGCTCCACCGATAACATCTGAGCGAGTTATTACATACGCGATCTTCAAACTGTGAACCTATAAAAATCATGACAGCCAAGTTAAACGGCTTTTCAGCCCGGCTGATTGTTCGACGAATAAAGAGAAAGCCATTGGCCTGCTATAACGTTCAGCCCAAAGACAGTCTCAACATGCTTTCGCGCCCGTTGGCCCATAGCCCTCGCCTCAGCTTCATCCATGGCCAAGGCTTTACGCAGGGAATGGGCGAGACTATCAGGCGAGCGAGGCGGAACCAGAAAGCCGTTACCGCCGAGAACCTCTTTTACACCACCACAATCTGTGGCCACCACAATCTTTTCACATGCCATCGCTTCCGCGACAACAAGCCCGAACCCCTCGTAAGCCGAAGAAAGCACAAAAATATCGGCTTTTTGCATCAGATCGGGAACATCATCGCGAACGCCCAGTAACTTTATGCAATCACCAAGCCTTTTGGACTCGACCATCTCTTCTATTTGCGATCGCTCTGGACCATCGCCCGCGATTTCCAGCTGAAATTCAGGGCAGGATTCGTCATGCCTGAGAATGTCTACAGCTTCTATCAGGCTAGGATAGTCTTTCTGAGGGTGAAAACGGCCTACTGCCAATAGCTTCAAAGGCCCCGTAACTACTGCCTGTGATACAGGTGATGCGTGAAACTTGGTCAAGTCGATTCCGTTGTAAACCGTCACCATACGGCCGGGTTTCGCAGCCCCTAGCTTCAAAAATGCTTCAACTGCCGCCTCACTGACATTTGTGGACAAATCAGCCAGAAAGTCGGTGTAGCGGTATATAAGCATCCGAAGCTTACCGCCCTCATTACTGTTATGGGCGGTGCAAACCAACCGCGTCATCGGCTGGACCAACCGGGTTATGCGGGCAAGCAGGTTTGCATGCACCATGTGACTGTGAACCACATCGGGACGAAACTGCCTGATAGACCGCCGCAATCCCAAAACGCCCCTGACCAAACCAAGCGGGGTTCTTGACATTCGAACCGGCTCAACCTGAACGTCAGCAGATGACGGCTTTACCAGAACTTCTCCGGTTAAATACACGATCCGCACCTGGTGCCCGAGCTGAGCTAATTTATCAGCCAAGTCAACAACCTGCCTCTCAGCACCGCCGACACCCAGCCCAGTGATGACGAAAAGAATTCTCACTCGCCGGCCCTCGTGTAGAACCAGCATTGCAATGCTCGCACCGCCACCTTTACCTTCCTAAACCAAGTCCTCTCTCGCCGGATCTGAGACACGTAGAACAAACGAAAACCTCGGGGGTTGCGGCGAAGATTTCGCTTAAAATTGCGAGAATATCCATCGTCCAAGTAATCACAGCGATAGATGGAGACGTTGGGGTAAAACAATATCGCTCCTCTATCAGCCACCTGATTCCAGATGTACAGTTCGGGCACAAACTTCTCCCCTTCTATTTTCGGGAACGGCAGCTCCGCCAAAACATCGCGACGAAAAACATACGCCAGATCCCCCTGAAAGAAATGCCCCGCTTCGGTCGGGCTCATGACCAGAGGACGGTCTGGGCAACGTGCCTGTTCCCGGCCTACCCATTCGCCGGAAAACAGTTCTTTGCGGAAACAGATGCCAACATGCTCTGAGCCCACATCCTGATTGATGGCACCCTCAATCTGGGCCAAAGAATCTGGGGTCACCGCATCATCACTGTCAACAATGAAAACCCAGTCGCCTTTAGCCGCCTCCACACCAGCGTTGATTGCCATATGCTTACCACCATTGGTCTGCCACTGGTAACGAACAGGAAACGATGCATTTTTTTGAAGATCGCGAATACGCTTGGCTGTATCGTCAGCACTACCATCATCGATTACGAGCCATTCAAAATTAGTTGCCAGCGTACTTTCTAGGCTGTTATAGAGCCTCTCGATAGTTGCTGCGCGATTAAAAGTAGGCGTAAGTACGGTAATCAAGATTCAGCCTTTTTGATTCGGAATGCGGCATAAAGTAGTGAAGTTGCAAGAATGGCCTCACCGAAGAGCAAACCTGCAACCATACCCTCGGCCCCATGCTGGCGAGACAGGAAAAACCCCAAGGTCATTGCAACAGTTGCACAAATAATGAGGCTATAGCCGGCCCATCGATCTTTGCCCAGCGGCATCAAGATGGCCAGGCCCAACGATTGATTCATGACTCGTAGTGGAATCAGCCATACGAAAATCCTCAGAAGATCAACCGACTCTGCGAATTCTTCCCCCGCCAGCAAGCCTATAAGCCAGGGGGACAGCCAGGCGAGAAGCACGGCCCCGACAGCTGAAAGTGCCGTAAGCAAGGATACAACTGGCCAACCGGAGACCAGGCCTCGCTCAGAAAAACGCCGTGACAGGAACGGGAAAAATGCGGTCAAAACCGGAGTCGCCATACCTGCTGCTGCCTTAACCAGCTTCTCTGCGGGAACGAACACGCCCGTTTGGTAGCGGCCGGAAGCAATGCCGAGCAGTGCTGGCGACGCACTCATCAGAACATCGTTGGCGCTTCTGTAGATAAACGCGTGCCAACCACGAGCAATTTCCTTAAAGCCACCGACAAAGGAAAAAACCGGCACAGAAGTCAACTTTAGCATCCAGATCAGCGTGATGGCCGTGTTTGCGAGGCCCGCGCCAGCCAAAATATACATGGCAAGAACATCGTCTTGGTCCCCTCGAACAAGGATCCAAAGCAAAAACAAGCCTACGAAACGGAGCCCCAAATTAAGCAGAATAGGCCCCATCATGCGCTCGAGGCCCTGGAAAAACCAGAACGGACTGAGCCCAAATGCGATTACAAACAATGCCGCCGGGATAATTAAATCCTCTGAAAGCGCCCCGGGGCTACCGAACAACATGAGCCCAAACGTACATAAAAGGCCAATGACCATCAGTAGTAGACACTTGGCAACGAGCACACTACCAACCACCCGAGCAACTGCCTGAGAATCGTGACGATTTCGAGCAATCTCCCGGGATGCGCTCAGGTTAAATCCGAACTCCACCACAAGAGACAGCGCCAACGACAGTGACAGAGCAAAAACGACACCACCATACACCTCTGGGCCCAATGCTCTGGTCAAAATGGGCAGTTCCAGCAAAGGAATGGCGTACCCGGCCAAATGTGCTGCAGTGAGCCAGGCGCTATTCCGAAAAACCTGATTCATTGTTCCTCACTCGAGCTCAGCGCCAACTGTTCCGGCGCCAGCATGGACAGCCCGATTAAAACGATCAACCACTCTGATATCTCTGTGCTAACCGGATGCAAAAGCCCTGAGAACAAGTAGATACCGATAATGCCCAATGGCAGCACCTGCCGATCAAAGCATGCCCAGCGGTCCTTGGCTCGCCTGATACTCCACATGGCATAGAACAAAGGCACAAGAAAGATACCCAAATAGCCGAGAAGCCCGAGCACCCCCACATCCGCCAACAGCTGCAAATATGTCATGTGAACAACCATTGGTTCAGGCATAGATTCGGTCTGCGTCGTCGTTGAGCCTAATCCTCCGCCCAACGGAAAATGATCTACGACAGCTTTCAAGCTATCCATCAGCATGGCGTAGCGAATTGAATCTGCCGCAAGCTCTCTGCCTATTGGCCTCTCGTTACCGCTTGGCAAAGTACCAGCCGACTGTTCCTGAACAGCGAGACCAGACTCACCGTAAAAAAAGGCATCGATATACCCATATACATGGTAGGCAGGATTGAGGCTGGAAGGGTTAATTCCACCAATACTGACCACCATGACAACGGCCAGAAGAAAGCCGCGCCTCAAAAGCGGGCGCTTAAAGCCGAATCGACCCAGCCCCAATCCAAATACGGCAGCCCAAATAATCAACGCCAGCAGCGACGCCGTCCGCGAGCCATCCAGCCCAACGATGACGCAGCAAACTAAAAGCCAACCCCATCGAAAGGTCGCCGAATACCGCGCGCTCATAATCCACCAGCTAGCCAACGGTAGTAGATAGATTCCTGCCTTCCAGAAAACGCCCGGAGGTGCCCAGGACCAGCCATACCGATTGGGCACGAAAACTAACCAGCCCTGCAAGTCGGCCAACCACAAAACCAGAAGGATAGAAAGCGCTATTACCGCTAGCGATTGCAAAGCCACGACGACTGTCGCTTCACCAGGCCGCACAATAAGCAAGAGCGTGAGCACTGCAGCCAGCAAGACTAACTTGGGTAGAGCCTGCCAACCCAACCACTCGTTCAGTGACGCAGAAATTGCAACAGCAATACACAGAAGCATCCACGGCATAAGGAATGCCAGAAAATGACCGCGATGCTGTTTCGACAAGAGTGTGTAACAAGCTCTAGCCGGGGAAGACCGAACGGGTGACAAAAGAGCGCAGCCCAAAAGTAGAATCAGAACTATGAGCCACTGCGCAGGGGAGCTTATGGTTAGCTTCAACGCGGCCAAACCAGTTACTGTTACCGCGGCCCCAAACAAGGCGCTCTCTCTAGGCCCGTAATTCACGAACCCTTTTGGCACTCTAACCTCACAACCTGCAACAACCTCAGAACGAAAAGATGACTTAGCAATAATCGATCAGAACGCCCAAAAAAAGGGAATCAAAGAAATAGACGTAACACCCACCGCCAAACTCAGCGGAAGGCCAATCCGCACATAGTCCGCAAATCGATAACGGCCTGGGCCATAAACCATCAGGTTCGTCTGATACCCAAGGGGCGTTATAAATGAAGCCGAGGCAGCAAACATTACAGCAACCGCGAACGGCAGGAAGCTCACGCCCAACTGTTCAGAAAGCGCCAACGCAATGGGAAACATCAATACCGCAGCAGCATTATTAGTAATAAGCTCAGTAAACGTAGCGGTGAGCAGGTAGATAAGCGCCAGGGCCATCCAGGGCGTCAAATCCCCGAATCCCAGTAAACCTCCCGCCACCCAAACGGCCGCTCCGGTTTCTGTCATCGCGTTGCCCAACGCGAACGAGGCAGCAATCACAACAAGAACAGGCAAATCCACACTACGCCGGGCGCGGCTTGCAGTAATACAGCCAGACACGATCATGGCTCCGGCGGCCAGGAATGCCGCCTCCATAATCTGTAACAGCCCGGACGCACTTACAAGCACCATCAACGCCAGAATCCCGAGCGCTCTTGGAGCCTTGTGGAAGTCAGGCGGCGTGGAATCATTCAGCGCGCTGACCAACAGGAAATCCCGCCGGAAGCGATACTGCTCAACAAACTGATGGCTTGCCTCCAGAAGGAGGGTATCGCCCATTCTGAAGGTGATATCTCCCAGCTTACCCGGCACTCGTTTGCCTTCGCGGGACAGAGACAAGATTACCGCATTGAAGCGCGTCCGGAACCGGCTATCCCGAATCGTCTTGTTGAGAGCCGGGAATTCCGGACCAAGAACTACTTCAACAAGACAACGCTGATGATTTGCTACATCCAGCTTGTGAACGCTTCCGTTAGCCGGCTTCAGCCCCTGAATGCGACGTAACTCACTGGCACATTCTGGCGCGCCAACGAAATACAGCCGGTCGCCGCCCTGAAGAGTCCGGTCTGGCTCAACGGCGGTGATCAACCGCCCGCCACGGTCGATCTCGGTAAGGTAGCCATAGTTCAGGGCCCGCAATCCGGCCTGGGCAATGGTTTTACCTACCAATGGGCCGGGCGCCATTACCTCAACTTCAACCCCGTATTCCCTTACCTGGTCCAGCTCCTCAGTGACACCACCACGGTCTGGCAGTATCCGGGAGGCAAACAGAACCAGGAAGGTACCGCCCACGATAAGTAGCGGAATGCCAACCCAGGCCAGCTCAAACAACCCCAGATTGATACCCAGCCGGCTCTGGAGCATACCGTCTACAACCAGATTGGTGCTGGTACCGATCAAAGTGCATGTGCCGCCCAGAATCGCGGCATAGCTGAGAGGTAACAAAAGCTTCGAGGCAGGAACGCCGAGTCGTTGGGCCCAGTCCTGAATAGCAGGAATGAACATGGCCACCACGGCCGTATTGTTCATAAAGCCACTGAGGATGCCCGTTGGCGCAATCATTCTAAGCTGGGCACCCTTCTCCGTTTTCGGATGCCCCAGCAAACGGCGGGCAATCCACTGCACGGCGCCCGTTTCCTTAAGCCCGGCCGCAACCACATACAGCGTCGCGATCGTGATGACCCCCGGATTTCCAAACCCGGCCAAAGCATCCACCGGCCCAAGAATTCCTGTGATTAACAAGAATGCAAGGGCTGCCATTAGTATCAGATCGGCTGAAACACGGGTAAGCGCCAGTGCTGATAACACAGAAAACAGTGTTATCAGCGTAACGATGCCTTGCCACTCCATGGAGTTAGTCCCTGCGGAAAATCAATTCCCGTTCAAGCAGATAAGCAATTAGGATATCAACACACGTCTCCACCGACATGGTCGACGTATCAAGCCGAAGTTCAGGGTGAGAGGGGATCTCATAAGGTGAGTCAATACCGGTAAAATGCTTGATCTCACCGGATCGTGCTTTTCGGTAAAGTCCCTTTGGGTCACGCTCTTCGCAAGTTTCAAGGGGCGTATCCATGAACACCTCAATGAACTCGCCGGCCGGAAACAGTTTACGCACCATACGACGGTCGCTGGTAAACGGCGAAATGAAAGCGCTCATCACGATCAGGCCCGCATCCGCAAACAGCTTGCAAACCTCACCTACCCGCCGAATGTTCTCTTCGCGGTCGTCATCCGAGAAGCCCAGATCGCTGCACAGCCCATGGCGAACGTTGTCGCCATCCAACAGGAACGTATGATAACCGCGCTTGTGCAGCGCGACATCCAATGCGTTGGCAATGGTGGACTTACCGGAACCACTCAGGCCGGTAAACCACAGCAGGCAGGGTTTCTGGTTTTTGTTAACCGAACGCTCGGCACGGGTGATTTTGTGGTCGTGCCAGACAATATTATCAGCCAAAACGTCTCTCCCTTTTAAACCGGCTTACAACCCCACTCGGGGTAATTTTCCCGGATAAACCGGTTCAGATTGCGCTCTGCCTCGGAATATTCCCGTTCACGTGTGGCGCCCGCTCCATCCAGTGCCTTATCCACCATGCCGGCAGCCACAGTCACATTCGTCAATTTGTCGATCAAAATGAAACTGCCCGTACCTGGGTGCCGCTGATAATCCTCAACCACCACCGGCTCGGAAAGCTCCACATCACAAAGGCCAATAGAATTCAGCTCGAGACCACTCTTCGCCTCCGGGTAGCGCTCCAACGTGTTTACATCAATTTCTTCAAGCACCTCGTTGACATAACAGTTGGTCACCCGCGTGCCGATCTTGATGCCATATTCACGGCCGGGCTTCAGTGCCTGCTCATTCATCCAGACAATGTGCGCCGCAAAGCGATTACCCAACGCAGGCTGGCTGTTGGCGTGTACAAGCAGATCGCCGCGGGAAATGTCCACTTCATCTTCGAGGGTCAGCGTAATGGCATCTCCCGGCCAGGCGCGCTCAATCTCGCCCTCGTAGTTATGAATGCCTTTTACCCGAGAGGTCTTGCCAGAGGGCAGAACCGCGACTTCATCACCTTTGTGCACCACACCACTGGCCAGCGTGCCGCAATAGCCCCTGAAATCGAGGTTCGGCCGATTTACATACTGCACCGGGAAGCGCAGATCGGTCACATTCTGGTCTTCCAGAACTTCCACTTGCTCCAGAATGTTCATCAGCGTCTCGCCGTGGTACCAGGGTGTCTGCTCACTCCGGTTCACCACGTTATCGCCGTTCAGGGCCGAGATCGGCACGTAGTAGACATCTTCCAGGCCGAGTTGGGCCGCCAGTTTCTGGTATTCCTCGCGGATGCTGTTGAACACCTCCTCGGAGAAATCCACAAGATCCATCTTGTTGATCGCCACCACCACATGCTTCAGGCCGAGAAGGCTGACAATAAAGCTGTGCCGGCGGGACTGAGTCAGCACGCCCTTCCGGGCATCAATCATGACAACAGCCAAATCACAGGTCGAGGCACCGGTAGCCATATTGCGGGTGTACTGCTCATGGCCCGGGCAATCAGCAATGATGAACTTGCGCTTATCCGTGGAGAAATACCGGTAAGCCACATCAATGGTAATGCCCTGCTCCCGCTCGGAAGCGAGGCCATCCACCAGCAAAGCCAGATCCAGCGCTTCGCCGGCATTGCCCTGGCGTTCGCTGTCTTTGTGCAAGGTAGCCAAATGGTCTTCAAAGATCAGCTTGGAATCGAACAACAGGCGGCCAATCAGGGTGGACTTGCCATCATCAACGCTGCCACAGGTAAGAAAGCGCAGCAGGTCCTTGTTCTCGTGCTGGTCCAGGTACGCGAGGATATCGGATTCAATCAATTCAGATGCGTGCGACATAACAACTCCTTAGAAATACCCTTCGCGTTTTTTCTGTTCCATGGAAGCAGCGGAATCATGGTCGATTACCCGCCCCTGGCGTTCCGAAGTCTTAGTCAACAGCATCTCCTGAATAATCTCAGGCAACGTCGCCGCTTCCGACTCAACCGCTCCGGTCAGCGGATAGCACCCCAGCGTACGGAACCGCACCATCTTCATCTCCGGCGTCTCGCCAGGCTCCAGCGGCATGCGATCATCATCCACCATAATCAGCGTGCCATCGCGCTCTACTACCGGGCGTTCCGCAGCGTAATACAGCGGCACGATGTCAATGTTTTCCAGATAGATGTACTGCCAGATATCCAGCTCTGTCCAGTTGGAAAGCGGGAATACGCGGATGCTTTCACCCTTGTTCACCTTGCCGTTGTAAAGGTTCCACAGCTCCGGGCGCTGGTTTTTTGGGTCCCAACGGTGGAATTTGTCACGGAAGGAATACACCCGCTCCTTGGCCCTGGATTTCTCTTCATCACGGCGAGCACCACCGAAGGCGGCATCAAAGCCGTACTGGTCCAGCGCCTGCTTCAAGGCCTGAGTTTTCATCACATCGGTGTGCTTGGCACTGCCGTGAGTAAACGGCCCGATGCCCTGGGCCACGCCTTCCTGGTTGGTGTGCACAATCAGCTTCAGGCCCAAACGCTGGGTCAGTTCGTCCCGGAACTTGATCATCTCCCGGAACTTCCAGGTGGTGTCCACGTGCATCAGCGGGAACGGCGGTTTACCCGGCGCAAACGCCTTCATGGCCAGATGCAGCATCACAGCGGAGTCTTTACCGATGGAGTACAGCATCACCGGGTTATCAAACTCGGCGGCCACTTCCCGGATGATATGAATAGACTCAGCCTCAAGTTGTTTGAGGTGAGTTTTCTTGGGGGGCGTGAGAGTCATAGCTATCCTTTAGCTCCAGAACGTGGCAATAGTATTCAAAAATTCGTTTAACTGATCGGCAGGAAGCGCATTAATCCCGGCTGCCGCCTTCCGCCCGCCACCGGTCGGAAACTGTCGCGCAACCTCATCGGCACCACTGCGGTTGTTTAAAGGCGCGCGAATACTTACCAGGTAGGTATTATCTTCCTTCTCAGTGACGATCGCACAGGCTTTGTCCGGATTCCGGTTGGCTAGTTCATTGCCCAGCACCCCGCTTACCCGACGTGCCCAGGCCTCATCGGGCAGTTTCACCACCAATGATGAAGCAGATTCAGTAAGTACAGGCGCGGCCAACCCCTGGGCCATATCCGCTTCGTAGCCATCCCTCAATTGCTGCCAGGCAACAGGGGCCGAAGCAATCAGCTCTAGCGGATCCGCAAACTTCACAAATTCCCGGTACAGATCCGCCGGGTGGAAGTGCAGGTCGTCAACCGTTGAGCCATAGCCGTTATAGTTGATGCAAACGCCGAGTGTTTTTAGCGCCTCGGCCTGTTCAGCCGACAACCCCGCCTTGGCCGCCAGCTCCTCACCTACTGCATTGAGGTTGTCACCAAACGCCGCCGCAATCGCCCAGTTATGGAACTGGCCGCCAAGATGTTGATCCACCAACAAGCTGGTGCAAGTAGTAGGTTGGGTATCGATCAGCGCCGTGAATTCCGGAACCTCTGGCAACTCGTCACCCGGGAAGTGGTGATCCACGTAGAAAACGGAACAGCCCGCCGCGAGCAGCGCATCCACCGCACCACGGTTCTTATCGAGGCTGACATCGAGAATAGAAACGCTTGCCGGCTCACTGGCCGGCACCTGTTTTGCCAGTTCTATGTCGCGCTTCACACCGGTAATCAGGGTGCTTTCTTTGGGTTCTGCCAGGCGAAGCTGGATAAGTGCGCAAATGCCGTCGGCATCGCCATTGAATACATCGTAGGTGTGCATAGTCTCCTCAATTCAGCAACATTTCGGCCTGTTCGAGCATTGCTTGGAGATGCTCTTCTCCCACAAAACTCTCACCATAGATTTTGCACAGGTTTTCCGTGCCGCTAGGCCGAGCGGCAATCCAACCATTCTGAGTGCTAACTTTCAGGCCTCCGATAGAAGCGCCATTGCCTGCGGCGGTTGTGGCTGCTTCCTGTATGGGATCACCCGCCAGTTCACTGAACGGCAGATTGGCAGGTTCCAGGGTTTTCAGGCGTTGTTTCTGTTCCGACGATGCCGGGAAATCCCTCCGCCGGTAGACCGGAGCGCCGAATCTGGCCGCCAATCTTTTATAGTGTTCGCTCGGAAGCAGGCCTGTTTTGGCGGTAATTTCAGCCGCTAACAAACAGGGTATGATTCCGTCTTTATCCGTGCTCCAGGGCTTACCGTCGAAGGTCAGGAAGCTGGCACCTGCGCTTTCCTCACCGCCGAAAACAACCTCCCCCCTGTGCAATCCCTCAACAAACCACTTGAAACCAACGGGAACCTCGAAGAGCGTGCCACCATGCCCGGCCACCACACGGTCGATCATTGACGAAGAAACCAGAGTCTTACCCACCCGTGGATGTTTGCCCCAATCGGGCCGGTGGGTGAGCAGGTAATCGATACAAACGGCGAGGAAGTGGTTCGGGTTCATCAACCCACCCGCATCCACAATGCCATGGCGGTCTGCATCCGGATCGTTCCCGAAGGCAAGATCGAAGCGGTCTTTCACCCTCAGTAAATTGGCCATGGCCGCAGAACTGGAGCAATCCATGCGAATTTTGCCGTCGTGGTCCGGTGGCATAAACGCAAACTCCGGATCCTGGAGCTTGTTTACTACAACGAGATCAAGGCCAAAGCGCTCTGCCACCGCCTCCCATACCGCCAGTGAGGACCCGCCCATGGGGTCTACGCCCAGCCTCAGGCCGCTTGATGAAATCGCAGCCATATCCACCACGCGATCCAGATGCCTAACATAGTGCTCGACATAGGGCCAGGACTCTGTCTGCTGAACCACAGACTGACGCGGTGAGGTCTTCAACCCGTCTAGCCCTGCTTCAAGTAACTCGTTAGCCCGCTGCTCAATCCAACCCGTGGCGTCCGTAGGTGCAGGGCCGCCATCCGGACCATTATATTTGATGCCCCCATCCTCCGGTGGATTATGGGAGGGCGTGATAACAAGACCGTCCGCCAGTGGCGCCGCACCCATATTGTGCGAAAGGATGGCATGGGAAACCAACGGCGTGGGTGTATAGCCACCATCCGCATCAACTCGTGCAGTGACACCATTGCCCACCAACACCTCAAGCACGGTATCCATCGCCATACCGGATAATGCATGGGTATCCTTGCCCACGTAGACTGGGCCAGTAATGCCCTGCTGACGCCGCCACTCAACCACCGCCTGGGTTATGGCCAAAATGTGGTGCCGGTTAAAGCTTCTGGCCAGCGACGAACCACGGTGCCCGGATGTGCCGAAACTGACACGCTCTGCCGCATGGCTCGGGTCTGGCGTATGTTCATTGAATGCGGTTAAAAGCCTGGAAAGGTTCATAACTCAGTTTTCCAAGCCCTCGAGGAACAGATTAAAGTCTTCTCCGAGTGCCGGATGCCGACGGCCATAAGTCACAAACGTTTGCATGTAACCCTGCTTGTTGCCGCAGTCGTGAGAACGCCCCTGGATATGAAAGGCTTCAACCGACTCCCGCTCCATCAGCATACCGATGGTGTCGGTAAGCTGAATTTCGTTGCCTGCGCCCGCCGGGGTTTTCTCGAGTAAATCCCAGATCGAGCCAGAGAGCACATAGCGACCGACCACCGCAAGATTGGATGGCGCCTGATCCAGCGCCGGTTTCTCAACAATTGCATGCATCCGAGACGAACCGCCTTCGGCTAGATTGCCGCCACCAATATCCACCACGCCATAACTGGAAACCTTGTCGCCGGGTACCGGCTCTACCATCACCTGGCTGGCACCGCTATCTTCATAACGACGCACCATGGCAGCCAGGTTATCTTTGCTCAGATCCGAGGCGTAATCATCAATCAGCACATCGGGAAGCACCACCGCAAAAGGTTCATTGACAACTGCTGGCCGGGCACAGCTGATAGCATGCCCCAGCCCCTTAGCCTCACCCTGACGAACATGCAGAAGGGTGACATCCTTGGGGCAGATGGACTGCACTTCTTCCAGCAGTTGGCGCTTTACCCGCTTTTCCAACATGGATTCCAGCTCAAAACTGGTATCGAAGTGGTTCTCAATCGAGTTCTTACTGGCATGGGTAACCAGAACGATTTCCTTGATACCGGCCGCAATGCATTCGTTTACCACATACTGGATAAGCGGCTTATCCACGATCGGCAGCATTTCCTTGGGAATGGCCTTGGTGGCCGGAAGCATACGGGTGCCGAGGCCGGCAACTGGAATCACCGCCTTACGAATTCCTTGCATTTATCACTCCATTAAGCAGATTTTGAACGCCACACAGCGAGAGTATTAAAGCCAAGCCGACGCTTAACCCAGTAAACTGCAAGGAGGTTCTGAGCACCGACAGCCAATGCGGTTGAGATAGCGGCGCCCAGCGCGCCGTATAGGGGAACAAGAATAAAAGTCACCACCACACTGACGGGCGCTACAATCAATAAAGTATTGCGAAGATCCCGCTCGTGGCCAGACATACTCAAAAGATATGCAACAGAGCCTGTAAGAACATTCACGAACTGCCCTGCCGCCATTACCTGTAGCAACACGGAACCGCCCAAAAATCCCTCCCCAAACAGGCTCATTAAAACTCCGGGGAAAATCAGCATAACCGCAACCACTGGCGTAGCCCCCAGCGCCATCAAACGCACGGCGGTAAGTGCCATATTGCGTAAACCTTCCATGTTCCCTGCTGCGTGCAGCGCTGCAAATCGGGGCGCCACTACCATATTGACGGCCGTCAAAATAAAACTCACCAACATGGCAGTCCGCTGGGCTACAGCCAGTTGAGCAATTTCTTCCGGCGGCAGGTAGGCCCCGCCTACAAACTGACCGGTCCACTGAATCAATTGGGTCATCAACAGAACTACCCAAAGTGGCCACGCGGAAACAAGCATAGTGCGCAAGGAGATGCTATATCTGCCTCGAATGCTATGCCCGCTTGTTCTGAACTGCCAAACCATAAGGAAGCCCCCGAGCACTAGGAATGAACCCACGCTGTAGGCTATTCCCGCATCAGCTCCCAACTCAAAATCAAAAACCAAGACAGCCATAACCAAGAAAATGTTGGCTGCCACGTTCATAGCAATAATCGCAGCTGTAAACCGGCCAATACCTTGCAAACTCTGTGCAATCAGCCAAAGCAGCGAAATAGAAACAATAGACGGGCCGATAGCCGCAAGCACCGGCCCAAGACTTGGCTTATTAAAAATTGCATTAGCCAAGAAACCTGACCAATACCACAAGTGACCAGCAACACAGGCCGCAGCGAAGACCGTAATGGCGGCACCATAAAAAAAAACTAATCGAACTGCGCCCCAGTCACCCTTCGATCTTGCGGCAGCTGTATGACGAAGGACCACACTATCAAGCCCACAGCGAGTTATCGCGGCTAAAAACACCATTACCGTAAAACTCAGAAAAAAATAACCGCTCTCCTCCGCCCCTAAGGCTCTAGCCAGAACGAGATTCATAAGAAACGTGGCAATGGCTCCTAACCCCTTTACACTGAAGGCTATTATGGATTGGACAACTACCGGATTAAATTCTCGAATCACAGTTCTCCATGACGTTTAAAAGATTTAGCAGCACAGGCATTTTATACCTATCAGCTAATACTATTTATTATTTTGGCCATATAAGCTTACATAAAACAGGCATTCATTAGACAAAAATACATTAAAAAATTCTAACTTTAAAACCGTTATTTTTTTGGCAACTCCTACGTTCCCTTTCCAATACAGATCCTCATTAAATAGCAGCTCAAATATCTGTTAAAATGCCACATCCTTATATTAAATAGCAAAATAGACGAAAACTATTTTCTCTAAAGCCATTTAAACCGTGATTCATAAAATTACTAAAAAAACAAATTACTAAACAGAGGAGCACTATTTAAAAACGAAAAACCCTCAGAAAGCAAGACTTCACACCATTAATCAAGCATTAAACTAGCTCTTCAATCGCCAAACTTTTTTAACCAACCCTTTATAAACTGAAACCGGGAGGATTGACCGCAGTAGGTATTTAAGAAAATCTACAGGCCCATAACAACCACAAATAAGCCCCCTAAATAAATAAAAAAAGCAGAGCACTGGCTTCTTATTAAAAACATGGTAAGAGAGGTGTTTCGCCTGATACGAAACTCTGGCCAAAGGAGTCATTCTATTTTTATTTTGTTCAAACCAAACCAGCACAGAATCCGGATCCTTTGCAAGAGAAAGGCGACCATCCAGGTGACAATCATCTACCCATACCAAGACTTCGTCAACCATTTTAAACTCCAGTCCTGCTGAACTTAAAGCCATCATATAATCGCTATCGTCACCATAAGATAAACTTTCGTTCCACCTGACACTATTTGCAGCCGCTTTGGAAAGAACAATACTTGGAGTAGAGATAAATCCATCTCTGTAGAACAAATATTCAGACAATTCTTCTCCAGCAAACCTCCTAGACGGCTTTACCTGATCATAAGAACCGAAAGTACCCTTATAGCTGATACCAATTCTACAGAATACTACCCCACCATTCTTGATAAACTCGTGGTTCTCAGAAACCACCTTCAATCTATCTTTAAAAAAAACGTCGTCCGAATCCAAAAATAATATAAAATCGCCTTTCGCTCGATCAACACCCAGATTGCGGGCCGCGGACGCTCCCGAATTATTTTGATAAAAATAGACCACTCTACTATCAGCTAGCTCATCTATTCGCGTCTTCGTTTGGTCGGTAGAACCATCATCTACAACGACCACCTCAACCTCATAACCGTAGGTGATTAAATTCAAACAAGAATCGATCGCCCTCAAACACTTATCAGATCTATTAAACGTTGGAATCACAATACTGCAGAGGCCTTTCACAACACCCATCCAAGTAAAATTAGCAACCTTTAACATGAAACCAATTTGAATAATAAACAAAAAATAGAATAAAATTCAAAAAAGTAAGCGACTCTAAAAAATGACTACTAAAAAAATTGAAGAAAAAAACTAGGAAGATAACACTAAATCCAAAAAAGCGATCATTGCCATAAAGATTTCTGATCGAAGCTATACTGACGTAGAGATAGAGAAATATGAGCGCCAGAAACCCAAACAAACCTATTTGAACAAATAAATCGAGAAAACCATTGTGCGCATCCGTCAATGCCCAACCTACTTCATCGAAAAAACCCAGATTTTCCCCATATTCATAGATGCCACCCAGCCCAAAACCAAAATACAATGCTTCATTTTTGGTCCTGTCATATAGGTATTCCCAAATAGCTAAACGTCCCGTAGAGTTCACGCTAAATCCGCTTATAGAAACTGAGTCCTCACCAAAATCAATATTCCCAATCGTTAAGGCGATCATTATCGCAGCAAAGAAAACTGAAGCAGAAATTATTACCTGCCATTGCCCAATAAAAATATACAAAAAAAGAAAATAGAAAATTAAGATGAACGCAATAAGCGAAGACCTAGACTCAGTCTTATAAATTAAATACGATAACAAAACAGCCCACACAAATAAGAAAAGCTTATCTCTTTTCAAAATAAACAAAAAACAAACAGTTAACCAAAAAAACACCAGAATCCTACCCAACGAATTCTTTTGTCCGTATAATGCGCTCAACCCCTCTCCCCTTGCAAATTGAGAGTAAAACGCCGAGTCGAATAAAAACGACCCAATAAATATTGCAATGACCGGGTACTTTCCAAACCGATATATCAACTCAGAAAAGCTTTTAAGAGTATGATCCCTGGCAACAAAAATCGAAAGTAAAAGAACCAGGAAGAGCGTAGCCAACTTTAAAGCTCCAGCGCCTGAAATAGAAGCAAAGAAACCGAGACCAAGGATTAAAACATAAAAAAAAGATACAAAAGAGAATTTAGATGGAAAACGTCTTGCGAAAACAAGAAAACAAAAGAAGAAGCTTAGAAATAAGGCCAGATAATTAAAGACTCTAGGAAAAGCCTCTAAACCGAAAGAAAAAGTGCCTCCTAAACTAATAAAAGCTAAAAAATATAGGAAGTTCTTGACTTCATATTCTCGGAAAGACATCACTTATACCAACTTGATAAGTCCCTATTCAAGAGCCTTTCGAGTGACAAGATATCCTCATAAAAAATATCAATCAGCCATTGCCTTGTTTTAGGATTCATTCTTTCGGGCTTCTTACCATTTTTTGCCAAGGAAGCCATGACCTTGTTTTTAATGAGCCGCCTATATTTCAATGGTAAAAGGCCCTTGACGCTATCCTTTATTAAATTCGGCCTTGAAAAGGCGAAATGTAGGAATTTCCCAATCCTGCCAGTTGGCACAAAGGTAATATTGGAGTTTTTCGTTTCAGTGACAGCGATTTTTTCGACTCCTAAAAAGTCAAAGCATCGATCCAAGACTTCCTGTCTGTTAGACCTGAGATCATCTTGGGTTTCAACTAAAACATTTTCCTCTCCAAACAAATCCATATAACGCTTTACCTGCTCATAATACAAGCCACAGTATATATGCCTCCAACCATACAACCAATTATCTCTTAGCCCTTTCAATTCCTGATCTAATGCAGCTTCAAAACTGACAGCCGGTTCTAACGAAAACGATACCTGAAAGTTGTACGCAGAATATGCTCGCTCAACCGGATTCCTTAAAACGATAAGTATCTTTGCATTAGGATTCTCAGATTTAATTGCAGCCGCTGCTCTTTCGTGAGGAAGGTAAAATGTGCTCGCTTCTCCGCACAACTGATCTTCAAGGCAATCATCAAATAATTTTTGATATTTATTTTTAGTATCGAATATCTTCCATCGCTTATGGCTTACCAGCTTTTTATTATTGGCGGGAAGAAATAGGTCTTTCTCCAGAGTGGACCACACATAATAAAAAGGCTCTTTCTCAATTGGCATATATATTTTACTATGTTTTAACAGGCTATCGAACAACGTCGTAGTGCCGGCCTTCATGGCGCCAACCAAAAAAAAATCAATTTCCTTAGTCATTTAAAACCTCCACATCAAGCCTTCCGCTAATATAAAAAAATAGAACCTTTACTAGATTTTTCGGATATTCAAAAAGATACCGACTTATGGTGTGGGGCTCTCTAAACATTCTGTAGAAGGCTCTTAACCCTAATTTTTTGATAAACTTAGGGTAATACTCGAACCTTCCAGCAGTTGACACCTGCCTGATAAAGCCTCCACTAGTGAATGCCCGCCCATTATATGAATACTCCCGCAAAAGCCGTAAAAAATCTTCTTGGGCTCCAGCCCCCATACTAACAATTACTAAATCAACACGGTTATGAGAAATTCTCTTTGCGACCTCACGCAACTCGGCTTGCGTCACGAAACCGTTCGAATATCCTGAAAGCGTTATATTTTTATATTTTTCAGCGACAAATTTGGCAAAGGTTTCAACTTCACAATCCGTACCGCCAACAAAAAAGACGCTAGCTGATTCACGATCGGCAGCTTCAAAAACAGTGTTGGCGATTGATGAAAAATCGAAACTATGTCGCTGTATTTTTTTTCGTGTGAGTAGCGACAGCACAAAACATAACGCAATGCCGTCAACCATAAAAACAATTTCTTCATGCTCACCTTTTCGTCTCATAAAATTACCAATCGATGCGAGGTTAACAAATGAAATTAATTGAGCATGACTAGAATGAGATTCGAACTTTGGAAGTATCTTTATTTTCACAATGATAATATCAAATTGGCAAATTTAGGAAGGTGTAATCTGGATCAAGTAATACTTTAGCAGATGACCAATCAGTTAACTTTATGCTTACGAGCTTTATCAAGCTGCTTATTAGAAGGTAACCCATCAATGCGAAGGCTTCATGTTTTTACTGGGGCGAAGCGCTCCTTAGAGATTAGCTCTAACTCATTTATACTTAACTAATGAAATACTTTTCTCAGTCAGACCGAGCTTCTGGTCAAATCTATTTTGCTCCGTACTCATAATTATAATATCCGTAATTATAAGTTCTAGCTTTTTTCTGGATTGCGTTAAAGATAACACCTTTCACCTCAATTCCATTCTGGTGAAATCTGCGCTCAGTTAACTCTATCTCCTTTACGGGGTTGAGCCCGAAGCGAGTCACTAACATTGTGGTTCCCGCATGTTTTCCAACAATGGCTGCATCCGTAACCGCAAGAATTGGAGGAGTATCGACAATTACAAGGTCATATTGCTGAGCTAGCTGTTTGAGAGAATCTTCGAGTCTCTTACCCATGAGCAATTCTGAGGGATTCGGGGGCACTATTCCACGGGGAATAAACGCCAGGTTTTCAGATTCAGTAGAGTGCACGACTTCATCCAATGTAGCTTGTCCAGAAAGTAGCCCCGAAAGCCCTTTATCATTGCTCACATTAAAAATATCGTGAGAAAACCCTTTTCGCATATCCGCGTCTATCAACAGTATTTTCTGATCTGCCTGCGCCATCACAGCCGCTAGGTTGGTGGATACAAAGGTTTTTCCCACACCGGGACTGGGGCCTGAGATCATTAAAATATTGTTTTTCGCATCCATAAGGGCGAAATGCAGGCTAGTCCTCAGGCTGCGTAGGGCTTCAATGGCCAAGTCGGCAGGGTTCTGCACTGCCAGAAGGTTCGAGCCTTGATACGCTTTGCGTGAGTCTCTTCTGCTGGACTTTCGGCTCAGTTCTCCTTGGCTATCTGAGAGAGGGATACCTGCGTAAACCGGTAAACCAATATTCTCAATCTCATCGGCATTCTCCACGCCCCGGTTAATGGCGGAGCGAATCAGCACAATAGCGACACCGATGAAGCCACCCAATAGAACGGCAATGGCTACGATCAGAGCCTTTTGGGGCTTTACCGGGTCTTCGACATCGACAGCCGCTTCATCAACCACTCGCACGTTGCCTACCGTTCCGGCACGCACAATATCCAGTTGCTGGATGTTCGAGAGCATTTGCAGGTAGATTTCGTTTCCCACTTCCACGTCCCTGCGAAGACGCACAAGTTCCTGCTGGGTTTCTGGCAGGCCACCGATACGGCTATCCAGCTCACGGCGCCGCTGGCGTAGCTCTTCCATCTGGGAGGTCCAGGCCTTATACCGGGGATGGGTTGGCTGGAAGCGTTGTTCAATCTCCGCCCGTTGAATTTCAAGCTGTGAGATCTGCTTCTCCAACTCCACCACCTGGTCCAGAATCGCTTCGCCTTCTGCGGTAATATCAATGGTTTCTGCGGTAATCTGGTATTGGTTAAGGCGCTCTTCAGCAGCCTCCAGCTCTTTCTTTACCTCTGGCAGTTTTTGGCGAAGGAACTCCAAAGATTTGGCGGCTTCGGCACTGTTGCGTTCGACGTTCTGTCGAACGTAATTGTCACCTACATCGTTGAGTACCTTTTCAGCCAACCGGTAATCCTCATGCTCAAAGCTCATGAGGATAATGCCGGAGTCCTTGCCCTGCTCGCTGGCGCCAATCTCTTCCTGAAGGTCGGCTATGGCACTGTAGCGACGACGCTTGGTAACATCGAAGGTGGTTCCTGGCCGGGCATTCAATGCTTTTGCCATCAGGGAGTAATCGCCGGAGGTGGCGGCCTCACCGACTTGCCCCTCGAGAACTACTTCGTCCTCTGTGTTGTACAGGCGCCAGCCACTCTCGGTGGCCTCAAGGGTCAATGCTTTGCCAAACTCGATATCCGGCACGGTCATTCGTGAGATATCCAGTTCCTCACCGCCCCAGGCAAAGCTATCGCCTATAAGCGGTTCGGCCAGTTCGCCTTCGGACCCTACAAACCGACGAGCCACGGCTTCGCCAAATACCGGGAAGTAGTTCGGCTCTATGACGATATCCAGGTTCAGTTCATCTACCACTTTGCCCAGAACATTACGGCTTTTGATGAGTTGGATTTCAGTGGTTGCCGTAGAAGTAGACCCCAACAGGCTGGAAATATCTTCCATACCCGGCATGGACGCTTCTTCATCCTCCACCTGCACCAGAGACGTAGCCTTGTAAACAGGCGTCGCAAGCAGGGCATAAGCCACGCCGATAACTCCAAAACAGAAGGTAAAGGCAACGATCAGCCACTTGTGGTCCCACAGCGTGCCAAACAAGGCCAGCAGGTCTATTTCGTCATCATCCGGGCGTTGGGTGGTGTTGGTCTGGTCTGTCATGGAGTGTTATTTATCCAAAAATTTGAGCCAAGCATCGGAGGCCTGGTCGATCAGTTTATAAGCGTGTTCAAAAGCCGGGCGCTGCTGGCGGTATGGGTCTGGCACTGGTTGGTCATCCAACCATTTGCCCATTAAAAAGGCCTTACCGCGCACCTGGGGGGCCATGGCGTAGAGGTGTTTCAGGTGCTTCTCCTCCATGGCCAGTATCAGGTCTGCCCGGGCCAGCATGTCTTTGGTGACTTGTCGTGCTTTGTGATTGCTGGCGTCTATACCGTTTTCCAGCAATATCTGCCGGGCGGTTTCGTCAGCGGGCTTGTCCACAAGGGCGCCAATGCCAGCGGACTCAATGGTTATATCCGTCTTGTGCCTGAGCTTGTGGCGCAGAAGGTACTCACCCATTGGGCTGCGGCAAATATTTCCCACGCACACTACGAGTATGTTTTTAAACATGGCGCTAGTTTGTGTTGGTTACTTCGTCTTCAGCTCGCGCGAAGAAATAGATGGCTTGCGCCGTGGGTAGTATCTGGGCAATCAGGCGATTCCAGCGCGCAATGGGCGCGGCGGTTACGTACACAATGTCCCGGGGCTGCAGCTTGAACTGGTCAGCCAGCACCAGGGCCGTGGCGTTCCGGGCATCCAGCTGGTAAACGTTGGCAATTTTGCCGGAGTCGATGGGCGCTTTGCGCACCACAAATACCCCACTGGCATTGGCGGTGGCCTGGGCAAAGCCACCGGCATCGGTTAGAGCATCGGCCAAGGTGATGTCACTGCGGCCGAAGTTGATGCTTTGGGGCTCTACCACTTCACCAAGTACAAAAACCTTGGCGGCGTCGTTGCGGGCCACGTGAACAATGTCGTCCGGACGCAGCAATACGTTCTGGCGGGTATCGCCCTGCTTGTATAGGTCTCTCAGGGAATAATCGGTGGTTTTACCATTGCGGGTCAGCGTTATGTCTGTCCAGTCTGCAAATTCAGTCAGGCCGCCGGCACGGCTTACCGCTTCCAGAAGGGTGAGCGGTACGTTGGTGATTGGCTGGGTGCCGGGCTGCTTGACTTCCCCGGTGAGGTATACGCGTTTGGAGCGGAAGGAGGCGACGGTAACGTCCACTTGCGGGTTCTGGATGTACTCAACCAGTCGCTCGCGGAGGATTTCACGGATTTCGGTTACTTTCAGGCCGGCCACATCTACTTTACCAACGTAGGGATAGAAGATGGTGCCATCGCTATGCACCCAGTTGCCCGCTTCTGAGGGGCTTCGGTCTGAGCCCTGGGGGATGGTTAGCTCTGGATGGTCCCATACCGTGATATTCAGGATGTCGCCCCGGTTTACCTCGTAATCGTAGCCTTGCAGGGCGCTTTCCAGCTCTTGGTTCAGTACCGGCTGGGCTTCAGGCGCCGCCAGCTGCTCGGCAAGCAGCTTGGGTGTGATGGCGTAGATATCTACCTGTTTTTCGAGATCGACTTCAGACGCCTCGTCGTCTGTGCTGTACCAGCTGGATTGTCCTGAAGGAATGTGGGAACCGGGAATAACGGTACACCCACTCGCCAGGGTGACGAGCAAGGCAGCTACGAGCTGTTTCATTGAAGCGTTTAGTCCAAGTACGTGAGTTAGGGTTTAATGGGTCATCAAGTCAAAGAAGGCCGTTATGATGCGCAATTGTAAAACACTGTGCAATGAAACCTTTGTTTCAGTGTGAAATCAGGCAGGCCTTGGTATACGGGGAGCTGGCTCAGTAGATGTTCTTTGAGAACAGGCTGAACGGTGTTTTGATCAGAATCTTGATATCCAGCCACAGACTCCAGTGGTTGATGTAGTCCAGGTCCAGCTCTACTCGCTTTTGCATTTTATCGAGCGTTTCGGTCTCGCCCCGGTAACCACTGATCTGGGCCAGACCGGTAATGCCGGGCTTGATTCGGTGCCGGGCCATGTAGGCAATGATCTTGTCGGAGTAGTAATCGTTGTGGGCGATGGCGTGGGGCCGCGGCCCGACAAGGGACATATCTCCCTTAATAACATTGAACAACTGCGGCAGCTCATCCAGTGACGAGCGACGGAGAAAACGCCCTACCCTGGTGACCCTCGGGTCTTCCTTTTGGGCCTGTTTCACCTGGGTGTCGCTGTGAACTTTCATGGAGCGGAACTTGAGCACTTCAATAATGTTGCCGTTCCAGCCGTGGCGCTTCTGCCGGAACAGGATCGGGCCGGGAGATGACAATTTAACACCAATGGCACAGGCGATAAGCACGGGTGCCAGGGCAATCACGCCAATTAATGCGCAGGTTCGGTCCATCAGGGACTTCATGAGAGCCGCCCCAGGGTAGGATGTCAGCGGGCTCTCATTGAGGTGAATCGCGGGCATGCCACCCAGGTTCTGAATGCTGTGGTTGAGCAGTTTAAGGTTGGCGAAATCCGGAACCCAGACTACATCCACGTTGGCGTCCAGCAGGTCTACGTAGAGCCCTTCGATCTGGTCTGTCTCTTTGGCGGGGAGCGCGATATAAACCCGGCTGACGTTGTTTTCATGGAGGATTGATCTCAACTGACTTACGAACCCCAGTGTCGGAAAGTAGGGGCGAGTATTTTCCACCTCATACCGATCCTCGTTGTCGAGCGCAACCACGCCCAACATGGCTTCCTTGCGCTCATAACGGAGTTTGTTGGCCAGATCAAATGCCAGCTGGCCTGCTCCTATAATGAGTGAGGATTTGCCAGAACTCAGGCCTCCCTCAACGCCTTTGAAGAGGTAATGCATCGGGACGAACGCCAACGCGTGCAACCCATAGCCACCAAAGATCCATTGGAGAATGACTTCCCGTGAATAGAGTTCGCTGGTTTTGGTAACGAAGCCCAGAAACGCGAGAATGGCAACCAAGGTCGCCCAGGTGGCGCCAATACGAGCCAGACCTACAAGGTAGCCGTTTTGGGTGCTGTAGGTACGGAAAAGTACACAGAGGGGAATCGCCACTAGCAGGGAGACCACCGCCAGCATTCGATAGTGCGAGGCCATTTCGCCGGACTTATCGAGGGAAAGGCCGATTAAAAGCAGAACCTGGATTGCAGCGGCCAAAGACCACTGTGACCAGAAGATCAGCTTTACCGGGCCACTGGCCCGAGGTGCCAGCGGGGATTCGTGCACTCGCTTGGAGAGACTCACACGTGCTGCGCTATCCAGAGTGGGTTGAACTCGTGAAAAATCGTTCATTCAATGCGTATCTTGGTTGATCACAGGGGAATATGCCACTCAACAGCGCCGAGGACTTCATCCACGGAATCGTCGGCCAGTTCAATGGCGTCCGAAGCTACCGATAACTCGAACGTTATATCGCCAATGGGTAAGGGACGGGTATGGCTTAGGTCCAGAACAACAACCTCCTGCGCCCCATTCGGCACAACGTAGTCAATCTCCTCACCTGCGCCTTTAACGAATCGGCTGGCGCCATCGCGGTTCAGCTCAGCGTAGGTCAACGCAGCGTGCCAGCGAACCTCGGGGCTGGAGAAATGATAACCGCCAAAGGTTACAGCTCGGGCGTCCGCATCAAAGGTGGTGGCAATGTTCCTGCCCAGGTGGCGCATACCGCTTTCATAGTTGAAATGCTCGTAGGCGTAATTCGGGCGGCGTTCTCCGCCGAACAGACCTTCCGTGAGGGTATCAACACCCTCGATAAACCATTGCTGGCTGCCCTTGAACCATTGGCTGGTCCAGTCCATGCCAAACTGGTAAACCTTTCTGGAGGGCAGGTAGCCGGCTTCATCTTCCCCAACCACCTGAGTGTATAGGCCAAGGGTGTTATCGCCGATGGCAAAGCCATAACGCAGGTCTATACCGGCCAGCTGGTTGCCTGGGTCCTGGCGTTCGCCATTGGCACCGAAGTTGTCCTTGCCAAGGAAGGAGTCCCACAGGCTGGATGCGCTTTGTGGCTGGCCTTCACCACCCCACTGGATAAGCCGGGACAGGCCGATCTCCAGGCCATCAACCGGACGAAAGTTAAGCCGCATACCAATCAGTTTGGCGTTGGGGATAGCCCGCTCTTTCTCAAACTGGCCGGCAAAGGCGGTGAATTGCCAGGGGCCAAGCCAGCTCAGCCAGGGGCTGCTTGAGGTGTTGGTATTGCGGCGATTAAGCCAAACCGTGGGCAAGGGGCGGGCATTGTCAGAGAGGATCATGCTGGATTGCCAACCAGGGCCCCACCACCGATCGATATAACCGGCACCCGCGGTCCAGTTGTTGAATGTGGTTGCGAGGTAACTACCGTCAAGCCTCAGCTTTTCGTCGTCGGCTGGATCAACAACGTAGGAGGGGCTGATGCCAACGGCAATCGAATCGCCCACATAATCCAGCGTAAAGTCGACTTCGCCGGTTTCCCTGACACCGCCACCGAACCCTCGGATCATGTCCGCGCTCGTTGCGCCAGATATTGTTAGTGAGGCTTCGCTGCCGATACGGCCGCCCAGGTCGTTCCACAATGTCATGTCCTGAGCGCCATTCAGCGTTCTGATCAGCTTGGCGTTGCTGCGTGATAACGGCCAGGTTGAGACCGTCGCGTCCAAGTCACCCCGGTCGGCCGCTTGTTGCAGCTTGAATCGCGCATAGGCATCGCCCGGTTCAACCCAGGGTGAAGCATTCGTTGGCGAGGCAGGGAGCGTCATCGTCAGGCACGCTACCGCCCCACCGACCAGGGCCCAGTGTTTTGAGGTCATAGTTTTTGGTTGTCTGAGGTACGCCAGGGAACTGACAAAGGGAAGGGAACAACTGAATCCCAACTTTATCCCTGTCGGTAAATGAATGAACTGTTTCAGAAGCGTGACGATTTTACGGCATCGCGTATGACAAGCAAGTGACGAAAAGTCTGACACATGGGTTTTCAGGGGGTTACGGGGGTAAAGAATTGTTAAAGAGTTGGGATTGCAACTAATCCACGCAAAATGAAGATGGGGTCAGATGAAAATTTCATCTGACCCCGATCTAAGCCTCAGGTTTTGATAGCAGCAACCGGCACTTTAACCGCCTGCTGCTTCTGCATAAAGTTGATGAGCACTATTGCCCGCGCTTCGCCATCGTACGCCTGGAAGATGGCATTGATACCTTCAAACGGCCCTTCGTTCAGCTGTACCGCCTGGCCGGGCTTGATACCACCCTGCTCTGCCACGGAATCGAGACTGGCCTTGATGTGCTCGATAACATCGTCACCGATGGGCGCAGGCTTGTTGGCAAAACTGACGATGCGCAAAACACCGCGGGTGGACCGAAGCTTTGCCCATCGGGGATCGCTTTGCTCCAGATTCACAAAAAGGTAACCGGGGAATAAGGGTTCCAGCTTTTTGGTGCGTTTGCCGGCCTTGATCTTCTCAACCGGGATTTTCGGGTAGAAGCACCCAATCTCCTGATTCTGAAGATGTGTGAGGGCTCGATCGCCCTGAGCGGGTTTGTGCTGGAGTGCGTACCATGTCATGGCTGCGGAATGTACCAGCTTCCTGCTGCAATGAAATACGGATTTAACACATCTTGTTTACCGTATTTCAGAGGTTTCCCGTCCACCGCTTGAACCCTTCCTCCGGCCGCCACCAGCACCGCCTGCGCCGCCCCAGTGTCCCACTCGCAGGTTGGCCCCATCCGCGGATAAATATCAGCATGGCCCTCCGCGATGCGGCAAAACTTTAGAGAACTGCCTGCCTGCACCAGCTCGTGCTCGCCGAGCTTATTGATAAACGCCCTGGTTTCCGGGTTAAGGTGATTCTTGCTGGCTACCACGCGTTTTACTTCTTTGGGTTCCGCCACCCTGATTCTGTGGACTTTGCCGGTGCGATCACGCATGTGAGCGCCCTCACCCACCACTCCCCAGTAGGCTTCTTTCAGGGCCGGCGCGATAACCACGCCCATAACGGGCTCACCGTCCTCAATCATGGCGATGTTGACGGTGAACTCGCCTGTGCGCTGGGTAAAGTCCTTGGTGCCATCAATGGGGTCCACCAGCCAGAACCGGCGCCAGTGTTTGCGCTCTTCCCAGGGGATGTCTTTGCCTTCCTCGGAAAGGATGGGGATATCGCGGCTTATACTGCGCAGACCGTGGAAGATGATGTCGTGGGCAGCGGTGTCTGCAGCTGTGATGGGCGAATCATCCGCTTTGTAGCTCACCTTGAAGTCTGACTG
>CETX01118167.1_pt1 | contig 40926 bp, 34 predicted proteins | sample 356501 | NCBI WGS metagenome assembly CETX01 (sample SAMEA2623390, study PRJEB7988) | marine metagenome | biome: marine biome (ENVO:00000447); feature: mesopelagic zone (ENVO:00000213); material: "saline water (ENVO:00002010), including plankton (ENVO:xxxxxxxx)" | depth 450 m | reverse complement strand
GGGCGGTACAACGTGAAGCCTGTATCAATTTGTTCCTGTGTGAACCCCTCCGCCAAAAGCACGTCTTTGGGGATGTCTGCAGCCTGCTTGCAGCTGTTACAAAGCCGTCGGCCCAATCGCTGCGCGATGATCACACTCACGGATGTAGCGATGTTGAATGAGGGAACGCCCATGTTCATCATACGGGTGAGCGTTTCGGCGGCGCTGTTGGTGTGAAGGGTAGAAAGTACAAGGTGGCCGGTTTGCGCCGCCTTGATCGCTATATTGGCGGTCTCCAGGTCACGAATCTCGCCCACCATGATTACGTCGGGGTCCTGACGGAGGAAAGCTCTCAACGCTTCCGCAAAGCCAAGCCCCACCTTGGTGTTCACGTTAACCTGGTTAATACCCTCAAGGTTGATCTCGGCCGGGTCCTCGGCAGTTGAGATATTTCGTTCGGCGGTGTTCAGGATGTTCAGGCCGGTATAGAGCGAAACCGTTTTACCGGAGCCAGTTGGTCCGGTTACCAGGATCATGCCTTGGGGTTGTTCAAGTGCTTCAAGGTAGATCTGCTTCTGGTCTTCCTCATAACCCAGGACATCAATGCCTAGCTTGGCCTGGCTCGGATCCAGTATCCGCAATACGATCTTTTCGCCCCATAGGGTAGGCAGGGTGTTTACCCGAAAGTCGATGGCCTTGGTCTTGGACAGTTTCATTTTTATCCGGCCATCCTGAGGCACACGCCGCTCTGAAATGTCGAGCTGCGCCATGATTTTCACCCGGGCAGAAATCTTTGGTGCCAACTTGATGGAAGGTCGCGACACTTCCTTCAAAATACCGTCCGTTCGGTAGCGAACCCGATATATTTTTTCATAGGGTTCAAAGTGGACATCCGATGCGCCACCGCGAATGGCATCCAGCAGCATTTTGTTCACATACTTCACAATAGGCGCATCGTCGACATCGCTGGCGGAAACGGCGTTGTCGTCTTCCTGCTCGCCGCCCTCTGTCTCTACACCCTCAAGGTCTGCATCCTCCAGATCCCCCATGGAGGTATCCTGAGACTCCAGGTATTTTTCAATGGAGTCACGGAGTTTTGCGTCGTCTACCAATACCGCATCGGTACTCAGGCCGGTGTTGAATTTGAACTCATCAAGCGCCTGGATATTGGTCGGGTCAGAAACCGCAATAAACAGCCGGTTTCCGCGCTTGTAGATAGGCAGAGCGTTGTGCTTCCGGATCAGCTTTTCGTCAACCACCTTCTCGGGAATCATCTCCGTGGCAAACGCCGAGAGATCCAGTACAGAAACACCGAATTCCATGGCAGCCGAGAATGCCAGCCCGCTGCTGTCCGCCAGGTTGTTCTGAACCAGGTAGGTGATCAACGGGATTCGATTCTGTGAGGCTTGAATGAATGCGTCTTTGGCAGTCGCTTCATCTAGAAGCCCGTCCTCAACGAAACGTCGTGCCAGGCCGGTGAGAGTTACTTTGCTGCTGTCAGTTGCCATAAATACGGTCAGGAGTCTGTTATAAGTTGCTGAAACGGCTTTCAGATTAATTAAAGCAGAGTTTAGATGTACATGATGGCTTTTGAAAGCACAGAGTGGTTGGCTGTTGTCTGGTGACAAAAAATGTCACTCCCTGACCACGGGCGGCGCCTGCATGTGACGATTCTGACCTGTCGCCATTTGGGGCAGAGTATTCATCTCGCTGTTTGGAAAGAATAAATCAAAAAAATATTGAGTTGGCACAGCATCTGCTAAGTGATTGGCAGGCCGCTCCCGCACTGGAGTGTGACTGACTATCTTTCGGAGATGATCTATGAAAGCAACACAAAAAGGTTTTACTCTTATTGAATTGATGATCGTTGTTGCGATCATCGGTATCTTGGCAGCGGTTGCAATTCCGGCTTACCAAGAATACGTACGTACCTCTCAGGGTGGTGCCACCATGAAGGGTGTTACCCCGTACGTTTCCAAGGCGCAGGTTTGCGTTCAGACTGGTATCGACTGTGCCAACCTGAACAGCGAAATTGCTGCAGAAGATGCGATGACTGGTTCCGCCACTACCTTTGATATTAACACTGGTGGTGATCTGATTTGGACTAACGACGGTTGCGCACTGACTGCGACTATTGGAACCACTGGTGGCGTGACCTACTCCATGGCAGGCATTGCTCCGGTTACCACCGCGCAGTGTGAAGAAGGTGCTGGCCTTGACAGCTAAAGTTGGCTGATTAGTGCGATAGAACTCGCACAGAGTCAACCACAGTGAAAAGCCCCTGTGATATCGCAGGGGCTTTTTGTTTGGGAGTTGTGTAAATGATTCTGGTTGCCTTCAGCTTCCTGGTGGTCGGTTCTTCCCTGTTTGCGGGCCTTATACCGGTTGGCGCTGGCAATTATGCAGAGCAGCGTTTTCTCCTGTGTTTAGTGGTTTGGTTGGCAGTTTGCCTTTGTCTTGGCAAATATGTCGCCTATCGCGATCATGCTGCGAAGATAGGGTGGCTGCCCTGGTTGCTCCCGCTCATTATTGTGTTCCTTTCCGGCGAATTCTACGCAGCGGCTTACGATGTCGAGCCCCTGATGTTCGCCTTCTTCTTTCTGGGCTGTTGCCTATGCGCAGACCATCTGTCCCAGTCGGGAAGTTTGTCGCTGCAGTTGGGGAGAATCCTCACAGTTATTGCGCTCCTTGCTTTGATCTATGGATTCATTGCGCTCATGAACTACGGTCTTGCCCTGCGTGATGGCAATACGGAAGTCGACACAACGGTAACATGGGGTTTTCCGAATATCCGGTATTGGAGTCATCTGGCAACCTGGTTGATTCCGCTGATCGCTGCGGCGCAGCGTTTTGGAAGTCTGTCGACGTTGCCTGTTGTCCGGGGGCTGTCCGTGCTTGCGGGATCGCTGTGGTGGTGGATGTTATTTTCTACATCCGCCAGAGGCTCTGCACTCGGGCTTCTGGTTGGGTGTCTGGTCGTAGCTGTGTTTTTTAAGCGGCATACATTGGACTGGCTGCGTTCGTTTGGTATCCAGTTGCTAGGTGGTGGAACTCTGTGGCTGTTACTGACCCTGATTCTTCCCTGGTTATTTTTTGGGGCTGCCGATCTACGGGAAATCGATGCGGATTCGGCTGGCAGGATGCCACTGTGGCGCGAAGCATGGGAAATGAGCCTGGTAAACTTCCCGTTTGGGATGGGCCCCCAGTCATGGCTGACTCATTCCATCATTAGCGATGAATACGCCAACTCAAAGTCCTACGGCCATCCGCACAATATGTACTTGTTATGGGCTGCAGAATACGGATGGATCAGTCTCGCGGCTCTGGCTATTGCGGTCGCAGGCATTATGAAGTCATTGCTGGTTCGCAGTTCGGCCTACGTCGAAAAAGGCCGGGATGCTACGGTTATGGCTGGTTTTACCGCATCGGTCGTGGCTGCCGGTGTACATAGTGGCTTTTCGGCAGTTTTAATGGCGCCGGCGTCCATGCTCACAGGATTTCTGGTGCTAACCCTGTTCCTGGCCATGCTCCAGGCACCACTTCAGGGTGACTCTCAGCGTTTGTCCGTTCCAGCTCGCCGGTTGGTCAGGTTATCCGCGGGGTTCGCGCTACTGGCAGTTTTGGCCGTTGGTCCTCTGTGGATCCAGGAGGTATGGCGCTACTATCAAGACAACTTGGAAGATCGACTGACCTATAAGGGCCAAGGATCAATCTATTCACCCCGATTTTGGTCACATGGTGACTTTCCTCGACAGCGATCTGCCGACTGACGTAGCGCAACCGTGCTGTTTTTGCTGAAAAAAAGCTAGTTGGCGTGGAGTTTGCAGGGTTCACTTTAGTCCTGATCTGAAGTGGAGTGGTTCCTGCTCATGAATAAACACCGTGGTTTTACCCTGATCGAACTGATGATCGTGGTCGCGATTATTGGCATTCTGGCGGCGGTTGCAATACCTGCGTACCAGACGTATGTGGCAAGCGCACATGGCGGCGCGGCAATGAAGTCGGCGACACCCTTTGTGATTAAATTGCAGGTGTGCACCCAAACAGGCAATGGTTGCCAAACGTTGAACTCGGAGATTGCAGCAGAGGCAGACTTGAGCATCGCGCCTAATGCAGCGGTTGGCATAACCTCTGCCATCACTATGATCAATGAAGGTTGTAACCTTGTTGCGACTGTAGAAGACACCGGCACCGTTACCTATGTAATGACTGGGGTAGCACCTATTACTGATGAACAGTGCCAGGTTGGCGCTGGTCTTGATTCTTGACTACTGAGGGATTTACTGACGGGATGGAGTATCGCAGCAGTAGGAGAATATTAAGCGTACTATTGCTGCTCTTCATGCTGGTACCTTCAGCCTTGTTGATGAAGGTGTGGCCGATAGGTGCTGCCTTTTCCGATGGTCTGGCTTTGTTGCTCGGTGGTCTGATCGGAGGTGTATTATTGTTGCGCTCAGATGCAAGCCGATTTGCGTTATCACCTGTCTTAGGTTTCCTTCTGGTTTTCGTTCTGGCAATGGGGCTGTCCATCGCGGTCAACTCCTATGCCGTTCCGGCTGCCTGGCACTGGTACCTCATTTTCCTTGGTTTTACGGTGCTGTTTCTCTTTGGTATGACAGAGGCGCTTGAGCAGCTGGGTACCGATCAGTTTGTCGCCCTGCTAATGCGCTTTCTCTGGTACGGTGCAACCGTCTACGCCATTCTCAGCCTGCTCCGGTATTACGGTGCCCTCCAGGGGCTGGTCCCCTCGCTGACGCCTTCCGAGGAGCGTATGGGAGGCATGTGGACTCAAGCCAATCTCAATAACATCACGTTGTGGTTGGGCCTGCTGGCGGCCGTTTTCTGCTGTAGTTGGCAGCAACAGCGTGGGCGGTTGGCGGGTTCGGTGCTCTTGTTTGGTTGGGGTATTGCCTGCTCTGCTTCGCGCGTGTCTTGGTTATTTGCAGCAGGTCTTTTGATTTGGGTGGCCCTCGCGAGTCTGCCAATCTTTCGCTTATCCGAAACCTTGCCCAAAAGAAAATTGTTGGCAGGTTCGGTGCTCGCTGTTGTGGCGTTGCTTGTTCTGACCCCGTTTGTTAACGCGCCCCTCAACCAATGGCTGACAGAGCAGGGGATTGTGAACCGCAGCACCACTCAGGCCTTGCTGGAGCGGGATGCGTTGAACGACAGGTTCCGGTCATCGGAGTGGCAGAAAGCGGCCTCAGCCGTGCCGGATATGTCTGTGAAAGAGCTGCTGGTGGGCGTAGGCCCAGGGCAATACGCTCGCTTTTCTTCAGATAACGATCACAGAGTTTCGGCTGAGGCGTTGGATAATGGCACTTGGGGTAATGCTCACAATATCTTCATTATGCTGTTTATTGAGACCGGCTTTATCGGGTTGGCGGTTTTTCTGGCCTTAGTCGTCTCGGTTGGCTGGCAGGTACTGAAGCGCCCTGTAGACACCAACAGATTATTTTTAGCGGGAGCCATAGGCCTGCTCCTGATACATAGTAACCTTGAGTTTCCGCTCTGGTATGCCTGGTTCTTAATGCTATTCGGTCTTCTGCTATTGCCTCTTTATGAGAGCCGTCTGGTTGAGAACGATAGTCGCCGAACCAAGCCATTCGTAGGTGCGACGTGTCTTCTGATAACGGTGATAATGCTTATCAGCGTGGGTACCAGCTACGGCTCGTTTGCGCGTATCGCTTCGAAGGAAAACCATAACATCGATGACTTTATGCGGATGGTCGGTTTGAGCGAGCATAGCTCATTAGGTCCGTACGCATCGCTTTGGCGCTATCGAGAGTTCGCGCCTGTTACTGTCGATCTAGAACGACAACTCGATGAAGTAGAACGAGTCGTTAACTGGCAACCACGCGATCTCGTAATGCTACGCCAATACTCGCTTTATTTGATGGCAGACAGGCTGGATGATGCTTGTGATGTAGCCACACAAACGGCTCGCCGATATCCCGGTTCTGCGCCTTTCATGGTTGACCACGTTCGGGAGAAAAAGCTGGCTCCGGCAGCAGATCTGCCGAAGCTCCAGGCGTGCATCGAGGATGGGCTTTCCATTCGGGGTAAGACCCTGACCGGAGTCAGGATCGAGAATGCCAAGGAAGCGATGGCTGAGAGGCTGAGGGCGACCCAGCCTTAAACCTCCACCTCTTCAAACAATTCCGGCACCTCAACATCCCAGCCAAACTTGTCCCGAATCCGTTTGCGCATAACGTCACTCGCGACTAGCTCACCGTGAGTGACGTAGACCTTCTCCGGCTTGAGTGAGCTTTGCTCCAGCCACGCCAGAATCTCGTTGTAGTCACCATGTGCGGAGAGCGAGTCCAGGTTATGAATCTCAGCCTTCACAGGCCAGTACTCACCGTGGATCTTCACTGATTCCGCTCCGTTCACCAGTGCATCACCGCGGGTGCCGGGCGCCTGGAAACCAGCGAACACCACGCTGTTGCGGGCATTTGGGAGTAGCGTTTTCAGGTGGTGTAGGACCCGTCCACCACTGGCCATTCCGCTGGCGGAAATAATCACGCAGGGATAGCGCACCGCATCCAGTTCAATGGATTCCTCCACCTTGCGGACAAATTCGGTTTTTTCGTCAATCAGTTCGCATTGAGCGGCGTTCAGTTTGTGCTCTTTATGATGCTTGCAGAAGATCTCGGTAGCCTTGATGGCCATGGGACTGTTCAGGAAAACCGGCAATTTGGGTATCTTCCCATCCCCCATAATCTTATGAATCACATAGAGCAGCATTTGCGCACGGCCTACGGCAAACGCCGGTAGAAGCACGATGCCGCCACGCCCCGCCGTGCGGGTAATGATTTCAGCCAGCTCCGCTTCCGGATCTGTCTCGCCGTGGGCCCGATCCCCATAGGTTGACTCACAGATCAGCACATCGGCCTTCTGGAGTGGTTCCGGCGGGCGCATGATAATGTCGTTCTGACGTCCTACGTCACCACTGAACACCACCGTTCTGTCTGCGCCCTTGTGATGAACATGTACACAGGACGAACCCAGAATGTGACCCGCTGGGGTAAAGGTTACCTGGAATCCTTTTACCGGCTCGAACGTCTCGTGGTAATGCAGGGACTCAAAGTGCTTGAGGGCTTCCCAGGCGTCTTTCTCGGTGAACAGCGGTTCCGGTTTTTCGTGTTTGGAGAATTTCTTGCGAAACGCGTACTTCGCATCTTCCTCCTGCAGAAAGCCGGCATCTGGCAGCAGAACCTTGCACAGTTCGTGGGTGGCTTTGGTGCAGTAAACCTTACCCTTGAATCCATTCTTCACCAGAGCGGGAAGATACCCGGAGTGGTCAATGTGAGCATGGGTGAGCACCACCGCATCAATAGTGGAGGGGTCCACAGGAAACTTCGCCCAGTTGCGCCGGCGCAAGGTTTTGACGCCCTGGTACATGCCACAATCCACCAATACCCGATGTTTCTCATCCGATAGGAGGTAGCGGGAGCCCGTGACTGTGCCTGTGCCGCCGAGGAAGCGAAGTTTCATAGAGCCATCCTTCTCGTTCTTTATTGAGGGAGTGTTACTATTGCCTATGATAGTTCATAACGTTTTGATCTGAAGCAGGAAGCGAATCACATGCATTACAGCTCCATCCTTCCGGACGTCATAAAAGTGGCCGATGCGGCCAGTGAGAAAGTGCTGCACATTTACCAGTCTGACTTCAAGGTGAGCTACAAGGCTGACGATTCGCCAATTACCGCTGCAGACACCGCTGCCCATGACATCATCATCCATGGGCTTAGAAGCATCAGCCGGGATATCCCGATCCTTTCGGAGGAGGGCGGCGATATCCCGTGGGAAGAGCGCAAACACTGGCGCCGCTTCTGGCTCGTGGATCCTGTTGACGGCACAAAGGACTTCACCCAGCGCACCGGCGAGTTCACGGTAAATATCGCCATGATCGAAGATGGCCAGCCGGTGATGGGGGTTGTCATCGCGCCTGCCCTGAAAGAGGCGTTCTGGGGCATTGTGGGAGAGGGCGCTTATATGCGGGACCGTACGGGCAGGGTTCATCACATCCGTGTGGCAGAACCTAAACCCCTGAAACGGGTTGTTGCCAGCAAAAACCACCTGAACGAGGAAACCCGGGCATTTATCGAAGCATTGGGTGAGCACGAGTTGGTGCAGGCGGGCAGCTCCCTCAAATTATGCCGTATCGCCGAGGGGCATGCGGATATCTATCCACGGCTGGGCCCTACCTCTGAGTGGGATACCGGTGCTGCGCAAGCCGTGCTGATGGCTGCCGGCGGCAAAGTGCAGACACTGGATGGGGAACCCCTCAACTATGGTAAGCAGAATGTGTTAAATCCGTATTTCGTTGCATCGGGAAGCTGGTACAGTCCCCGGCCATGACCTGGTACGCACTTCAACACAAGCCCGCTCAGGGCGACCGCGCTCTTCAGCACCTTCAGAACCAAGACATCGCCTGCTTTTACCCGAAAATCAGTGTGGAGAAAATCAAGGGCGGAAAGCGCTCGAAGAAACTGGAACCCTTGTTCCCTGGCTATCTGTTCGTAAACCTTGAGCAGACTGACTCCAGGTGGTCCAAGCTTCGTTCCACCCGCGGTGTGTTGAGAATTGTCGGCTTCGCCAACAAACCTGCTCCCATAAGCGATGCCGTGATCCAGCATGTCAAAGAGAGCCTCGATTCAGTGGCAGAGCAGGGCGGTATAAAGGCAGGCCAGGCTGTGCAACTGAATGAAGGCCCGTTTGAAGGTATCAACGCCATCTTCCAGTCCTATGATGGCGAAGCGCGTGCAATCGTGCTGATAAACTTTATGCAAAAACAGCAAGTGGTGAGTGTTCCTGTCTCTGCTCTAAAACGGTAATGGATCTCGGAGTATTGGCTTCCTTCCCTATGCGGCAGCTGACAATAATTGCACCTCCAACTCTTTAACAATTCTTTACTGTCGCAACCCCCTGAAATCAATGTGTCAGACTTTTTGTCACTTGCTTGTCACAGGCGATGACGTAGAATCGTCACGCTTCTGAAACAGAACATTCATCTACCGACAAGGATACAGTTGGGATTCAGTTGTTCCCTTCCTTTTGCCTGTTTCCTGTCGCTTTTCAGATCATTTTATTCTTTGACCTTAAAACACTGAGCCCTGGTCGGTGGGGCGGTAGCGTGCTTGAGAGACTCCAGCTTAAATGAATGACATGTCCAGACCTCAGATTCCCGGAGTTTCCCTGAACAGGGTTTCGCTCCAAAAAAGAACGCATGAGTTTCCCCTTGCGCCACAGGCGAGTGGTCGCGTTCAGTTTGCCTTTTGGGCGCAATGGGCTGTAGCTACAATCATTCAGTGCAGCCTACTCATATGGCTCGCCCTTGAGAAATCGGGTGGAGATGTAGCCCCAAATTACAGAATGCTGCTGGTGGTTTCCGCCTTGCTGGCCATTCCTCTTTTTGCCGTGTTCCGTGCGTACAGTATTCGGAGTGGCTATTTGGTGGGAATCGCCAGGATTCTCGCCGCATGGTCAACGCTGGTTGCCATTCTGGCGTTCATCGCGTTTGTAACCAAAACCAGTGAGAGCTACTCCAGAGAAGTCATACTTCAGTGGGTTGCTGGTGGCTTCGGCCTTCAGGCATTGGCTTTCGTGCCGGTGCATAAAATCGTCCGAAGGTTGGATAAACGCCATCGATTCGCCAATGCTTCAGTCATTATAGGCTGTGGTGATATCGCACTTACGTTGGCGACCAAGCTTCGTCACGAGCGCAAGGAAAGCATGTTGGGCATGGTCTGCCTGGACGACGAGGAGCCACACGAGGGAAATGCTCAAACACCTTATTTCCCGACTCTCGGAGCCGTGAGCCAGTTACGGAATATTCTCCGAGATAACCGCGTCAGCCGCGTCTACATTGCGCTGCCCGCCAGGGAGACGGATCAGATTGAAGGTCTGTACGTTGACCTTCTCGATGCCAGCGTTGATGTAGTCTGGGTGCCGGATTTCGCCAATCTGAAGCTGCTGAACCACAGTATCTACAATCTGGGTGGAATGCCCGCTATCAACCTTAATGAGAGCCCGCTCACCTCCTACCCGGGCAGTGCGTTCTTGAAGTCCATCATGGACAGAACCTGTGCGCTAATGGGGATTCTGGTGCTTAGCCCGCTTTTGTTGAGTGTTGCGGTTGCGGTGAAACTCAGCTCGCCGGGCCCTGTACTTTTCCGGCAAAAGCGGCATGGCTGGAACGGCAACATTATCGAAGTGCTCAAATTCCGGTCAATGCGTGTACACGACGATCAGAAAGTGAAACAGGCCACCAAAGACGATCCTCGGGTAACGCCGGTTGGAAGATTCCTGCGCCGCTCCTCAATCGATGAACTGCCTCAGCTCTTCAATGTGCTAAAAGGGGATATGTCGCTCGTCGGCCCCAGGCCGCATGCTATTGCCCATAATGACTACTATTCCGATAAAATTATTGCCTACATGGCGCGGCACCGCATAAAACCGGGAATTACCGGTTTGGCTCAGATAAGCGGGTACCGTGGAGAAACAGAAACCATCGACAAAATGCAGAAGCGGGTAGAGCTGGACCTTGATTACATCAACCACTGGAGCCTGTGGCTGGACATCAAGATTCTTATCAAAACGCCGCTAACACTCATATCGAAAGACATCTACTAACCAGACCTTTTCGGCTTGAATCAATGCGACGTTTTATAACAATACTTTCTGCGGGGGTGTTTCTGGCAGCCCCGTTGCACACTCTTGCCGCTCCTTGGCTTGGTGCTGGCGATGCTCGTGCACGCCACTCCGTCCAAAAGCTGTCAGACCGTGGCCACCTTGATGCTTCTACAACCACCTGGCCAATTAACTGGGCAGATGTTGAACGTGGGCTGGGCGAAAGCAGCGACAGTTCAGTGGCTACCCAGCGCGCCTACCTGGTGTTTGAAAGGGAGCAGCAGGCGGAAAGTGGCTTTCGTGGCGAGCTTACGCTCGAGGGCTCCAATGAGCCGGCCTTCCTGCGCGGTTTCCACGATCTTCCCCGGGAGAAAGGGCAATTGGCCGCAACCCTTCAGTGGCAGGGTGAGGCCTGGGCTGTAGGGGTTTCACCTTCGGTTGTCGCAGACCCGGCTGACGGCAATGAATTCAGGCTTGATGGCTCTTACATTGCTGCGACAGCGGGCAATTGGGTGTTAGGGGTTGGCGCTATTGATCGTTGGTGGGGGCCAGGCTGGCAATCCACCATGATTCTCTCCAACAACGCCAGACCCATTCCAGCCGTATGGATTGACAGAAAAGCCAGTCTGGCACCGGAAACCGATTTTCTGTCATGGATTGGCCCCTGGAAGTTGAACCTGTTTCTGGGTCAGTTGGAAGAAGAGCGGGCTATACCCGATGCCAAAATGATTGGTATGAGGGTGACCTTTGCGCCCATTGAGCGACTCGAAATCGGGCTTTCCCGAACCATTATGTTTGGTGGCGAGGGAAGGCCAGAAGGTTTATCTACGGTATGGGATGCCTTGATCGGCAAAGATAACGTTGAGGAAGGGGAAACGGCGGAAGATGATGCCAGCAACCAGATAGCCACCATTGATGCCCGTTACGGCTTCCCCTTAGGTGAACAAACCATGGGTCTGTACGCCCAGATGATGGGTGAAGACGAAGCTGGTTACCTGCCTTCCCGTAAATCCTGGCTGTTTGGCGTAGACTGGACAACCCAGTTGCTCCGCTCTGACCAGCAGTGGTTCGTCGAGTTCACCAATACTCTGGCCGAGGATCTTATTGGCGACCCAAGGCCGGATTACGCCTACGACCATTTCAATTACACCACTGGCTATCAATACTACGGCAGGGCGATAGGCTCTAGCTTCGATGCGGACGCCGAAGCGTTGTCTTTGGGCCTGCTGAATTTCCTGCCGGACGGCAGCAACCTGACCGCAACGCTGACCTACGCCAACCTCAACAAAGACGGCGGCAACCGTGTGAGCCAGCCCGACGACGAGGTTTTTTACAACGTACCGGATGGCGCTCAGAAAGTTGCGATAGCCAATCTCGGTTACGGCAACGAAGTGCTCGGTGGGTGGCTGGATTTGAACCTTCAACTGACCGACAAACAAATTCAACTTCTGGGCGGAGAAAAGGACCGTTGGTCCTTATCTGCTTCCTGGAAGTACCGCTTCTAATTCAAATTCTACAGGCCCGGATTGAGAACAGTGACGGTTAAAAAACTACTTATTACCCTTGCTCTTTTGCTGCCGCTTGCCAGCTATGGGCAATCGATATCCTCCGCCCAGATCCAGCAGTTCAAGCAGTTACCGCGAGCCCAGCAGGAATCCCTTGCCCGGCAATACGGTGTGGATCTCAACAGCCTGACCGGGACTAGCAGTTCATCGCAGCGCCCCCAGCGGGTAGAGGTGGTTGAACCAGTCTCTGATATCGCTGATGAAGAGCAGAAGAGGGCCCAGGCTGAGAAGGAAAAAGAGGATGAGCAGGCCGAGAAGAACGATGGACTCAGACCCTATGGCTATGACCTCTTTGCCGGCAACCCCACTACCTTTGCACCGGTAACAGAGATCCCTGTTCCCTCGGATTACACTCTGGGCCCGGGCGACGTACTGCGCATCCAGCTCTGGGGCAAGGAAAACCAGAATCTGGAATTAGCGATCAGTCGGGACGGCTCCATCAGCTTCCCGGAGTCTGGCCCAATGAGTGTTGCAGGCCTGAGCTTCGATGAGGCACGCCAGCAAATCAAAAAGCGGGTATCCGAGCAGTACATTGGCGTGGAAGCGAGCGTCTCCCTGGGCGAGCTTCGGAGCATGCGGGTATTCGTGCTGGGTGAGGCCAGAAACCCCGGCTCCTACAGTGTCAGTTCCCTCTCTACCATTACCAATGCACTTTATGTTTCCGGTGGTATCAAACAAACAGGCTCCCTGCGGAATGTTCAACACAAGCGCGACGGTAAGCTTTTAGGCACTCTGGATCTGTATGATCTGCTCATGGCGGGGGACAGCTCCGGGGATGACCGATTGCAACCCGGCGATGTTATTTTTATTCCGGCCGTTGGGAAGCGTGCCGGAATTGATGGCGAAGTCTATCGACCGGCCCTGTATGAGCTCAAAGGCGAGAATACCCTGGCCGAGCTGGTTGAAATGGCCGGCGGCCTCACCCCCCAGGCCTATCCGCAACGAATCAATATCGAGCGCACCAACGAAGACTTCCTGCGCATCATTGCAGAAGCAGACCTCACAACACCGAAAGGCCGGCAAGCCCGCATGAAGGCCGGGGATAAAGTGGACATTCCCTCAATATCAGACATTACCGGCCAATATGTTGAAGTAACAGGTGCCGCTACCCGCACTGGTAAGTTTGCCTGGATGCCGGGAATGAGAGTGAGTTCGCTGCTACAAAACCTGGATGCCGATCTCATGCCGACAGCGGACAAACGTTATGCCGCGATTGTAAGAACCGATCAGGAAACCGACACCATATCGGTACTGAATCTGCGCTTGAGAGAGGCAATCCGCCAGAAAGGCGGCAACGAAGATCTGCTTCTGGAAGAAAAAGATCGTATCCTGATTTTCTCGGATGCGGGCAAGGTAAAAGGCGGGGAAGAGGGGCGAAATCTCACCCGTGAGAGTTTGTTCAGCCCGGTGTTGCAGCGCCTGAAAACTCAGGCCAGTCCCGCTAATCCGCAACAGACGATCCGCATCAGCGGGCCTGTTCGCTACCCGGGTGAATACCCAATGCCCGCGACCCGTAACCTCTCAGACGCTGTATTCGTAGCAGGCGGCCTGAAAGACTCCGCCTCCATGTACCAGGCTGAAGTCGCACGCTATACCATCGATGAAAATGGCGTGGGCCAGACCCGAATACTCAACGTCAACCTTGCGGACGCAATGGCCGGCAACACGAACGTTCAGCTGGAAAGCCGGGACAGAATCCTGATCAAATCCATACCCGACTTCGCCAGAACACGAACCGTTGAACTGAAAGGCGAAGTTCGTTACCCCGGGCAATATACCTTCCGGGATGGAGAGACCCTGAAAGAAGTGCTGGAGAGAGCTGGCGGGCTGACAGAGAACGCGTTCCCTAAAGGAGCGGTGTTCTCCCGTGAGAAGCTTCGCCAGCTTGAAGCCCAGCGCCTCAGAGAAGCAGAAGAGCGCCTACAGGGAGATCTGCTAGGTGTTCAGCTGGAGGGCGATAACTTCTCCGGCCAGAGTGCCGAGCGCACCCAGGAAGTACAGAACCTTCTTGAAGAAGTACAGGGAAGTAAACCCGTGGGAAGGCTGGTTATAGATCTCGCAAGTGTTCTCAATGACCCGGATTACCAATCCATTCGGTTGCAGGATGGTGACGCCCTCACGGTACCAACTATTCCCCAGTCGGTAACAGTGTTTGGGGAAGTCCAGTTCCCGACTAGCCACTTGCACCAAGCTGGGCTGACAGTGGATGACTATCTCGAACGTTCTGGCGGCCCCACCCGCCAGGCGGATGAAAGCCGAGTTTATGTAGTGAAGGCTGATGGATCTGTAATGTTGCCGGAGAAAAGCCGCTGGTTCGGAGGCAGAAGCCAACAACTGGAACCGGGCGATACGGTTATCATGCCAATCGATGTTGATCGCCTGAATCAGCTTGAGCTTTGGACTAACGTGAGCCAGATTGTTTACCAGATTGCCCTTGGTGCAGCTGCTGTGGGGAACTTGTAATGAGCGATAAAAAGCAAAGAGAACTGCAGCGCGAAGAGATTGATTTGGTCGAATTAGCTTTTACGATTTGGAGGAGCAAGTGGCTTATTTCCATTGTAATATTCCTTTTCGTGTTACTGGGAGTCGCGTACGCACTGATCAAGCCAAACATTTATCAAGCATACACAGTCGTAACTCCGGTAGAGCAAGATAGTGGTGATTTGAGTAGGTTGGCCGGACAGATTGGAGGATTCGCGAGTCTGGCAGGAATCAATCTGGGTGGAGGTGGATCGAATAAGATTGAAGTCGCCAAACAAGTAATTCAATCCCGCGAATTTGTTGTTCGATTTTTAAAAAGAAATGATTTAATTGTTCCCTTAATGGCTGTCGAAGGATGGGACGAAGAAACCAACTCGTGGCATTTTGATAGGGATATATACGATCCGATCGAGAAAACATGGAAGATTGATGAGGATGGGGAATCTCTCCAACCAACAGATTGGGACTTGGTCGAAAAGTTCTTGAAGGACCATTTCAGCTTAAGTCAATCCGAGCAGAGCGGAATGATTACCATAGCAATAAAGCACTATTCTCCATTTGAGGCAAAAAGATGGCTTGATCTTATTGTCAATGACCTAAACGAAAATATGAGAGAGAAGGATATAGTTAAATCGAAATCTAGGATCGAATATTTAGAGCGGAAGTTAGAAACGACAGCAATATCTGAAATGGAGAAGATGTTTTATAAATTAATTGAAAACGAAACAAGAACTGTCATGCTAGCGAATGCGCAAAAGGAATATGTTTTTGAGGTTATTGATCCATCAATTGTCCCGGAGGATCACAAAGAGCCAAAGCGCGTACTGGTAATTATTTTAGCAGCCTTTTTGGGATTCCTAGTTGGGTGTCTTGTCGTAATCTGTAGGGCCGTTTTTCGCAATTATTCTGAGCATTCTGTTTAATACCTCCTAGAAGCATGCTCGCTTGGGGATCTATGTCGCAAAAAAACAATGTTGCCAGCCAAGTGAACAATTCAAAATTGGTCCAAAATCATTATCACTTTGTTTACTTTGTTTCTTTAGCTTTAGCATCGATCTTTTTTATCAAGAACGAGCTAGCGCTTTTGGCGCTTTTGATACTTTATGTAATTGCAATATTTCGCCATAAAGAGCCGGTCTTTTTGGCAATATCCGCCTTTTATCTATCTTTTATCTGGTTGTGGGATTCTAGCTCTGATTGGATTTTGACTGGAATCGACTCCGGTTACATTAAAGCGTTTTTGCTCGTATCAATTGGGTCGATCTATCTAAAAGATGTCAAAAATTTCAATTTAAGCATAATAGCTTTATCTTTGGCGCTGCTGGCCATACTATGTTTGTCGTTTTTGCGGTCTTCTAATATGGGAGTTGCTGTCAAATATTTTCTTAATCTTTATATTCCGTTTGTTCTGATGCTGTTGATCTTAAGCTCCCGCAGAGTGTATTACCCAAGATGTGGCAGAGCGGTAAATGCTTTTGTTTATAGTGTTGTGTTATTTTCATTTTGTTCTTCTATAATCGTCGTTTTGACGAATTACAGCCTGCTAGAATTTCTGAGCCTGGGTATTTCAGATAATCGGACCGATAGTGAGTTGAAGGAGGTTCTAGTTAACGGTGATTTAATAATGCTTGGTGGTGGTTTGGTTACGAGCCTTTTTGGCTACGAGTTTGTCCGTAATCCTGGCGCTTTTGTAGATCCTATATTGGCTGGCTATATACTGGCTTTTTCATTTATTTATATAATGTTTTTTCAGAAAAAATCGAAGTATTTTTTCTTGACGCTTTGCGGTGTGTCTCTTTTGCTTACCTTCTCCAAGGGCGCTTGGTTGATAGCTTTCTTTGCTATAGTTTCAACTTATGCAAACATGTTAATTTGGGGAAAGGGCTTGTTTGCTAAAATTTTTGTTAACGTTGTACTCTTTTCTACATTTCTTTCCACGCTATTATTTCAGGCTGTTGATGGGGTGGGTAGCAGTGCATTCTTACATTTCTTAGGCCTTTCACAAACATTTATAGAGTTTCCCTCTTTGCTAGGCAATGATCTCGGAAGCGGTGGAAATTACGCTAATCTAGATTTTTTCGAAAAATTAAAGAGAGGTGCAGAGAGCACTATTGGTGTGGTTTTTTATCACATTGGATACCTCGGTTTAGCTGTTTTCCTCTTAGCATACTTTTTCTGTGTCGGGATACTTCTGAGCAAAAAAGAAAAAGAATACGCTGTTCTTGTTTCTTTGATGATATCGCAATTAGCGGTTTCATTTTTGCAAGAAAATACTTTTAATCTCGGATACCTCCTTCCTAGGCTCTTTATATTCTATGGTATATTTTACGCAATCCAATCAAAAAAAATTAGGCCAGAGAATTTGGAAGCTGGCGCCACTCCTAGTGATGGGTGGGGGAAGTACGGGGCTCTTCCTTAGTATTATCATTGCAGAGACCATTCTGTCCGATAGAGATTATGGCCTTTTTTCGATTGTTGTGACTACTATACTGGTTCTCTCTGCTGGTGGAGTTCTATCTTTAGAGCAAGTTTTAATTCGTCTAGCAATAATTGATGAGGGGGAATCTGGAGACGCAAGAAGGGTTTCTATTCCAAAATGGTTGATCCCGCTTTCTTTACTTGCTTGTCTTCTTGCTTCATCAGTTGCAACATATTTTGTCTCTAGTGTTTTTCTTTCCAAAGAGTTGAAGGTCCCACTATTCGCAATTTTCTTCGCCTGTGCACTGTCATTACTTGTTTCGGCGATTTATCGAATTAACAGAGAGTTTGTGCTCTCCCAGCTTGTGCTGAATTTATGGCGGATCGGAGCTGGTTTTATATTTTTCATATTATTTCTAACTGAGCGCTATTTTTTTCATATTGATGTCGAGCTTTATACTGTTGTCGACGTGCTTAGTGTTTGGTGTGTGGTCGCAACCGTTCCATTTGTATTTGTAATTTTCAGGAATGATATATGCTTTGGCTTAGGAAAGGAGTTCTTTGCATTCTTTTTCGGGTTCTTTTTATCGGTGCTAGTTGTCATTTTTCTGAATAATTTTGATAAGTATATGGCGGGCCTCTCGGTTTCGGTTGAAAGTGCTGGTTCATATTTTTATTGGTTTACCTTGTTGATTTATCCATTTAGCATGATGGCCGCATTTATTTCAATGAGAAAGCTTGTCGATTACAAGGTTAAGTTTTCTTTTGATCGATTTCGACGACAGGTTTTTCAATACTCTTTGATTAGCTCATTTGTTGGCGCATTATATTTTTCCGCAGTTCTCTTTTTTTCGGGATTTTTTTCGCCGCCGGAAATTAGTTGGAGTCTTATCTTATTATTTTACGGGGTTTGTATTCTTAAGATAGCCTATTCGTTATTGTCCTCTGCGTTTGGTGCTGTATCTAACAGCTCTAGTATTATTCGATCTAACATTTTATTTGTTTTTATGGTGGGGGTAATTTTTTTCGTTCATGGATATGCTAAGACTCTAGAGGGTGTTGCTATCCTTCTTTTTTTACTTCTATTTATCAGAAGTATTTCCTTCTATGTAGAATTAAGAGTCCAGTTCTCGAGGGTTTAGATTTGCAAGAATTAAGATTATGGCTAATTTTTTTTACTAAATATATTCCTGGCGGAATTGGTAGCTGGCTGAGGTTGAGGCTCTGGAAAATCAAATCCGGACGACGGTGCCGGATCTTCGAAGGCACTCAGATTAATGCCCCGTGGAACCTGGTTTTGGGCGATCGGGTATCAATCAACCGCGACTGCACAATTCATGCAGGGGGTAAAGTATCGATTGGTGACGACGTGCTGATTGGTCCCAAAGTCGTGATTTATTCTCAAAACCATGTTTTCAGGTCCTTAGATTTGCCAATTAATGAACAAGGTTATGAATTTCGTGAGGTTGTCATAGAGAACGATGTCTGGATTGCTTCCGGCGCAATGATTATGCCGGGTTGCCATATAGGCAGAGGTGCAGTTGTCGGAGCTGGGGCTGTGGTTAGAGGGGAAATTCCTGAGTTTGCTGTTGTTTTGGGTAATCCAGCCGCGGTCGTGAAGTATAGGAAGGAAGGTTCTGTCTAGTAATTCGCTCCTTTACTAGGCACTTCGGTTGTAAAAAACGTCTATTATTAAAGATTTTCTGTGATTGAAAATATGAAAAGAATTGAATTTTTGGGATGTCCAATTGATGTTTCGTCTACTCGTGAAACAGTCGATTTAATTGGTAAGCGTGTTGCGGAACGCAGATTCACTCAGCATGTGGTCGTTAACGTGGCTAAGCTGGTGAATATGCGCTCAGATCACATGCTAGCCTCGTCGGTACGCGATTGTGACATTATTAATATTGATGGAATGGGTGTGGTTCTGGGCGCTCGGGCGCTGGGGCACAATGTACCCGAGAGAGTCGCCGGCATTGACCTTTTCCATGAATTGGTCGCGATGAGTGCGCAGAGAGGTTACTCGGTCTTCCTGTTAGGAGCAAAGGATGAAGTGGTGTCGGAGACGGCCCGACGTGTCCAGCAGCAATATCCTGAGCTGAAGCTGGCCGGCTACCACCACGGGTATTTCTGGGATGATGAAGAGGCGATGGTTGAGCGCATTCGCGCCTCCGGAGCCCAGCTTCTTTTTGTGGCGATTACGTCGCCCAAGAAAGAGAACTTCATCAATAAATGGCGAGACCGGCTTGGGGTTACGTTCGTGATGGGCGTTGGTGGCACCTTTGACGTGGTGGCGGGCAAGGTTCAGCGGGCGCCTGTCTGGATGCAGAAAGCCGGGCTTGAGTGGTTTTACCGTGTTCTTCAGGAACCAGGGCGCATGTGGAAGCGTTATCTGGTTACTAATTCGGTGTTTGCGTGGTTGTTGCTGCGCGAAAAGTTGAGGTTCAAGCGAAAGGCCTGAATATCCTTCTATTTTCATTCCCACCTTTCTATTTTTGTTATTTTCTTTCGTTTTAAAGGAGTCTGTCTGAATGGCGTTCAACCGAATTTCTGTGGTTGGTCTTGGTTATATTGGTTTGCCTACGGCGGCGGTGATTGCTTCCCGGCGGTGTGAGGTGATTGGCCTGGATGTTAGCCCGAAGGTTGTGGATACCATCAATCGTGGCGATATTCACATTGTAGAGCCCGACCTAGACATGATTGTCCATGCTGCCGTGAGGGAGGGCTACCTGAGAGCCACCTTGAATCCGGAACCTGCGGACGCCTTTCTGATTGCGGTGCCTACACCGTTCAAGGCGGAAGACGGGAAAGAGCATGTTCCCGATCTTAAGTACATCGAGTCTGCAGCTAAGGCGATAGCGCCAGTGCTGGAGAAGGGGAATCTGGTCATTCTGGAGTCCACCTCCCCCGTGGGGGCCACGGAGCGCATGGCCGAATGGCTGGCAGAGGCGCGCCCCGATTTGGTGTTTCCGCAAACGTGTGGGGAGGCGTCGGATATCCGTATTGCCCATTGCCCCGAGCGGGTTCTGCCTGGCCATGTTATCCGGGAGCTTGTTTCCAATGATCGTGTGATTGGTGGCATGACACCGAAATGCTCAGATGCGGCAGCCGAGCTTTACAGTTTGTTCGTGGAGGGCGAGTGCGTGAAGACGACCGCTCGAACCGCAGAAATGGCCAAGCTGACCGAGAATAGCTTCCGGGATGTGAATATTGCCTTTGCCAATGAGCTGTCACTGATCTGCGATAGGCTTGAGATTGATGTGTGGGAGTTGATTGAACTGGCAAATCGCCATCCGCGGGTGAACATCCTGAAGCCTGGCCCGGGTGTCGGCGGGCACTGTATTGCAGTGGACCCCTGGTTTATCGTGAGCGAGACGCCGGAGCAGGCGCGGTTGATCCGCACAGCCCGGGAAGTGAATGATGGCAAGCCACAGTGGGTCATTGAAAAAGTTAAGTCTGCCCTTGGTGATTTCCTGGTGAAGAATCCTGGCCGCACGGCCAGTGATGTTTCAGTGGCGGTGTTCGGCTTGGCGTTCAAGCCGGATATTGACGACCTGCGGGAAAGCCCGTCTCTGGCAATCGCTGAGCAGCTTCATAAAGAGCTTCCGCAGCCTTTGCTGCTGGTGGAGCCTAATATTCAGGAGGTGCCAGGGTCTCTGGAAGGCTGTTCCCTGGTTACTGCCGAAGCAGCAATTGATAAGGCAGACATCTGTGTCATCCTTGTAGCGCACAAGCAGTTCCGTGGGCTGGACTATTCGGCAATCGCTCCGGGTTGTGTGATTGATGTTGTTGCCAGTGGCCGAGCGTGAGCGCTATCGCCAGAGAATGAGTAGGGAGACAGGTTTGAAAGTATTAACGGTGTTTGGTACCCGCCCGGAAGCGATCAAGATGGCGCCCCTGGTGCTGGCCTTGCATGAAGATAAGCGTTTTGAATCCTTGCTGTGCGTTACCGGCCAGCATCGCGAGATGCTGGATCAGGTATTGTCTTTGTTTGAACTGGTGCCGGATTACGATCTGAACATCATGAAGCCGGGGCAAGACCTTACCGATGTAACGACCGGGATCTTGCAGGGCATGAAGGAGGTGTTGAGGGAAGCTCGGCCTGATGTGGTGCTGGTTCACGGAGATACGGCAACAACCTTTGCGACTACTCTAGCAGCCTATTACGAGCAAATACCGGTTGGGCATGTAGAAGCGGGTTTGCGTACCGGAAATCTGTACTCGCCTTGGCCGGAAGAGGCAAACCGGAAGCTCACTGGCGCGCTGGCGAAACTGCACTTCGCGCCGACGCAGAAATCTGCCGATAACCTGATGGCTGAAGGCGTTGCCCACAGTGATGTGCACATTACCGGTAATACTGTGATTGATGCACTGTTTGAAATTGTCGAACGTTTCGATAAAGACCCGGAATTGTCCGGCGCTTTGGCAAAGAATTTTCCGTTTCTGGATAGCAGCAGGCGTTTAATTCTGGTAACAGGGCATCGCCGTGAAAGCTTCGGTGGCGGCTTTGAACGGATTTGTGAAGCGCTGAACCGCACTGCGAAGCAGTTTCCGGATGTGGATATCGTTTACCCCGTTCATTTGAATCCGAATGTGCGTGAGCCGGTAAATCGTCTTTTGAATGGCCATGGCAACGTTCACCTCATTGAGCCTCTCGACTACCTGCCGTTTGTCTATCTCATGAGCCGCTCTTTCCTGATTCTTACGGATTCGGGGGGCATTCAGGAAGAAGCACCCTCCCTGGGTAAGCCGGTGCTTGTTATGCGGGATACAACTGAACGGCCCGAAGCGGTGGAAGCGGGAACGGTTGAGCTGGTCGGGACAGATGTGGACCGAATATCGGGTAAGATTTCGGCTCTGCTGGAAGATGAAGTCATCTATCAGCGAATGAGTCTTGCTCACAACCCGTATGGCGATGGCAAGGCCTGCGCGCGCATTCTGGAGGTTCTGGCGGCATTGGACGGCTAGGCGGTTCGCAAATTGAGGGCCGTTTTTGGCCTTGCAAAACCCAAAGAGGGCGCCTGATCGGTGCCCTCTTTGCTTTAAAAAGGCCGAACGCCTTCAGAATAATCTGTTAAGTTGCACGTTTACAGTTTCTCCCAGGAAGTTGTTTGTTAATCCATGAACATGCGCATCGCCAGCCTCTGTATTCGCGCTCTGACTCTTGCCGTCAGGTTTTCGCTGATCTTTGTTCTGGCGCTCTACTTTGAGCCTTCTCAGGTGGGGTTGTATGGCCTTGTAGTAGCCACAGTCGGCTATTCACTGTATTTCGTGGGTTTTGATTTCTACGTCTTCAGCACACGGGATTTGCTGGGGCGTTCCCGCGAACAATGGCCCGCCCTGTTAACGTCTCAGGCCGCGTTGTTTCTGGGGTTATATTGCCTGGTCCTTCCGTGGTCATTTTTCCTGTTTTACAGCAATTTGCTCCCATGGTGGATGATGGCTTGGGTAATCGGGCTAATCATCGTTGAGCACCTCGGCCAGGAAATCATGCGGCTGGCCATTGCCATGGGGCGGCCCGTACTGGGTACATTTTTGCTTTTCGTCCGCCAGGGAGTTTGGGCCTTGGCCTTTATGTTCGCGATTTGGCTTGAGCCGGGATTCCGGACCCTGCAGGATCTTCTGTTGTTCTGGATCATTGGATCGGCTTGCAGTGTTCTGCTGGGTAGCACCATTCTTCTGCAATTCAGGTGGCGGGGGTTGGTGAAAGGCGTTGATTGGCATTGGATCCGCGTTGGCCTGAGGGTTGCCTTCCCAATGTTGGTAGCAACCCTTGCGCTCAGGGCAATTTTTTCGCTTGATCGGTACTGGTTTGGTTTTGTGAACAGTAGTGAGCTACTCGGGGTTTATACACTGTTCATCGGGATTGCCGGGGCTGTGCTGGCGTTTATGGATGCCGGTGTGTTTGCCTTTCTTTACCCTAAAATGATCGAGTGTTTCAAAAAGGGGGATAGTGCGGGTTTCAAAGCTTTAAAGGTTTCTCTCACCCGACAGACGCTTGGCTGGCTTGCGGTGCTGATGGTGGCAGGCGGGGTTATGGGGCCGGCGGTATTCAGTTTGATGCCGAATCCGCTGTATTTTGAACACTGGCCACTTTTCTGGGGCTGTCTGCTTGCAATGGGCGTTTTTGTCGCCAGCATGGTCCCACATTACAGTTTGTATTCGATGTCTCTGGACAAGCCGATTATCCTGTCTAACATGCTAGGCCTTTTGGTGTTCGTAGCCGGCGGTGCTTTGTGTTCGGTATTTACAACCTATTGGGCGGTTCCCGTTGCCATGTGTGCAGCAGCTCTGGCGATGGGCATCTCGAAACAGCTGGTTTTGGTTTTCCGGGGATCCGAATACTTTAGCCAGTCTGTCTAAATTGATAGAGAAGAGAGTTTCCGATGTTTAACGATAAATCCATCCTGATTACCGGGGGCACCGGCTCCTTTGGGCATACTTTTGTTCCAATGTTGCTGGAAAAATATAATCCTCGCCGTGTGATCATCTTCTCACGCGATGAGATGAAACAGTGGGAAATGGCCAAGAAGTTTGAGGGCGACCACCGGGTTCGCTTTTTCATTGGTGATGTTCGTGATAGAGACAGGCTGTACCGTGCCCTGGATGGTGTCGATTTCGTTGTGCATGCTGCGGCTACCAAGATTGTACCAACCGCCGAGTACAATCCTTTCGAGTGTATCAAGACCAACATCATCGGTGCGATGAATCTTATCGATGCCTGCATTGATAAGGGTGTCAAACGCGTTGTCGCACTCTCTACGGATAAAGCTAGCAGTCCTATCAACCTGTATGGCGCTACCAAACTGGCCTCGGATAAAGTCTTTGTTTCCGGTAATTCTTACGCCGGGGGTCATGAAACGCGGTTTTCAGTTGTTCGGTATGGCAATGTGATGGGCTCCCGTGGTTCTGTTATTCCTTTCTTTATGTCGGTAAAGGATAAAGGTGTTCTTCCGATCACTGATGAACGTATGACCCGCTTCATGATTTCGCTCGAAGAGGGTGTGGAACTGGTTTGGCATGCGTTTGAGGACATGGAAGGTGGCGAGATCTACGTCAAGAAGATTCCGTCAATGAAGGTTACCGATCTTGCAAGGGTCGTAGCGCCGGAGGCTCGTCAGGAAGTTGTTGGCATTCGGCCTGGCGAAAAGCTTCACGAGCAAATGATTGGTGCAGAGGATTCCTACTACACCTACGAATACCCGGAGCACTTTAAGATCCTGCCAGCAATTCATGACTGGAGCTCTGACGCGAACCGGATCAAGGACGGCAAAAAGGTGCCCGAGGGATTCGTGTACTCGAGTGAAAACAATTCTGAATGGATGACGCCAGAGGCTCTTCAGGCCTGGATTGACGCGAACCGGGATAAAATAGGGAGTATCTGAGCCATGATTCCCTACGGTAGGCAGGACATTTCCCAGGGTGATATTGATGCTGTTGTTGAGGTTCTGAAGTCTGATTTTCTCACTCAGGGCCCGATGGTTCCGAAGTTTGAGCGGGTTGTCGCTGACCACGTCGGGGCAAAACACGCTCTGGCCGTTAACAGTGCGACCTCCGCTCTGCATATTGCCTGTCTGGCGCTTGGGCTGGGGAAGGACGATTGGCTTTGGACGTCGCCAGTAACCTTCGTTGCTTCTGCCAACTGTGGTCTCTACTGTGGCGCTCGGGTCGACTTCGTGGATATTGATCCGCACACCTACAACCTTTGCCCAGTGGCACTCAAAGCGAAGCTCGAGCGGGCCAGGGAGGAAGGTAGGCTTCCCAAGGTGGTGGTGGCAGTGCACCTTTGCGGTCAACCCTGCAATATGCAGGCGATCGGGGAGCTGGCGAGGGAATACGGCTTCAGCGTGATCGAAGACGCCTCCCATGCGATAGGTGGTAAGTATCAGGATGAGTTTATTGGTAACAGTCGTTACAGTGATATTACTGTCTTCAGCTTCCATCCAGTGAAAATCGTCACCACAGCAGAAGGCGGCATGGCGGTAACCAACAACGATGACCTGGCCCGCAAAATGGATTTGCTTCGTAGCCACGGTATTACCCGCGACCCGGCACTAATGACCCATGAGCCTGACGGCCCCTGGTACTACCAGCAGGTTGACCTTGGCTATAACTACCGTATGACAGAGCTCCAGGCGGCACTGGGTGTTAGCCAGATGCAGCGGTTGGACGATTTCGTCGCTCGTCGCCATGAGCTTGCGAAGCGCTACGATCAATTACTGGCGGAGCTCCCGCTGACGCTTCCCTGGCAGCATCCGGACAGTTACAGCGGCCTGCATCTCTATGTAATCCGCCTGCAACTCAATGAAATTGCGCTATCTCATCAAGCAGTCTTCGAAGCACTGAGAGAGCACGGCATCGGGGTGAACTTGCATTACATTCCGGTGCACACACAGCCTCATTACGAGAAAATGGGGTTCCGCGAGGATGATTTCCCCCACGCCATGGCCTACTACCGCGAGGCCATTAGCATCCCCATGTTCCATGGCCTCTCTGACCAGCAGCAGGACCAGGTTGTATCGGTGCTAAAGCAAGTGCTGGGTAAAGCAACATGAAATCTCTGAAACGCGTAGCGATTATTCCTGCCAGGGGCGGTAGCAAGCGAATTCCGCGCAAGAACATTCGGGATTTCTGTGGCAAGCCAATGATTGGGTGGTCTATTGAGGCAGCAAGGGCAAGCGGCTGTTTCGATCGAATCATTGTGTCTACCGATGATCGTGAAATAGCCGAACTCGCGAAGCGGTTTGGGGCCGATGTGCCATTTCTTCGGCCACCGGAGCTCTCAGATGACTACGCTGGGACGGTACCTGTAATCAGGCATGCTGTGGAGTGGCTCCACCAACATGGCGAGCCGGTGGATTACGCCTGCTGCATCTATGCAACGGCTCCGTTTATTTCTCCCGAGGATCTTGAGCGGGCCTGGGAAGAGATTGATCGTGAGCGCGCAAGTTACGCCTTCTCTGTGACCAGTTATGGCTTCCCCATTCAGCGTGCTATCCGGATCACTGAAAGTGGCCGGGTAGCCATGTTCCACCCTGAGTACTTCAATACACGATCCCAGGATCTGGAGGAAGCATGGCATGATGCCGGCCAGTTTTACTGGGGTACGGCCCAGGCCTGGCTTGAGGAGCGCCCGATATTCAGCGAAGGTGCTGTGCCGGTCAGGCTTCCGCGCCACAGGGTTCAGGATATCGACACACCCGAGGATTGGACCCGTGCAGAATGGATGTTCAGGGCCATGAAAAGCGCCAGAGTGACCGAATGAATGTGGTTTTCAGGGCTGACGCCTCACTCAGGATCGGTTCAGGGCACGTAATGCGTTGCCTGACCCTGGCGGAGGAACTTCGACGCCAGGGTCACAGTTGTGAATTTGTTTGTCGTGAACATTCCGGCCACCTCGGTGAATTCATTGCCAGCAGAGACTTCACGTGTCACCTGCTGGCCAACCCGGAGGAGCCTGCTGCCAAACCGGTCCAAAGCTACAATACAGGCTATTCCGATTGGTTGGGTGTGGATTGGGAGACAGACGCAGAGCAAACGCTTGCTGCGATCAGCCCACTGCAGGTGGACTGGCTGGTTTCCGATCACTATGCATTGGATTCACGCTGGGAGAAAAGGCTAGCAACTGTCGCCAGGCGGCTCATGGTTATTGACGATCTGGCAGACAGAGATCATGAATGTGACCTTCTGCTTGATCAGAACCTGGGAACTCAGGATTCTGATTACAGCCATAGGGTTCCGGCGCGTTGTAGCAAACTCATTGGGCCTCGATACGCCCTTTTGCGCCCCGAATTTCCCGCGCTCAGGGAAGGTGCCCTGGAGCGGCGCACGAAACCGTCAATAAAACGAATACTGATTTCCCTTGGCGGAGTCGATCCTGACAACGTTACAGCAGAAGTGATGCGTGCACTCACTCACAGTTCTTTGCCAGTTGATACTGAACTGGATATCGTCTTGGGTGCTGCGGCCCCACATCTGGAAGAAGTGAGAGCGTTGGCTGACGAACTTCCATTCCAGGCGACGGTCAGTGTTAGCGTGAGTGACATGGCCGAGCGAATGTGCCGTGCGGATATCTCTGTTGGTGCGGCGGGAAGCACGTCGTGGGAACGATGCTGCCTTGGATTACCTGCGATTATGGTGATACTTGCTGAAAATCAGAGAGCTATCGGCAACGCCTTGGCGACAAGTGGCTCTGCGATCCTTTTGGATAAAGATGCAATCGCCGATCAGCTTGGCGGAATTCTGGATGAACTGGTGAGATCGGACGAGAGGTTGCAAAGGTTGGCGGATAATGCGAGGACAATCTGCGATGGTCTAGGCACTTCGCGCCTGGTTTCGGAAATGGTCAGGATAAGCAAATCATGAAATTAACCATTCTGTGTAGCGATGCTGATCATCCGGTAAATGCCTATCTTGCGGAGTGGATTGCCCAGAAACGCAAAGATCACACCATTGAGCTGGTTCGAAAACGCAGAGAACTGACCGGAGGGGACATCCTGTTTTTGGTGTCGTGCTCTGAGATTATTAAGGCCGAACACCGTTCGCTTTTCAGTCACACATTGGTGTTGCACGCAAGTGATTTGCCGAGAGGACGGGGATGGAGCCCACACATATGGGAGATTGTGCAGGGGGCGGAGCACATCACCCTCAGTCTGCTTGAAGCCGAAGACAAGGTGGACAGTGGGCGAATTTGGTTAAAGCGTTCTATACCTGTGGAGAAGACCGCACTCTGGTATGAGGTGAATGAAAGCCTGTTTCAGGCAGAAATAGAGCTCATGGATGAAGCGGTTGATAACTGGCATCGGATCGAACCTTATCGACAAAGCGAGGATTTAGCCCCCACGTACTATGAGCGCCGAACCCCGGCAGACAGCGAGATTGATCCGTATAGAAGCATTGCGGAACAGTTCGATCTTCTGAGGATTTGCGACCCCGGGCGTTACCCTGCCTGGTTTGAGTATCTGGGTCAGAAATACAAGATTGTTCTGGAGAAAGTAGACCATGAAGAAAATTGAAATCGCTGGTCGTCCCATTGGCAACGAATATGAGCCCTACATCATTGCCGAAATGTCTGCCAATCATAACGGCAATATCGAGACTGCGTTTCGGATAATTGAGGAGGCGAAAAAGGCCGGCGCGGATGCGCTTAAAATTCAGACTTACACTCCCGACACTATTACCCTCAATTCGGACCTTCCGGATTTTCAGATAAAAGGCGGTCTCTGGGACGGCAAAACCCTTCATGAGCTCTATGAATGGGCTCACACGCCATGGGAATGGCATGGCGCGCTTTTTGAGCATGCCAGGAAAGTGGGCATTCCGATCTTTAGCTCACCATTCGATACGACGGCCGTGGATTTGCTTGAAGATCTGAATGCTCCTGCCTACAAGATCGCATCATTTGAAGCAGTGGACCTCCCGCTGATCCGCTATGTGGCAGCCACTGGCAAGCCTATGATCATCTCTACCGGCATGGCAGATGCGGAAGAAATTGAAGAGGCGATTGCCGCAGCCAGGGATGGTGGATGTAAAGAGCTGGCAATTTTGCACTGCGTGAGCGGCTATCCAGCGCCAGCCGAAGATTATAACCTCCGCACGATACCGGACATGATTGATCGGTTCGGTTTGGTAACGGGTTTGTCTGATCACACGTTAGATAACACCACAGCTATTGCCAGTGTTGTGCTGGGCGCTTCACTAATCGAGAAGCACTTCACCCTGGATCGAAATGGGGGTGGGCCCGACGACAGTTTTTCTCTGGAGCCGGCCGATCTGGCCGCGCTGTGCAGGGACAGCAAAACGGCATGGGCTGCTTTGGGACGAGTGGATTATGGGCGTAAGTCCAGTGAACAAGGAAACGTTCAGTTCAGGCGCTCCCTCTATTTTGTGAAAGATATCCCGGAAGGGGAAGTGATCCCAGCCGACGCGATCAGGAGCGTGAGGCCAGGGTACGGTTTGGCGCCGAAGTATGTGAATGAAGTGGTTGGAAAAAAGGCTCGTCAGGAAATAAAAGCGTTTACGGCGGTAAAGCGCGATCTGTTCGAATAAAGGCCGTATCAAACTCAAAAAGGCAATTTAGGCGAGAATATGTGCAGTAGCTTGGTGCTCTTAATCTTCACTTGACAGCTCAAACACTTTTTCCTGGGGGGGGCTGAATGTCTTCATCAGAAAATTTTCTGGTTGATCTAACTGTTGCGCTTATCAGGAAAAAAAAGCTGTTTGTAGCGACTTTTCTGATGGTTCTGTGCATTGGGCTAGGGTATGTGTTACTCACGCCTTCTTCCTATAAATACGTCACTCTCATCAAACTTGCACAGGACGGAGAAGGGGCACTTTTGGAATCGAGAGACGACGTTCTTGCAAACATTGAGAGTCGTTGGCTGCCTGAAGTTGCCAGTGAGTTCAAAGATGGCCGGGGATACACGCCGGAATTTAATGTCGACTTTTCTGAAGTTGGTAGTACACACCTTCTTTTGTCGACTGTTGCTCCCTCAAGTGCAGGTGACGGCATTAGCTGGTTTCACCAATCTGTGGCAGAAAAGCTGGTAGTGAGTCAGTCTGAGTTGGAGCGAATTCTGAGGGAGAAGCTAAAAGCCCAGATTAAAGCAGCGGAGCGGGCGCCTGGCATCGGTCAGATTGACAATGCCTCTGAGTCCTCAGAATCTGCATCCATCGAATACCTGATGTCGGTAAGAGGAAGGCTTGAGGGGATTCAATCAGCTGAAGCAAAAGTGATTGCCCAGCGTTCAGACGATCCCATCGGCATTGGTGTTACTCTGGCTGTTGGCCTGATATTTTTGCAATCGTTCGTTGCTGCCGTTGTTGTGGTGCTGTTCTATTATTTTATTCAGCGAGTTAATGGAGTGATCCGAAACGAGGAAGGCAGGCCTTGAATTGGCGCTGCGGCACTTGATATGAGATCTCGAATTGGCTCTGCGTGGATGTTGTTGCCCTTGGCAGCAGTATTTTTGGCTTTTGCGTACACAGGCTGGGTATTCGACAGCTACTATTGGGGTTATCTGGGGCTCATGGAGGTGTGGATCATAGCCTTTATTGTAGGCTTTGGTCTTGTAGTGACGCTAATCCCTGGACAGCCGGAGCATGTTGGCAGTTCGCTGGAAGCTTCTGACATTCGCTGGGATGCTGTCTTGCTTGTGATAGGAGCCGTGGCAGTTGTCGCGCTTTTTTACGATAGATATTTCCTGAGAGGGATTGAGTATTTCTCAGTCGGGGTAGCAAAGAGCAGGGCGCTGCTCAATCAGGGTGACCATGCGAGTTCACTCTTCAGCGTATTTGGTAATTTTTTCCTGTTCAGTTTTCTCTTCCCGCTTATTCGCCTTGTTCTCCTTTGGGAAGAAAGAAAGCCGCGTGTCCGTTTTGCCATTGCTGTAATAATACTGCTCGAATTAGCCAGCATCAGCTATTTGATGGGAGGACGGACGGCGATCCTCCTAACGATCATGGTGTGCCTTGCCAGCTTCGTGGTACGGCGCTTATTAGGCAAGTCCTACCGTCCACCATTCTTTAGCTATTCCCGATTGTTACTGTTCGCGGTAGTCGCAACGATTTCCTTTGGTCTGTTTTTCTGGATCAGAAGCCAGGCGTTCGGAGATGGAGGCTCTCTTTCCTATTTTCTCAATATTTGTGGGCACCTCACGAAAAGCACTTCGCTGGAATGTGATTTCGGTGTTCAAACCGGGCCTTTAAAGGACTTGGCGAATTATCTCCATCTCGTGATTCTGTATGGTGTTCATGGGGCCTGGTTGACTGAGGAAATCATTCAGTCTGTTTGGTCGGGTGGCTGGATTTCCCCTCAGGGGCTGTTTTCTGTCCTTTTCGTAAGATTAGGTGCGGAAGCGCCGGCCTCAGTCTTTGAAGGGTTTTGGGTGCCTGGGCCAGCCTCCCTGTTAAACGACTTGGGGCTTTGGGGCATGTTAAGCTTTGGCGTCGCCGTTGGTGCGATCACAGGGATTGTTGTGGGGTGCCTCAGGACTTCGAGAATTACCTTTGCGGTATACGCGCTGGTCTTTTTGGTCTCATTCTGGTTCCTTTCGTTTTTGGTCTTCCCAACCAATATCCCCGGTTTCGTGATTTCGATATGGCTAGGGTTATTTCTATGGTTTGCGCACGTTGTTTTGAAGTCTGTTCAATCGCTCATCAGTAAAAGGTATTCATGAAAATAGGGCTTACAAATCTGTTCTCGTTCAGACCCCATGTTGAACACCTCGAATTTCTCGCGCAGGTGTTGGAGAACGAGGGACATGAGGTTGTATTTCTGACTTGCGATTCGGCCGTAGAAACCTGTTACATCCGAGAATTGCGTGGACGGTCCCGAATTAGGGAATGTGCTCAGTGTATTGTGGGCGGGGTGAGAAGCTATCGATCAAAGGGAGTGACATCGATAGGCAAGGAACGCTCGGATCTTGGCCAGGCTGAGTTGGAGATGCTGGCTTTGTCCAGTTCTGCGACGCTCACGCGGACCGAATCCGAACTTGAATGGGAAGAGCCGGACGTTCGAGAGGTTCGTGATCGCCTCGCGGATCCTATCAGTCAGGTGTACCACAGCGCGCGCAACTGGATTCTCCAAGAGGGTCTTGAAGGTGTCATTTGCTTCAATGGCAGGATGGATTTGCCCCGGGCTGTTACCTACGCTTGCGAACAACTTGGAGTTCCCTACATTACTCACGAAAGAACCTGGTTCGGGGATGGCATCCAGTTGATTCCTAACGGCAACTGCCTTTCCCTGAGCGCCTTGGGTGAGCTGGTCAGGGAGTTTGATGACAAGCCTCTGACGGCTCCTCAGGCAGCATATGCTGGCAAGCTTATTGGTGATCGTTTTTTGCAGCGGAACTCTCTTGAGTGGAGGCTGTACAACAAAAATCCGGAGCCTGCGCCCTGGCCGGTGAAGGCGCCAGGGAAGCGAGTGCTGGTGTTGCCTAGCAGCAAGAACGAGTTTGCCGGCCACGATGAATGGCGCACTGAATGGGCGGACAACACTGAGGCTCTGGATGATTTCTTCGGGGCCTTCAGTATTGATCCCTCGCAGGTGGTGCTTCGCTGTCACCCGAATTGGGCCGAGACGATTGGCAGTGTGGAAGGCAACCGCTCGCTCAATCTATACACCCAATGGGCAGGCCGGCGGGGTGTTCACTGTATTCGAAGTGAGCAGAAGGCAAACACCTACGATCTGATTCAACAAGCAGATATTGTAGTTTTGAATGGTGGCAGTTCGGCTGTGGAAGCGGGAGCCTGCGGCAAACAGGTAGTTTGTCTGGGGCCATCAACCTATCAGGAAGCTGGGTTTGTGCACGTGTTTCGCTCAAGGGCCGAATTGGGTGCCAGCGATGGTGAGCTTAGCCTTGATCCGGAATTGGTTCGCCGGAAAACACTGCGATTTTTGTATGTCCGCTCCCACCGGTTCCCGCAGTTTGTCCCCTATGTTAAAGCCGTCGAGACCACCAAATACCGCTATTTTCGTGGCGCTAGGGCCGAGGTATTGATTCGAATGCTCCGTGAAGGGCGGATTTGTCCGGACGATCCTGAATTTTCGGAAACTGAAGCCACTGAAAACGGTGTGTTAAGAAAACTGGAAAATGCAGAATGGGCCAAGTTGGCTGACTATCAGACACCGCTGGAAGTGGGTGTTCCTTTTGAAATAAATAGACGAGCCGGCCTTAAATGGATTGATGGCTTCAGGGCGAAATTTGCTAGAGGAGATCGGGCCGGATGAGTCATGGCCAACCCCGGGTATCTATTGTTATGCCCGCTTATAATGCCGGTCAGTATATCGGCGCCACAATCAACTCCGTACTCAGGCAGAGCGAAACGGATTGGGAGCTGATTGTTGTTGATGACTGTTCGACGGACGATACCCGTGACAAAGTCAGCGCCCTCGCTAAATCGGATTCCCGCATCCGGCTGATAGCCCTCGAGAAGAATTTTGGTGGCCCTGCAGGCCCGCGGAATGTTGGTATTCGTTCAGCTAGAGCGGATTTGGTGGCGTTCCTTGATTCCGATGATATCTGGCATCCGGAAAAGCTTAAGATTCAGCTCTCTGCTGTGGAAGATGGATCAAATGCATTTGTTTGCAGTGGCATGGTGGATTTTGCGGACGAGAGCACTCTTCGGTTCGAACCGATAGGCAGCGTGAGAAAGGACAAGATCACCTATTGGAGGCAGTCGGTCAGGGCTCAGATTCCCACTTCCAGCGTGCTTGTTTCAAAGGCACTCCTGCTGAAGACTCCTTTTTGGGAAGATCCCGCTTATAAGGCGGTTGAGGATTACCATTGTTGGCTTCGCATTCTTCAGTTGGTTGACCATTGTGAGAAGCTGAAAGCGCCGCTGCTTTACTACCGGAAAAGCGAGGGACAGATCTCCGGTTCCAAGCTCATGATGATGAAGAAGGTGTTTAGGGTGCACAGGGAGTTTCCCGGGAGGTCTCGGGTTACGGCCTACGTTTACACACTTACCCATGTGTTGGGTGGTTTCTATTTCAGATTTTTGAAGAAAGGTATGTGATATGCGAATTCTGGTAACCGGAGGAGCCGGCTTTCTGGGTTCCCACCTCTGTGAGCGTTTGCTGTCCGAGGGACATGACGTTCTGTGTGTTGATAACTTCTTTACCGGCCGAAAACGCAATATTGCGCACCTGATGCACAATCCCTATTTCGAGGTGATGCGGCACGATGTCACTTTTCCGCTCTATGTAGAGGTTGATCAGATCTACAACCTGGCGTGCCCTGCATCTCCTGTTCATTATCAGCACGATCCGGTACAGACAACCAAAACCAGTGTTCACGGTGCAATCAATATGTTGGGGCTGGCGAAGCGTCTGGGGGCGCGTATCTTCCAGGCGTCGACCAGTGAGGTGTATGGCGATCCCGAGGTTCATCCTCAGCCGGAGAGTTATTGGGGCAAGGTAAATCCGATTGGCGTACGTTCCTGTTACGACGAGGGGAAACGGTGCGCCGAAACGCTGTTTTTCGACTACTTTCGCCAGCACAACCTTTCCATCAAAGTTGCCAGGATTTTCAATACCTACGGCCCTCGTATGCACCCGAATGATGGCCGGGTAGTCAGCAACTTTGTTGTTCAGGCTTTGAAGGGCGAGGATATTACTATTTATGGAGAGGGCCAGCAGACAAGGAGTTTCTGTTATTCCGATGATCTTATTGACGGGTTCGTCCGGTTGATGAATTCCCCTGCCGAACTCACTGGACCGGTGAATCTCGGAAACCCGAATGAGTTCACGATTCGCGAGCTGGCTGAGACTGTCATTGATTTGACCGGATCTGGTTCTGGTTTGATATTCAAACCTCTGCCAGAAGACGATCCAAAGCAGCGACAGCCGGATATCTCGTTGGCAAAACGTGAGCTCGATTGGCAACCGAGCGTTGAGTTGAGGGAGGGATTAGTGAAGACAATTGCCTATTTTGACGAGCTCCTGAAAACCTCGGACATAGACTAGCCTATGGCTGGCCGAAAAAAGGTGCTGGTCACTGGAGCATCCGGATTCATCGGCTCCGAGCTTTGCAAGGCTCTTGTTGCCAGGGGGAACCAGGTAACGGCTTTGGTGCGTTCTGAGAGGCCTCTGCCTTTTGCGGGTGCTCAGTGTCTCGTTCAGGACCTCGAGACCCGATTCGAAGAAAACTTCCTTGAGGCGGGTTTTGATGCGGTTATCCATTTGGCGGGTAAAGCGCATGGCAAAGGCGGCCTTGGTGATCAGTCACTTGAGGCATTCAAGAGGAGCAACGTTTCGCCAACAAGGCGTTTGGCTGAAGCCGCAGTTGCAGCTGGTGTTAAACGGTTTGTATATCTGAGTTCGATTGGCATTCATGGTGACAGTACACATGGCTCGCCAATCAATGAAGAAAGCCCCGAACGCCCTCATGCAGATTACGCAAGATCAAAACTACACGGAGAAGGTGTTGTCCGGGAATCGTTAGCTGGAACGTCGACTGCTTTTTCTATCATTCGGCCGACTCTGGTTTATGGTGAGAGTGCGCCTGGCAATTTCGGAAAGCTTGTTGGAATCTGCAGCGGATTCTTGCCGTTACCCTTAGGTTGTGCAAATAATCGGCGCAGCCTTGTGTCGCTGGAAAGCCTGGTCAATTTGATTATTTTGTGTATTGAGCGACCAGAGGCGAAGGATCAGGTATTCGTGGCGGCAGACGCCACTTCGGTCTCCACGAGGGAAATAGTTTGTAGCCTTCGATCCGGAATGGGCAGAAGCCCCGGTCTTGTACCTTTGCCACGGGTGCTGCTGCGTTGGCCGCTTGAAGCCCTTGGGCGAGCGTCTGTTTATCGCCAGTTGTTTGGAGATCTTGAGGTAGATGCAACGAAAGCGGCCGACCTTCTCGGATGGGAAAGGGAGACTGAAACGCTGGGAGCTCTCCGAATGATTGGAAGAAAGGCGGTGAGATGCTGATTCGTTTACTGGATATCGTTTTTTCTGTGTCCGGACTGGTTTTCGGGTTTCCCATAATGTTTGTCATTTTTTTGGTCGGGTTGGTCGACACGGGGTCACCGCTTTTTATTCAGGAACGCGTGGGCCGCCATCAGAAACCGTTTAAACTTGTGAAGTTCCGGACCATGAAAAAGTCCGCTGCGTCTGTAGCCACGCATCTCGCAAATGCCTCGGAGATAACCACTTTTGGTCGATTTTTACGAAAGACCAAGCTAGATGAGTTGCCACAACTGTGGAATGTTCTCAAAGGTGAAATGAGCCTTGTTGGCCCCAGGCCGTGTTTGTTTAACCAGAACGAGCTTGTTGAGGCGAGACAAAAACTTGGTGTGTTTCTTGTTCGGCCCGGAATCACGGGTCTGGGGCAGGTGAGCGACATTGATATGTCAACACCAGAGCTGCTTGCTGAAACAGATCGGAAGATGATTGAGCAGATGTCTGTGCGATCCTACTTTCAGTACATTCTGCAGACTGTCTCGGGGAAGGGGGCTGGTGATCGTGTCAGGGAGTAGCCAATATGCTTGACGCTTTTTTTGCTTTGCCCCGCGTATATAAACGGATTCTGTCGGTTCTGTCAGATGTTGTTGTCCTCACGCTATCAATATGGGCTGCATACGCCCTGAGGCTGGAGCAGCAGTATTGGCTTCCCGATGAGAAACAGGCAATTGTCGCAGCACTTACGGTGCTTTTGACAATCGCTTTTTTTATCAAACTTGGTTTGTATAGAGCGGTTATTCGGTACCTCTCAGATAAAGCGTTCATGACCATCGTATATGGCGTGTTCGCATCCTGCCTTACCTTCATTGTTCTGGGCTATTTGTTCCAGGCTTTTGTACCACGCTCTGTACCTGTGATTTACGGCGCATTGGCGTTTGTTTTTGTCAGTGGTAGCCGATTGGGTATTCGAATTCTCGTCAATCGCCCCAGAGAAAAGGAGAAAGAGGCGGTGGCGATTGTTGGTGTTGGTGAGACTGGAATGCAGCTGGCATCCGCGCTGGCTCAGGGTACTGAGTACAGACCGACACTATTCATCGCTTTCGAGAACAGTAACCATAAGACGACTGTGAACGGCATGCCGGTGGTTAGTCTGGAGTATTCGTCCAAGGCTATAGAGAAACACAACATTCGCAGAATTCTTTTGGCTCTGGATACCGATTCTACCGTTGATCGGAAGGCCTTGATAAGGGAGCTCGAGGCGCTTTCTGTGCCTGTCCAGACGGTACCTTCTGTGTCGGAGCTGGTCGCGGGGCGGGCTCGGATCAATGACATTCGCGACCTTGAAATTGAAGATCTTCTTGGGCGCGATCCTGTTAGCCCTGAGGCGGACGTATTGGCTGAAAGTCTGCGAGGCAAGTCGGTCATGGTAACGGGCGCCGGCGGATCAATAGGTTCGGAGTTGTGTCGTCAGATTGTTCGCCATAGCCCGAGAACATTGGTGCTGTTTGAGCAGAACGAGTATTCCCTTTATGTAATCGAGAGGGAGTTGTCAGCCATTAACGAGCTGGATGGCTTGGGGATCTCCATTTTTCCGATACTTGGAAGCGTTATCCATCGACGCCGTTGCGAGGTTGTCATGAGCGCTTTCGAGGTAGAGACGGTCTACCATGCAGCGGCCTACAAGCATGTGCCACTCGTTGAACACAATGTTATTGAGGGTGTTCAGAATAATGTTCTCGGCACCTGGCACGTCGCAGAGGCCGCTATAGGTGCTGGGGTTGAGAGGTTCGTTCTGATATCAACCGATAAAGCTGTCCGCCCGACCAACATCATGGGGGCTACCAAGCGCTTGGCGGAGTTGGTGTTGCAGGGTTTGTCTGAGCGACAGAGATCCACGATATTCTCAATGGTCCGGTTCGGGAATGTCTTGGGATCATCAGGCTCTGTTGTTCCGCTGTTTCGCGATCAGATTCGGGATGGTGGACCTGTAACCGTAACTCACCCGGATATTATTCGGTATTTCATGACTATCCCTGAGGCGAGCCAACTGGTGCTGCAAGCAGGCAGTATGGGTAAGGGTGGTGAGGTATTTGTTCTGGACATGGGCGAACCAGTGCGAATCGCTGATCTTGCGAGAAAGATGATCCATCTTATGGGCCTTACAGAAAAAACAGATGATCAGCCGGACGGAGACATAGAGATTGTTTTTACCGGACTTCGCCCTGGTGAAAAGTTGTTTGAAGAACTGCTGATTGGTAACAATCCTCATGGCAGCGACCATCCGAGAATTATGATGGCGAAAGAAAAATCAATGCCTTGGGATGATGTGGAAGCTGCCTTGGATAGGCTGGCCGATGCAAGCAAAAGGTTCGATTGCGACGCGGTGGTCAACACCTTGCGAGAATGCCCTACCGACTATCAACCAGCAAAAGAAGAGCTGGTTGACCTGATTGCCCAGGCGCCCCAACCGGGTCAAACTGTGAAACGTGAAAGCAACATCCGGAAAATACCGATTTGAGGATGGTTGGCTTCAGCTCAGTACTTTCTGATTTCGGCGCAATTGGCTAGAAAGCTCCGTCACACAGGGAATGGTAGAGAGGTTAAGGATATGGCTGTTGGTACGATTTGCGTTGTAGGGCTTGGGTACATAGGCCTGCCCACGGCGGCCGTGTTTGCATCGCGAAAGTTCAAGGTTTTCGGGTTAGATGTAAACAAGGAGGTCGTGGACTCGATAAACCGCGGTGAGGTTCACATAGTAGAACCCGATCTGGACATGGTGGTGAATGCCGCTGTGATGCAAGGTTATTTGCGAGCTACCCTTGAAGCGGAGCCGGCGGATGCGTTCCTGATTGCAGTGCCGACGCCCTTCAAGGGCGATCGTCACGACCCGGATCTCACCTATGTCGAAGCCGCGAGCAGAAAGATTGCGCCAGCTCTCAAGAAAGGGGATTTGGTCATTCTGGAGTCGACCTCTCCTGTTGGAACCACTGAACAGGTTGCCGCCTGGCTTGCAGAGGAAAGGCCAGACCTTACGTTCCCCCAGCAAGTCGGTGAGAGTTCCGACATTCGCGTGGCCCATTGCCCTGAGCGTGTCTTGCCTGGCCAGATTTTGCGTGAGCTGGTGCAGAATGATCGGGTGATTGGTGGCATGACAACCCGGTGTGCCGCAGCAGCTGCCGATCTTTATAAGGTGTTTCTTAAAGGCGAGTGCGTGCTCACCACTGCGCGCACCGCTGAGTTGTGTAAGCTCACTGAAAACAGCTTCCGCGATGTCAATATTGCCTTCGCAAATGAGCTATCCGTGATCTGTGGTGCGTTGGACATTAACGTGTGGGAACTGATTCGGCTGGCGAATCGACATCCCCGGGTCAATATTCTGCAGCCCGGTCCGGGTGTTGGCGGGCACTGCATTGCCGTGGATCCCTGGTTTATCGTCAGTAGCGCGCCTGAAGAGAGCCGCCTGATTACGACAGCCCGTCACGTAAATGATGACAAGCCGCGATGGGTGATCGACCAGGTCAAAGCTTCGGTTGCTGATTATCTGCGTGACAATCCGGACAAGAGCATCCGTGATGTAACCGTGGCTTGTTACGGCCTGGCTTTTAAAGCCGATATTGATGATCTGCGTGAAAGCCCGGCCTTGAACATTGCCCGGGCCTTGCTCGCTGAGCATGGCGGCCCTGTTCAATTGGTGGAGCCGAATATACGGAGGCTTCCTGATTGGCTGGCCAGTGAAAAGCTGGTCACCGTCGATCACGCCCTGAAAGAGGCGGATATACACGTTCTCTTGGTTGATCACGCGGAGTTCAAACGGGTGAGACCGCAAAGGGGCATTATTGTGGATACCAGAGGTACCTGGTAAATCCGTTACCGGCTTGGAAGCCAAACCCGACAAGGATGTCAGAATGATCAATATTTCCCATCACGGCGCCACCTCCGGCGTAACCGGCTCGTGCCATGAGCTGTCCCTGTCTCGGGGGTCCCAAAAGAGTGGCATTCTCATCGATTGCGGCCTGTTCCAGGGCCAGGACGAAGGCCGCGGCGCTTCCGCCTCTGATCTCTCCATTGATTTTCCCATCGAACACATCAGGGCCTTGGTGGTTACCCATGTGCATATCGACCACGTCGGCCGCATTCCTTATTTGCTGGCGGCGGGGTTCGACGGCCCCATCATCTGTTCCGAACCCTCGGCGATTATGCTGCCGGAGATTCTGGAAGATGCCCTTAAGATCGGGTTTACCCGTGACCGGCAATTGATTGAGCGGGTTCTGGGGCTGATTCGTTCCCGCTTGGTGCCGGTGTCTTTTGGCCAGTGGCATTCGGTGTTTGCTGAGGGTGGTTGCTCGCTGTCAGTTCGGCTTCAGAGAGCTGGGCATATTCTTGGCTCTGCGTATGTTGAGTGCGATGCCCATGAAGGGGGGATTGAAGAGCGGGTTGTGTTCAGCGGCGATCTCGGGGCGCCTCACGCGCCATTGTTACCAGCCCCGCAATCGCCGGAACGGGCGGATCGGCTGGTGATTGAGAGTACTTATGGGGATAAGGATCACGAGGGCCGGGAAACGCGCCGTTACCGGTTGAAGGGAGTATTGGAGCATGCCCTTGAAGATGGTGGGACGGTTTTGGTGCCTGCGTTCAGTATTGGCCGGACGCAGGAGCTGCTTTATGAGATTGAAAGTCTGATTCATGAGTTTGGCGGAGAGCTTTGGAATAATCTGGAAATAGTGGTGGATTCACCGTTGGCAGCAGAGTTCACGCGGATATATCGGGATTTGAAACCCTATTGGGATGCCGAGGCCACTGAGTTGGTTAACCAAGGGCGGCACCCGTTGTCGTTTGAACAACTGACGGTGATTAGTTCCCATGAAGAACATCTGAATGCTGTGGATTATTTGGCGCGGTCTCATCGCCCCTGTGTGGTTTTGGCCGGTTCCGGGATGTGTGCTGGCGGCCGCATCGTCAATTATCTCAAAGCAATGTTGGGTGATAAGCGAAATGATGTATTGTTTGTGGGATATCAGGCCGCGGGCACTCCCGGGCGTGATATCTTGAACTATGGCCCCAAAGGGGGCTGGGTTCAGTTTGATGGAAACCAATATGATATTCGGGCCCGGGTTCATCAGGTAAGTGGGTATTCCGCCCATGCGGGGCAATCGGATTTACTTCGATTTATTCAGGGTATTTCCCAAGCCCCGCAAGAAATTCGTATTGTTCACGGGGACGAAGGCGCTAAACAGGCATTTAAAAAAGAGCTGGGTAGACTTTTATCCTCCGAGGTTTTGATTCCACTTGGCAGTTGAACCAATTTAAGAATTCCCGGAATTAATAACTCTTAAATAAATAAACTTTGCGGCACCCGATTGATTGATTTATTATTCCCGAGACTTTTAGTCAACTCCATTTAAGTTTTTTAAAACCCCTATTTGAATAAGGTTTTAATTCCATGGCAAAGAT
>CETX01145258.1_pt1 | contig 42936 bp, 36 predicted proteins | sample 356501 | NCBI WGS metagenome assembly CETX01 (sample SAMEA2623390, study PRJEB7988) | marine metagenome | biome: marine biome (ENVO:00000447); feature: mesopelagic zone (ENVO:00000213); material: "saline water (ENVO:00002010), including plankton (ENVO:xxxxxxxx)" | depth 450 m | reverse complement strand
TACCTAGGGTCCCCGACGATGGAAGACAGCGAGGACAATAGTCCTGGAGATCGTTGAGAAAACGATGCCGGGAGATTCCGCCCTGAGTTGGGATGTCAACTGATGCGCATTGCATTGCCAGGCAATGGATGTGATCCAGATCAAATCTGTGGACGGTTTTTTTCGTAGGAGGAATGTGAGCAGGTGGTAGAGAAGAACCTGTTGCTGCAGAAGAACGACATACATCTCTACGTAAGCGATCCCCATCGCGTTCGTGGTACCCGCGTGCTGACCCGATACCGGGACATGCTTACGGAGGAGGAGAAGAAGAAGCGAGCCAGATACCTGTTTGAGAAGGATCGTCATCGCTATTTGGTGACGCGCGCCATGATCAGGTCGCTATTGTCTCGCTACGGCGAATGTGAGCCGAGGGAGTGGCGTTTCAGCACGAACGAGTGGGACAAACCGGAGATCTGCACCCATCAGAATCCGCATGGACTGCGATTCAATATCTCTCATACTGATGCGATGATCTGTTGTGTATTCACTCCAGAGTTGGATATCGGGGTGGATGTGGAGAACACTCACCGCAAAGGGGAGACCGTAAAGATCGCCCACCGTTTCTTTTCGGTGTTGGAAGAGCAGGAATTGAGGAGTCAACCACAGGAAAGGCAACGGTCTCGCTTTTACGACTATTGGACGCTCAAGGAGTCCTATATCAAGGCGTGCGGTATGGGTCTTGCCATCGCTCTGCGGGATTTCTCCTTTACGTTTCCGCCTGCGGGTACCGTCGACATCGAGTTCGCCCAACGGCGAATCGATGATCCTAGCTTATGGAACTTCTGCACTCTTCAAACGAATGATGAGTTTAAGATATCCATTGGCATTAAAGGGGAGACTACAAGAGTGTCACCGCAGCTGGTGATATGGGAAGGAGTGCCCCTTCAAGGCTGGCGCCCGGTGCGCCTGCCAATCGTCTACCCATTCAAAGGGTAGCAAGGCCAGCGCTATTCCGGTGTCGGTGCCGGTTCTAGCCAATCTTCAACGGGCAGATTCGAATAGACGATCCTCGCCCTGTCGCGCAGTGCCCGGTTGGACTTCTTGCGGAGCTGTATGACCTTATCGCTTGTCAGGATTTCAACGATCTTGGTTTTACTGTCTGCGTAGGTTAGATCCGGATTGATACGCCGTTCGATCAGTTTAATGAGCCAGAAGCGGTTCTTCTGGCCTCGGATGATGCCACTGGTTTCTCCCTCTTGCAGTTTCCCCACGGTGCTCAGCCATGCTGCGGGTACCTGCTCCCACCTCAAGAATCCGAGCACCCAAGGTTTCCCGGCACCCTCGGGCAAGTTGGGAAACTGTCTCAGGGCAACCTTTTCAAACGGCATTCCCGCCTCCAGCTCGCTCAGATCCTGCCGGATCTGTCGTTCATCTCTCCGCAATATTTGCCATACCTTGATCTCGGTTCGCAGCCGAGTTTCATCTGCGGAGAAGTATGCCTGTGCCTCCTCATCAGTCACCTTGGCCTTGTCGATGATTTCACGTTTGTCGAATAGCGAGGAGAGAGTTCTCCTCTTGAAGCTGTCGAGTTGAGCTTCCAACCGCCGCAGTTCCTCCTGATAGGTGGGGTCGGCATCCAAACCGAGTTCGAGGGCGCGTTGGTAAGTGAGTTCTTGCAGAACGATGTTCCCAAGGACACCGTTTAACAACTTGGGATCCGGTTGGCTGCCTCGACCTCTGCTCTGTTGCCAATACTGCATCACGTCCACATCCGTAAGTTCCATGCCGTTAACCGTAGCCAGGACCTTCGACTCGGGCGCGGCGTGGCATTCAAGGAAGGAGACAGAGAGAGCTGTGGCAACCAGCAACATTGGTAAAGAGATTCTGGACATTTTTCCCTCGTTTTGTGTGCGATAAATGGTGGCGACTGAACACAAAAAAGGAGGGGCAGCACCGCCAGGTGTGCCCCTCCCTCCTTATTCTACTACATTACGATCAATGACAAGTGTTGCAGGACTCCTCCTCGTCACCACTCCAGGGATCAGCCGGGGTCGGATCAAAGGTCTGCAGTTTCAAGTGAGCCGTGGTCGAGTCATCATCGTGACAACCCATGCAGGGCAGACGACTTGCATTAGTCATCCAGGATCCACTGGTTGTGGCGGATGGATGGCAAGTTTCGCAGTTGAGAATATCCTGCGGGAAGTGAATCTCCCAGTTTCTGCCTTTGACAGGATCGTTGTAATCGACCGTCAACGATGGGTAGTTGAGCTCAGAACCATAGTGCACCGCGTGAACCCTCCTGGAGATGGGTTTGCCTCCCCACCATTCACCAGTGGCACGACCGTTCTGATAGTCGTGGCAGGCTGCGCACTGATCGACGGCTGCGTCGTCGAAGAGCTTGTTGTGTCGATAGTTATCGAGCACGAAGCCGGTACCATCCGGTCCCTGGTGACAGGAATCGCAGTTATTGGCTACCGCCAACTCTTCTGCCGCCTGTTTCACCTGGAAGGTGGTCTTGGCTACTGATGGGGTTTTGTAGTCACTGGTGCTGACACGTCCCCTACCGGAAATCTCTGCGCTGACCACATAGGTACCTGCCGCCAGATCATCCACAGGATCCAGCGTGTAGGTCATACTATCCACTGTCCACGCTGCCATCGGATCGTTGTCCGCGGCCAGTGCCTGTTGTTCCATGTGGTTGCTCGGATAGTAGCCACCGACGACCTGTACGGCTGGTGTAGAACCAACTGCCACGCCAAATACTGCTTCGGCTACGTCTCCGGCAGCGGCTGCCGCTTCCAGTTGCAGTGCGTAGAACTGACCGAGGTTCCTGCTGCGAATTGCGGGATTGCCGCTCGCCTCATCAAGATAGGCAATGGCGCGAGCCGCGAAATCCGAATCGCCATTCAACCAGGCTACCACCTCGGCGGCCGTTGCTGCGGCCGGGGCTACGAAGTCCGCAGCGTCATAGTCTACGCTGATATCACCGGATATCCTCGAACCGCCGTTGGTCGCGTCCAGAATGGCCTGACCGTTGTCGATCTGGAGATCCAAGGAATCAGCTGCACTTAAATCGTAAGGCGCTGCGCCACCCACCACTTCAACACGTGCTGCTGTGCTTAGAACAGGATTACGAACGGCTCGCGGGCCGTGGACGAACAGGTAAGCTGCTCGGAAATCACCGTCGCTTACCGGACAAGCTGCTGCCAGACAACCTTCATCACCGTCCGTATCATCCACCACGGTGGTGTGGTCGACCACCAGACCGGTCTCGAGATCTGTGAGTATTACTGTAACCACAGGACTCTCTCCAGCCACAAAGTGGGTACCGTTAGCAGGTGCCGATACGCTTAAAGCAACGTCGAACTCAGGAGTATTACGCAAATCTCTGCTGGCCCAATCATGGCCTTCAACCACGGAATCAGCTATACCGCCGGTTTGATGGCACAGAGCACACGAGGAATCGTCGGGTATAATGCCGCCGACGTGGTTTGTGCCAAGAGCGAAATCGACATCGTCGTGACACGATCCGCATGCTTCCCTGGACATAACCGTCTTCCAGTTGTCTACATCAGCGCCGCTTCCGGTATGGCACACGGTGCAGTTTTCGAGAACCGCGGGAAATACCGGTTTCCACCACTCATGCTTGGAATCGCGGTAACCCCAGATGGCATACTCACCGTTATCGGCTGACTCGTCCGTTGCAGTCGTAGCGGGATCATCCCAGACGATGCCGTCGGCACCGGCTATGCTGGTCAACTTGCCACCGGCGTGGATCTTGTGGATCATCACCTTCATATCCACTGTCTCGCCGCCATGGGGATCGATGCTGCCTGTCGTATGACACGTTACGCAACCCTCGACGAGGAGCCTGTCGCCGCCGTGGCCGTGAAAGTCATTTTCACCGTGGCAGTCGAGACATACGGATGTCTGCACGATATCCCTGGTTTCGGTAATTGCCGAACCGTCCGGAACAAAGTCGAAAATAGCTTCCGCAGTCGCGCCGTTATGCCCGCCCATCTGCACTGTCACCCGGTGGGTGAGGGTGCGATCATAGGTGATTGGGGTCGTATCCATGACTGCCGCTGTTAGATCCAGGGCAAATGTATAGGAATAGGATCCATCACCGTTGTCCGTGTAGGTACCATTGCTCTCCCGGTATCCCTGATATGAGACCACACCATCATTGGCTGCTGGCCAGGTAGAGGTGGCGGTACTCGCACCCACTGTCTGAGCCCGATAGATATAGGGCACCCACTTATTGAAGGATTCGCCACCGGATGCCGGTTCCAGCTTGACGATGCTGAAATCGACGCCAGTGACCCCGCTAACAGGATCACCGTCTTCGTCAGCGATCGTGAAGTCCACCGTCGCCGTACCATCATCGGCCGCTGTGGCAGCCGTAACGGTCACAGTGGCAAAAAACTTGCCCGCACCGGACGGATCGTAATCACCGGTCGACAGTAGCATTTCGGTACCATGGAAATCGGTGATATCGACGCCCAGGCCGTCTTCACCATCAGCCCCGTCTGCGCCATCAGCACCGCCAGCACCGTCTGCACCGTCAGCCCCAGCTGTACCTGCTGCACCTGCTGCGCCAGTCGCCCCAGCGGGCCCCGTGTCGCCATCGTCGCCATCGAGGCTGTCACAACCCCCCAGCAATAGCAGCGACGCAAAAAACGCTGTATACAAAACGCGCCAAAAATCATATTTCATTTCAATCTCCAAAATGAGAAATGGTTCAAGGTGCTCAGCGATCTAATTATCATGGCTGCATCAGGTGGCACTGTGGCTCCGTAAGCCAGATTCCTCCCTCTGGTAAACGTGAGCAACGTCGAATTGATGCAAGCTACTTTGTAATCAAACTCCAGTGCGATGTGAATGATCTAGATCACAACCCACCTTTAATCGTGCCAGATTTGACTTCTGTCAGCCATTGGTACCCATGCGACGACCTCAAACCTGCGGATCGAGGAATAGCATGTTGCCAGGAACTAGACGATAACCGCTGCAACCGTATGGCCGGAAGTATCGGACCCGGCGGACAGGAATTGACGCAGAGGTCAGAATTGCGCGTTGTTGGGCACCCGGGGAAATGGAATCACGTCCCGCACATTGGTCAGCCCCGTGATATACAGAATCAACCGCTCAAATCCCAGGCCAAATCCGGCGTGGGGGACGGTTCCGTAGCGACGCAGGTCCCGGTACCACCAATAATGTTCTTTGGGTAATCCGACCTCGTCCATGCGCTGATCGAGAACAGCGAGACGCTCTTCCCGTTGACTGCCGCCAATGATCTCACCTATGCCAGGCATCAGCACGTCCATGGCTGCCACTGTTCTGCCATCGTCATTAAGGCGCATATAGAACCCTTTGATATCCTTGGGGTAATTTGTCACGGTGACCGGGGTGCTGAAGTATTTTTCGGCGAGAAACCGCTCATGCTCAGATTGCAGATTCAGACCCCATTCGATTGGATACTCGAATTTCTTGCCCGACTGTTTTAGCACTTCCACAGCGTCTGAGTAATCGATCGTCTCGAATGTGGACTCGATCGCTTTCTCGATGCGCTGAATACACTCCTTGTCGACCCTTTGAGCGAAGAATGCCATGTCGTCCTGTCGTTCCTCCAACACGGCCCTGAATACGAATTTGAGCAGACTTTCCGCCAGATCGGCATTCGTTTTCAGATCTGCAAAAGCGATTTCAGGCTCGACCATCCAGAATTCAGCCAGATGACGGCTGGTGTTGGAGTTTTCGGCGCGAAAGGTTGGACCGAATGTATATACCTTGGTCATTGCCAGACAGAAGGCTTCCACATTCAACTGTCCGGATACGGTGAGGAACGCTTCCGTGCCGAAGAAATCCTGATCATAGTCAACTTCCCCGTGCGAATTGAGGGGAAGATTCTGCATATCCAGGGCACTGACCCTGAACATATTACCGGCACCTTCGCAGTCACTGGCGGTAATGATCGGTGTGTGTATCCAGTAGAATCCCTGCTCACTGAAGTAGCGGTGTATGGCCTGAGCAGCGCAGTGGCGTACCCGCGTACAGGCACTGATGGTATTGCTGCGGGGGCGCAGGTGCGCTACCTCACGCAGGTACTCGTAGCTGTGGCGCTTCGGTTGCAGGGGATAGTGGTCAGGGTTTTCCACCCAACCCACCACTTCTATGTCATCTGCCTGGACCTCAACGCTCTGTCCACGCCCTTCCGACTCCACCAGGGTTCCCTGTGCCTGGACTGCACATCCGGTGGTGATCTTCAGCACTTCGCTGGCATAGTTAGGCAGGCTGTCAGGTACGACCACCTGTAGTGCGTCGAAACAGGAGCCGTCATGAAGCTGGACAAAGGAGATCCCCGCTTTCGAATCCCGTTTTGTCTTGACCCAGCCCTGGATCACGACCTTTTCGCCAGTGGCGAATTCGCCCTGCAGTAACTTGCGGATCGGTGCCTGGATCATCTGATTCTGTTTCCTGTATGAATTTGTGCTGCCGCGGACTCGCAGTTACGTCAAATCGAAAATGCGATATTGCCGAGCCGTTCGGTCAGTAAAGCATTTTCACGATAGTCGATGGGTACAACCACCAAACTTGGTCCCTGCTCTGTGAATGCAGTCTCTAACGTCTCAACCAAGTCGCGGGACGAGTTCACCATGTGACCGTGCCAGCCGAATGATTGCGCGAGCAGAGCCCAGTCGGGATTATTGAAGGCAAGATCGGTGTGTTTGCCAAAGTGATCGGTCTGTTTCCAGGCGATCAAGCCGTATGCGTTGTCTTCCCAAACCATAGCCACGATGTTGGAATTCATGCGTCGCGCCGTCGCCATCTCTTGTACATTCATCAGAAAACCGGCGTCACCGCAGATCGCCAGAACTCTTTGCTGCGGCGCCACCAGATTGGCCGCGATGGCCCCGGGCAAGGCGAAGCCCATGGAACAAAAGCCGTTCGGAATCAGGCAGGTGTTTGGTTCATGGCACTGATAGTGTCGGGCGATCCACAGCTTGTGGGCCCCAACATCCGACAGCAATATGTCGTGCGGAGCCATCACCTGACGGCAATCCCACAGCACCTTCTGTGGGCGGATGCTGCCTTCTGTGTCATCGTCCTTGTATTGGCTCAGCTCGCGGTACATATCGTCACGTGCCTGTCTCTGATAGGACAAGTCGAATGTGGGAGGCCCCTCGGAATCGACCCGTTCATTCAGCATCCAAAGGGTGTGAGCCAGATCGCCGATCACCTCCAGATGGGGGTGGTAGTTCTCATCGATTTCTGCCGGCTGGAAATCGATGTGAATCACCGCTTTTTCGCCATCGGGATTCCACAGTCGCGGATGATATTCCACCATGTCGAATCCCAGCGTAACGATAAGATCGGCTGCCTCGATGGCGAGGAATACCCAATCCTTGGCCTGCAGACCGGCGGTATAAAGGCAGTAGTCTGCATCCATATCCACACACCCCTTGGCCATGAACGTGCTGACTACGCCAATCCGAGTCTTCTCGCAAAACAGTCGCAGTTGTTTGCTGGCGCGTTTGCGAATGCAGCCGTTACCGGCAAGGATGACCGGCCGTTTGGCACTCTTGATGGCTGCCCAGGCACGGTCGAGCGCTTTGTCGTCTGGAACCGGACGGCGAAAGCGGATCGGCTCCATCGGCTTTTTTTCGGTCTCCCTGCTGGCGATGTCCTCCGGCAGTTCGATCAGGGTTGCGCCGGGTTTTTCACTCCTCGCCAGGCGAACGCTTTTTCTGACGATTTCCGGGATGGTATCCTGATGGAACACGGTTTGTGCCCACTTGGTAACCGGCCCGAACATGGCGACCACATCCATGACTTGGTGCGATTCCTTGTGCAGGCGGGTCGAGGCCCCCTGACCGGTCAGAACAAGCATCGGGGATCGATCCATATTGGAATCGGCGACACCTGTGATCAGATTGGTGGCACCGGGCCCGAGTGTACCCATGCAGCCGGCCGGTGTGCCGGTTAGACGGCCGTAGATTTCCGCCATAAACGCAGCGCCCTGCTCATGGCGACAGAGGATGAACTTTATTTTGTCGGATTGTTCCAGAGAGATCATGAAATCGGCGTTCTCCTCGCCGGGTACGCCGAAAATATATTCTATGCCTTCGGTCTCGAGGCATTTGACGAACAGATCTGAAGCTTTCATAACTGTGATGTTGGTTCAGCCAGGGTGGTGGCTGCTACATTACACCGACTATGTATGGAGTGTCATCCAGAACTGGCTGGATGTGGTACCCCCTCCACACGGTGAATAAAGACTTCTAAACGCGCAGACAGAGAACAGAACAACTCAATTTCATCGTACAACCAGCAAAAGCAGGACTACGAAAGCGATTACCGTCGCCAATGCGGCGGTACCGTAGGAGAGCACCGACCACAGACCCAGACCTTGCCGTACGCCCAGATCGAACAGGGTCTTATAGAAGCGGTGCATGGCGTGACAGGAGGAGAGCATGATTACCCCGAATAGAATAATGGCACCGATTGGATTGGTCAGAAAGACCAGCATCCTTTCATAGGACATGGCTCCCTGGAACAACCCCAAGGGGATGGCTATGCCGGTAATAAATATCATGGTAGGTGTAATCAGTGCCGTTAGTTCGCCACCGGCTGCAAACAGTGACCAGATAAAGCCCTCGTTAGATCTCTTTTCCATCGTCCGGACTCCTAGGGTTTGATGACGACAATTGCGATGATGAGCACGGTGATAAACACGGCGTAATGGATTCCTACCAGTACTGCTTGGGGAACCTTAGTTTCACCAAATTGAATCGGCATCACCTGAGGCAGCAGTTTTAGCCAACTGAGGGAATGACAAAGCGCCAGCGCCAGCGCGATCACACTGAATCCGATCGATAACGGGCTTTGTAGAGCCGTCAGCCAGGCATCGTACGCTTCCGGTCCCTGATACAGACGGATAACGCCTACTAGCAGCACACCTGTGTAGATGGCGATGAAAGGACTGCTGAACTCACGCAGCATGTAGGCCCGGTAGGAACCGTTCTGGAGCCACCAGGTAGTCGGTATCTTGCGGATATAGGGCTTGCGATTCATCGTCTCTTGTCTCCTATTCACCATCCTGAAAGGGCAGCAACGACTTGTACCAGTCGAAGACGCTGGCGACTTTGATCTGCTGTACGGCTGCGGCCGGATCAACCTGTTTGGGACATACTTCAGAACAGGCACCCACGAACATGCACGGCCATACGCCTTTTTCAGTGTTCATAATACGAGTGCGCTCGGCGGTGCCCTGATCGCGTGCGTCAACATTGTATCGATGTGCCAACGTCAACGCCGCCGGTCCGGTGAAATCCGGATCCAAAGCAAATTCAGGACAAGCTGAATAACAGAGCAGGCAATTGATGCACATGGTGTACTGTTTGAAACGAATCAACTCAGCCGGGGTTTCCAGGTATTCAGTTTCATTCAGTGGATCATCCGGTGCGTGAATCAGGTAAGGCTTGACGCTCTCCAGCTTCTCCAAAAAGCCCTCGATGTTTACCACCAGATCACGTTCGATCGGGAAATTTGCCAGAGGGTCCAGTTTGACCTTGTTGGGATAGTAGTCTCGCAGGAATGTCTTGCAGGAGAGATGGGGCACGTCGTCAATCATCATTCCACAGCTGCCACAGACAGCCATGTGGCATGACCACCGATAGCTGAGGCTACCATCCATATGGTCCTTGATATGATTGAGCGCATCGAGTACCGACCAGTCGTCCTGGTAGGGCACCGTGTATGTCTGGTAGCTGGGTTCGTCATCTGTTTCGGGACGATACCGTAGCACTTCAATATCAATTGTTAGTTCAGGCATGAAACACTCTCTTTAAATAGTCGGCTGTTACTTGTCCTGGTCGTCTTCCGCAGCACCACCGTAGACTCGTTCGGCTGGTTGTGACGTGGTAATGCAGACATCTTCATACTCAATAGTGGGTGCATCATCGCCTCGATAGGAGGCGAGGGTATGTTTGAGGTAGTTTTCGTCATCTCGGGTTTCATAACCGTCGATACGCTGATGGGAGCCGCGGGATTCCTTGCGGTTAATTGCTGAATGGGCCATGGCACGAGCTGTTTCCAGCATGGATTCCAGTTCGATGGTGCGGAACAGCTCAGTATTGAAGACGCTGCTGTCATCATCCAGTTGCACTTTCTTGTAGCGCTCCCGTAACTCGTCGAGTTTGTCGCAGGTTTGCTGCATGGTCTCGTCCAGTCGATAGATTCCCGCTCCCTCTTCCATGGTGGCGGTCATTTCGTCGCGGATGGTGGCGATCTTCTCAGTGCCATCCTTTCTCTTCAGCAATCCCATAATCTTCTGTTCGACTGCATCGGCCTGTTTCTCAATCGCGTCTTGGTTGCTGCTGATGTCAACCGACCTGGCGTATTCGGATGCATATTTGCCCGCCTCTCGGCCGAATACCATAAACTCGGTCAAGGAATTGGAACCGAGGCGGTTGGCGCCATGCAAACCTATACTGGCGCATTCTCCCACTGCGTATAAACCGGGTAGCGGCGTCGCCGTGGTGATATCCGTCTTGATACCCCCCATGGTGTAGTGAACAGCCGGTCTGACCGGAATCGGGGTGGTTGCCGGATTCACGCCTTCATAGGCTTCGGCAAGCTCGCAGATAAATGGCAGCCGCTCCTTCAGATGCTTCTCACCCAGATGGGTGAGATCGAGGTTTACCACATCACCGTATCGCATCTTTATGGTGTTCCCTTTCTGCCGTTCGTGCCAGAAGGCCTGGCTGATTCGATCCCGTGGACCGAGTTCCATGGCCTTGTTGCGTGGCCACGGATCCGGTGGTCCCATGCCATAGTCCTGCAGGTAGCGATGGCCCTCTTTGTTGGTGAGGATACCTCCTTCTCCCCGACAGGCCTCAGTCATCAGTATGCCGGTTCCAGGCAGGGCCGTGGGGTGATACTGCACGAATTCCATGTCACGCAGCGGCGCTCCCGCGCGCAAAGCCATGCCCATGCCATCGCCCGCTACGATCGAACCGTTAGTGTTGAAGCGAAATACGCGGCCCGCGCCACCGGTCGCCATGATCACAGCCTTGGCTAAAAACAGACGCATGATCCCGGTGCTGACTTCGATGGCTACTACACCCTGGCAGCGCCCATCTTCAACCATCAGGTCAACGCTGAAATACTCGTCGAAGCGATTGATCGAAGGGTACTTCATGGAAGTCTGAAACAGCGTATGCAGGATGTGGAACCCGGTTTTGTCGGCGGCGAACCAGGTGCGTTCGATCTTCATGCCACCAAAGGCCCGCACGTTGACATGGCCATCCGGTTTGCGCGACCAGGGACACCCCCAGTGCTCCAGTTGCACCAACTCTTCGTGAGCATGCTCGACAAAATACTGCACCACATCCTGATCAGTAAGCCAGTCCCCGCCCGCCACCGTATCGTGGAAATGGTAGTCGATGCTGTCGTGCTCCTGGGCCACTGCAGCAGCCCCACCTTCGGCCGCCACCGTGTGGCTGCGCATCGGGTAGACTTTTGAAATCAGCGCGATGCTCAGGTCCGGATTCTGCTCGGCAATGGCGATCGCGGAACGCAATCCGCCACCGCCAGCACCGACGATAGCGATATCAGTCTTGATAACTTCCATTAATCAACTTCCCAAAATTAGTGGTTAGGTCTGTCAATTTGTCTCTTCATTGTAAACCGGCAAAAGACACTGAGCCAAGTCAGTTTGTCCCCGCGGCTTCTTGTGATCGTTTACTGGTCACATCAATCTGCATTCTGCTATGCAGTTGACACTTTCCAGTACTACCATTGGGACCAACTTCACAACCAAGGTGACAGGGAGGGGAAACTCAAAGGTAACTGATCGACGTCATTTCCAATTCTACCAAAATCAGATTGTTATCAATTGACTATGATCACACTCGCACTCACTTCGAGCTTGATCACGTCTGCTGTGCCCCAAGACATTGCGCTAGAAAAAACTCCTGAGTGAGCCCTGATGTCATGCGGTGCTACGACAGCAGAGAACCACCATCAACGGCAAAGGTCTGGCCGGTCATGTAGCTGGCGGCGTTGGCTGCCAGGAACAGGGCCGCGTCGGCTATCTCACGGGGTTCACCCACTCTCTGCATGGGAATTCGCCGGGCGGCTTGCTCTTTCTGTTTTGCCTGTTGATCTTCCGGAGCCAGTTCGAAGATAGCACCGTAGAGCTTGGTTTCAATTGCTCCAGGTGCGATGCAGTTGACTCGAATACCGAAGTCGGCCCATTCCAGTGCCATGCACTTGGTCGCCATGATCACACCTGCTTTAGCAATCGAGTAATGTGCTGTGGGTACTTGGACTTTCAGGCCGCTCACCGAAGAGATATTGATGATGTTGCCGCCGCCCTTTTCCTTCATCACCCGTGCTGCTGCCTGACTCAGAAAGAAAAGCCCCTTCAGATCCAGGTTGAAGACAGCGTCCCAGGCGCGCTCCTCCATTTCTATGGCTGGGGAGAAGAAGTTGGTACCTGCGTTATTGACCAGGATGTCGATGGTGCCCAGCTCTGCAACGACTTCGTCCACCAACGGTTGCAGTTGATCCATTCGGCCCACGTGGGTCGCCACGGCAAGGGCCCGGCGACCTTCGTTGCGGACGCTGTCCGCAACCCGTTCCAGATCCGGCAGTTTGCGACTGGTGACCGCCACATCTGCACCAGCTCTAGCGAAGGCGATCGCGGTGGCTTCACCGATGCCTCTGCTGCCACCGGTAATCAGAGCGACTTTTCCCTCCAGTGAGAATTGCGATAGATCCATGCTTGCCTCCGATATGTGTAAGTGCCCAGCGTTGGTGTGTGATAGCCTGGCGTTGATTTGTGAATGCCCGGCGTTTGGCAGAGACTTGTCCGTCGCTTGCCGGAATCGCTAAAGTGATTGCCTTACCCGCTCCTCAATGATCCGGTCAGCGTTTTCGCCGGTAATGCCGAGCCGCTGGCAGATACTTTCCACATGATCGCGTTGAACCGGTGATTGCAGGTCATCCAACGATTGGAAATATCCCATTCGCCTGCCCACCTGATAGAGCGTTTGCTGTTGGGGTGGTAACTCGAGAAACTCATCCAGCACGGCAAGCATACTCGTCTTGTCGTCGGGCAGCGTACCCTCTACGTCCTGCAGCAGATTGTTGAAGTGATCGCTCTTCAATGTGGAGGAGATTCCATCCAACGCATCTACCATGGTGCGAATCTCGCGTGCCACCTGCAGATCAGTGCACTTCTTGAACAGGTCCTCTTTATACAGTTCCATGCCAGGCGGCATCGTCAAGGTTCTAAGGCGAACAAAATCGGCATCGATCTGGTTGAGGGCGTCGGCAGTTTCCAGTGCATGTTGCTGCGACAGATCCACGCCGCCGAGCCCCGGCATGACATACTCGGACAGTTCGATGCCAGCCTGTTTGACTTTCCTGCCGGCTGAGATGTGCTGCGCCTTGGTGACGCCCTTGTCGACCTGCGCAAGAACCGTATCGGAACCGGTCTCCATACCGATATGTATTCGGGTCAAGCCCGAAGCTGCCACCTGCTGCAATTCATCATCCGTGATCCTGTCGATGGTGTGGGATCGGGCGTAGGAGGTGATGCGGGTGATCCAGGGAAACCGATCCTTCAAATGATCGAGGATCGCAATCAGGTCGTGGGGCTTGATGATCAGGCTGTTGGCGTCCTGCAGGAATACGGAACCCTCCCCGCGAACCAGCCAGTTGACCGCCGTGAAATAGATCCCTTGGGCTTCCCCAGTGAACTGTTCTGCAAGCTGATTGACTCGCTCGGCGGTCAGGCGACCACTTTCCTGCAGCTCCTGCAGAATCAGAGCAACTACTTGATGGATGGCATCGATATCCGCAATAACATGCTCTACCGGACGTAGTGAGAATTTCTGCCGCTTATACACAGAGCAGAATGTGCATCGATTCCAGGGACAATTTCTGGTCACCCTTATGAGCAGGCTGTTCGCCTCACTAGGTGGCCGGATCGGCCCCTGTTCGAAACCTCTGTAGACCTGTTTCTGTTTAATACCCATAGGACAACAGTAAACGAGATATTGCCGGCATAATCAACCTGGTGGGACGGGAAACCACTAGGCGTCCTCGACTATGCATGGCTCTTCTGGCAGTTGCTGCCCAAGATGATAAGAAGAGCGAATCCCAGAAACTCCACCTGCCGTCAGTCTGTTCTCGGACAGGCTCCTGGATGGATCCGTGCCGTTGGACTGGCAGGGCGTCCCTTAGTCAGTTTTGGCGCGACGTAGTGATCGAAGCACTTCAGGGTCCCGAACATCTACCCAGGAACTCTGAATCTTCTGCCCCGCTACAGTGTGGCCGGCAGCGCACATGGCTGTGATGGCATCGGTCAATTCATACTCGCCCCTGGCTGACTTTTCCAACTGGCGCGTGTAGTCAAACAGACTCGGTTGGAATACGTAGATGCCTGCGTTGTACCAGACGGAATCCCCGTCTTTGAATCTGCCACTTTGACGCAGGGCAAGCAGTTCTTCAGCAGTCGGTTTTTCAATCAGCGTGTCCAGGCAGAATTGGTCATCGAATATGAGGAAGCCGCCCTTGGTGACTTCTTCGCCTTCTACCGCAGTGACTACTGCCACGAAGTTACCACTGGCGAATCGTTGCAGGACCTGCCGGTAGGTTTCCGCTTTGACAAGGATGTCGCCATAGGTGAGCAGGAAGGGGTCGGCGGCGACAAAGTCTCTGGCAAGTTCGGGTGCCTTGCCCGTTCCATCCTGAATTACCTGATTTGTGTAGGTCAGATCGACGCCCAGTTCGTGACCGTCCTGGAAGTATGCTTCGATGGTGTCTGCTTTGTAGCCGGTAATGATGTGGAACTGCCGGATGCCGGCTTCTTGAATACCCTCGATGATGTGTTGCAGAATCGGTTTGCCGTCGACCTGTAGCATTGGTTTTGGCACGTCACCGGTCAGGGATCCCATTCGGGTGCCCCGGCCTGCTGCCAATATGACGGCTTTGCCCACGCGCTTCTTGTCTGCCAAGTGAGTGCCCTGCTGATTTCCAGCTATCGTTGATAGTTACTTGAGACATTCTTATAACTTGGTAGAATTTACCACAAATTTGGTATAACAATCGGAACATAATCATGACTGAAGTAGAACAGGGATATCGATTTGATGGCAGGGAAGCAGCTCGTGAAAAGGCATTCGAGAGCATCTGGACCAATGACCTGGAAGAGGTGTTTGCCGACGTAGCTGAATACTATGACCGGGCCAATTACGTTGCCAGCTTTGGGACCTTTAATCGCATCAAGAGCGATTTCATCTCCACCTTCGATCTCAAACCCCGGATGCGGGTACTGGATGTCTGTGCCGGTACCAATGCAGTAGGCATTGCTCTGCTGAAGGAGCAACCGGACCTGGAGATCCAGGCGATTGACAGGAGTACCAGGATGCTCGAGGTGGGTGCGGAAATGTCCCAGGATCTGGGTTTCAATATTGATGCCGTGAAGGGAGATGTGCATCGAATGCCCTTTCCCGACAACCATTTCGATATCGCCACGATCCAGTATGCTTCCAGACATCTCAGGCTGATCGACGTATTCAGTGAGATCAAGCGGGTTCTGAAGCCCGGTGGTTGTTTTTATCATTGCGATATGTTGCGACCTCAGAGCAAGCTGGTGGAGGAGCTCTACTACATCTATCTGAGGAGCAGTCTGACGGTTACCGCCTGGTTATTTGACAGCGGTCAGTCGGCCTTGGGATGCAGGAAGTATTTTATCGATGCAGTGAAGATGTTCTATTCTGCCGATGAGATGTCGCAACTGATGCGTGAAGTCGGCTTCAGACCGGTAGTAAGCAAGTCGATCATGATGGGTATGATCGCATTCCACAAGGCGATGAAGCCGTTGGACGGTCGTTAGTCGGATGAGACCGTCACTGGTGTACTGTCCCACAATTACGTGGCCTTATTCGCTGGCCTATTTTGTCCCTGGACTTCGTTACTTGTCCTTGTGGGTGCCCAACCCACGGCGTCCTCGCGCCTTGCCAGGAACAAAATATGCCGACCGACTAACGACCACTTAATTGCGGGACAGTACACTAGGTTACTGCTAACCTATACACTTGCCCGCGCCGTTTGGGTCAAGCGGTATTCTGCTAACACGCCTGTCAGCAGATGCATGGCAAAATCAGCCAATAGTGATTCGTCACAATTTCGTTGCTGTTGACGGTAGATCAGGCGGCTGTCAAAGGGTGGCAGATGAACGAATACGACGGTTGAAATCTGCGTAGACCTCTCTTTCAAAGTTTCCAAAGCAAACAGGGTTTCTTCACAGAGGAAACCGCCTGCATCGGTTGACAGCCTGATGGGAAACCCATCCGTCTCAAGTGTGCGCAAGATCGCCTCGGTTCTGATTGAAGCCGTGCGCTCACTGGGCCCGCCTGGGTGGGACTCTGGCCTGAGGGGCATATTGCCCCGATCGTCTTCTCTTGGCTTCCTCAGGTTATGTGCCACCGTCTCCATACTGAACCAGCCTTCACGCCCCTCTCCCATGGACAGGATGATTGCCGGTGGTCTGTTTGTGCAGATGGGTGTCAACAGGCGCTCGGGTTCGCCCCAGATGACTGGTATCTGCAGGCATTGCAGGTCTTCACCTGGCAGCGATCTCTGAAGTGCCAGGGCAGCAATCCAGGAACTGTTCCTGGAGCGTCCGTCAAAAGGGGTAAAGCCAGTGACCAGAATGCGCGGCATAGTAATAGAACCCTACGATCAGGAACTCAGTGAGGGTCCCTCACGCACTCTTGTTACGGTCCCTCACACTTGTGACGGAGAAGATTCAAGCAGACCAAAGAGCGAAAATCAATGCCGTTTACTACACCGAATAGACATCCGCTGGTTGGAGTGAGTAGAATCGGGTTGAAGCCCGGTGTGCTGTCACGCAATTAAGTGGTCATTCTTCGGTCGGAATATCTTGTTCCTGGCAAGGCGCGAGGACGCCGTGGGTTGGGTACCCTCGCCGGGCGCCCCTCGCCGGGCGCCCCACAACGACGAACAACGGGGACGCCCAGTCGAAGTCCAGGAACAAAATAGGCCAGCGAATAAGGCTACGGAATTGTGGGACAGCTCACAGAAGCTGAGTCCAATAGCTAAATCGAACAAGGGGAGGACGACCTGTGCTGGAAGAATCACTTCGATTGAACGGTAGAATAGCGGTTGTCACAGGTGCTGGACGCGGTCTCGGTCAGGCGATGGCAAAAGCCCTGGCGCAGGCCGGCGCAAGAATCGTCTGTGCCGCCAGAACCCGCGAACAGATCGATGACACCGTCAAGCAGATCCAGGAATCGGGCGGAGATGCCATCGCGGTGCGGACGGATATCACCGACTCGAGCCAGGTTAACGCGCTGGTGGATGAATGCATCCAACACTATGGCAGGATAGATGTCATGTTGGCCAACGCCGGTGGGGGTGGCGGTCGATCCAACTTCTGGGAGTGCTCCGACGAGGAGTTCGAGCAGGTTCTGGCCACCAATCTCAAGGGCAACTTCTACTGCGGTAGAGCCGCGTCTAAATTCTGGATAGAAAACAAATATGAGGGAGTCATCATCAATGTGTCGTCCGGCACGGCGATGCGCGGTAATAGGAGTTTTGCCTATCCAACGGCGAAGGGTGGCGTGATATCCCTGACCAAGTCCGAAGCAACCATGCTGGGGCCGCACGGGATTCGTGCCAACGTCATCGTGCCTGGATTTGTTTCTCAGCGTCCTCCCAACAGTGAGAGAGAGGAGCAGGAGCGCAAACAACGAGGAGACAGAATCGTGGTGGGGCGGCTGGGGGAATGGTGGGAGCTCGGCCCCCTCGCAGTTTACTTGGCATCGGACGCGTCCGCCTACGTAACCGGTCAGAGCTTTATCATCGACGGCGGCGGACTGGCAGGAGGGCTCGGGCCCGCCCAGTTTAAACCTAATCACCAACTACAGGTTTAAGGGGAAGCGAGATGGCAATCAACATAGACCACTTTGACCTCTCTGGCCGCAAAGCCATGTTGATAGGAGCAGAGACTCACGCCGGCGGCGCTATTGCCGACGCCTTTAATGAAGCTGGCGCCAAACTGTTCAATACCAATGTGCTGAAGAGTGAAGACGTCAGGGCTTCGGTACAGAGCGCAGTTGAGGAGTTGGGAGGACTGGACATCCTGGTGAGTTGCCCGGAGTTGTTTCTGGCCAAATCGATCGCGGACACGTCCGATGGTGAGCTACATCTCATCATGGAGTACAACTTCTATGCCCAGTACAGTGCCGTGCGTACCGCGGTCGATGTGATGCTGGACGGTAAGACAGGTGGCAATATCATCCTGCTAACGCATGTGCTGGGGGAAAGGGGTCTGCCCAATACATCAGCCTATGGGTCCGCTCAGGCAGCAACGCAAAATCTCATCAGGAGCATGGCGCAGGAACTGGGTCGCGACAAGATTACGATCAACGGCATATCTCTTGGTTGGATGGACTGGATGAGTGATCGTATCGATCCGAAAGATGAAGAGGCGGCTCGTGCAATCAGGTTTACCATCGCCAAGAGAGCGGGCGAATCCGCGGACATAGGCCCCATGGCTGTATGGTTATCCGGTACTGGGGTGGGATATGTAACCGGACAGATTTTTGCTGTGGATGGTGGATTGCTGCAGCATCTCTAAACCGTCAGGAGAGGCATCGGCTGTTTTCACCAGCACTTCCCGGGGTTTGGGTTTGGAGATTTGAATCTCTTCGCCGATACCGATGCCTGTGGTTCTGGGCCATGAATCCGCAGGCGTTGTCGAGCAGGTGGGTTCAGATGTCAGCTATGTGAAACCGGGCGATCATGTCATCACGTGTCTGTCGGTATTCTGTGGTCATTGTGAGCACTGTCTCAGCGGCCATATGTCACGCTGCAGCAGTCCTGAAACCAGGCATCGCCGCGATGAGCCCGCCAGGTTGACCAAAGATGATCAATCCCTGTTCCAATTCGCCAACCTCTCGTCTTTTGCGGAACAGATGCTTATACACGAACATGGTCTGCTCAAAATCAGGGAGGACATGCCCCTGGACCGTGCTGCGCTCATTGGTTGTGCCGTGACCACCGGAGTTGGATCGCTAACCACTTCCGGCGACGATAATAATGTGACCGGTCTCCTTCCCAGGTTGGCGTTACAGGTTTAAAGTGGACCTCGTAAAAAGGAGCCAATAGAGTGGCTCGAAATCCCGAACAGTGAATGCTCAAACAAGGGAACGGTCATGTTGAGTCACTATCGAAAATTGAACCTTGTTGAACTCGCCCGTGCTGAAACGTATCTGCGTCCGGATATCCCTCTGCTGAGCCTGGATAGTCCTTGCTACCCTGTTCATGACTGATTTCCTGACGGTACATCCCGTAGTGGTGTGTGACAGCCTCAACGTGGATGATGCCCTTGCCACGATGAAGCAGTCCTATGTGCGTTTGTTGCTGGTGCATGGACATGTTGACGAGACCTTCCAAGGTATCATCACGGCGTCCGACATAAACGGGGGTAAGGTATTGTCCTACATGTCGACGAACGAGCTTCAACATCGGTCCGAGGTAGAGGTCAGACATATCATGACTGCTCGTTCGGACCTTCATGCGTTTCTCTACGAAGATCTGCAGGAAGCCTGCATTGGTGATGTTATATCAACAATTAGGAACCTGGGTGAACAGCATGTATTAGTGATGGAGGACTCTGACTGCAAACATATCGTCAGAGGAATATACTCTACTACCGATATTGCTGAGGCGTTAAGAATAGAGTTTGATGTCGAGCCTCATGCCAAGACGTTCTTTGAATTGGAACAATCTATATTGCATCATCAGATTGCATGATTGGAGGAAGACATTGCGCTCTTTGAAGCGTTGCCAGAAAGATGCCTGTGGCGACAAATAGCTATATGGTACTATCTGCGGAATAGAACCAGGTGGTTGGACTACTCTTAGCAGTCATCAACGTGACACCATTAATTGGAATGAATCGATGCCAGTCAAGCAAGAACCAGTGAAATTTGTGCTCAGGATACCCTCTTCGTTGCACCGCAGGATAAAGGCGGCGGCGAAGAGAAACAGGACGTCCATGAATAAAGAGATTGTCAACAGGCTGTCCTCGAGCATCGAAGGGAAGGATGCGGATGCGTTGTTAACGGATCTGATTACTGCTCTTGAGAAAAAGCGCGTAATTGATCCCATCAAACGCTGACGCAGTAGCCTTACTCATCCTCCTCTCTTAACCGGATTCGACTCAACCGGTGTGGATACTTGGCCACTTTGTCGCCGTAGAAATTCCTGAGTCTTTCCATATCGACGCTGGCATCGCCGCTTGGTATGAAAGACAGGCCTAAGCCGGCTTCCCGTTTTTCATAGTCGAGGTAGCCACAGACGACTGGAACCTTCGCCTCACGTGCTATCCAGTAGAATCCGGACTTCCAGTAATCGGTCTTTCTTCTGGTACCGGCGGGTGGAATCACAATGGCCAACCGGTCCTGCTTGCGCAACTCCTCAGCCAGTTGAAAAACCACGTTAGTGCGTCTGTCCCGAGCAATCGCGATGCCTCCCAACGACCTCATAAAGGTCCCAAAGGGCGGACCAAAAAGACTCTCCTTTCCCATCCAGTGGATCTTCAGACGGAAAACGCAGGCTGCCATCAGCAGGTAGACAAAATCCCAGTTTGTTGTATGGGGAGCGGCAATGATTACCATCTTGCTGTAATTCGGTACTTGGCCGGTTACTCGCCAGCCAGTGATCTTGGCGAACAGTTTACCGAACAGATAGATCGGGTAGCTATACTTTGGGCCATCGTGGTCACTTAACCGATCTGTTTGCATGGAACTACCCTCACGCTGATGAACGGGTCGCTGCAGTGTTAGTGTGCGTCCGTGACGCTTTTCGCTGGCCTATCTTGTCCTTGGACTTCGACTGGGCGTCCCCGTTGTTCGTCCTTGTCGCGGCGCTCGACGAGGGTACCCAACCCGCTATCGCTACTATAATAACCTTATGAAAGTGCCGCCAGTCGATCTTGTATTGACCAGACGTGTAGAATAACGTATGTATGGGTCGGCAAGCGAGTTAAGCGGTTGTACGCAAAGGTGTTTTTTGGATATTGAATCTTGAGAACATTGCCGGCCATGATCGGAAATCAGCAACAATAAAGGACCGGTTAACGACATGATCAAGCGACTTTTCACTCTCATTTCCTTTACTCTGTTGCTCGCCGCAGACATTGCCGTCTTCGCCGCATCAGCGCCGCAGACAGGGATCGTCGCCAACGCCGGCAGTGATTCCGAGGCGGCCGCCCAAGAGGCACAGCAAGGTGAGCGAGCGCTGGAAAATGGTGACATGGAAGCAGCTCTTGGACACTTTCTGGCTGCCCATGAACTGAACCCGAATATTGAGGAATATCTCCTAACGGCTGCTGCGTTGGCGGAAGAGGTAGACTTCATTGAGCTCGCAATCGAGCTCAATGCCACATCCGTTCAACTGGCTGTGGCGTCCGGTGATGTAAGCGATGTCAGTCGACTCAATGAAGAAATCACTCGCCTGTTGTCTGCAGTACCCCAGTCGGTTCAACAAAAACTGATCGACGCAAGCGGGTTCAGCGCTGATCAAGAGGATGGCTATGCGGCCTGGCAGGAGATGACCGCGATGGCCGAAACTTCAGCGAACGAGGGCGCTATCGAGGCCGCACTGGAAGCGCAGGAAAATGCTGTCATGGTGGCCCAGGAGGTCTTTGGTGAGTCCCACTGGATAACAGCGTCAAGTCTGCGCGATCTAGGCTACCTGTATCTGCAGACGGGCAGGGCAGATGAAGCTGAACAGTTCTATAGCCAGGCGATGGCAATTGCCCAACAGGCAATCGGCGACAATCATCCCCAGACGGTGGAGATTCAGGAACTGTTGGCGGGGCTGTATGAATCTTCCTCCGACTTGGAAGCGGCCGGCTTCATGTACGAACTGATCGCTGCGGCCTATGCGGAGTCCTTGGGAAGTAGTCATTCGTCTACCCTGACAAGCGGCCTCGCGCTGGTTCGAAATTATGCAAGCCGGGGCCTGTATGCGCAGGGGAGTGCGTTGCTCCGCGACCTCTGCCCCACGTTTGTCGACTCGTTTGGCACCTATCATCCGCAAAGCCTGGACTGCCTGCAGCAGCAGGCTTCCCTGCTGACCGATCAGGACAAGCTGGAGGAGGCGGAAGCCCTGTATGCGGAATTGGTCGCTCATATGCAGAGTTCCTTCACCGGGCCCAACAGCATGGTCTTCGCTGCTCTCAGGCAGCTGTCAGAGGTCTACCGCAAACAGGGCCGTTACGCTGGAGCCAAGGAATTGCTGGCAGGGATCATCAGTGCCGGAGAGCAGATCGGTGATGTCGAAACGGTTGCCCAAGCCAAATCCTATCTCGCCAGGGTCTTCAATAACGAAGGCGATTTCGAGCGGGCCGAGTTGCTGACGGAAAAGGTCCTGGCCTATGGTCAAGTGAACTGGCAAAACACGCCGCTTGACCTGCTCAATACGCTGCTGGAATTGGGCGCGATCTATAAAAACCAGGGCAAGCTCGGTGAAGCCGAGATTACCTATGAAGAAGCGCTGCAGGGGTTTCTGGTATTGGTCGGCGACAGCCACCAGTCCACCCTGGTCGCCATGAATAATCTGGGGCAGGTCTACGAGAAGCAGGGCCTGTATGATCTGGCAGAACCCGTATTGAAGGATGCCCTGGCACAGTTGGAGCGTGTGCTCGGGGCGGAACATCAAAACAGTGCCAGTGCGCGCAGTAATCTGGCACTCCTGCATGAGAGCCAGGGCAATTTCAGAGAAGCGGAACCGCTCTATGTCAAGACGCTGGCTTTGCTGGCCAGAACCCAGGGCGATGACCACACAGATACCATCGCCGTGCGCAATAACCTGGCTTTTCTCTACATGCTGATGGAGGACTACGATAGGGCTGCGCCCCTGTTTGAGCAGGTGCGGCAGCAATGGACGCTGCAGTTCGGGGAAGGACATCAGAATACGCTGAAGGCAAGCAATAATCTGGCTCGGGTCTACCACAAACAGAATCGTCTGCCGGAAGCGGAGCAGATCTTTGAGCTTACCCTGGAGCTCAGAAAATCCACGCTGATCGACGAACACCTGGACACCATGCGTTCCATGATCGATCTGGGAGCACTCTATATCGATCAGGGCCGATTGCAGGAAGCTGAGAAGTTATTGCAGGAGGCCCGTTCGCTGCTGGAGAAAGTGCTCGGGGAACAGCATCCCTATACGTTTGAAGCAATCAATCATCTTGCCAGGGCCAAGGAAGCATCAGGCCAATTGGGGCAAGCGGCGGAGATCCGCGAGCGGGGATTTGCCCGCCGTAGCGAGTTCCTGGATCGCATGCTGTGGGTCACGGGGGAGAACGCCCGCGAAGGGTATATCCGCCTGCATCGACCGGAACTCGATCAGTTTCTATCCCTGGTGACGCGCCTCAATGCTGCCGACAGTGGCCTCAAGGCGATCAATGCAAGCCTGCAACGCAAGGGATTGCTGCTGAAAATCACCTCGGAAATTCAGCAGATCGCCCAGTTGTCCAAGGACCCGCAACTGACCGAGCTGGCGACATCCTTGGCGCAGGCACGCAAGGAGCTGGCTTCACTGACACTGTCCGGACCGACTGCTGAAACCCAGGGAAAGCACACCGAAGTACTCTATGGTCTGGAACAAGAGGTGAATGAACTGCAGGGCGAATTGGGTCGTGCCAGCGTTAGATACAAGAGTTCCAATGCTCAGATCTCGGTGGACGAACTGGCCAAGGTGCTGGAAGAGGAAACGGTTCTGATCGACTTCCTCACCTATACGGATGGTGGCCAGCGGAAGTTGCTGGCGGGAATACTCAAGAAAGAGGGCGGCCAGGTGAGTTCGAGCATGATCGTATATGACTCGATGCAGGAGATCGAAGAGGTCGTGCTGGAGTATCGCAGCTACATTCAGGACGAAGATGCTGACGAAGATGAGATTCTGGAAGCGGGCCAACTGGCCTATGAAAAAATCTGGTTGCCGCTCAGGGAGGCGGTCGGGGAGCTGGATCATGTCTACCTGGTACCGGACGGCATCTTGAACATCCTGCCCTTCAACGCCTTGGTGGATGAGGAGGAAGAGTACCTTATCCAGAATCTGGATCTGCAAATCTTGACATCCGGTCGCGATCTATTACCAAACGAATACCGACTGGCAGAGGGTAACTACGTAATCCTGGCGGGACCGGACTACGATTCACAAGACGTAGTGAGTCAGGAGGAGCTTCGCGAGGCCCAGGGACGACGCTCGACGGCTCTGCAGCTCGGACTGAGAGGAGGCGCCAGCGGCCTGCGGGGATTGAATTTCAATCCGCTGCCGGGCGCTGAACAGGAAGGCGACTGATTACCGATCGGGTGCAGGAGAGCAACAAGTCCAGCCAGGTCTATTTCAAAGAGAATGCCCAGGAGCAGATACTGTCAAATCTGACCGAGCCACCTGAAATACTGCACATGGCGACCCATGGGTTCTTTCTGAAGGCGGATGACACGCTGCGCAGGCGACTTCTAAAATCACAACGCTCGGCGGAGCAGATTGTTCCGCCACCGGGAGACAATCCTCTACTTCGTTCCGGTATGGCGTTTGCCGGCATCAATAGCAATGCTCAGTTCCTGGGTGACATCGACACGGTCAATGACGGCGTTTTGACGGCGCTGGAAGTGCTGGAACTTAACCTCACGGGCACCCGATTGGTGGTGTTGTCCGCTTGTGAGACCGGTTTGGGTGAAATCCATGAGGGCGAGGGCGTGTATGGACTCCGGCGTTCATTTCAGGAAGCGGGCGTTGCCGAAGTGATCAGTTCACTGTGGGAGGTGAGTGACGCGGGAACCCAGGCTTTGATGACCGATCTTTACAATCGCATCCTGGCCGGTGTGCCGGCCAGGCAAGCCCTGCGTGCTACTCAGCTGGCCATGCTGGACTCGCCTGAGTGGGGATATCCCTATATCTGGTCGGCATTTATGATCGTGGGAAGCTACGAATCGGCCGGATATGCACTGCAATAGCCGAGCGTGGCGTTTCCGTCCCTCGCTGGCGTTCCTCGCGGGCATAGGGCAAGAACTGTATGATGTGAACACGCTTAGCAGTATTGAACCATGGGGGAGACTTCGGTGAATAGGAAGATCGCAGCAGTCGCACTGACGGTTCTAACAGCCGGCAGCGTCAATGGACAGACTCTATCCGAAGCCGTAGAGCTGACGCTCAGGACTAACCCGGATATTCTGGCCACCCGGCACAATGTGACTGCTGCTGAAGAGCTGCACCAACAGGCTAGAGCTGGTTATTTCCCGAGCGTCGATCTTGTTCTGGCGGGGGGGCGTGAGAACAGCAACAACACGACCACCCGCGCTGCCGGTCTTGACGATCTGCGGCTGGACCGCCAGGAGAGCAGTATTCGACTGACCCAGCTGATCTATGACGGCTCTGCCACCAGGAATTTCGTCAAACAGCAAAGCGCGTTGCTGGATGCTGCACTGCTGCGGCTGGCCGGCAGTCATGAAACGGTCGGCCTGCGGGCAATCCAGGTGTATCTGGAGGTACTGCGAAGAAATGCTGTCGTCACTCTGGCCGAAGACAATCTGAATCAGCATGAACAAACCCTGCTCAAGATACAGGAGCGATATGACGGCGTCGTCGGTACCAAAGTCGACGTGGTGCAGACCAAAGGACGCAGGGCCCAATCCAAATCCAATCTGCTCTTGTCCGAGCGAGATGTCAAAAATGGTGACGCTCAGTTCTTCCGGGTAGTGGGAGAACAGGCGACTGATCTGAAGATACCTGACGAGATTACAGGATTACCCACAACCCTGGAGATGGCAATCGCCACGGCGTTTGACAACAATCCCAATCTAAAGGCGGCAGAGGCCGATCTGAATGCAGCGGAAGCTGCTCGTAGACAGGCCGGTGCTGCCTTTCGACCTAGATTCGATCTGGAGTTGGGCGCGACTCGCAACAACGACACGGACGGCACCCTGGGCGACAACGATGATGAAACAGCCGTCATCAGGATGTCATACAACCTGTATCGTGGCGGCGCTGATCGTGCCCGTTTGAATGAGAGCGAAGCAAGGGAATTCGCTGCCAGAGAGACCGTCAGAAGTGTCAAGCGGGGCGTTCAGGAGGATGTCACCGTGATCTGGAACGAGTTGCAGGATATTCTGCTGAGGCTTGAGTATCTGCAAGCCCACGTGACCTCTACCGAAGAGGTCCTGGTCGTCTATAACGAACAGTTGGGTCTCGGCAAGAGAACCCTGCTAGACCTGCTGGATGTGCAGAATGAATTGCTCAGGGCCAGAGTCGGTCTGTTGATCGGACAGTACGCTGTCTTGTTTGCCCGCTATCGCGTCCTGGCCAGTGGCGGCGGATTGATGCAAGGGCTGGGATTGGAGCCCACCAGGTAATCGATGTAACTTTTGTCAGTGATTCTCAGCACTGACTAATTAGTGTAGTCTGTGGCCATGTTTTCTGAATGGTCTTTATGGGCGCTCTAAATGAAACCTGGGGTTCGGAATATAACTGCCATTCTGAGGCTGCTTTGGCCGCTGCTCCTGTCTGTAACTGCACCCCTTGCCGATGCCAGCGAGAAAAGCCATGGCCTCTCCTTCTTTGGTGATCTGAAATACCCCGCGGACTTTAAACACTTCGAGTATGTCAACCCGGATGCCCCTAAGGGTGGCACCATGAGGCAGGCTCAACTGGGCAATTTCGACACCCTCAACGACTTTATCCGCAAGGGTCGTAAAGCGGCCGGTCTCAACGACACCAGCGTCTCGATCTATGACCGCCTGATGGCTGACGCAGACGATGAGCCCGCCAGTCAATATGGCTGGTTGGCAGAAACGGTCGAGCTGGCGGATGACTATAGCTGGGTGGCCTTCGATCTGCGCCGTGAAGCACGCTGGCACGACGGTGAACCGGTAACCGCAGATGACGTGGTGTTTACCTTTAACCAGCGCAAGGAGTTTGGCGACCCCTCGACGAAGTTGAGGTTTCGGGACGTCGCCAAGGCAGAGAAAACCGGTCCCAGCCAGGTGACCTTCCATTTCAAAAATGCCACGTCCCCAAAGCAGGCCCAGGTCATCGCCAGAATGCACATCATTCCGGAACACTATTGGCGCGAGCGGAACTTCAATGAGACCACCTTGGAGATTCCCCTCGGCAGTGGACCCTATCGGGTCGTGGAAGTGGACCCCGGCCACACCGTTACCCTCGAATTGGTGAAGGACTATTGGGGCAGGGATATTCCGGTTAACAAGGGGCGCTATAACGTCCGGAAGGTTGTCTACGACTACTATAAGGATGAACACGTTATCCATGAAGCCAAGAAGGTCGGTGCTGTGGATGGCAATCAGGAGGGCGTTGCCAAGCGATGGGCCACTGAATACAACTTCCCAGGCTTTCAGCAGGGCCTTTTCATCAAGAACCTCATCGTGACGGAGCGCCCGTGGGGACTAAACTTCGGTGTGGCATTCAATCTGCGTAAAGCCAAGTTTCAGGATGTGCGGGTGCGGGAGGCACTGGCCACAGCCTACGATTTTGAGTGGTCCAACCGGGTCCTCTACCACAGTTTCTATGAGCGGGTGGACAGCTTCTTTGAAAACTCCGACCTTGCGCACGTGGGCTTACCCTCCAAGGAGGAGCTGGCGTTGCTGGAGCCCTTCCGCGACCAGATTCCGCCGAGGGTGTTTACCGATATTTACAGACCGTCGCTGACCAAGGGCTACGGCTATGCCAGAGACAATCTGCTCCGAGCTGCGCAACTATTCCGGGAGGCGGGTTGGGTGGTTCGAGACAACGTGCTTGTCAATGAGGAGACTGGCGAACCCTTTACCATCGAATTCATCACCGTCAGCATCTACCTTGAACGGGCCATGATGCCCTTCGTCAATGCCGTCAAACGACTGGGCATCGACTGTCAGGTTCGCACCATCGAGGTATCCCAGTACATCAATCGGCTCGGAACCCATGACTTCGGCGGCACCATCGTGTCCTACGCACAGACATTGACACCCGGTATCGAACTGCGCAATTACTGGGGTTCTGGCGCTGCAACGCGTCAGTACAGCCGCAATACCGCAGGCATTGCGGACCCGGTCGTGGACCAATTGATCGAGAAGGTGATTGGCGCCAGAAGTCGGCCGCAGTTGATTGCCGCCACCCATGCGCTGGACCGTGTTCTGCTGTGGAATTACTATCTGACTCCCGGTTACTGGCCTCCCGGCTATCGATATGGTTACTGGGACAAGTTCGAAAGGCCCGAGACGCAGGCTCGATTTCGAACCGGATTCTTCGACACCTGGTGGATCGACAGTGCCAAAGCAGCCAAGCTGGCCGCCCGCATGGGAGCTATCAACAGTGGTGGCGGCAAGGGTGAATAGAAGGACAGACTAATAAAAAGCAGGTCTTGAATTATGGGTGTCTATATCTTGAAACGGTTGTTTCTCATCGTGCCAACCCTGTTCGGCATCATGTTAATGACGTTCGCGGTCATTCAGTTTGTACCAGGTGGCCCCGTCGATCAGATCATAGCTCAGCTGACAGGTCAGGAAACAGATGCAACAGCGCGTATTACAGGCGGTGGCGGGGGAGATATGGGAGATGCATCGGGCGACAGCGATGCATCCATGCACAGTGCCTATGAGGGCGCACGGGGTCTGGATCCTGATTTTGTGAAGGAACTGGAGAAGCAGTTTGGATTCGATGAGCCTGCCCACAAACGTTTCTTCAAGATGTTGTGGGACTATATCAGACTGGACTTCGGTACCAGCTTCTTTCAGGATCGATCGGTGATCTCGCTCCTGATCGAGCGATTGCCTGTCTCCATATCGCTCGGATTCTGGACCCTGGTGATCCATTATGGCATCTGTATACCACTAGGCGTTGCCAAGGCGGTCCGGGATGGTACTCCCTTCGACATCTGGACCAGTGCGGCCATTTTCATCGGTTTTGCAATTCCGCAATTTCTGTTCGCCATTCTGTTGATCGTCCTGTTTGCCGGTGGTAACTACTGGGATTTCTTTCCCCTGCGGGGCCTGACATCCTTCTACTTCGATGATCTATCCACATGGGGAAAGATCAAGGACTATTTCTGGCATTTGGTCCTGCCCATAGCGGCCATGGTGTTGAGCGGCTTTGCCGTATTGACGATGCTGACCAAGAACCTGTTTCTCGAAGAGATCAGTAAACAGTTCGTTCTCACCGCTCGTGCCAAGGGCCTAACGGAGAGGCGGGTTCTTTACGGTCATGTATTTCGCAACGCCATGCTCATTATCATCGCCCAGATGCCGGGTGCTCTGGTCCACATCCTGTTTACCGGTGCCCTTCTGATCGAAATCATATTCTCCCTCAATGGCATCGGCCTATTGGGATTTGAAGCGATCGTGAGTCGGGACTACCCGATCGTTCTCGGCACCCTGTTTATGTTCTCCCTTATCGGTCTGGTGATGCATCTCATCGGTGATATCACCTACGTGCTGGTCGATCCGAGGATCGACTTTGAAACCAGGGAGGTATGATCATGTCAGTCGTTGCTGATAGAGAGACCGTCCTGGACCGTGATGTCGAGGTCAGACCTGCCCTCGAAACGGCCTATAAACCAGTCCAGCATTCGGTAACGGTTTCCCAAAGGCGCTGGCAGAATTTCAAGAAGAACAGGCGAGGTTACTATTCCGCCTGGATTTTCGCCGCCTTGTTTATCTTCTGTCTTTGCGGTGAAGTCATTGTTAACGATAAGCCTCTGCTGGTGTCGGTAGGTGGTGAGTATTATTTCCCCGTTTTGGCAACCTATCCCGAATCGACATTCGGCGGAGATTTCATTTCACCTTCGCTGCTGTTCGAAACGGAAGCGGTCTACCGGGATCCGTTTCTGGTGAAGCTCATAGAGGATCGTGGAGGCTGGATGATCTGGCCGCCTGTACGCTATGCAAACAACACTGTGGATCTCTATCTGGCTGAACCTGCGCCAACACCGCCCTCGTGGGAGCACATATTCGGTACCGACGACATCGGCCGCGACGTATTTGCCAAAGTGGTGTACGGGTTCCGGCTATCCATACTGTTTAGTTTGGCTTTAACCATCTGCAGTACCATCATCGGTACGGCCGCTGGTGCAACGATGGGGTACTTCGGCGGCTGGGTCGATCTGCTGTTCCAGAGGATCATCGAGATCTGGGCCAACGTGCCTCAGCTTTACCTCTTGATTATATTGGCCAGCGTGGTGCCGCTTAATCCGGTCTGGATGTTCGGGGTGCTGTTGGTCTTTAGCTGGCTTGCCCTCGTCGGTGTGGTTCGCGCCGAGTTCCTGCGGGCGCGTAATCTTGAATATGTACGGGCTGCACGAGCTTTGGGGCTGAGCAATTCCAACATTATGGTTAAGCACGTGCTGCCCAATGCCATGGTAGCTGCTCTCACCATGGTGCCTTTCCTGCTCACAACTGCAGTCATTTTGCTGACATCGCTTGATTTTCTTGGATTTGGCCTGCCACCCGATGCGCCATCTCTGGGACGTTTGATAAAACAGGGCACCGGCAATTTGCAGGCGCCCTGGCTGATACTAACCGCGTTTTTCTCGATCGGAATCATGTTAACCTTGCTGATCTTTGTGGGTGAAGCGATTCGGGATGCCTTCGATCCGAGAAAGGCAATTCAATAACCAGCTACATGAACTTAGGAATTTAGTTAGATGGCCCAGCGTGTTCTAGAGATCAAGGATCTATCTGTCGCCTTCAGAGGTGTTATAGCTGTGGATGGTGTCTCCTTTCACATTGATAAGGGGGAAACGGTAGCGATCGTGGGTGAATCCGGGTCTGGAAAATCAGTCACGGCACTGTCTATTCTGCAGTTGCTTCCCTATCCCATGGCTTCTCATCCCGGTGGTTCCGTGCTCGTCAACGGACACGAGTCGATCGGGGCATCCGATGATCAGCTACGCGATATCCGGGGTCGTAAGGTGACCATGATCTTCCAGGAACCGATGACTTCCCTCAACCCACTGCATCGGGTCGAAAAGCAGATCGGCGAGATTCTGCTGGTTCACAAGGGCATGAAGCTTTCCGAGTCACGTCCTCGAATTCTGGAATTGCTAAAGCTGGTCGGATTGCAGGAGGCGGAAGCGAAAATGAGATCCTTCCCCCACGAATTATCCGGGGGGCAACGACAGCGGGTTATGATTGCCATGGCCCTCGCCAATGAACCTGATCTGCTGATTGCTGACGAACCGACCACGGCGCTTGACGTAACCATTCAGGCCCAGATACTGAGACTGCTGAAGGAGTTGCAGTCCAAACTGGGCATGTCGATGCTGTTGATTACGCACGATCTATTAATCGTCAGGAAGATGTCGGATCGTGTCTGTGTGATGACGAATGGTAAATTCGTAGAGATAGGCAAGACCGAAGAGATCTTCACCGATCCGCAACATGAGTACACCAAACACCTGATCGCAGCCGAACCCAAAGGCAATCCGGTTCAGGCTGAAGCTGGCGCTCCAGTGGTTATGGAAGTGAAGGATCTCAGAGTTCACTTCCCCATCGGCAAAGGATTCTTCTTTGTACGGAACTACCTGAAAGCGGTTGATGGTATCTCACTTTCAATCCGCGCCGGACACACGGTGGGCGTGGTGGGAGAGTCCGGATCCGGCAAGACGACCCTAGGAATGGCCATGATGCGGCTGATCAAGAGTGAGGGGGACATCCTGTTTGAGGGGGCGAAACTGCAGGGATTGAAGTCAAAGGAGATGCGTCCCCATCGCAAGGATATGCAGATTGTTTTCCAGGATCCCTATGGCAGCTTGTCCCCCAGGTTGTCCATCAATCAGATCGTTGAGGAAGGACTGCTCGTTAACCACAAGGAGATGGAACCTGAGGAGAGGAGGATGGCGGTTCGAGACGTGTTGATTGAAGTGGGTATGGATCCTGACGTACAGGATCGCTTTCCGCACGAATTTTCCGGCGGGCAGAGACAGCGTATTGCCGTTGCCAGGGCCCTCGTGCTGAAACCAAGATTCATCGTGCTGGACGAACCCACTTCTGCACTGGACATGTCGGTGCAGGCACAGATGGTCGACCTGCTGCGGGAACTGCAACAGCGTCATCAGCTTGCGTATATGTTCATCAGCCACGACCTCAAGGTGGTGCGTGCCCTCAGCGATGAAGTGATCGTCATGAAGGATGGTGTGGTGGTGGAGCAGGGACCTGCTACTCAGATATTCGATAATCCCCATACTGAATACACGAAAGAGCTGATTGCAGCAGCTTTCGATCTGGAGAGCCTAATAGAAGTGGCATAGCCGCGCGGCTGATCCCCAGACAAAAGTTCGGCCTAGCCCGCCATAGCCAAGCGCACGAGTTATCCTGCCTGTAAACAGCGAGTTCGACTCTGCCTGATTGCCTGCGACGTCGCCGACGCTTAATTATTGCCTCCCATCTCCTGTACTTTTCTTCACCACGGCATGGTCCGCTTGCTGAGATCCAGGTGTTGCTTTTATGGATCCGCAATCGCTGGCTGCATGGCCTTATATCGTGACTCAGAAACACGCCCTTCAAGGGTTGACGGCACCACTGCCGGTTTTCAGAAAAAGTATTTGGAAAACCGCGGGAAATGTGCGTTAATGGTCGGCCGTTTTTTGCATCGAGCGGGAAAAATCCTTGTAATATCAGGGTCTTATATAGGGGTACGCGGTTCGCTTGTAACTGCTTGTATGGAGATGAAGATGATCGGGGTCGGGGTCGATTTTGGCACCTCCAATTCGGCAGTCGCCTGGTTTGACGGCCAACGACTCCGGCTGGTCTCGCTTGAGCAAAACGGCACCATCATGCCCACCGCCACCCACCTGGACAGAGATCTCGTCACCACCACGGGAGAGGAGGCTGTTGAGCAATACATTGAAGAGAACAGGGACAGGACAGTCGAACTCACTGCAGAAGTGATCGCAAAGACTAGTATGGTCGTATCTGAATCCAATCCCCTGGATCCTCATTCAGAATCTGAATCAGTCGATCGTGAGGTATATGGGCAGGCGACCAATGACCGTGGCTTGCCTGGCCGTTTATTTAGGGGCATCAAGAGGCTGCTGGGAAATTCTGACATAAGAAGATTGATCGTGTTCGACCACCCATTCCGGCTGGTAGCGCTGATTACACCCGTGTTGCTGAGAATGAGAACAACTGTGGAGAGCATCATTGACTCCTCGGTTGCCCGTATTCACGTCGGACATCCAGTGAAATTTGAAGGTCACGATAAGTTCAGAAACAAGCTGGCCCTGTCGCGGTTGGGTGAAGCCTGTAATCACGCAGGATTCAAACAAGTGGTTTTCTATCCTGAGCCGGTAGCAGCCACCCTGAGTTTCCTCCACGACGAAAAACACGACACAGAAGGAACGGTACTAACAGTTGATTTCGGGGGAGGAACACTCGATCTCAGCGTGGTTCGATACAGCGGTACCGAGTTTGAAGTATTGGCCACGGATGGACTGTCGTTGGGAGGAGACCATATCGATCAATTGATATTCACCGAACTGCTTTTTCCACTGCTGGGAAAGGGAGAGATGTGGTCAAGAGTTGTCGACGGCAGCCTGATTACCAATGAATTTCCGTTTGACGAATTTGAGCCTTATTTGTTGAATTGGGCAGTGACCTATACGCTGAACCAGAATCGGTATCGATCCAAGGTGGTGGACTGCGTGAGGCAGGGCGGTGAGCTGGCGCTCAAATTCCAGCGGCTTGACGACCTGATCACCCACAACTACAGCTACATCGTTTTTCAGGCGATCAAATCGGCGAAGGCGGAGTTATCCAGTGTCGAGGAGACTGTTCTGGATATTGCCGAACTGGACCTGACCATACCCTTCAAGCGGGAACGGCTGGAATCGATGATGGTTGAGATGCTTGCGCAAATACGGAGCGCATTGGACGATCTCCTGGTGCAGGCGGGCCTCGCGTACTCGGAAGTAGACGTGGTTATCCGCACGGGCGGCTCGTCCCAGATTGTTGCCGTAAAGAAGATTCTGGAAGGTTTCTTTCCCGGTAAGGTTACGGAACATGATCCCTTTACCAGCGTGGCCGCTGGTTTGGCCATTGCCAGCTACCATGACTATCAGTTTGTCGGCGTTGAATAGAGCCGGCATGCAGATTTTGAGCATGCAGATCCACCCGATCCGTCACATCGTACATAGTCGATGAAATCAACAAGAATCCTGCTTGCTGCCGGTCTCATGCTTGTGGCAATGGTCATTGAAGGATCCCCTCTGTTTGAACTCAGTCAACTTCGTGCCGATGGCGAAATCAAACATGGACTCACAGCTGCTTTTTTGACCGACCCTGATCACGCGAATATCCTGGCAAGAATCATTGCAGACGATAAGCGTCGCTACGTTTCCGTGTACGCGATGACAGACGATCATCACTACCTGAGTGAACCCGTTAGCGCCTTGGAGATCGATGATGAGGTCATCTTCCTGGGGACGGGTAAGGTACTCTCTGGAGAGACGGAATCACTGCTTTTGTTCAAGAGAGATCAAGCCTTGATCGTTAATCTGCGAACCGGAGAGCAAAGTGAATTAATCCGCTTCAAATCACTTTACATGCATCCGGTACCTGACCAATTGCCGAGCTTCAATTGGGTGAGGGACATCAACGGAGATGAATTGGCAGACGTGATGGTACCTGATTTTGACGGTTACTGGCTGTACCTGCAGATCGAGGCAGGCGTGTTCGATCAGGGCAGGTTGATCAAAATGCCAGCCATCATGGAGGTATCCTATCGGAATTTTCCCTGGTATAGACCAGCCAATCCATACTTTGCCGATATCAATCTGGATAAACTGCAGGACATCGTATTCTGGGATCGAGACGAACTGAAGGTTTTTTTCCAGGACAGCAGGTTCACATACCGAACGACAGTTGCCAGCTACCAACCCGCGATTGAATTGCAGGATGAGGGACTGACGGGTCTTTCCTTACGCTTGGGTGGTGCAGACGATCAGTCTAACGTTGAAGCAAAGTCGCTATACAACTTCACCGATCTGAATGGGGATGGATTTGTAGACATCGTGACACTGTCAGTGCGAAGTTCGAGCGTACTGAATAAGACCAGTAGATATGAAATCTATATGGGTTACGAACTGGATGGAAAAGTCAGCCATCCGTCACTACCCGAAAGTGTCATTGAGTCCAATGGTATTCAATTTGAGATGGATGAACAGGACTTCAATAACGATGGTGCAGTTGACTTTGTGATTTCCTCGGTAGAGATCGGCCTGGGTAAAATCCTTGCAGCTCTGATTACGGGATCCATCTCAACAGATCTTCGTTTCTACCGTATGCAAGGCGATAGATATCCAGCCAAACCCAATGTCACCAGAGAGGTTACTGCAGATTTCAGTCTTTCCTCCGGCGAAGTCTTCTATCCAACGGTGATGATTGCCGATATCAATGGGGATCGAATCATGGACCTGGTTGTGCAGGATGGTAACGAGGGCCTGAAGGTATTCGCCGGAGAGCTGAACGATGACCTGTTTGCCAGACGCCCAACGGAATTCGCGGTAGAGATGCCAAATAATCCCGATCTGATCAGCGCGACCGATCTGAACAGAGACGGGAAAACGGACATCATGATCCGTTATGAAGAACGTGATACTGAACTGCATAGATCCATCAATGTCTTGATGGCGAGATGAAGCCAGCGGCTGTGATTGCCGGGAAAAGCTGTGCTAATCTGCCCACGGTAGCGCATAATCAGCCGCCTTTAAACGCGGTCACCCCGGTAGAACAAGGGCAAACGGAGCCATCATCAAAAAGCAGCGTCTTGACCGGTATCTGGTGGAAACGGGCTACTATGAGTCCCCGAGGAGTGCCCTTGGCCCCATCATGGCAGGCAAAGTGGTGGTAGATGGAGTCGTCTGCACCAAACCGGGCACCCTGATCAAGGGTGAGCCGGGCATAGCCATCAGAGGAGTGCAACTGCAATATGCCAGTCGTGGCGGCTACAAACTGGCCAGGGCACTACGGCGTTTTCAGGTGGATGTGACGGGTCGGGTGGTATTGGATGCCGGTGCATCGAGTGGTGGGTTTACTGACTGTCTGTTACAGGCGGGCGCAGCAAAAGTGTATGCACATCGAGGTGATTCGTGGTGAAGTTGCGGTTCGTGGATGGGATCGAGATGAAGTTAAAGTGTCCGGTTGGCTGGATGCGCGAATGGAGGAATTCGTGTTTGAAGTGAGAGGCAATGAGACGGAAATAGAGGTCAAGCTTCCCCACCGTCTTAACGATTGGGGAAGTGGCAGCTCGGATCTGCACGTATTTGTGCCCCGGAACAGCAACGTAGAGGTTGGCGGTGTCTCCACGGACATCGACGTCGCGGATATTCAGGCAGGCATCAGGGCGCATTCAGTCAGTGGCGAGGTAGATGTTTCCAATGTTGCCAAGCGCATAAACCTCTCCTCGGTAAGTGGCGATGTGACCCTGGAAGACGCGGATGGCAGGATTAGTGCGAGAACGGTGAGTGGTGATCTGGAAGCAAGAGATGTAAAGGGCCGTGGCAGCTATGATTCAGTAAGCGGATCCATCTCCATTCAGACCAGTGGTGAAGAGTTGGATCTTGAAACGGTGTCAGGAAATATCGAAGCGACGCTGCAACAGGTTAAGGAGTTGGTCGGCAACACGGTCTCTGGTGACATTGAGATATCGGGAGATCTGCAGAGTGGCGGCAATATCGATCTTGAATCCGTCAGTGGCACGGTAGAACTGGCGCTTGACGACGACACGGATGCGCGATTCGATATCGAGACAGGCTCAGGCGGCAGGATTCGCAACCGGTTGACGAACGATCAGCCAAAGGTATCCAAATACTCTCGGGACAGTATGTTGCGATTCGTGATGGGCGATGGCAGTGGTGAGGTGGTGATCAGCACTGCTTCCGGGAGAGTCGTCTTGGATTCCAGCAACTAGTGGTTCCGGACAGGCACTAACCAGCTTGCAGCAGCGGGCGGATTTTATCGTTATCGGTGCCGGGATTGCCGGTGCCTCAGCAGCCTATTTCTTGTCGGCATCGGGCACTGTTATTCTGCTGGAACGAGAAAGTCAGCCCGGCTATCACTCCACCGGTCGTTCTGCAGCCATCTTCACCGAAACCTACGGTAACGAAACCATAAGGGCGCTGACCAGAACCAGTCGTGCCTTTCTTGCAGATCCTCCCCACGGCTTTGCGGACCAGCCATTGTTGCTTGCCCGCGGGCTGCTCTATATCGCCAGCGAGAATCAGCGGACACAACTGGAACATTCCTATCGCACCGCTCACAAACTGGTGGATTCAGTACAGCGACTTTCAGTGGCCGAAGCACTCGACCTGATTCCCGTCTTAAAGGAGCATGCCCTGGCGGCTGCAGTGTACGAACCGGACGCGATGGACATCGATGTCGCAGCCCTGCATCAGGGCTATCTGAAAGGGCTGGCTGTGAACGGTGGCACAGTGCTGACCGGCGCTGAAGTCACCGGATTGGACCGCACTGGAAGTGGCTGGCAGGTAACCACCCGGATCGGCAGCTATCTTGCCGAGGTGGTCATCAACGCGGCGGGCGCCTGGTGTGACGTGATAGCAGAGATGGCATCTGCCGGAAAGATGGGACTTAAACCGTTGCGACGAACGGTGATCTTGTTTGATCCGCCCGATGACATGGATAGCGGCGGCTGGCCATTCTGCGTGGACATCGATGATGGATTTTATTTCAAACCCTATGCCGGCAAGATACTGGCTTCACCGGCGGATGAATCACCGACGCCGCCCTGCGATGCCCAGCCGGAAGAGATCGATGTGGCTACTGCGGCTGCTTTGATCGAGGGTTCCACATCCCTGGAGGTCACGAGGATCTCCCATAAATGGGCGGGCCTCAGAACATTCTCCAGTGACAGTACCCCGATAGTCGGGTTCGACCGGGAACTGCCGGGCTTCTTTTGGTTGGCAGGTCAGGGCGGATATGGCATCAAAACTTCTCCGGCGCTCGGTAGGATTGCAGCGGAACTCATCGTGAATCGAGAGATACCCCGGAATTTCAGATCCGCGGGAATTCAAGAGCAACGGCTGGCACCGGAGCGATTCCAGCCTGCTTAACCGATCGTCCTTCGTGTAAGAAGGTAAAGCTCTGCTCCCATCTGAAGCCTAAACCACGTCAGTTTCAATCAACCCCTTCTTGCGTTACTGTGCGTCCTAAACGACCGGAGCCTTCCGATTTCAATCCGTTGCACCACTCGATTCCCTGAATTCCGGCGGCTCCTGACAGTGGCGCTGCTTTATGTTGCGGCAGTGACTGCAGCGTGCAGTGCCGTCGCCTACGAGACTGATCAATATTTGAACCGTCGACATGAGGTACAGGATTCCATCGGATTAATGGACGACTATGTCAACCGGCGCATCAACAAGGTGGTGAACGAGTGGCAGGGACATCGGGATGACAGACGGTTGGTTGTCGACATCTATCGCCAGATGGGCAGTTGGTACTGGGTGGATAAGATTGAACGTTGGGCCATGAACGATCCGGCCGTGGAGAAGTTTCCTCAGAAGCATAGCGACAGCATCTATTCAGGCAGTCCGGTATGGGCCACGCGGGTAGCGTTTTTCTTCGGTATTGGCCGTTCAATCAAGGTCAACGGTGTGATTCTGGGCACGGATAAATTCGGCCACTTTTTTTCACAGGGATTGAAATACTACAAGAGGGAAAAGAGAGGCGTGGGCGCAGGGAGTCTATTTAAGAGGGGTGCTTCTGTGGAAAGGTGGTTATTTGGACTGCTGACCACCGGTGTGTACTCCAATGCAGACCTGGTAGCGAATTATGAAGGGATGCTGTTCTACAAAGGCTTATTGAATAACAATATCGTAAAGGGGAAGCAGGCTCTGATCGGTTGGGATGGTGATCGTCCGTATATGCAGAGAAGCTTTAGCTGGCGAGATCACATCAATGATTACTGGGATGAAGCGCTGAATCCCTCCCATGTTGTGGATTCACTGGAGAAGCACCTGGTGCCTGAAATAGAAAAGCTCTGTGGTGAATCTCCCTCCAGTTTTGTTCCGGGGGATGATGATCGCTTGTGGGAACAATACAATCATATCGGCCTTATGGATGCGAGACATCTGCGGGTGGATCGGGTTTGCGCCGAGGCAGGTGAGAGCAGCTTTGCAGAGTCGTTGGACTAACTCAGCTCGTGCGTTAGGATTTGGGGATTATCCTGTAGGCGCAGCGTCTTTCACCCAACAGGATATGATCGGTTCTCTCAATCCGGGCGACGTCGTAAAGCAGATTCTGAAACAGTTCCAGTTCCGTTTGACAGAAGCCTTGACAGGTCTGTGCAGCGACATTGATGGGGCAGTGGTTTTCCATCAGCATCAGGTTACCATCTTTGGCAAGGGTGTATTCTGACATGTAGCCCGCCTGGCTCCTGATCTCGGTCAGGGCGACCACCTTCTCTTCGAGGGTTGAACAGGTTTGCAGGGCATCCTCATACAACTTCTGCAGGGAGCTGGCCCGATTGTCGATCAGCCGATCCAGTCCCTCCTGGCCAAATACCTCCAGCACGGACGTGATCAGATCGGTGACGATTTGGTCATGGACATCGGGGAAACGCTTCTGCGCCTGCCTGGTAAGCTGCCATCGGCGCACGGGCCTGCCTCTTTTCTGTTTCTCCGTGTCCGTCTGCTTGACCAGGTCCTGCTCTTCCAGCAAAGCCAGATGTTGGCGGGCACCCATAGTGGTCATACCCAGTTGTCCGGACAGTGCTTTGGCTGTCTGAGGTCCCAGAGTCTTGATTTGGTAGAGTATCTTGTCTTGACTTGACTTATGTTGCCTCATGCGCGCTATATTGCCTGCAATTCACAGTTAAGTAAATAATTTACTTTGTATTATTGGAGTAGCGCTTTCAACCCCGGCTGACCATGCTGCGGCCCCTCTGAGCAGAAACGCTGGCTGCGGAATCCTACGCTGGAACCTGCGGCAGTTGCCAGGGTCGTCGGTAGCTGGGCGTCAACAGCACATCAGCAGACGTATTTGATCTGAAGCGCCGGTTGTCGCGATCCCAATCCAAAGTGTCACCTGTGCGCAAGGCGATATTGCCCAAATGGGCGTTGACTGCGGCAAGACTCGCCGTCTTTACATCACAATTGGGCAGCGCACGGCTACGCATGCAATCGATGAAGTTCTCGGTGTGCTGGTTGAGCCCGCGCAGTTCCGGGCGAGCCGAATGGGTGGGCTGGATCGACATCTTGTTGCGGCGCGTTCCGGTAGCAGTGCGTTCTGTCTCGGCAAACACCTGCCACTTTTCGCGATCCACCACCAGAGTGCCGTTGTTGCCGATGAAGGCAATGCCATGGCCGCGCTGGAACGGACCGAGACCGATGCCGACGGCGTGTTCCCATTGCATCGTGAACGCATCGAACTCGAAGATGGCCTGCTGCGTATCCGGAGTCTGCATGGCGCTGTCCGGGTAGGCAAAATTGCCCCCCGAGGACATGACACGGTTGGGATATTTCGCCTGCATGCCCCACACTACAATATCGATCAGGTGCACCCCCCAATCGGTCATCAAGCCGCCGGCATAGTCCCAATACCAACGAAAGTTGAAGTGGAATCGATTTGGGTTGAACGGTCGCTTGGTGGCCGGCCCGAGCCACATGTCGTAATCGACGCCTTTAGGTGCCTCGGCATCGGCGCGAACCGGGATGCTCTTGATCCAGTCCATGTAGGCCCACGATTTAACGGTGCGTATCGCTCCCAGTTGACCTGAGTGGACGAAGTTCATCGCCTCCTGCCAGTGTGCCCCGGAGCGTTGCCATTGGCCCACCTGCACAACGCGTTGGTAGTGCTCGGCTGCCCGCACCATACGCGCACATTCATCGATGGAATTTGCCAACGGTTTTTCGACGTAGACATCCTTGCCCGCCTCACAGGCGTCTGCCATCTGCAGACAGTGCCAATGATCAGGTGTGCCGATGATGACCGCGTCTACATCCTTGTCATCAAGCAGTGCACGGTAGTCGCTGTACTGTTTCGGCGTAACGCCCGTGGAACTCGCGACCTCCTGGCTGCGGCGTTGCAGGACAGATGCGTCAACATCGCACAACGCGACGCATCGTGTGCCCGCGACCTGCAACATGGAGCGCAGATCGGAGAACCCCATGCCATTGCAGCCAATGACGCCAACGTTGATCATATCATTGGCGGCTGCGCCAAGAGCGCGCAGGGGCGCTAATCCCAGCCCGAAGCTCACTAGACCAGACGATACTAGAAATTTGCGTCGATGCATAACCGCCCCCTTGTAAGCAAAACAGATTCAATACAAACCGATGAGCATAGTCCGATGGCTCGCTCTTGTATGGTAGCACATGCGATTTGAGCGTAGTAACCGCCTTGCAAAAACGAGCCTTTCCTGTATTCCGCAGACACGCTGCTGCATAATGACCAGCCGGATTGACGAGCGGTTCCCGACGACTGATATCCGTCCTGCGCTGCGCCCCTGCACATGACGGCATTGAGGAGATGACCTTGCTGAACAAAAAGGATGCGACAACGGTCCGAGAGTTGGCTGCTCGCGTAGCGGAAATTGCTGCGCTGCCGGTGCAGGAAGAGAAACGGGCGCTGTGGCGTAAGCTCAATTCCTGTGAACGGGCGCGTCCAATGGTGATGATAGACCAGGTCTGCTGGAATGAGATGGACAGCGATGAACTGGCCCTGCAGTGCACCGATGCGAAGTACCGCAGGTGGGAGGGGCAGCTGCGGCGTACGCTCTACCAGTGGCAGCACTTCCCGGTCGATATGGTGGTGGAACCCTTCATGCGCGTTCCAAAGGTGATTCGCAATATAGGCTTTGGCGTAGCGGTGCGAGAAGAAACCGCAGTGACCGACCCGACTAACGCGGTCGTCGGCCACCGTTACGAAAATCAATTTCAGACCGAAGAGGATCTGGAAAAGATCCGCTCGCCGCAGGTCAGTCACGACGCCGAGGAGACGGAGGTCCGCATGGCCTTCGCCCACGATCTGTTCGACGACCTGTTGGAGGTGCGTGCGTGGGGGGCCGAACCGTACCTGTCTCTGTGGGACCCTATCTCGACGTGGATGGGTGTGGAGAATGCACTGTACGCGTTGGTGGACAAGCCCGACTTTATGCATCGCCTCCTTACCCGCATGACGAACGGTTACCTGAGCATGCTTGACCAACTGGAGCAAAGGGGACTGTTGTGCGGTTCCCAGAGCCTGGTCCACTGTACGGGTGCCTATACAACCGATTTGCCGGCGCCGGGCTGCGACCCGGACCAACTGCGCACCAAGGACCTGTGGATGTTCGGGCTGGCACAGATGCTCTGTACGGTCTCACCGGACATGTTCCGGGAGTTCGAGGTCGACTACATCAGCCGTATCTGTGCGCGTTTCGGCCTGGTTTACTACGGCTGTTGCGATCCGCTGGACGGCAAAATGGCCGAAGTGCGCATGATTCCGAACGTGCGCAAGATATCCATGAGCCCCTGGGTCAATAAGGATCGCGGTGCCGCTGAGATCGGCGGCGATTTCGTCTACTCCTGCAAACCCAACCCAGCTTTCCTGGCAATGGATCGCTTCAACCCGGACCAGATCCGGGAGGATCTGGGCGAGACACGTGATGTATGTGAAGAACATGGCTGCCCGCTTGAGATCATCCTGAAGGACATCAGCACCGTAGGCTACCAGCCGGAACGACTGGATGAGTGGGCGCGCATTGCCATGCAAGTGGTGGGCGGCTGACTCGTCGCACGAGACGCGATGTGGCAAGATTCCCTTTCTAACGACGACGCCAGAGCGCGACGATTGATCGTCTCAGAATCATTCAAGCATGGGATCGAAAACAATCCGACCGGTCGTACCACGATCCGCCAGT
>CETX01117064.1_pt1 | contig 44505 bp, 36 predicted proteins | sample 356501 | NCBI WGS metagenome assembly CETX01 (sample SAMEA2623390, study PRJEB7988) | marine metagenome | biome: marine biome (ENVO:00000447); feature: mesopelagic zone (ENVO:00000213); material: "saline water (ENVO:00002010), including plankton (ENVO:xxxxxxxx)" | depth 450 m | reverse complement strand
GAGAGGGCACGGTTGCCCATTGATTGGCAGCTCGAAAACACGCATATACTCGCTGGCCAGTGTTGTTACGGTGTCATCCTGACTGCATGTATCTGCCTGCCATGATAGTTCATAGGGGAGGGCGCGAATCAGTTTCACCACTATTCTGTCTTGTTCACCGGTCTGGCAACTTTGCAGCAGAACCTTGCTGGGGTAGCTCAGCATCTCAGCAAGGTGTTGGTAGAGAGAGCTCCTGTGGGATGCCGCCAGATGATGAATGTCAGTCATTCCCGCGTCGCAGTGGGCGCACCATTTTGCCAGGATCCTGTTGGTAGGGTCCCAGCATGTCATTCCAGTTACGTGAAATAAGAATGTCCATCAATTCGGATTGCCCGCCAGCGGCAACCTTTTCCCGCTCTGATTCAACCGTTGCCAGAGCCTGTTCAACATCGGGGCCAAACAGTTTACGCATTTCATCCATGGGAAATCTGGATTGGCTCTCGTCAAACTCATCATCCTCATTGAATGCCAGGGGCATGGATGGCGGGACATAGAATACCCTTGGCTTAACACCGAAATCAGGTCGCAGTGGCAACGCGACCTTCCAGGTATTGACAAGTTTACTGATATGGCTTTCGGGATCATCCAGGTAGCCAACGTGGCGAACTCTGCCGGGACACTGACGGACACAGGCTGGCGCAACACCTTCCTCCAGCCGGGGAAAGCAGGAAATGCACTTCTGGGCGATCACGCGCCGCTCGTTGAAGTAGATGCGCTTGTATGGACATGCTTCCACGCAAAAACGGTAGCCATGACAGCGTTCTTCATCTATGAGGATCACACCGTCCTCATCCCTGCGATAAATTGAGTCGCGTGGGCATGCTTCGAGGCATGCTGGGTTTTCACAGTTCATGCAAACCAGTGGCAGGTAAAAGAAATAGGAATGTGGGTATTCACCACCACCCATATCCTCATCCCAGTTAGGACCCCATTTGGGTGGTTTGCCATCGTGCTCCCGGGGTCTCAGGTAATCTCTTTCTTCGGTGTCGCCACTTTTGAAAAAGACATTGTCATATTCAAAGTCCCAGGCTTCTCCCCATTCGGCTTTGCCCGGCAGTTCGCCTGCCACTGGCTTACCATCTTTGTATCCACCACCGAGATCGAATGCATTTTTAGGCGTGCCTTTGCCGGGTATGGTGTTGACAATATTCCACCACTGGGGATCCATGCCATTGCCACGGGTCCACTGGGTTTTGCAGGCTATGCTGCAGGTTTGGCAGCCCAGGCACTTGTTCAGGTCAAATACCATTGCGAACTGATGTTTTGTCGTGGCACCTGTATCCATTATTTGTATTCCCTGGGCGGTCTGCAAATATCTACTTGATGGTTAGCTGGCAAGATCCGGGTGTATGTGCCTTCAGACCAGCCCGCTCTGAATTGGCGCCACACCAGACCGCAAATGCGACGGGGATGCCACCGGCGCCTGAAAATGAGAGGCTTTTGAGCGGGCCGGCAAATACAACCTGCCATTGCCCTTCTGACCATCTTGAACGAGCCTGTAACTGATGATCAGCGGACCGCTCCGTGGTTCCTATTCCGCTCGCAGTGATGGAAAAAGGTGCTTCGGTTCCGGCCCGCCAATGCCATGCTGAAATTGGATTTCCGGGGCAGCCCATGGTATTCAAATCCGTCTCTTCGCCGCTGGTCGAAAATGAGACGGCGCAGGCATCAGCATAGGCATTGATGTCATCAATTGATCTTTTAGGTTGTGCTGCCGCCCACTGAATTCTCAGTGCCAGGGTATCCTTGTGGGTAATCGCCTGTACTGTCAGCGCAGAGGTTTCTCCATGATTCCTGTCTTTCCATGCGACCTGGACGTATGCTGATGGCTGCCTGTCCAGCGGTGTTGGAGCCAACTCGATATGCTGGCCTTCGATATCATTCCAGACCCCGCCATCGGGTGAGAGGATATCTTCCAGATCTGCCTGTGAAGATATGGCATTGACACTTGTACCGGTCACGCAGCGGCCTCAACTTTTTCCATATCCATTGCAACTTCTTTAGGGATATTGTTCATGCTGAGGTAGGCACCGCGATACTGGAGGTGTCCATAGCCGCCCACCATATTGGTTGGTTTCAGCGGGCTGGCTACCAGATGATTCTGGTTGGCGCCATCTGGGAACTGGTAGGATTCCCAGGCGTGGTAACAGATGACCTCCCCAGGCTGTACGGCGGGAGACACCTTGGCACTTAAAATTGCTTCCCCCACGTCATTGAACAGTCTAATCCTGTCGTTGTCCTCAATGCCCCGCTCGTCTGCATCGACCTGGCTGATATAGGCAACCGGTGTACCGCGCTGTAATCGCAGGAGCTGTTCATTGGCCCTGAATATTGCGTGCTGGCTCCAGCGAGTATGGCCGCCAACCATCCTCAGTGGATAGTTCCCACCCGCTTTAACGGGTTCCTTGTGAACAACGAGCTGTTCACCGACTTCCATAAACCACTTGTGGTCTATATAGAATTGCTGTCTGCCTGTCAGCGTCGGCCACGGGTTCTTGTGCTTCACAAACCAAGCGAACTGATTGATTGGTTCACTGTAGTCAAAGTCACTCATCACAGAGTTGAGCCCGATGGCCATTTGAATTGGCTCAATCTCTTTGATCGCCACCATGCCATCCTCTACGGCCTTGGCCCAGGGCTGTTCTCCCAGATCACTGCCTTTGGTAATGGATGAGTGGGTCATAATATAGTCAAGGGCAGCAGTTTCGCCTTCATGTCCTTCAACATAGACGCCGTCTGCACTCAGTTCATCGTAAATCGTGGACAGGGGCCGCTCTTCTCCATCAGCATCGGTGAAGCTGACGATGTCTCTGGCAAGTGCTCTTTCCTGAATCTTTTTGGCCAGCTGGAGAATAATGTCCCATTCATGCTTGGATTCATAAAGCTCGGGCACCGCACGATCACCGACAATCACGTAGGGCAGGTAAGACTGTACATACTTGATGCCCGGTTTTTCATAGTAGCCGCATGCCGGGAGGATATAGTCTGACCACATGCCAGAAGTGGACATACGAAAGTCCGTATTGACGATTGTATCTATCTCTTTCCACAGGCTGTCGCGGATGGTCTTGCCATTTGGCCAGCGGCGCAAAGGGTTGGGACCGGAAAAGTAGAAGAATCTTGGCTTCTTGTGCGGTTCTGGAGAGATTGGCTGCCAGTTATTCTCGAAAATCTCTTCCATGTATTCTTTTACGGGTCGTGGCAGTGCAGGATCTGCGTAGTCATCTCTGCCAGCAATTTCAGCCCATTTGGGGTCGTGGGCATAGAGAAAGGGTATCAGCGGTGTTGTGCGCTTGCCGGCAGCCGTGATGTCAAACATCATCTTTGACACATCCTGCATCTGAGCCCTGTCGACCGGCAGTTTCTCAGGCGGCTCGGTGCGCATTCGAGCGCCGCCCGTATTCAGTGTCTGCCCTGGCATTGGCCACCAGGTAGATACCTTGACACCACAGCCTGGTTTGCCGCCGGAATTACCAGTAAGTGCCATCAGGTAGACCATGCCGCGTTGGAAGAGGTCTGAATGATAGTGCTTGCAAGCCCCCCAGGAGGAAAATATCATGGCCGATTTCACCCCAGCCATTTCGCGAGCAACCTGGCGGATATTTTTAGCTGCGACGCCTGTTATCTCAGCAACTTTCTCGGGTGTGTAATCCTTAATGTGCTTTTTAAGCAGTTCAAAAACCGGGCGGACCCTTACCTGCTTCCCGTTCAGCAGCTTAACCGTATGAAAACCGTCCAGCTGTGGATCTTCATCATCAGCCAGTTCAAGGGTCATAACATCTGATCCCCAGGTCCCGGTGGCTAAAGTCTTGCGCCCATTAACAGCGTTCCAGTAGTAGAAAGCATCCTCAGCACCACCTTCCTTCACATCACTCTCTCTGAGGAAGTGGCCATTGTCGGCTCGAACCAGAAACGGCAGGTCTGTTTGTTCCTTGATGTAGGCCGTGTCCTCAAGATGTTCTTCCAGAATGACATTGACCATACCCAGTGCAAGCGCCGCATCAGTGCCGACACGGACGTTCAACCACCTGTCTGCATGTATAGCCGAGGGACTGAAATCTGGTGCAATGGTGACGACCTTGGCGCCACGGTAGCGGGCTTCCCAGATAAAGTGGGCATCTGTCACGCGTGTGTAGTTCGGGTTGCCAATCCAGATGAGAATATAGTCAGAGAGGAACCAGTCATCCGAGGTTCCCTCACTCATGTAGGTTCCCCAGCTTTGAATCAATCCGACCGGTAGATCCCCGACACCTGCCCAGGAATCGATAAATGTTGCTTCAAGCCCACCGTTGAACAGGTGACCCTCAATAGTGGATCCGATACCGTTGTCGATGTTGGTCGTGCCCTGATCAAACAGAATCGTATCGGTTCCGTATTCAGTAATTACGTCTAGGAGCTTGTCTGCCAGCTCTTCCGTCGCCTGATCCCATGAGATGCGTTCCCACTGGCCGCCACCTCTTTCCCCAACCCGCTTAAGCGGGTATCGAATCCTGGTTGGATCGTACATCTGTACTGAGTAGGCGCAACCCGCGGGGCAACCCCTGGGGTTAAAATCCGGTACTTCCGGGAAGGATTGTGGGTAGTTGGCATTCTGTTCTTCACGCCAGACGATACCGTCTTTTACATAGGCATCGAGAGAACAGGCAGATATGCAGTTTGTCCGCAGGTGGGATACGTGTACTACCTTATCCCAGGTCCATTCTTCGCGGTAAACGTCCTCCCAGTTTCGGTACTGGTAAGGGGTAGATAATAAGTCTTGGATTCGCTGGCTGGCGTCAACCGGTGCGAGACGACTTAACGCCATCTCGCCCGTATCTGTTGTCATAAAGCAGAACTACTGTGGCTTAGGAGTCTTCACTCTTTTCGTCAGTGGAATCCTTTTCCGCCTTAGGCTCAGCCTTTTTCTTGGCGTCCTTTTCATTATCTTTATTTTTCTTATTGGCTTCTTTTAGCTTATCAGGGTCGAGATTTAGAGAGATAGCAAACATAGCTTTTCCTTTGTTACGATTTAGTAATGACCGTTATGGGTCCTGGCTGGTAGTGTCCATGGTAAAATCATGACCTGATTCTCGCTTGGTCAAACCCGTACGTCCAACAGTAATCTACCAGTTCTTGATCTAAGTCAACTGACCTTTGTGCGCTAACCTAATAATCTCACAGAGGTGACTGTTGCTTCTGCTATTACTCACTTTTGACGCAGAAGCCTGAATCACGGGGGCCAGAACACAAAATTATACACATAACGGGGCATTGAATGGGTCAGAATTTCACACAAATTCCGGTCGAGGACTTTCGAATCACCGAGGAGCCATTTTATCTTCCCATAGCGGATGAAGTTGAGCTTTTTGAATCAGCATACAATCAACATCTTCCTGTCCTGATAAAAGGACCAACCGGTTGCGGTAAAACCCGCTTTGTTGAATACATGTCCTGGCGACTGCATCGACACGTGGGTGACGGTGACGAAGAAGGTGTGCCCCTTGTGACCATAGCCTGTCATGAGGACCTGACCGCGTCTGATCTGGTTGGCAGATACCTGCTGGAAGGCGAGCATACTCGCTGGATCGACGGGCCTCTCAGCCGAGCGGTGAAAAAGGGCGCTATCTGCTATCTGGATGAAATAGTGGAAGCCCGCAAAGACACCACGGTTCTGATTCATCCCCTGGCTGATCATCGTCGTTTGCTTCCCATTGAGAAGCGCGGGGAACTGCTTCAGGCAGCGGACGGCTTTTTGCTGGTGATGTCCTTTAACCCAGGTTATCAGTCCGTTCTGAAGGATCTTAAACATTCGACCCGGCAGAGATTTATTGCAATAGAATTTGACTATCCTACGAGAGAGCAGGAATCAGAGATTATTCGCATGGAATCCGGTTGCGCGGAGGAGATTGCACGGGACCTTGCCAAACTAGGAGAAAAGGTACGTCATCTGAAATCACATGGCCTTGCCGAGGGCGTTTCAACGAGGCTTCTTGTTTATGCCGCCAAATTGATAGTGGATGGCATCCACCCGCTGCGCGCCTGCCTGACTTCTGTAGTCTGGACTCTGACAGATGACGAGGAAATACAGCAGGCGATTAACGAAGTCGTGTGCACGATCTTTGAGGAATGAATAGCGTAACCAACCGCCGGCTGGCAGAAGGCTACATTGAAGAGCTGGCGGCTCTGAATGCCGGGCTGGCGTCAGTTGTTGAACAGGTCGTTAGCTCTGTCGCTGGTGACCTTTCTGAGGAAGAGTTTTCGGCATGGCTCAACGCGAGCAGACAACTAAGTCGCGACCTTTCTGATGCACCTGCGGTGAGTATCAATTACCTTCGCAGCAGCAAAGAGATACTCGGTTTATCAGGTCCTGCGACCCTCACCAGGTGTGCGGATATTGCGCTGGAACTTGCTCATCGATCACCCGAAATTGCAACCTCATTTCTGCAGGCGGCGCCATCATTTTTGAGCCACGGCCTGTCTTCAAATTTGAAGGACTGGGCTGATATGGGCTCGAGAATGTGTACGGATAGCTGGAAATCTGTCTCCCTGGCAAAGACTTTTTTTGCCCTGAGTCATAGTATCCTCGAATCCACATCGCTTGCATCCTTTAGGGTGCTGGCGCAGGTGGTCACCGAACTGTCACGCCGTTCTATAGAGCTCGCGATCAGCTGCCTCAAGCAGGCGGCAGAGAACTTTTCCTCCCTTGAAGATGATGTTCATCTCCCATATCTGAACCTGGCTGGAGTGATCGTCAGAAGCAACTGGAATGCTGCATGGCTCTACTTTGAACAGGCGCCAGGGAAGCTGAATCGATTTCAGCGATCGGAAACCAGTGCCTTTCTATCATTAATTGCTCCTATCGCGGCTGAAGGTAGCCCCTATTCAAGGTTTGAAGAAATATCTCTCGCTGTAAGCCAATTTGATGAGAATGAACATGGCGAGCTGGCCAAAATGGCGCAACGACTAGTCGATATCAGCCCGGTTGCGGCTGCCGAATTTCTTATCTCAGCTCCCTTTATCCGGGAGCGACTGTCCCCTTCCTTCATGTGGCGGTGGCTGGAGATGGGACTTGAAATGAAGGGCGATGACGCGGGCCTCGAACAGGTTCCCAGCGAAGAACTTGAAGCTTACTTTCGACTGCAGTCAGTCACTGCCGATAAGACACTTGCTCTTTTGTCCGGACGTGTTGAGTTCGAGAAATCAGCGAACCTGTTTCGCTTTTATGGCCAGGCTTTGACTGGAGACAAGGTCCTGGTACAACCTGCTTCCCACCTCGTTAATCGTGGTCTTGGCTGGACGTCTGGAGCAAGGGCGACGACGGAAGGGACAGTAATATTTGTACCACCCCATATCGACCTGTTTGGTGATATCGAGAGTAACCTGCAGATTTACAAGGTCTGTATTGCCCATCAGTCTGGCCGCCTAACTTTTGGCTCACATGATTTTCAGTACGATGTTAATGGAAGATATCTCGAGTCAACCATAAACCAGCGTCGAGAAGTGAATTCCATACCGGCCATCGTACCCATACAGGGTTTTTTTAATCGGTTTCAGGACCGGCTTCTTATTGAAGGCATTTTCTCGTTGGTTGAAGATTATCGCGTTGACTGCTGCATTCAGGCGGAGTATCCAGGTCTGAGAAAATGGTCTCTCAAGGCAAAGAATCACGAAATATCGCAACGCCCTGGACTGCTTGACCTGGGTCTCCGGCAGGTATTTATTGAAAATCTGCTTCGCGCATCCCTTGGCCACATGGGAAGCATACGCTGGCCTGCCGCATGGAAACCGATTTTTGAATCCGCCCTTGGAACCTTAAGGATTGCAGCGAGGCCGGAGGCCACAGTTCAGGATACAGCAGAAATAGCATCGCTTCTTTACGATTTTGCTTTGGATATCCCCAACATTCCAGCGCGCAAAATCAGTGCCGAGTGGGTTGCAATCGAAGATATTCATGAAGGGCTCCCGCGACCTGATGTCAAAACAGTGTTGGGAACAATCGACATGACCGGCATACAGGAGCTAGATTACGAAAACCCGGTCCCACCGCTATTTTTCGGAGATCTCAAACCCGAGCTTGTACAAACACTCAATGAGCTTAGAAACGATTCGGCGCTGGAGAGGCCAACTGAAGAGCAGATTAGGTCTATGCTTGAAAACTCGGTTGAGGTCGAAAATGCTGACCTGGATACAGTTGCCGAACAGATTGAGACTGATTTCCCGGTCTTGATGGCAGATGCAAATGAGGATGAAGATGGCACTGGCCACCACGGGTCGGCTGATACGACTGAGGTGATTAGCTGGTCCACCTATGATGAGTGGGATTTTCGTGCCAACGACTACCTGAGTGACTGGTGCCAGCTGGGTGAACGCAACGTCGCTAAGGGTGAGCTTGAATATTACGAGGAGACGCTCAACCGCTACTCGGGATTGGTTATGGAGGTTCGCCGCCAGTTCGAGCTGATGCGACCAGAATCTCAGCGGGCGCTGAAAGACCTGGATGATGGGCACGAGATTGACCTGGATAAAGCCATTCAGTTTTTCGTGGACAAGAAGGCTCAGGTCGGCCCTCGGGCACGTTTTTATACTCGAAGGGACAAAATTGAACGCAGTGTTGCAGTTGCTTTCCTGTTGGATATGTCAGGGTCAACCGATGAATCAATCGATGAAACAGGAACCCCGGCTCAAACTATTCCGATGCCGGGGACAGCATCAGCCTTAAAACATGGTTCAGGGAAGAAGATCATTGATCTGGAAAAGGAGTCCATGATATTGGCAATTGAAGCTCTCGATGCAATTGGTGATACCTTTGGTATCTATGGTTTTTCAGGCCACGGCCGCAACGATGTGTCCTTCCATGTCGTGAAGGAGCTGGATCAGGTTCTTGATGATACGGTTAAAAAGCGCATTGATTCGATTACTCCCCTCCGGTCTACTCGCATGGGTGCAGCGGTTAGACATGCAAACGCCAAGTTGTTGGCTTGCCCCGCGAAAGTGAGAATCCTGATGCTCATATCTGACGGCAGGCCACAGGACCATGGTTACGGTCAGGATTCCAGTGATCAGGAATATGCAATTCATGATACCAAGCAGGCCCTGGTTGAAAGTAAGCAGGAGGGCATAGTGCCTTTCCTTATCACTGTTGATAAGCAGGGGCATGACTATCTTCAGGATATTTGTGGAGACATCGGCTATGAAGTGATAGCTGATATTGAATCCTTGCCGAGGCGGCTACCGACTATTTATAAGTACCTTGCCACCCGTGCATAAAGAATGAACACCGAGCATTGTACGCCCAGTGCTTAATACCTTCGCATTGAGAAGTCAGGTACATGATTTTCCGCTCCGTTGGGGCGTCCATGCCCCGGTCCCACGTCCATCCATGGCGCTAGTCGCTACAAACCATGCACCTGACTTCTCAATACTAACTACAGATTCAAATCACACTGAGTATTCGCTCAGAGTTAGTTCGAATAATCGCTCCCCGGCGCTTCGCTCTAGTGGGACGTCTATGCCTAGGTGACCCCGTCTGCCACGGTGCTAGCCGCTGCGAATCAAGCACCTGATTCCTCAGTCATGACACCAGCACGGCAAATCTCAGCGATTAGGATTGAATAGTCCGGTACCTGATCTGACGTGGCTAGCGCCATGGATGGACGCGGGACCTGGCCCGTGGATGGCCGGGGGCGCCGAGCCAAATGCCACAGAAGATTAGGTGCCGGACTATTCCATCCGACGTTCAACTTAAGGTTATTGTAAACATCACCAGTGGTTTAGTTTTGTAGGCTAGTTTAGATTTAACTATTCACAGCTTCACCGGAGGCAATGGTGGGATTATTTAGTCAAATCATTGTGTCTGGTTCATGGGCCGGGAATGGCTAGTTCGAGTACTTACTCCCCGGCGCATAATAGCGCTGAGCCCAGATACCATCCTGCGGTTCATCATCAATGGGCATTCGCCAGGTTTTGAGCTTTGCTTCAGCAAGCTTTAATCGGAACAAAGCGCGTGGCTGATCGATTGTGTTCTGCACATAGGCTTCTGCAGCATCTTCTGGAATATATCGCCTGGCGATCGAACGATACAGATCACGCCACTGATCATCCTCGCCTAGGTCATGCACAAGCTCGGCCATACCTTCAAGAATGACCTTACGGTAGGGGAGGTCCTGCTCATCAATGCACAGCGCTACCCGCGGGTCGTCCCGCAGGCAGGTGAGCCATTCTGATTTGGCACGGGGAGTGAAGTGAATCGCCTGATTATGCAATATGAACCAGATAGGTGTTACAAGGGGGCTGCCATCCTTTCGAACGCAGGCAACTTTCATAATGACGCCGTCTGTCACAAGAAATTGATCGAGCTCACTGGTACTGAGTTTTGGCATTTTGAAACTTCCCGAATTCATGTCTCCTGCATTATAGGTTGTTTATTCCTCACCTGACGGACTCAATTTCACTCCAAACTATCAGAGAACAGCTGATAGATTTTCACAATGGTCGGCTCTCAATCAGTTAGAATACTGATCTTTGTAAATTCATAGAGTTGTTCACTTGTCACTGAAAGTACTTGGCTTGTCGGGTGCCTTGACCCATGACCCTTCCGCAGCAATCTATATTGATGGAAAGCTGATCGCAGCTGCAGAGGAAGAACGTTTTACCCGCGAAAAACATGCAAAAAACAAGATGCCTGTCGAAGCGGCGAGATTCTGTTTGCAATATGCTGGCCTGAAACCTGGTGATATAGATGTAGTCGCTTTTCCCTTCGCCAAGGTGAGCCTCCTGACGGGTGCACGATGGCATTTTGCAAAACGCTACTGGTATGCACCAGACAGGTCCCTTGATGCAATTTTCAATGGTAATCGGCACTACCGAAGAAACGTCAAACGAGTTCGTGGCCTGCTTGAAGAACTAGGCATTGAATGGAATGACATCGAATTTGATGCAGTTGAACACCATCTTGCCCATGCCAGCAGTGCGTACCACCTGAGTGGCATTAAGGAAAAGACAGCAATATTAGGCATAGATGGCAAGGGAGAATACGCCACTACCTTTTTTGGTTATGGAGAAAACGGAGAAATACACAAGATCAAGGAGTTCTATGATCCGGATTCCCTTGGTCAGCTCTATGGTGCTGTGACTGAGTACCTGGGTTTTGAAATGCTTGATGGTGAATACAAGGTCATGGGGATGGCACCCTATGGGGATCCAAGCCGTTATGATTTATCGCGGCTGATCGAATGTGATGGCAGGCATATCAAGGTCAATACAGAACTCGTGAATACTGTTGGCCTCCGGCGTTACAAGGAAGGTCGTAAGGGATACTACTTCAGCCAGAAATTAATAGATTGGTTAGGCCCTAGGCGTAAGGGTGACATAGCCGATGATCCATATATTCACTATGCTGCTTCAATTCAAAAGTTGTTTGAAGATACTTCGTTGCGGCTTATCGATACCTATCTCGGGGATATATTGAGAGAAACAGGCAAATTAGTATTTTCCGGTGGTGGTGCGCTCAATGTTAAATTGAACCAGAAGATACTGGACCTGCCTTACGTGGAGGAGCTCTTTGTGCAGCCAGCAGCCAGTGATGCCGGCACCGCGGTTGGTGCTGCTTCTTATGCATGCTGGAAGCGTTCAGTTATCCCGGAAACCATGAAGCATGTATACCTCGGACCCGAATACACAACAGAGGAATGTATCGAAGCCTGCCGGAAGCACGAGGATAAACCGGTGTTTGAGAGAATAGATGACGTTCCCGGCCGCGCGGCGCAGATTCTGGCAGCCGGAAATCCACTGGCCTGGTGCCAGGGACGAATGGAGTTTGGCCCACGGGCGCTTGGTGGAAGAAGCATACTGGGTTGTCCAAGTCACAGGGGGATAGCTGACAAGATCAATGAGCAGATCAAGTTCCGTGAGCGGTGGCGACCGTTTTGTCCGAGCATTCTTGATACCGTTGCGCCGGATATGATTCAGACAGATCATGCGGCGCCTTTTATGACGATCACATTCGATGTATCTGAAGAGTGGAAACAGCGGGTACCAGAGGTGATTCATGAGGATGGAACTTCACGGGTGCAAGTAGTCAGCGAAGAAACGAACCCCAGGTACTATGCCTTATTGAAAGAAATGGAGAAGCTGACTGGAAATGGTGTGGTTTTGAACACTTCCATGAACCGACGCGGTGAACCGGTCGTTTGTTCGCCGACCGATGCACTCAATATGTTCTATGGGTCAGATCTTCAATTCCTGCTGCTTGAAGACCTGCTGGTGACAAAGCGTACCGCCTGATATGGACCCGGCCACTTCAATGTCTGAATCTGACCAGGTTAAAGCATTAAGGGTACTGCAGGTTTGCCATGACTATAAGGGACCGTTCCAGGGTGTTTGTCACCAATATAACGAAGCATTCCCCAATTCCCACGTAACGACCCTCTATTTGCAAGGTCCTGAAGATCCATCGGTGGTCCAGGCGACGGGAGGTGACAGGGTGCTGTTTTTGGAGCAGCGGGCGGGATCACTGAAGGGACTAAAGCTGGCTCTGCTATTTCGCATGGCAAGGCTATTCAGGGAACATCACTACGACATAGTGATCGCCCACCGATACAAGGCGATATACCTGACAGGTATATTAAGCTGCTTTTTCCCCATTGCCGTATTGTTGGGCGTTGCCCATGACCACAATGTATTCAAACGTCGAATGCGGGCGCTGTTCGTAACCTTCTGGCGCAGAAACATCCATCTTGTGGCAGTGTCGGATTCTGTTCGACAGGATATCCTGCGCTGTTGCCCGTCTCTTGAGGTGCAGGGTCGGGTTCACAAACTGGAAAACGCGATTGATCCTGGTACAGCAGATGAATTGTTAAGTTCAGAAGAAGCAAAGAATGAGTTGGGGATACCTCAAGATAGATATTGTTACGGTATCGTAGGCCGCCTGGTGGCATGGAAGAATCATGACTTTTTGCTTACCGCCTATGCAGAAGTAGCCTCAAAGGGTGACTGCCTGGTGATTGTGGGTGCGGGTACAGAGTACTCGCGCCTGGTGTCACGGTCTCGCGATCTTGGTATTGCAAACAACGTCATTTTCGCAGGCAAGGTGCATCATGCCCGTCGTATTTTTCGTGCCTTCGACACATTCCTATTTGTATCTGGTGCCAGGGAGGCATTTGGCGTGGTCCTGCTGGAGGCAATGCTTGCGGAGGTACCGGTAATTTGCAGTGACGCAAGTGGTCCTAAAGAAGTTATTGGTGGCGCTGGGTTACTATTTGAAGCTGGGAATGTTCAAGCACTGGCGCAGCAAATGAAAATTGTGAGGGATTTGGAACCCAGTAAGCGGCAGGAACTGCAGTCCAGGGCGAAATCCAGATTGTTTGATGAATACACAGAGCAACGGCTCATGCAAAAACTTCATGCACTTTCGGTATTTAAAGGTTACGGAGATCTGTAGTGAGTACTATTGACTGGAGCCGGCTGTTTGAGCAACGCCAGAAAATCGCGAAGCGTTTTGGCAGCATTTGGCGTATACCGGTAGCCAGGCGATACCATGAAGTATTGAGCAGATTAGGAAAAGAGTCAGTCACAGTTCTTGAAATTGGTGCTGGAGATGGGCGGCTCAAGCACAAAATGGCAAATTACTGGGGCCAGTTCAATTACTCATCATGTGACATAGACCCGCACCATGAGCACGATTTCAACGGTATAGAGTCAGTCACCGGCGAGTTTGATCTTATATGTGCCTTTGAAATGATTGAGCACCTTGAGTTGGAGGAAGCCCGGCGTCTTCTCAGTAAATGTTTTGATTTGAACGTAAAGGGAGGTCAAATCGCTTTAACAACGCCAAATATTTATTACCCTCCGGATTTTCTTCGTGACGCAACCCATCGCACACCTTTTTGTTACGATGAACTCGGTGGCCTGCTGCAGTTATGCGGCTATGAGACCACTGCAATTTACCGGCTTTACCACGATTCAGTTGCCAAAAAACTGGTAAAACGCATATTGATGTATCCCGTATTCAGGGTGCTCGGTATCGATTTTGCTCACCAGATTATGGTTGTGGGCAGGAAGCCATAGTCAATGAAAGTTCTTTTCATTGCCAAGGGCCGTGATGATCCAGCGGCCCGATACAGGGTGATGCCAGTACTTTCACATTTTCAGGATCTGAAAATAGAGACCAGCCTGTGTGATGAATCAGATGGTTTAGCGGCGAAACTGCGGCTATTGTCCCAGGCGAGCGATGCTCAGTTGCTCTTTATACAAAGAAAACTGTTTGCCCCCTGGTTCACCCGGGCCTTAAAGCGCCGTTGCAGCAACATAGTCTTTGATTTTGATGACGCCATTTTTTGCAGAAGTAACGGCACGTCCTCAGACAGCAGGATGAGAAAGTTCCGTGGAATGCTTGCGTCTTCCACCCTTGTATTTGCTGGTAACGAATATCTTGCAATGCAATGCGGTGATGTGGATAAGGTGGTTGTGCCGACGGCAGTTGATGAAAAACCATATAGCCCGGATATTGAAAAAGAATCAGGATGTACCCTGGTTTGGATTGGCAGCAGCTCCACCAGAAAATACCTGGAGCAACACCGGCAGATTCTTGAGGAAGTGGGTGTCCGATTCCCTAACATTATCCTTAAGGTGATAGCAGACTTTGACTTTCATCTTACAAATATGGACGTGGTCAATGTCGCCTGGACTTTGGAGTCAGAAGCAAGTCAACTCTCAAGTGCTCATATTGGAATCGCACCAATGTCAGATAACCCATGGACCAGAGGAAAGTGTGCGTTAAAAGTCATCCAATACATGGCTGCGGGGCTGCCGGTGATCAGCTCAAATGCTGGTGCTAACAGGGAAGTCGTGGTGCAAGGTGAAACCGGTCTGCTCGCTGATAGCGCTGATGATTGGTTGCGGGCTATAGAATTACTTTCAGGCAATGAGAGCGAACGGAACCGGCTGGGTTCGGGCGGGCGCCAGCGTATGTTGCAACACTACTCTTCACAGACCGTGCTGGACTCAATAACAGAGAATCTTAGATCCCGGGCACTTATTCCTGCATAGATTGGAGCAGGTATAGAGTCACAAGGCCTGGATGTTTGTGAACCGTTTTAACATGGCTTTCACTAAAGGGATGGGCATATCTCTAGCCTTTATATGACAATAATTCGACGCATCTAAAAAGTTAGGATTGAAGGGTCTGGTGCCTAATCTGACGTGGCTAGCGCCAGGGAAGGACGCGGGACCCGGCCAGGGATGGCCGATGCCACAGAAGGTTAGGTGCCAGACCCTTCAATCCGGTGAGCAACTAAGACCTATAATAAACGTCACTAAAAGTTGGATTGTGTGTACTAGTTCCAATTCACTGATTGCTTTGACTTCGAGCATGATCTGGACGCAATCCTATTGGCAGGTCAAGGCTAGTAGGGCCTGTTCTTACCCGGGGGTTGTGTCTTGAACCGCCTGTGTAACCACCAATACTGTTCAGGGCTCCTTTCTATTGCATTCTCAACAATTTGGTTGATACGTTTTGCATTTTCCACTTCATCATCCACTGGATAATTTTCTAGGGGCTCACCCAGAATAATCTCGTATCCGGGGCCATCTGCCCTTCGATGGTGCGAAAAGGGCACAAGGGGTGACCCTGTCATTCGGGCGATTCTGGCAAGTGCTGTAATGGAGGCGGCTTCGGTCGCAAAAAAGGGCGCGAATACAGAATGTTTTCTGCCATAGTCCTGGTCAGGGCCGTACCATACTATTTCCCCCTGCTTCAGCCGCTTTACCACTGCCCGAACATCATTCCTTTGAATTGCTTTTGGATAATTTTTTATCCGCCCCCTGGTCATAATCATTTCCAGCAATTCGTTCTTATTCCTGCGGTACATGACATCGAAGCCGATGTAGGTGGACAAGACTGCTCCGCAGAAGTCCAGTGTCGCCAGATGCATTCCGAGGAGAATAACGCCTTTGCCTTCCTCCTGTGCGCGTTGCAGGTTCTCGAGACCTGAAATTGTCACCAGATGACGAAAATCAGCGGGGTCACGCAACCACACAAGGGCGGTCTCGATCAGACTGATCCCGGTAGAGCGAAAAGTCCTTCTTATCAACTGGTCGCGTTCCGGTTGCCCCATATCGGGGAAGCAAAGGCGCAAATTCACATCGATGATGTGCCTGCGTTGATTTGCAATGCGATAGCCCAGCAAACCGATAAGAGAGCCGGTACCGATGCGGACCCGGTGAGGCATACGAGTCACTAGCGATATCAGTCCAAAGCCGAGCCAGGTAAGCCAGAACTTTGGATGAAGGAATTGTACGTGGAAGATGCTTGGTGGGACGGTCACTGTAAAGAAATCTGTTAAGGAACTGAATTTTACATTGTTTTCACTTCCCGGCGCGAAGACTTCTTTGTTTATTAGAGCGGGGCTTCATTAGGTGAGTCAGATGGCTGTGATACTATTTGTACAATTGGAAAAGGCTGCTAAATGAAAGTTCCCCGATTTGATGATGCTCGCATTCTCGTTGTTGGAGATGCCATGCTGGACAGGTATTGGCACGGTGATACGCGAAGGGTATCTGCTGAAGCACCAATACCAATTGTTGATATAGACGAGATCGAAGACCGCCCCGGTGCTGCAGCAAATGTAGCTTTGAATATTTCCACCCTGGGTGCGAAGGCTATCCTTATTGCCGCTATCGGCGACGATGAGGCTGGCAGAATATTGAAATCGAAGCTTGCCGCCGCAGGCATTAGTTGTCAGCTTATTGAGATGGAAAGCCTAAGCACAACGACAAAGCTAAGGATTGTAAGCAGGAACCAACAGCTTATCAGGGCCGATTTTGAAGACATTGTTGCTATTGACAGCGGAAATATTGTCCCGCTTCTGGCAAGTTCACTGGGTGATATTGATAGTGTTGTGCTTTCGGATTATGACAAGGGTGTTCTGGCCGACGTGCAGCCAATTATCGAGGCAGCCGTCTCTGAAAATAAGCCCGTCATGGTAGACCCCAAATTTAGGGAACTGAGTGCCTACAGGGGAGCAACGCTGGTTAAGCCGAACCTTTTGGAATTGGAGCATGCTATTGGTGGATGGTCTTCTGAAACTGAAATGGTGAGCAGGTGCCAGAGGGTTATCGCAGATATCGGGCTTGAAGCGATTCTGATAACACGCTCTTCAGAAGGAATGACACTGATCCGCAAGGATTCAGAAGAAGTGCATTTCCCGGCGCGGACCAGAGAGGTCTATGATGTTTCAGGAGCCGGAGATACTGTAATTTCGACGTTAGCTACCGCATTAGCCGCCGGGGAAACACTGCTGGATGCAACCGGGCTCGCGAATGTGGCGGCTGGACTGGTTGTTGGTCACTTCGGAATTACCAGTGTCAGTGGTCCAGAGCTCAGGATGGAAGTTGCCAGCCAACTTGGATTTGACAGGGGCATCATGTCAGCAGAACAGCTGACAATAGCAAGTGATGAAGCGCATTCAAGAGGCCAGAAAATAGTCTTTACTAACGGATGTTTCGATATCATGCATGCGGGTCATGTTGAGTACCTGATGGAAGCAAAATCAGAGGGTGACCTGCTTGTTGTCGCTGTGAACGATGACGATTCTGTGCATAGGCTCAAAGGGGAGGGGCGACCCATCAATCCAATAGAAAGGCGGATGAGTATGTTGGCGGCATTGGAGGTAGTTGATTGGATAGTAGGGTTTGAAGAAGATACACCGGAAGACCTCTTGAAAAAGCTAAAGCCGGATGTGCTTGTAAAAGGGGGGGACTATTCGGTTGAACAGGTAGTGGGTGCTGAGATAGTGCAGGCATATGGGGGAGTGGTTAAGGTATTGAAACTGATCGAAGACTGCTCAACCAGTGCATTGGTTGAGAAGATCAGGGAGTTATAATTTTCTCGAGCTAGAGCCACCTTGCTCCATGCTAGCGGATGGCTGAGACAGCATAGCGAACATTTTGTCTGAGGTGATCCTCATTGATTGTTCCGACAACAGCTGAGCTGATGACCCGAGTCTTTAGAATAGTTTCAAGATTACCCTGAATATTTTCCGCATGACCACTGGCTAATGCCTTTTTCACAATTACACCCTTGTTTTGCAGTGCTGCTTCCTGGAGCAGTCGCTGCTGTAATGTGTCATCGGGACTATAAACGATCATTACTAGATCCAGAAGCTCAAGGGCCAGCAACCCCCCGGCTCTGGTCTTAGTTGAGGCGCCGATACAGCGAATTGTGCCCTTGTCACGAAGCCGCATCAATTCGGCGACGGCATCACCCTGCCGAAGTATGTCATGGTCCTGTTCATTGCAATGAATCAGTACGATATCGAGGTAGTCCGTATGGAGCTTCGACAGGCTCGATTCAATACTCTGCCTGATTGAGAGAGTGGAATAATCGAAGCTGGATTTGCCACCGCTATATCGTTCGCCAACCTTGGTGGAAATAATCCAGTCCTGCCGGGTACTCCGTAATAATTGACCCAGTTTCTCCTCACTGTCACCGTAGGCTGGGGCTGTGTCCAGAAGGTTAATGCCGAGATCAGCAGCGAGTTTCAGCAGAGAATCGAGGTGTTTTTCATCTGGAATGTCAAAGGACTGTGGATACTTCACATCCGTATTTCTACCGAATTTGGTTGTACCAAGACCAAGGGGGGAAACTTGAATATCCGATTGCCCCAGGGGGCGTCGGTCAGAGAGCGAAAAACTGATCAAAATGCTATTTCCCATGGTGCAGCAGATACCCCGGCAATTGGTAAGGTCTGTAACAGTTCCAGTACCTCGCACTGGTCGGACACCGCCGGTGAGACCCAGTGTGGCAGTTCAGAGCAGATTGCTTTCGCCATGGCAGGCACCAGCGTCAGCTTTGTAGGCCAGCATACCAGCAGATTCTGTTCCAGCTTGTAGTAGGGATGATCTGGTCTTGAATGTTCTAAACTGGCCGGTTCAGCCCGGTCGACCCTGTGGGTAGCCCACTCGGTATCTGCAAAATCCATCCAGGGAAATAGGGATGCCATTTCTCTTCTGGCATAGTCAATCTGCTGTCCCTCACTCCGTGTGACGCCTGTCTCAGCAAGGCTGCCACCGAGGTACCATACGGGCCGGCCGCTCCTGGTTTTGTGGGTTGTGATGGTCACCCTTGGTTTGTCGGCCCAAGCCAGACCCACAGCATGCGCAAAAACCGGGGGCAGGTTTTCGCCGCAGATCATTACCTGATGAAGGGGGCGCTGTTGCATGTGGATAGAGTCATTACCACTTGCCTGAAGCAGTTTGGCATTGCCAGCCCCAGCAGCAAGAACATAGAGGCTGGCTTCAAGGTTCAACCCATCGGCTAGTGACAGGCAGTCAACCCGACCTGGCTCTTTGCAGACTATTTCAGCGTTACAGCGGAAAGTAAGCATGTCTGCAAGCTTCTGCAAGCTTGTGACTAGTGAAGATGTTTCGATTACCAGATCCTGTAACTGATACAGCCAGCCGGTAAACTGCTCATTCGAGAAAGGCTTGGGATGCCGGGTCCTGTCAACCTTAGTTATCCTTGATCTAATTGCCTTGCTGCCGAGGAATGTGGTCATTTTTGAGCTGAGTGATCCGTCGGAGAAAAGGTAATAATCGTTTGAGAGAACATTTACCGACCGAAGGTCCATGGCGCCGGCCCCTGACAGGCAATTGCGCCAGGTCCCTGGCATGGCGGCGATACTTTCTGAAGCGGGTGTAGTGAAGCCGCTAAGGGTGTATTTAATACCACCGTGAATCATCCCTTGGGAGGCGATGGTTTGAACGCTCCCAAGCTCATCTTTTTCCAGTAACACGGATCGGAAGCCAAGCTGCCTGAAGGCGTTGAGTAACCAGAGTCCGGAAATGCCACCCCCGATAACGGCGATGTCTGTTTTAAAGGTGTCTGTCATACCTGATCATTATAGACCCTATAGGAAACGGCAACGAGAATCCTAGCCCGGATAATTCATGAAGGGACCATACTAAAACCGATCAGGTACAAACTGGATTCCAGACAAAACGAAAAAATGGCTCACAACAGGTTGAAACTTAACATGTTAACAACTTTCTTTAGCCACCTTCGTGAAATGTCCAGGCCAGCTATAGAAAGTGATGTTATGGATAGTTATGCTACCTTCCGAACTTGTCCTGGCCAGGGAATCTAACGAGAAATGCGTTGCTAAGAGTAGTCTACAGTTTTCTTTTCTACCTGGTTCTGCCGGCAGTATTGGCGCGTCTGCTCTGGCGCTCCATAAAAGAACCTACCTACAGGCATAACCTGTTACAGAGATTTGGTTTTGTCGAATTTGGAAAGGAAATTTCTTCACCGCTCATCTGGGTGCACGCCGTTTCTGCGGGGGAAACTATTGCAGCTGTACCTCTGGTCAGAAAGCTGCTTAAACGGGATTTTACGGTTCTGGTAACAACCATGACCCCAACCGGGCGGGAGAGAGTTCAAAGTTTACTGGGTGACAGCGTGTTACATAGTTATGTGCCCTATGATTTGCCTGGAGCGGTTTCCAGGTTTTTGCGACGGACCAATCCTGATTGTCTGGTAATCGTTGATACTGAACTTTGGCCCAACATCATTCATCAATGCGCCGGGAGGAAGACAAAAACAATTCTCGCTAATGGCCGTCTATCGGCTCGATCCGCTGCAGGTTATGGGAAAGTATCCAGTCTCACTCAATCAATGCTAAGCGAAATCGACTATATAGCAGCCCAAACTGCTACCCAGGGGCAACGATTTGTAGATCTGGGTTTAGCTGAAGAAAAACTCGTGATAGCAGGCAGTATTAAGTTCGATCAGCGCCTGCCAGATGATTTCGAAGAGAAGGTGATACAGCTCAGGGAGAAGGTTGGGAATCGCCTGGTTATTATTGGCGCAAGCACTCATGCCGACGAGGAGGAGATCATTCTTAAGGCCTGTCGGTCACTTCGCGATTCTCATGAGGAGCTGCTTCTAATACTTGCGCCCAGGCATCCACACAGAAGTAATGAAATCGCGGCCTTGGCTAAGAAGGAGGGAGAAACACTTGTTCGCCATAGTGATGAGACGGAGTGTACCGAGTCCACCACAGTTCTACTGTTAGACAAATTGGGTGAATTGATTTACTTCTATGGTGTATCTGATATTGCTATTGTTGGGGGAAGTTTTGTGCCTGTAGGTGGGCACAACCTGATGGAAGCTGCCTGTGCCCAGGTGCCGATCATCATGGGTCCGTACCTGGATCATATAGATGACATAGCATCGATGTTTTCGGAAACGAGCGGTATGCTGATCGCTCAGAATACTGCTGAACTTGGCAGCCACCTTGAAACCCTGCTGTCGTCAGCGCAAAAACGCGGGGAATTGGTTGCCAGGGCAAATGGTGTGCTGGAGTCAAATCAAGGTGCGTTGGAGGAGGTTGAAAATTTAGTGGTTCAGAGCATTAGCTGCTCAGAACTACAGTGATTTTTCAAGCCTTATACAAGCCTTTTTTGCAGGTTTTTGCGGCGCTTATCTCTACAATTCTGTGTTAATCTAGGTCTCACTAGTAGGCTTGATGAACATCAGGATGAAGCAACAAAAACAGGAAAAAGTACTTGCCAGGCGACGGTATGTTCCTGATCTGATATCCGATATGGCGGAATGTGATGCCAATTACATTCGCCTGCTTCGACTGTTCCCCAATATTCATGCTGAAGATAGCCTCGAGTTCGGTGTTCAGGGAACCATGGAAGACGGCGCCATTGTTAGTATCCGGATAATTGAACGCTGTCCGTTCACTACCATGTTAGCTGTAGATGTCAGTAGTGAAGAACATCAGCCATGGATTAAGTGGCCCAGGCTTGAGGTTCGGGTCTACCATGATGTGCACTCGGCTGAAGTGGTGAGTTTTGAACGGCATCGCAATTTCAAGTATCGCTACTACACTCCAAATCCCAAGCTGTTCCAGCCCGATGAGAAGTCGCAGATCAATCGATTTTTTGGAGAGTTGCTGACTTTCTGCCGGAGCCAGGGACATGTGCTGAGCCTGCAGGACTTCGGCAAGATCCAGTAGCGAAGCTTTCGAAGGCTAGAAATCATAACAAGATCCCTTGGGCAGGGTTACTGCTCCATGACAACAAAAAGGAACGATTTAAAAGGAATTCAGATCAGCTTCGCGCTATAATTTTTCTTCAATTGTCAGGATGAGTCTGGCTGTTGAAACTCCACCGGTGGCACCTTAAACCCCAGACCAATTTGCCAGAAAGATGCTGGCAAATCATCGATTCATAAATGAAAACGGAAGAATATGGCAAGTTCCTATAGCGCGGATTCCATTGAAGTATTGGAAGGACTGGATCCGGTCAAAAAGCGGCCGGGAATGTACACGGACACGACCAGACCAAATCATCTTGTTCAGGAAGTGATAGACAATAGTGTGGACGAAGCTCTGGAGGGTTTTGCCAGCGAGATCAGGGTGACTCTGCGAAAGGACGGATCTGTATCAGTCAGTGACAACGGCCGCGGCATGCCCGTTGATATCCATAGTAAGGAAAAGTTATCAGGCGTTGAGTTGATTCTTACCAGGCTACATTCTGGCGCAAAATTTAATAGTGAGCACTACAAGTTTTCAGGGGGTCTTCACGGGGTAGGTGTGTCAGTGGTGAATGCCCTTTCAGAGCAGTTTGAAATATTCATCAAACGTGATGGAAAGCTGCACCACATGGCGTTTAAGGGCGGTAAGAAAGCCAAGGCATTGTCCGTAAAGGACAAGATTGGCAAGCGGAATACCGGGACCCTAATAAATTTCAAACCAGATCCACAGTATTTTGACTCAGCAAAATTTTCAGTTCCTCGACTCAAGCACCTGCTCAGGGCTAAGGCTGTCCTTTGTTCGGGATTGAAGGTTCATTTCACCGACGAGACCACATCAAACAAGGATCAGGGATCGTTTGAGTGGTTTTATGAGGAAGGGCTGAAGGATTATCTGGGTGTCGAACTGGAAGGGTTTGAGGTCTTACCTGCAGAACCTTTTCTTGGCTCGATGGGTGGCAATGATGCTGCGGTTGACTGGGCTGTGCAGTGGTTACCCGAGGGTGGAGAGTTGATTACAGAGAGTTATGTCAACCTGATTCCCACTACCCAGGGTGGCACCCACGTCAGCGGGTTAAGAAGTGGCCTGCTTGAAGCGCTTCGTGAATTTTGTGAATTCAGGAATCTCGTCCCGCGCGGACTCAAGATTTCTGCTGATGATATATGGGACAAGTGTAGTTACGTGCTGTCAGCAAAAATGCTTGATCCGCAGTTTTCCGGGCAAACCAAGGAGCGTCTGAACTCGCGCCAGGCGGTAACCTTTATATCCGCGGTGGTTAAGGATAGTTTTAGTCTGTGGCTAAATCAGCATATCGAAGAGGCACAGGAAATAGCTGAACTTGCCATCAGTAGTGCACAGGCCAGACTTCGAACTGGTAAAAAAGTGTCCCGCAAAAAGGTGGCCTCAGGCCCGGCTCTACCAGGTAAATTGACTGATTGTTCGTGTCAGGATGCCATGGCAGGGGAACTCTTCCTTGTGGAAGGAGATTCAGCGGGCGGTTCTGCAAAACAGGCCCGTGACCGGGAGACCCAGGCGATAATGCCCTTAAGAGGGAAGATACTAAATACCTGGGAAGTCGATTCCCATGAAATTCTTGCATCCCAGGAGGTTCATGACATTTCTGTGGCGCTCGGTATAGATCCTGCTTCCAGCGATCTAAAAGATCTGCGTTATGGAAAGGTTTGTATTCTGGCTGATGCAGATTCCGATGGTTTGCACATTTCGAGCTTGCTCATCGCGCTATTTGTGAGGCATTTCCCCGCCCTTGTAGAAAATGGACATGTTTTTGTTGCCATGCCGCCCCTCTATAGGATTGATGTTGGTAAGGAAGTGTTCTATGCGCTGGATGACTCTGAACGGCAAGGCATTCTTGATTTTATAGTGGCAGAAAAAAAGAAAGGGAAGGTGTCGGTTCAGCGCTTCAAGGGTTTGGGGGAGATGAACCCGATGCAACTTCGGGAAACAGCGATGGCTGAAGATACCAGGCGCCTGGTACAACTCCAGATGGGTAAGGCCAGCGACGTAAATGAACTGTTGGATATGCTGCTCTCCAAAAAACGCGCTGCGGATCGGAAAAAGTGGCTCGAGAAAAAGGGCGCCCTGGCTGAGTTGGTATAGCAATCATTAACAAGAAATTGATATCTGGTAATTGTCTATGAGCGAATCATTTAATTCTGGTATTTCAGAAACCATTTCACTGAAGGAATACACAGAAGGTGCGTATCTTAATTACGCGATGTATGTCATTAATGACAGAGCATTGCCGCATATTGGTGACGGTCTTAAACCTGTTCAGCGACGTATTATTTATGCCATGTCAGAGTTGAGGCTGGGTGCTGATGCCAAGTTTGTTAAGTCTGCACGCACCATTGGTGACGTGCTAGGTAAATTTCATCCTCACGGAGATGCTGCCTGCTACGAGGCGATGGTATTGATGGCGCAATCATTCAGTTACCGATACCCCCTTGTAGATGGTCAGGGTAACTGGGGCTCACCTGATGATCCAAAATCCTATGCAGCCATGCGCTACACGGAATCTCGTTTAACTAAATATGCTGAGGTCCTTCTCAGGGAACTGGGTCAGGGAACTGCTCAATGGACCCCGAATTTTGATGGTACGCTGGAAGAACCAGTCAATTTGCCAGCCAGGTTGCCAAACATTCTGCTAAATGGCGGTACCGGTATCGCTGTTGGAATGGCGACTGACATTCTTCCTCATAATCTTGTGGAGGTAGCAAGTGCCTGTATAAGGTTACTTGATAAGCCCAGGTCAACTCTCGCAGATATCTGTGAGCATATAAAGGGACCAGATTTCCCAACGGGAGCTGAAATCATTTCCAGCGGGGAAGACATCCTGCAGATATACGAAACTGGTCGTGGTGGAATTCGAGCGAGAGCAATCTACCAGGAAGAGTCTGGTGAAATTGTACTTACGGCCCTGCCTTACCAGGTGTCTGGAAGCAAGATCCTGGAACAGATAGCCACCCAGATGCAGGCAAAAAAACTTCCCATAGTTGCTGATCTGCGTGACGAATCAGACCATGAAAATCCAACACGTATAGTAATCGTTCCAAAATCCAACCGGGTCAATATCGAGGAGTTGATGGGGCACCTGTTTGCAACAACAGACCTTGAGCGAACCTACCGGGTCAATTTCAATGTAATTGGCATAGATGGGCGGCCGCGCGTCAGGCCACTGGTTGAGATGCTAAAAGAATGGCTGCAGTTTCGTTCAGATACGGTTCTCAAGAGACTGAAATTCAGGCTGGATAAAATCCTCGATCGTCTTCATCTCCTTGAGGGTCTGATGATTGCATACCTGAATATCGATGAGGTTATCAAGATCATCCGAACGAAAGATAAGCCGAAGCAAGCCCTCATTTTGAAATTCAAACTGTCAGAGCGTCAGGCAGATGCAATTCTTGATCTGCGCTTGCGACAACTGGCAAAACTTGAAGAGGTGAAAATAACCACTGAGCAGAATGAGTTGAATGCTGAGCGGGTAAATATCGAAAAGATCATCAATTCAAAGGCAAGACTGAAATCATTGATCAAGAAGGAGCTCAATGAGGATGCCCAGACATATGGTGACGAGAGACTCTCGATCATCGCAACCAGGCCAGAAGCTAAGGCTTTTCAGGAAAAGGACCTTATTTCAACTGAGCCCGTCACTATTGTTTTATCCGAGAAGGGCTGGGTTCGTGCTGCGAAGGGCCACGAAATTGCACCCAGGGAATTAAACTACAGATCTGGTGACAAGTTCCTTCAATCAATGCCCGGCAGATCAAACCAGGATGCGGTATTTCTGGATTCGACCGGCAGGGCATACACTATGGCGGCTCATACTCTTCCGTCCGCCCGGGGGCAGGGTGAACCCCTGACGGGGAAACTCAACCCTCCTGCGGGTGCCTATTTTACCGGTGTACTCATTGGTGATAAGGACCAGCAGTTTGTCATGGCCAGTGACGCGGGTTATGGCTTTATTGCCAGTATTGGAGACATGCTGACCAAGAACCGAGCAGGCAAATCGCTTGTCACTGTGCCAAAAGGTGGTGTGGTTATCCAGCCTGCAGTCATCCGAGACAGTAAACATGAGTTTATTGCCGCTTTTAGTAATGAGGGCAGGCTGCTTATTTTCCCGGTGGAAGACTTGCCGCAAATGGTAAGGGGCAAAGGCAACAAGATTATGAATATCCCCAAGTCCCGCCTTGTTGATCGCCTTGAGATGATGACATTTATTGTCGTGTTTTCTGAGGTTGATACGCTGGTGGTCCGCTCCGGTAAACGGCATATTAATCTGAATATTGATGACCTTGAACACTATCGTGGAGAGCGTGCCCGCCGAGGCCTGAAGCTGCCAAGAGGGTTTCAGAAAGTTGATGAGGTTGATTTGATCCGTGGGGACTGAGGCTGATATTGAAACCTTTTATGCCTTAACCTGCTTGGCTTGCTGTTGCATTATCGGGTCATTGGTTTCTACAACATAAACCTCTCCACCAGTGATGAGAGTGCTGTGATATTGGCGTGACTCAATGGTTATGGGGATGGAATCAATTGATGTGTCGTAAACCTTTTCGTTTACTCGCTCACTTATGACTAAGTTCTGGTCGCTGACGGATGCGAGATAGCTTGCCTGCTTGCGCAATAGGGGTAAATCCTCAATGGAACCGGCATCAATTCCTGCTTTGAAAAGTATTTTCCCGGCCTGCTTCGGCAATATTTCCTTAATCAACAAACCACAGCAAATACTTTGGAACAACTGGCTTTCGGCGGTGAAAGTTATCAGCCATTCTTCGTTGCTGGCAGCTTCGAGTTGACCGCCATAGAGTGCGCAGGCCTTTTTTATGTCTTCAAGGGGTACCAGCCGGGCTGGTTTGATCTTGACACAGAGCAGAGAGCAGTAATTTGTGGGGACTTCTTGGTGATGATGAGTTTCATCGGCTGGCTTAGTCCGTCGCCGATCAACCGTGCGGTTGATCCAGAGGTAAGCAAGGTCACCGTAAAACCAGATGAAGAGTGTAGTAAGCACCCCAATAAGGGAGTGTAGAAGCAACGAACCGATCCATATTTGCTGGTGTCTCTTTTTTAGCAATCCAGAATCAAGTTCAATCAATACATGCCCAAGGTTAGCATCCTGAAAATTGATATCTCTGGTAAAGGACTGCCGTGAAGTGGTGTGCTTTCCGGATTGAGCGAGCAACTGGCTGTCTGGGTTGTAGATGGCGGCAAAATCAAAATTGTGTCTGGCCAACAGCTCGTCCAGAACCACATTAAGGGACAGGACATCATTTGATACCAGGTAATCAATCGATGTGTTTGCCAGTTGATCGGCAATTGCCTGACCGAATTGACGTGACTGTTCTTCAAGCAGATTCCGAGAGAAGGTGGAGATCATCCAGGTGGAAGCAATTGCACTTAGTATCAGTGGTGTCAGAACAGCTCCAATCATCCGTAATTTTGTAGTTCTAGACTTCATGTCTGGAGTTGACAGCTCTACCTGTTTCTCTGAAAGAACCATTATAACTGATGCATTTTTGAGTTAGCGTAAGAATTATCAGGCAAAATTCAGAAAAAGATGATATGCGGGCCTAATTACATCACAATCCACCACCTCGCAAACGATGTAGATTGAAATTTATATGCCTGAACTAGTCCTGATCAATATTACGGGTGAAGACAAACCCGGGTTGACGGCAGCTATTACTTCTTTGATGGGCGACTTTGATGTTGACATACTGGATGTGGGGCAGGCCGTAATTCACAACTTTCTGACCCTGGGTATTTTGTCCACTCTGCCCGATACATCCGAGTCCTTGTTTAAGGAGATCCTTTTCCGTGCCCATGAGTTGGGCGTGGAGGTCAGATTTTCCCCAGTGGATGCGACCAGCTATGCGGAGTGGGTGAATCAACAGGGCAGATCGCGATTCATTCTGACATTGCTTGCTAGAAAGATTCGTGCATTGCATCTGGCAAAGGTATCCAGGTTAATTGCGGACAATGATTTGAACATCGACAACATTACCCGATTGTCAGGTCGTGTCGATCTCGATCATGAAGGCCCCGATTCGAAAGCCTGCGTTGAGTTTTCCCTGCGAGGAGAACCCGGTGCCAATTTTCGCCGGGACCTCATGGCGGTCGGCGCTGCAATGGACGTTGATATTGCTTTACAGGCAGACACGATTTTTCGCCGCAATCGGCGCCTGATTAGCTTCGATATGGATTCGACTCTTATTGATACCGAGGTCATTGATGAGCTTGCAGAACATGCCAAGGTGGGTGAGCAGGTAAAGAACGTGACCAGTCGTGCCATGAGCGGTGAATTGGATTTCGCCTCAAGCCTCAGGAAAAGAGTCAGTCTGCTCAAAGGCCTGGATGAATCATATTTGAGAATGGTTGCGGAAGGATTGCCCCTGATGGAAGGCGCAGAACATCTGTTCTCAACCCTGAATATGCTGGGCTACAAGACAGCATTATTGTCGGGAGGTTTCACCTATTTCGGTGAAGTATTGAAGGAGAGGCTGGGCATAGATTATGTATTCGCCAACGAACTGGAAATTTCAGAAGGTAAGCTGACCGGTAGAGTCAAAGAGCCCATTGTTGATGCGCAGAGAAAGGCGGAGTTACTCGAGAAACTGGCCATTAGAGAGAACATCTCTATGGAGCAGACCATTGCTGTTGGTGACGGTGCTAACGACCTTGCGATGCTTGGTGTCGCCGGGCTGGGTATCGCATTTCATGCGAAGCCTATGGTTAAGGAAAGTGCGAAATATTCTATATCAAATTTGGGTTTAGATAGCATTTTGTACCTGATGGGCATCAGGGATCGTGAGAAAACAATCTGAGATCAAGGCTGGCTACAGATCCTCATCGGAGAAATCATACTCCAGATTATCAAGAGGCGGAGAGATGTAGTAACCCTGGATAAAATTGACCCCAGCCTCCCAGAGGGTAGGTAAAATAGCGGGAGTTTCTACGCCAGAAATTACCGTCAATGCGCCAGACGTCTGCAGTGAACTTACCATTGCCAACAATTCCTGTTGTTTTTCCTCGCTTTCTTCAAGTTGTTCTGCAAAGGAAGCATCCAGTTTTACGAAGTCTGGAGTCAGATGTTTCAGCAGGTTGAGTGGGTTTAGAGAGCATCCGAAATGATTGATAGAGGTCTTGCAGTGTATGGTTGCCAGCCCGGTGGTAAATTCGGCTGCCTGCTTGATATAAGAGGTTGCATCGTTCTCATGAAACTGGAAGACGATGGCATCGCTGGGCAATTTTGCTGCCTTGAGGGCGACCCCCATCCATGGCAGGAAGGACTCATCAGCAATTGATTTGTGGGTGATATTGATAAAGAGCCTTGCCTTGCCGCCAGATTCCCTTTGTTCGGAAAGGAAGTTGATTGACTGCAGGATTACCCATCGGTCAATTTTCTCGAGTAATCCAGCATCTTCTGCAGGTCCAAGGAATTGTCCCGGAAAGAGTTCGTTTTCGTCTTCGTCCAGCAGCCGGAGCAGGACTTCGAATTGTTCGTCGCTTTCGCCGTGCAGGCTGATGATGGGTTGAAATACAAGTTTCAGCGTGTTTTTTTCAAGGCCATCGCGGACCATTTCCTTGATATGTTCGGTGGTCACGGTCTTGTCGTCTTCACCGATGGTAACCTGTTCGGCCTGATAGAAATTGACGGCATTGCCGTCTTCAATGGTATCTGCGGCTTGATAAGCCCTGGATATCACTTCCTCTGTTGAAGGGGCATTCTCAGAGATAAGAGATAGGCCAATCCGTACTGTGAGTTGATACGTTTTTCCCGAAACCTCTGACAGGTGCCCTTCAACTTTTGCGCGGATATCCTCTGCCAGCTCTGCCGCTTTCCCTTTGTCGCCGCCATCAAAGAGCAAGCTAAAAACATCATCACCGAAACGAGCCATAATATGCTTATCATCGACCATCCCCCTTATCAGGGTGGCTACCTGGCCAAGGACAAGATCGGCATTGGAAATCCCAGCCTCAGTTCTCATCCGGGCAAAATGATCGACTGAAATATAGAACAACACATAGGTTGCTTTGCCATTACTCGCACCATCCATGGCGACTTCAAGCTGATCCACAAAATACTGTCGGTTGAAGAGTCCCGTGAGGAGGTCCTGGCTGGAAATCTCTTTGATACGATCTTCGATGGCACTTTCGTCGACCAATAGCCTTGTCCGAAAGATCACCTGGGTGCATGACTCTCCGTCGTAGGTAGCCGGGGTAAGAAACAGGTCACAGACCATGTTTTCGTCACTACTGTTTATACAGTTGAATTCTTCTCCTTCACTATCATCCTCGGAAAATGACTTGAGGTAGTCCTTGAATTTCTCCTGATCCTGTGTGGCGATGAGATCAATGATTGGAATGCCGGCAAAATCATCCGGGTCTTCATACCCAAAAAGTGCTGCGTATGCGGCGTTAGTATATATGTGCATCCCCTCATGGACATACGCAATGGCCGCGTTGGAACTTGCCAGCAGGAGCTGGTTGCGTCGATCAGTTTCTCGCAGTTCTACTTCAGCCTTGCGCTTCTGACGTCTGATGTCGAGATTCTTAAGTTCTCTTTCGATGATCAATATCAAGCGTTCATCGTCATCGTCGAGCGCCACGTCAAGTGCACCGATTTTCATGCCCTCGACAATTGATTCATGATCTTGGTTATCAGCAATCAGGATAACGGGGACGTCTTTTTCCTGGGATGCAATCTGCTTGATTACATTCTCAGCAGTCAGGCCGTTTGCTTCGCTTGTTGCAAGTAGCAGATCCCAGGGATGCTCCTGAAGCTTTTCCGTTAGGTCTGCCTCGGATTCTATCTGGTGTGCACGGGTCGCTCGTCCTGCTGTCCTTAGCAAGACAATTAGCTCTTCAGCCCTGTTCTGGGATTCCTCAAGAATCAGGAGCTTAACGGGATCCGATTTGCTCATCAGCTAGTCCAAAATTTGAGCGCAGTACTATAGCAGATATCAATTTCAGGTGGATTGTTCAGCTGGATTGTTCAGATTCTGTCCAATAGCGTTATCATTGCGGTTCTAAGAACGAAAGAGAAAGTCAATGGTGACCTATTCCACGAGCGAATTCAAATCCGGCCTAAAAGTTCTACTGGAAGGCGATCCCTGCAGTATCGTTGAAAATGAATTTGTTAAGCCCGGTAAAGGACAGGCATTCAATCGCGTGAAGCTTAAGAATCTCAAGACTGGCAGGGTCTGGGAGAGAACTTTCAAGTCCGGGGAGTCTATTGAGGCTGCTGACGTCATGGAACTCGAAATGGAATATCTCTATGCGGATGGCGAATACTGGCACTTCATGAAGACGGATGGTAGTTATGAGCAACTCGCTGCGGACAAGGCGGCAGTTGAAGATTGTGTGCAATGGCTAAGAGAGACGGACCCTTGTGTTGTAACACTATGGAACGACAACCCGATAACCGTTGCTCCTCAGAATTTTGTTGAGCTGGAAGTGACCGAAACTGATCCTGGTCTTAAGGGGGATACGGCCAGTGGTGGTTCCAAGCCGGCAACCCTAAGTACGGGTGCTATCGTTAAGGTACCGCTATTTATCAATATGGGTGAAGTTATCAGGGTTGATACCCGCTCCGGTGAATACCAGAACAGGGTGAAGAGTTGATTGTATGGACCGCCATGAGAATGGTCCAGGCAGGAGTGTGCTGCTGGCCCGTGCGGAACTTCTACAAGCTATTCGACTATATTTTAATCAGCAGGATGTACTTGAAGTAACAACACCAACGCTGGGATTGCGGGGGGTGACCGATAGTCAAATACAGAACCTGAAACTCGAATACAACGACCAATCCTACTATCTGCAGACTTCTCCTGAATTTGCGATGAAACGGCTGTTGGCATCCGGTAGCGGCAGTATATTTCAGATTTGTCCTGCATACCGTGGTAGTGAACAGGGGCGGTATCACAATACAGAGTTTATGATGTTGGAATGGTATCGGGTCGGTTATTCCCTGAGTGAGTTGATGGATGATGTTGAGCAATTACTGCGTTTCGTCACCAATAGATTAGCGTTGAAGGAAGACAAATTTCGGCACCCGGACAGGGTTTCCTATGAGGAACTTTTCCTACAGAAGTTTGGCATAGACCCACATCGCACAATCATTGAGGAACTCAGTAGGCAGGCTGAATTAGCAAATATTGACTGCCGTCATATCGTCAACCATGGTGATGATGGCACCCTGTCAGAATACCTGGAGGTGATGTTTTCCCTTGGTATTGAGCCGACCCTGGAGAAATGTACGATTGTTTACGATTTTCCAGCCTGCCAGGTGGCACTCGCGCAACTGTGCGAAGCAGGTGGCAGTACGGTTGCACGGCGATTCGAGGTCTATGTATCGGGAATAGAACTGGCAAATGGCTACCTGGAACTGGGCGATGCCAGCGAGGTCAGGGCACATATGGTCCAGGAGAACGAGTTACGTGCCGTGCGCGGTCTTGAAACGGTTGACCTGGATGAACGGTTTCTGACTTCCTTGTCTTCTATGCCGGAGTGCTCTGGAATCGCGTTAGGTCTGGATCGCCTGTTAATGGTATTACTCGGTAAGAGACGCCTGTCAGATGTGATCAGCTTTAGCCTCGAAAATTCAGGTCCGGGCTAGCCTTGATCTGACAATAAGATTCCCTCATTGCCCCTGAAGATGCTGCAAGTGTAGTGAATTTGAACCAAACCATTCGTGATACTTACGATAACCCTTGGTTTAACAACGGATTGGATAGTCTGGTGCCTGGTCTGACGTGGCTAGCGCCATGGATGGACGCGGGACCCGGCCATGGATGGCCGATGCCACTGAAGGTCAGGCACCAGACTATCCAATCCTAACAACCAAAATTCGTCGAATTAATGTCAGACCTAGGCTAGTGGTTCGCCGAATCGGATCTTGTCTCCAGATTGGACCTGCCAATTAATATTTCCCTGGAACAGCAGGATAACGGTTGAGCCGAGGTGAAACTGACCCAGTTCATCACCCTGCTTATACTTGAGGGGATTACTGAAAGTTTCTGAATGGAACTCATTGAATGGGTAGGAGCTTGCCCGCCAGACTGTCCTGATCCCTGCAACAATCATGGCTCCAATCATGATAATGGAAACATGCCCGTGTTCAGTAGTGGTATCGCAGATGAGACGTTCATTGACCGCGAACAGATCGGGTATGTTGCTGGCACTGATATTGTTCACAGAGAAGAGTTTTCCGGGAACATATTTTGATGACAAGAGGGTAGCGTCAGCCGGGAAGTGCACCCGGTGGTAATTGTCAGGGGAGAGATAAATAGTAACAAAGCTACCGTCGATATAGTTTGTGATGTCTCTGGAGGAAAGAAGTTTTTGCAATGAATAGGTTATTCCTTTCGCCTGGAAAATCTGGTCGTTATCAATTTTGCCTGCTGCTGAAATGGTTCCATCGGCGGGGCTGCTTATGTTCCCAGTTACAGCTCTGGCTTTCTCTGATAACTCGCGCGTAAAAAAATCATTGAAGCTTTCAAAGTCTTTAGCACTTTTTCGTAGGGAATCCTGCATATCAATCTTGTAGATCTTCATGAAGACTTTGATGCAGAGATTTTTGAGCCACACCACCTTCGTTTCGGCGAAGAAACCCACCAGCCTTGAAAGAGCGTGATGAGGAACAATGTACTGCACGTATATGAATAGCTTACCCATCAGGTTTCGACGGGCGTATCAGGGTCGTTGCCCCACTCGGACCAGGATCCGTGGTAGGCACGAATGTTGTAGCCCAGCAATTTTCCAATCAGGTAGGATAGGCCGGACCTGTGATGGGTCTGGCAGTAAGTTATGATGGATTTGTCTGCTGTCATGCCATGTGAATCAAGAAGTGCCTGCAATTGCGGTACTAGTTTAAGGCTGTTCTTACGATCCATGGTATCAAGCCAATCCAGGTTAATGGCGCCGGGAATGTGCCCCCCTCTATTTGCAAAAACCATGGTACCGTCAAATTCTTCGCTGGATCTGGCATCCCACAACAGGGTGTCCGGATTCCCGATTCCAGCGAGTACGTCTTCCTTTTCAGCGATGAAAGCGGTGTTTATCTCAAGATCAACCGGGGCAGGTTCAATAGTGGGCAGTTCCCTTGTGACCTCCAGGTTTGCCACCTTCCAAGCACATAGACCGCCGTTGACGTAGCTGCTGTTCAAGTGACCAATCACATCCAGTGTCCATATAAAGCGACCTGCCCAGCCACCACCTTCATCATCATAAGCGACTATTTGCTTGCCTTTGTGGTAGCCAATGGAGGAAAAAAGTGAATTTAGCTGCCTAACATTTGGCAATTTTCCTGTTGCTGGTTTTTTTCCAGCGACTAATGCAGTAGTTGGCACATGAACTGCCCCTGGCAGGTGCTCACTCAAATAACTTTCTGCCGAACACAGATCAATGAGCAGCAGGTCTTCATCATCGAGGTGTGACTCGAGTTCTTCGGGTTCCACTATTAGGGGAAGCATGAATAGCTTTGGGTGCGAAATTGGAAAAATCGATTGTACACCATACACAGTTGCCAATTGCAGGTTCAGGAAGAACTTACCTTTGATTTACAAATCATCACCCAGCACAGGAGTCTCTTGTGTCATTTTCAGTTAACATAGGCGCCTCAATCATGTCTTTGAAAAGCCGCTATGGGTAAATCCACCGAAAACCTGGTCTGGATAGATTTAGAAATGACCGGATTGAATCCTGACGTTGACAGAGTCCTGGAGATAGCGACCATCGTTACAGATTCGAATCTGGTCATCCTCGGGGAAGGACCGGTCCTGGCAGTAAAGCAAAGCGACTCGCTGTTAGCGAATATGGATGACTGGAACACCGAGCATCATACTGACTCTGGACTGATAGCCAGTGTCCGCAGTGATGGTGTAACGGAACTAGAGGCGGAGCAGGCGACCATTGAGTTTCTGTCGAATTATGTTGATGCAGGGATATCACCCCTGTGTGGGAACAGTATTGCGCAGGATCGTCGTTTCCTGGTCCGGTATATGCCCGCACTTGAAGCGTATTTGCATTATCGAAACCTTGATGTGAGTACTGTGAAAGAGCTGGCGGTCAGATGGCGACCAGATATCGCAACCGGAGTAAAGAAGAAAGGTAAGCATAGAGCCCTTGATGATATTAGGGACTCGATTGAAGAATTAGAGTATTACAGGCAACACTTCTTCAATTCTGGCGAATCAAGGTAACAACTGCTGCTTGATTGCCCACCTTATGTGGACAGCGACCATATCCCCGACCACTTTAAGCTTGTCTTCAAGTGCGACTAGTATCGATTCGTCAAGACCTGCATTTCCCAGGGCAATACTGATATTGCGCAACCATCCTTCGTAGCCGGTTCTACGGATAGCCGATCCCTCTGTTTTCCTCAGAAATTCGTCTTCACTCCAGCTGAAAAGCTTAAGCAACTCCGTCTTTTGAAGCCCCTGTCGTGGAACGAAATCCGGTTCATCACTTTCCATTGCATAACGGTTCCAGGGGCAGGCTACCTGGCAGTCATCACATCCGAATATTCGGTTGCCAATGAGCGAACGAAGCGCTTCAGGAATCTCACCCCTGTTCTCGATCGTCTGATAGGAAATACACAGTCTTGAGTCCAACTCATAGGGAGCGACAATGGCATTGGTCGGGCAGATATCTCTGCAAGCATTACAGGATCCACATCGATTGACTACCTTGTCCGAATTAGTTGGCAAGGGAATATTGGTATAGATTTCCCCCAGGAAGAACCATGAACCAGCCTTTCTGTTCAAGAGCAACGTATTTTTCCCTATCCACCCAAGGCCTGCTTTTTCTGCCAGTGCCTTCTCCAGAACCGGCGCACTATCAGTAAATACTCGCGCTGTAAGCCCCTCGATATCGTGATCCAGGAGAAATGACGTCATGTTGTTGACCAGTTTCTTGAGACGGGATCGCATGATCTTGTGATAGTCCCGACCCAATGCGTATCTCGAAACGTAGCCGAGGTTTTGGGCAGCCAGTACTTCTTCAATTTTGCTGCCTCGCGGCAGGTAATCCATGCGCACACTGATGATGCGGGTAGTTCCGGGAAAAAGTTGAGCGGGTCTGCGGCGCTTGTCCAGGTTCCGCGACATGTATTCCATTTCGCCATGGAAACCCTGGCCAAGCCACCGTTCGAGGTGCTGCCCATGAGGGGTGAGCTCTGTATCTGTTATTCCAACCTGCTGGAATCCAAGCTCGACAGCCCAGGTCGGGATGAGACTCGCGAGTTCTCTGTAGTGGTGATCAGTCATTAGTGACCGAATAATCGAGAGGTGCCACTCATAACTTCGCCTTCGTCAAATGTATGGGCTATACCTTATAATTCAGCCCTCCCGTCTGCAATCGAGGTAGTGAGTGAAGGAACAATTTCTATTCTCAGGATCCGAGGTCCGGGAACTGGATCGTATCGCCATAGAGGAGTTCAAAATCCCCGGCTTAACGCTTATGCGTCGGGCGGCTGATGCCTGCGTGGGCCAGATTGTTTTCCGCTACCCGCAAATTGGTGAAGTTACCCTGTTTTGTGGAGGTGGTAATAATGCAGGTGACGGCTACATTATTGCTGGTATCTTGGCCGAAAAAGGCCACAGGGTTCTGGTTAATGTTGTTGGTGATCCGGCCAAACTGGGGTCAGATGCACTGGTTGCCTACGAGTATTGTGAGTCGAGTGGCGCCCAACTTGAATTCGATAATTTTCAAATCGTGGGTGACCTCATTGTCGACGCTTTGCTGGGAACCGGGTTATCGGGTCTGGTGCGGGGCCGCTATGCAGATGTGATTCAATTAATAAATAGCGATCAGACGCCGGTATTGTCAGTCGATATTCCCTCAGGGCTGTGTGCTGACACAGGGAGTGTTCTGGGTTTCGCGGTTACCGCTGAGATGACAGTGACATTTATCGGAAAAAAGCGGGGGCTTTTTACCAATGATGGACCAGATCAGGCAGGGGAAGTTGTGCTTGACTCCCTTGGGGTGCCAGAAGGTGTTTATGAAAAGCTAGAGTCAAAACCCGTCTGTCTGTTATCGGCTCCTTTATTCAAAGCAAGGGCTAAGAATTCCCATAAGACCACGCATGGACATCTGCTGGTAATCGGTGGCGATCATGGGATGGGTGGTGCAGTCATTTTGAGTAGTGAAGCCGCACTGCGTAGTGGAACTGGCCTCGTAACTGTTGCAACGAGATCAGAGAATGTTGCCGCCCTATTGGCACGGCGCCCTGAGATAATGGTTAGAGGCATCGATAATAAGGAACAGCTGAACCCCTTGCTTGAGAAGGCGACCGCTCTTGTCGTCGGGCCAGGTCTTGGCCAGGGTGACTGGTCCAGGGAGCTTTTGAGTGCCGCACTGGACTCGGAACTTCCAGTGGTAGTTGATGCGGATGGATTGAATCTTCTTGCAGCAATGGAAGTAAGAAGAGAGCAATGGGTACTGACACCTCATCCGGGAGAGGCTTCAACCCTGCTGGCTAGTTCAAGTATCCAGGCGGACCGTTTCAAGGCGGTAACGGAGATACAGCAGAAGTTCGGTGGTGTTGTGTTGCTGAAAGGGGTTGGTACGCTGGTGGCAAGGGACACTGAACTGTCTCTTTGCCCTTTTGGCAATCCAGGGATGGCGACTGCTGGCATGGGGGATGTTCTAAGTGGCGTCATAGGCGCCCTGCTGGCACAGGGATATGATTGCTATGAAGCCGCGGTAAGGGGGGCAGTACTTCACGCCAGGGCTGGCGATGAGGTGGCGGGTGAGAGCGGAGAAATCGGGTTGATTGCCGGTGATGTTATTAAGGCAATTCAGAGGCTAGCCAATAGCTGACTGCATCTAATGGGTAACGTTCTGCATACCATGCTTGAAACCGCTGAGGACACTATTAGCCTGGGCAAGTCGCTTTCCGTGTGCCTTGGGGGCAGGGGTCATGTTTCTCTGTATGGAGGTCTCGGTGCAGGTAAGACGACTTTGTGCAGGGGTATATTAAGGGCTATGGGGTACCAGGGGGCGGTGAAAAGTCCAACTTTTACCCTTGTAGAACCCTACCAGTTTGAAGAGGGTCAGGTTTTTCATTTTGATCTCTACAGACTAAATGATTCTGACGAGTTAGAATATATCGGCATTGATGACTATTTTAATGATCGAAACCTATGTCTTGTGGAGTGGCCGGAGAAGGCCAAAGATAGCTTGCCTGCAGCTGATCTCGATGTGAAGTTGTCGATCATGGGCAAATCGAGGTGTATTGATATCACCCCCAATTCAGATTTTGGCAGTGTAGTGTTAGAGAATTTAAAACAGAGGCTCTCTGGATACCGATCTTAGATGATATTGGCCCGACAGTTGCTGGTAGTTAGCAAGCCATTAATGAGCGTGCTGGCATCTCTGCCCCCGATTTTTCTGCTCCTGGTCACCCTTCAAGTTTCAGCGGCGGCGACCCGGATCGACAGTGTGAGGGTTCGTTCTTCACCGGAAAGAACGCGTATCGTTTTCGACCTTTCGCATCCCGTGGAGCACAAGATCTTCACGCTATCGAGCCCAGAAAGGCTGGTCATCGATATCACGGATGCAAAACTTTTGAACTCCCTGCTCAAGGTGGATTTAGGAGGGACTCTCATTCGCTCGATGAGAAGTTCCAGCCGGAATGGTAGCGACGTCCGAGTTGTGTTGGATCTATCTGCCAGCGTAAAACCAAGAAGTTTTGTACTAAACCCAATCATGCAGTACGGGGATCGATTGGTAATCGATCTTTACACCAACGATCAGCAACAGGCGCAGGTCGTGCAAAAAGCGGATCGCATTACCAGACAGATGCGCGACGTTGTGATTGCTATTGATGCCGGTCACGGAGGAGACGACCCAGGCGCGATTGGCCATGGCAGACTGATGGAAAAAGAAGTTGTGCTATCTATTGCCAATAAATTGCACTGGATGTTCAAAAAAGAAACTGGCTTCAGGAGTATTATGGTTCGTAAGGGGGACTATTATCTTGCCCACCGTAAGCGGACTGAAATAGCGCGTCAGAACCAGGCAGATATATTTATCTCTATTCATGCGGATGCCTTCAAGACGGCTGAGGCCAGCGGAGCCTCCATATATGCGATATCACAGAAAGGTGCCACCAGTGAAGCTGCGAGGTGGCTGGCCGACAAGGAAAATAGAGCTGACCTGATCGGTGGCGTTGGTGGTGTGAGTCTGAATGACAAAGACGATTTACTGGCTGGAGTAATTTTGGATTTGTCCATGACCGCTAGTTTGAGTGCGAGTCTTGAAATGGGAGAAAGTGTGCTGACTGCAATTTCCAGGGTGAATAAGTTGCACAAAAAACACGTTGAACAGGCTGCATTCCTTGTGCTTAAGTCACCTGAAATTCCATCTTTGCTCATTGAAACAGGCTTTATCTCTAATCCGAAGGAAGCAAGAAAACTGAAATCAAATTCGCATCAGCAAAAAATGGCAAAGGCAATTTTTCAAGGTGTGATGGCTTATATGCAGGAAAACCCGCCAGGGGGTTCTTTCCTGGCCTGGAAAAAGCACGGTGGCATTGCCAAACTGGCGACGCACATAATCGTCCGTGGTGACACCCTGTCGGAAATCGCGTCCAGGTATCGTGTAAGTTTTAAGGATCTTAAGCAAGTCAATGACCTGCGGGGCAACAAGATCAGGATTGGGCAGATTCTAAAAATACCGGCATCCTAGAAGTTGAACGTTTTATGAAACGAATAAAGCAACTGAATAGCAGGCTGGCAAACCAGATAGCTGCTGGCGAGGTTGTCGAAAGACCGGCCTCCGTGGTGAAGGAATTGCTGGAGAATTCACTTGATTCTGGCAGCAGAAAAATCGAAATAGTGCTTGAAAATGGAGGAACACGGCTGATCAGGGTTCGTGACGACGGCAGTGGAATCCTCAAAGATGACCTGCAGTTAGCACTGAGTCGCCACGCAACCAGTAAGATTGAGGAAGTCACTGACCTTGAGGCCGTTTCCACATTGGGTTTCAGAGGCGAAGCCCTGGCCAGTATCGCTTCGGTTTCCAGGCTCACCCTGACCAGCAACGCCAGTGAAGATATGCAGAATGGCTGGAAAGTTGTTGTGACCGGAGAAGGGATGTCAGCAGAACTGTCACCCGCGCCACACCCGGGTGGCTCGACTGTGGAGGTGAGAGATCTCTTCTTCAACACACCAGCCCGGCGGAAGTTTTTGCGTACAGAAAGAACAGAGTTGCAACGGATTGAGGATATCGTACGCAAAATGTGCCTTGCCCGACCGGAGGTCGCCTTTAGTCTGAGTCACAATGGTAAGACGTTGCGGCAATATCCTGCCTGTCAGTCAGTTAGTGAGCAGGATCGCAGGGTCGCTGCAGTATTTGGGGGTACATTTGTTGACAACGCGGTTTATGTGGAAGAGGAAAAACATGGTCTGCAACTAAGGGGCTGGATCGGTCTACCAACCTATTCCCGCAGCCAGGCTGACCAGCAATACTTCTTTGTCAACGATCGCACCATCAGGGACAAGCTGGTAACGCATGCTGTAAAACAGGGATACTCGGATGTGATTTATCACGGACGAAACCCTGTATTTGCCTTGTTTCTTTCGTTAGATCCAGCCCTGGTTGATGTCAATGTTCATCCGACCAAGCATGAGGTCCGTTTCCGTGAAAGCCGGGAAGTACATGATTTTATTTTTGGGACCATTCACCACCTGTTGGCAGACCTTCGTCCGGAAGATCAGGTTGAACAGGAGCAAATGGATCCGGCAATGGGCGTTGACTCACCTCCGGTTCAAAACAGTTTCAAGATGGGTGCGGGAGGCCACGGTGGCATTGGCGAAGCCGTACAGCATTATTCGCGCCTTCTTGCGGGTGAGCAGGTTTCGGGTGGTCCCGGGGTTCTCGAGCAAGGTGAGTCCGATGATACGGATGTGCCACCGCTAGGCTATGCGTTGTCTCAATTGCATGGCGTCTACATACTCGCTGAGAATGTAGGCGGTTTGGTATTGGTGGATATGCATGCTGCCCATGAGCGCATCACTTACGAGAGGATGAAGAAGGCAAGTGAAAGCGACGCTGTTAAGACGCAGCCGCTATTGGTGCCAATGTCAATCGCTATCAGTGCGAAGGAAGGCGGCATGGTAGAAGAGCATATTGCACATTTTGAGGATCTTGGCTTTGATATCCAGTTGGCATCTGAAGAGTCACTCATAGTGAGGGGAATCCCGGCGCTTTTAAGCCGCAGCAATACAGAGCAATTAGTGCGGGATGTGTTGTCTGATTTTCTTGAGTATGGGTCTACCCTGCGGATTCAGGAACATAGAGATGAGATTTTGTCGACCATGGCTTGTCACGGGTCCGTCCGAGCGAATCGAAAGCTGACTATTCCGGAGATGAACGCTCTTTTACGTGATCTGGAAGAAACGGAACGCGGTGGCCAGTGCAATCATGGGCGGCCTACCTGGTCTGCCCTACCGATTGCCGAGTTGGACAGCCTGTTCCTGCGCGGTCGATAGATACCCATGAAGCCCTGCGCTTTAGTGGTCACTGGACCGACCGCGAGTGGTAAATCAGATCTGGCAATTGAAATAGCGCGGAATTTTCCCGTAGAGATAGTCAGCGTGGATTCAGCACTTGTATATCGCCACATGGATATTGGCACCGCCAAGCCTGATGAGAAGATACGCCAGGAAATTCCACATCATCTGATAGATATACGCGATCCGCGGGACCCCTATTCCGCTGCAGAATTTCGAGACGATGCCATAGAGGCGATCAATTCCATACATGATCGTGGAAATATTCCCCTTCTGGCCGGCGGCACTATGTTGTACCTCAAGGCACTCAGGGATGGTATCGCGGATCTACCCCCGGCAGATGAGGAGGTTCGCGCACGTATCCTTGATCAGGCTAGATTGGATGGTTGGTCCACTATTCATGCAAAACTCATGCAGGTAGACCCGCAGGCGGCGACGAGAATTGGCGCCAGTGATTCCCAGCGACTGCAACGTGCACTGGAAGTGTACGAGATCACGGGAGAAACCATCAGCTCGCTGCATCGTATGCAGAAATCAGAATGTCCATTTCATCTCGTTGAAGTTGCCATCATCCCGAGTGACAGAAAAGCACTACATCAGCGAATTGAAGAGCGTTTTGAAAAGATGTTGTCTCAAGGGTTTTTAACTGAAGTGGAGAAATTGTTTGATCGCGGGGATCTTGATCCAGATCTTCCATCCATCAAGGCAGTAGGTTACCGGCAGGCCTGGGCCCATCTGCAGGGTGAAATTGACCATGAAACCATGCGGGATAGAGCTATTATTGCCACCAGGCAGTTGGCTAAGAGACAATATACCTGGCTTCGCAGCTGGAAAAACCTCAAGATCCTCGGTTCACCGGATCTGTCCCAGGCCTTGAAAATTCTTGAAGGCGCCAGCATATTACCCTTATCCTGACGTATACTTAGGGTAGATGTTACTGATTTGGAGCAAGATCAGCCAATAGTCGTGTCCGTACCCCTGATACGGTCCGAACTTTACCTAAGTAGGAGAGCAAAATGACAAAAGGGCAATCATTACAAGACCCTTTCCTAAACGCCTTAAGGAAAGATCGAATTCCGGTATCCATATACCTGGTGAGTGGTATCAAGTTGCAAGGACAAATTGAATCATTTGATCAGTTCGTCATCTTGCTGAGAAATACCGTAAGTCAAATGATATATAAGTCGGCAATATCCACCGTGGTCCCTGCCCGCAACGTAACAGTCTCGGATGAAGATGAAAACTAAAGGGATCAACGCATTTGTTTTTTGAGCGACCGGAATCTGGCACAAATGCCTTGCTGGTGCACATTCAGCAAAATGACTCCGAATTGGCATCTGCGTCTGAGTTGTGGGATCTGGTAGTATCTGCCGGGCTCAAACCGGTTGCCTGTGTTAACAGCAATCGTAAGTCCCCCCATCCTGGCACCTATGTTGGTGCAGGAAAGCTGGAGGAGATCGCAACAGCGACTGCGCAGGCAAATGCAGAACTAGTGATCTTTGATGAAGATCTCTCACCTACTCAAGAGCGCAATATTGAAAGGGAGTTAGGCAAGCGAGTGTTAGGTCGCACCGGTTTGATTCTGGAAATTTTTGCACAGAGGGCAAGAACTCACGAGGGCAAGTTACAGGTAGAGCTAGCCCAGTTGCAGCATCTGTCCACGAGGCTGGTCAGGGGATGGACTCACCTTGACAGGCAGCGTGGGGGCTCGGGTAGAGGTCAGGGATCCTCTGCCGGATTGGGCGGTGCCGGTGAGAAACAGCTCGAGGCAGACCATAGACTGATAGGCGACCGGATCAAGAAGATTGACCAGAGGCTTGGCAAGGTCCATAAACAGCGCAGTCAGAATCGTCGGGCGAGGAAAAGATCGGATACTAAGACAGTTTCCCTTGCCGGTTACACCAACGCGGGCAAATCTACGCTGTTTAATCGTCTGACCGAAGCTGACGTGCACGTGGCCGATCAGTTGTTTGCTACGCTTGATCCAACCCTGAGAAGGGTGGAGATTCCCCTCGTAGGCGAACTCGTACTGTCGGACACCGTTGGCTTTATCCGGCGGCTACCGCATATGCTAGTGGATGCATTCAGAGCGACGTTGGAGGAAGTAACCCAGGCCGATCTGATACTGCATGTAGTTGATGCCTCATCTCCAGAGCGACAGGAGAGAATAGGAGAGGTGGATAGTGTGCTCGCGGAAATAGACGCTGAAGATGTGCCGCAGTTACTTGTTTACAACAAGTGTGAGTTAATATCGAAAAGCCCCTGCGTTGAAAGAGATAGATTTGGTAAACCGACCCGGGTGTGGGTTTCTGCACTGGCCGGTGAGGGAGTGAGTCTGCTTCGGGAATGCCTGGCCGAACTCCTCGCTGAGGATGTTATTGAAACAGTTATCACCCTTTCGCCTGACCAGGGGCGGCTTAGGTCGCAGCTATTTGAATCGGGTGAAGTTGTCAATGAAATGACGGATGGGGAAGGGAAGATGAATTTGGAATTACGCATTGAACAGCGCAACCTGGATAGGCTTACCAGCTCGATTGAGCGCTGGCGTCCCGGTGATTAAGTTTGTCTATGCCAATGCTTAGCTGATAGACCAGCGATGTGTTGGTATGATTAATGATTAATGAATAAGAACCGGAAAATGAAAATGGGAAGATGTCTGTCTTTCCGCTAAGAATTGATTGGAGTTAATTATGGCGTGGAATGAGCCCGGTGGTGGTAAGGGTGACAAGGATCCCTGGGGTAACAGGGATGATCAGGGGCCGCCTGATTTGGATGAAGCCTTTCGCAAATTACAGAAGAGCCTGTCGGAGATGTTCGGTGGTCAGGGGCCATCTGGTGGCGGATCAGGTGGGGCACGCAAACCAATAAATGCCAGTATTTTGTTTCTAGGTGGAATTGCTCTCTTTCTCCTGTAC
>CETX01037006.1_pt1 | contig 44535 bp, 40 predicted proteins | sample 356501 | NCBI WGS metagenome assembly CETX01 (sample SAMEA2623390, study PRJEB7988) | marine metagenome | biome: marine biome (ENVO:00000447); feature: mesopelagic zone (ENVO:00000213); material: "saline water (ENVO:00002010), including plankton (ENVO:xxxxxxxx)" | depth 450 m | reverse complement strand
CAAAATTTAGTAAATATTATTGGCGGGTGTTGCGGGACTACACCAGAACATATTAGCGTAATCGCTGATTTGGCAAGAAAATTTTCTCCCAGAGAGCCTAAAACATTTTCAAATGTATGATACTAGAAATCCTTTAAGGCTATCTGGTTTAGAGCCTTTAATTATTACAGACAATATCAATTTTGTTAATATTGGGGAGCGAACAAATGTAACAGGTTCAAGAAAATTTTTGCGACTTATTAAAAACGAACAATTCGATGAGGCTCTTGAGATAGCAAGGGATCAAGTATTAGGAGGGGCTCAAATTATTGATGTTAATATGGACGAAGGAATGATTGATGGAGCAAAAGCCATGACTACTTTTTTAAATTTAATAGCTTCGGAACCAGAGATTGCGCGTGTTCCTATAATGATTGATAGTTCTAAGTGGGAAATAATAGAAGCAGGATTAAAAGTAGTTCAGGGGAAAAGCGTTGTGAACTCTATAAGTTTAAAAGAAGGTGAAGAGAATTTTATCTTTCAAGCAAAAACAATAAAAAAATATGGAGCAGCAGTTATTGTAATGGCTTTTGACGAAAACGGACAGGCAGACAATTTCGATCGTAGAATCGAAATATGCTCGAGATCATATAATCTTTTGTTAGATCAAGCAGGATTAGAGCCGGAGGATATAATTTTTGACCCCAACGTTTTTCCTGTAGCAACGGGAATGGATGAACATCGCAAAAATGCATTAGACTTTTTTCATGCCACAAGGTGGATACGAGAAAATTTGCCTCATGCAAGTGTAAGCGGGGGGGTTAGCAATGTTTCTTTTTCATTTCGAGGAAATACTATTGTTAGGGAAGCAATGCACGCCTCTTTTTTATACCATGCTATTCAAAACGGAATGAACATGGGCATCGTAAACCCAACTCTATTAGAAGTTTATGATGAGGTTCCAGAAGATCTAATGAATTATGTTGAAGACGTTTTGTTAGACAGGAGAGATGACGCCACTGAACGACTATTAAATTTTGCGGAAAACTTAAAAAATGTAAAAAAGAAAGAGAAAAAACCGGATGATTCTTGGAGAAATGAAGACGTGCATTCAAGAATTTCCCATTCTTTAGTCAAAGGGATAGACGCTTTCATAGAATTGGACACAGAAGAAGCGAGAAAAAATTTTAAAAAACCAATTGAAGTTATAGAAGGACCTTTAATGGACGGAATGAATGTAGTAGGAAATTTATTTGGTGAAGGCAAAATGTTTTTACCGCAAGTGGTAAAATCAGCTCGAGTTATGAAAAAAGCAGTTGCCTATTTACAACCTTTTATTGAAGCAGAAAAATCAGAAGGAAAACAATTTGCCGGAAAGCTTTTAATGGCTACAGTTAAGGGGGATGTTCATGATATTGGCAAAAACATTGTGGCTATTGTTCTTAGTTGCAATAATTATGAAATAATAGATCTTGGAGTTATGGTGCCTCCAGAAAAAATTATAGAAACAGCTCTTAAGGAAAAAGTAGATATAATTGGACTAAGTGGATTAATAACGCCATCTTTAGATGAAATGGTTTTTTTAGTTAAAGAGCTAGAAAAGAAAAAAATTAAAATACCTGTTCTTATTGGGGGAGCGACTACTTCCAAACTTCATACCGCAATAAAAATAGCACCCCACTATACTGGCTTAGCAGTACATGTAAACGACGCATCTAAAGCCGTTCCAGTTGCTTCAACTTTATTAGGAAAAAATAAATTAAATTTCAAAAACACTATTTTAAATGAATATCAAAAGCTTAGAGATGATTTTTCCAAAAGAAAAGTTAAAAAAAGATTGATTTCTCTTGATTCTGCAAGAGCTAATAAATTTAAAATTAATTGGAGTACAACCAAAATTGTTAAACCAAATAAACTTGGAATAGAGGTTTTAGCTATTGAAGATTTATCTATTTTAAAAGACTATATTGATTGGACTCAGTTTTTTAGATCTTGGAATATTTATGGAAAATATCCTGATATTTTTAATCAAGAGGTAAACGGAAAAGAAGCAAAAGAGTTATTCAGGGATGCTAATTTAATACTTGAAAAGATAATAAAAGAAAACTTGCTTGAAGCAAAAGGTGTCTTTGGATTATTTCCTGCAAACTCTGTCAATTATGACGACATAGAGGTTTATAAAAATGATTATTCAAATCATGTTTTAGAAAAACTTATTACGCTTAGACAACAATCAAAAAAACCAATAGGAGTTCCAAACATTGCCCTATCTGATTTTATTGCTCCTAAAGAATTAAACATAAAAGATTATGTAGGTGTTTTCTGTGTTTCAGCTGGTTTTGGATGTGATGAATTATCTAAGAAATATGAAGCTGAGAATGATGATTATAATAGCTTAATGGTTAAGTCTATTGCGGACAGACTTGTTGAGGCTTTTGCAGAATATTTGCATAAAATGATTAGAATTAAATATTGGGGGTATGATGAAAAAGAAAAATTAACCAATGAGGACCTTATTAAAGAAAACTATAGTGGTATTAGACCCGCTCCTGGATATCCAGCATGTCCAGATCATTTAGAAAAGAAAACAATATGGAAAATCCTTAATGTAGAAAATAATATTGGTGTTAAACTTACTGAAAGTATGGCAATGTGGCCTGCAGCATCAGTTTCGGGATATTATTTTGCAAACAAGGAAGCCAAGTATTTTGGTCTAGGTAAAATAAATGAAGACCAGGTTCAAAACTATTCTTTAAGAAGAAAAATTAATATAGAAGCGGCTAATAAATGGTTAAATCCAAATATTAACGATGTCTAGAGGGATTAAAAAAAAATGCAAAAATTCAGGGACATAAGATTCAATAAAATTATTCTGCCCCACAATCTTATGGAGGTTTTTATGTACATTGTGCCACACACATCTTTAAACATATTTTCATGAAACCTGTTTATTTATTCTTTTTTATCGTAAGCATAACAGCAACAAACCCTTTTAATAACTCCGCGTTTGACAACAATGAATCTGATTGGCAAGAAATGTTTGATGGAAAAACTTTAGACGGCTGGGAAATGAAAATTCGAGGAAGGAAGCTAGGAGAAAATTTTAAAAACACTTTTAGGGTTAACGATGGCGCTATAGCAGTTTCTTATGATGAGTATGAAAACTTTGACCAGAGGTATGGACATTTGTTTTACACAAAAAAGGCATTTAAAAACTACCACTTAAAGCTTGATTATCGATTTGTTGGAGATCAGGCTCCAGGAGGACAAGGGTGGGCGACAAAAAACAGCGGGGTAATGCTTCATAGTGAAGACCCATCAAAAATGTTAATTCAACAAAGGTTTCCGGTTAGCGTCGAAGGGCAATTTTTAGGAGGCTTAAATTCTGGGCCAAGGCCAACAGCGAACATGTGTTCTCCAGGTACTGAGGTTGACATAAACTCAAAGAAGGCAAAATTTCATTGTATCAATTCTAATTCAAAAACCTATCACGATGAGAGATGGGTTAGTGTTGAATTTGTGGTCTATTCAGACTCTCTGATTCACCATATTGTTGAAAAAGACACTGTAATGACCTATACAAATATTAGAATTGGAGGAGGATATTTATTGCCAAGCTTTAAAGACAAAATAGGAACACCTTTAAAACAGGGCTACATTGCCCTCCAGTCAGAAAGCCACCCAATAGAATTTAAAAACATAATGATTAAAGAATTCGATTAAGGAGCGTTTTTTTTCAACACTACTCCTGCCTTGATGTTTTTAAACTCACCATTGTCAATAGCAACGGCACCATTTACTAACACATAATATATCCCCTCAGAATATTGATGCGGAGATTCAAAAGTTGCTTTGTCAATTATTGTGTTTTTGTCAAAGATTGTGATGTCTGCGTACATACCTTTTTTAATTAACCCTCTGTTTTTTATTCCTATTGTTTGCGCAGGCAACAACGACATTTTATAAACAGCTTCTTCTAATGAAAGGGTTTTCTTTTCTCTAACAAAATGACCAAGCACCCTTGGAAATGTTCCATACCATCTTGGGTGGGGGTGTCCATCTCCAGGAACAACCAATCTTCCGTCAGAGGCTATCATTGTTAACGGATGTTTCATTATGTTTTCTACATCTTTTTCATCCATTGCGTGAAAGATTGCAGATGCTCCTCCATTTAACTGAGCCTTAATTACAAGCTCTGCACCATTTTCAACACTAGGCTCTAGTCCTAAGCTATTAGCCCAATACTTAAGCGTTTTACCTTCTAAGCTTTTGTTCCACGAAACCTTTGCAAATTGAACTCGATCAAGATCGTTCCCGCCCCGGTCATTAAGAATGTTAAATTCTATACCTCTTTTAATGCTGTCTCTCAGGCTGGCATCTTTTGTACGTTTTATAAACTCTTTTTGACCTCCTGCCCTAGCCCAAGAAGGGATTAAAACAGAGATTCCAGTATAGCTAGCGTCATATGGATACTGATCTAACGAAATTTTTAACCCGATTGTTCTTGCTGAATCAACCAGAGATAATGTTTGTGCGCTTTTTCCCCACATTGGTTTTCCAATAACTTTATGGTGAGTAAGGACAACGGGAATATCCGCATCCCTTGAAATTTGTATTGCTTCATTGACCGAGGCAATAACCCCTAACCCTTCATCACGAAGATGAGAAGTGTATACCCCCCCTTTTTCTGAAGCTTTTTTTGATAGCTCAATAACTTCTTCAACTTTAGAGAAGCTTCCAGGAAGATATTTTAACCCAGTTGAAATCCCATACGCCCCTTCTTCCATTCCAGCGCTTATTTGGCTTTTCATTTCGTTTAACTCTTCTTTTGAAGGCGCTCTGTTTTCAAGCCCCATAACATTTCTTCGAACAGTATTATGTCCAACCAAATAAGCTACATTCATTCCTACTCCAATTTGATTTAATGTGTCTAAAAATTTTCCAATTGGCCAAGGGCTCGTACCGTCTGGACCTCCTAAGCTTGTTGTTACGCCTTGCCTAACATGACTTTCAGTATTTGACAATCTTAATATAGGGTCTAAATGAGCATGCACATCAATAAACCCTGGAGAAACAACCAGCCCTTCTGCATCAATATACCTTTTAGCTTCAGACGACTTCAGGTTCCCAATCTTATGAATTATATTTCCAATAATACCGACATCTTTAAAAATAGAAGGGGAGCCGGAACCATCAATCACCTCTCCATTAAGAATTATTATGTCATATTCAGATGGTGAATTAAAGTTTTTTATAATAGAAGCTAAAACAATAACAGTTATTAGCGCATATATATATGAGAGTGTTCTCTGAGAAGATTTAGCCATTGTTTAAAGTTGTTATTTGCAAACAATATAATAAATAAGTTTACTATACCTTTTGATATGAAAAAAAATGATAGGATAGAGTTTTAAAAACGACTATATTTGAAGAACAAAGATGGCAATATAAATAAATGAAAAAGATTGGCGCAATTGTAAAAGGGAAATATTACTCTTTAACAGACCAACAAAAAGAAGTGTTAATTCTATGGCGTGAATTGAAGGCTCAAAAGAAAAAACTGTCTAAAAAAAGAAAGAAGGCCAACATAAAGCTTCAAGCCATCAAGGAAAAAATTGAAACTATAGAGCGTGAGCAATCTAAACTAAGGCCATCGCTGAAAAAGCTAAGAAAAGACTTTATCCCAACGGTTTCAATTGGTTATGACAAGAGGTGGTCTACATACATATGTATAATTAAAGTAAAAGGTGGCTCAAAATCCTTTTACTTAGGAAAAGAGGAAGGCATAAAAAAGAAGATAGGCGTTTTCTATAAAGAAGACATCTCAAACAAGGACACAGAATTTCTAAAAAAGGAAACGTTAAAGATCATAAGAAATGTTATTGGAGACTTCTTGTTGAACGCGTTTAATAAAGAGAAGCAAAAGGGAAAGAAAAAAATAAGTTTTAACAACATAATCAATAGATACATTGAAAAAGGCGATTGGGATTATTGGGTTAAAGAAAAAGAATAATTTTATGGGGCACACATAGGGGTACAAGCAAATAAATTTGTAATATAAGTTAAAATGAAAAAAACAGAAGAAATTAGATCAGAATTTCCATCCTTGTTGACACAAGACGATAAGGGAAATCAAGTTGTTTATCTAGATGGTCCGGGAGGAACTCAGGTGCCTTTAAGCGTAATAGAAAGCATATCAGATTATTATAAGGAATGCAACGCAAATACTCATGGAGAGTTTCTTTCAAGCAAAAAGACAGATAAAATAATGGACAGGATGAGGGAAAAAGTGTCAGTATTATTAGGAGCAGAATCAAAGAACTGTATCTCGATAGGACAAAACATGACAACCCTAACCTATAGTCTTGCCAGAGCCTTATCTAAAATATTTAAGGAAGGAGATGAGGTTATTATTACAGAGCTAGATCATGAAGCAAACAGAGGGCCTTGGAAAACACTTGAAAACATTGGCGTTCAACTTATAGAGGTAAAGCTTTTAAACGACGGAACGCTAGACTATAAAGACTTTAAAAACAAAATCAACGAGAAGACAGTTTTAGTTGCAATGGGAATGTCATCAAATGCTATTGGCACTCTTAATGATTTTATGCAAATAAAAGAGTATTTAGAAAATTATAACGCCTTATTTCTTCTAGATGCTGTACATTATGCTCCACATTTTTCGATTGATGTTAATGATTTGGGATGTGATTTTTTGTTATGCTCTGCATATAAGTTTTACGGCCCCCATATAGGCCTTCTCTACGCTAAACCAGGTCTTCTAGAAAAAATACAACCAGAACGACTTGTTGTTCAAGACCAATTTGCTCCATTTATAATTGAGACAGGAACTTTAAACCATGCTGCTTGTAATGGAGTTTCTGCAGCAATAGACTTTATAGCCTCTCTAGGTGATGGAAAAACATATAAAGAAAAATTAATTGATGCATATAATAATTTAGGAAAACACGAGTTTATGTTAGCCTCTCATTTATATTCAGAACTAAATAAGCTAAACAAAATAACTGTTATTGGAACAGATTTTAGCTCTTTAAAAAGAACTCCAACGGTTTCTTTTGTTCACAATGAATTTACAGCAAACCAAATCTGCCAGAAGTTAGCTCAAAAAAATATTTGCGCTTGGGATGGACACTTCTATGCATTAAAAGCAATTCAGTCTTTAGGTCTGGAAGAAAGGGGAGGTGTAACCCGGCTAGGAATATCTGCATATAACAGTCTTGATGAAATAAATCGAACAGTAGGGGCTATTTCAAAAATTTAAACTTCTTCTAGAAGCTTAGTCATCCAGATTTTAAAATAATCTTGAATCTTTTTTTCGCCCTGGTTAAGATCTTGAATGTTTAAAGAAAAGATTTTGGGGTTTTGGACAGCTTGGTTTAATAAATTTTTAAACTTCCCTATAGAAAGCTTTTTAATATTGGTTATTTCTTCAAGCCCTAAGGTTGATTCAAGAGCTGTGCCCCCCTTTTTTATCATTAAATGCCACCCCAAACTATATGGCATAAACTGATCTTGATGTCTAAACCTATATTTAAGTTGATCGCGAAGTGTTTGTGGGTTTTTATTGAAGTATTCTTCAAGGACAGGTCTTAATAATGGTCTTCCAGAATGAAATGACTTATAATACTTGTTGTTATACCCCGCCATGTTTGCAGATAAAGATTGTGCTAGGTTATAGCTAGGTCTTTTTTTCCAAAAAGGAAAAAGTAATGATGCCGCTTTTTTATACCAAAGCTTATTATACGATTGAGACCATTTTCCTCTTAAAACAGGAGTATCCCCGTCTTCAAACCAATCTTCTTTTTTGGTTTTCTGTATAAGAAACATGTCGTCATTAAAATATATAAACCTTTCTGAAAGCCCTGGTATTCTATGCAGAAGAGCGTCAATACATCTTGGGTTAAATGTTGGAGTGAAATCCGACAGCCCTTTAAAAATTTCTTTATGATCCACAACTTTAACTCTGTGATCATTAAGTTTTTTCTTTTTTACAAACTCTGGAACTTGGCTGTCCGAGACAATAAAGATGTTTCTAACAAAAGGGGCGAATTTAATAATTGACAAAACGCAAAAATAAATCTCTCCAATTTGTTTGTATTTGCTAGACCCAACGTATAGCCTTTTGTTTTCTTCTAATGAAAGAATTTTTTCTATCTTTTTTTGATGTAAAGGGTCATTTCCGTCTACCCATGTTATTACCGCGTCAATAGGGTTGTTGTTGTCCATCACTTTCTCTTAAGCCAGTTTTTATACAAAATAAAAAACTTTTTCTGTCTTAACATCAAGTGCGGCAGAGATTTTTAACCCTAGGTCTAAGCCAGGAATGTATTTATACCGCTCTATTGAGATTATTGTCTGCCTGCTAACACCAACAAGCTTTGCTAAATCTTCTTGTGTAAGGTTTTTTTGTTGACGAAAGTCTTTAATTCGGTTTATAAGCTTCATAAATATTATAGAAACAGCACAAATATAAGAAATTTTGTAAAACAAACTTTACATTTAACGAAAGTTTCAAGTAATGTAAAGCTTGCTTTACTTTATAATGTAAAGGACGCTTTACTTTTTGCCCATGATGATTAAAGTTCCTGCCCAATCCTCTTTTTCACCATGCCTCCAAGATTTTATATCAATAAATCCAGCATTTTGAAAAAACTTGACCCAATCTTTTTCGGAAAAGAGCTTCATTATTGAAATACGGCAGTCTTCTAGCCAACTATGAGAAGGAATGTTTTCTTTATAGAAATCAATACCCATTATTAATCTTCCTCCTGATTTTATCCAAGTATTATAAATGTGTTGAATTAACAAATCTGGTTTTTCCAAATAGTAAAAGACTTCCATCGAATGGACTAAATCTGCTTTCTGATTAGGCTCCCAATCCATTAGATCTGAACAAAAATAGTCACTTTTTGTGTCCAGTCTTCTGGCTTTTTCTATCATATCATAAGACCCATCAACACCGATAGCTCTTTTACAAGAAGGGTCGCTAGAAATGTTTCGAACCACCCATCCATTTCCACAGCCAGCATCAATAAAACTATAATTGTTTAAGTCTTTTGTACCAAACTCAATCATGTTTTCAACTGAAGAAGAATGGGTTTTTTCCATACCTTCATCTTTTCCAGATTTCACCCAGTTGCTAAATACATTTATCGGAGTATCCAATGTTTAATCTATTTTAATTACTTCATGATTAATATCATCCCCACATTTTGAAATAATGTATAGGTTAGAATTATTACTATCCTCAATCTGAGGATATACACTATCTTTAATTAGCTCATTTACAAATGTTGGAATTGTATTGCTGTGCCCAACAATTAAAACTTTATTTCCAGTAGTTGTAACTAAAAACTCATCATAATTAATTTTAGAAGGAGAGTACATGTTTATCTCTAATTCATTTGAGCTAGCAAAAGGGAGAGCTGTTTGCAAAGTTCTTTTATAGTTTGTAGAATACACTTGGTCTATGCCGATATCATTAAAGTAATCCTGCCAAACAATAGCCCGCTTTTGTCCAGCTTCATTTAACTCGGGGTCTTTATTTTCTGGATCAAGGCGAACCTTTTCAGCATGCCTTATTAGATAATAAGTGCCACAATCATTATTGTTAGTATTGCAAGAGAAGAAAAGGATAAAGATAAATGGAAAAACTTTTTTCATTGCAGTGGCCCTATAGAGCAATTCGTCTTTTAGTTATTACATAAAGAAAGTAAGCCAATAATATTACAAATAATTCCCAAAACAGAATATAATATGGCCACTCTCCAATTATAAGCGGATTATCAACACCTGGAAGTTCAGAAAGATACATGTAGTTTGAACCAATTATAAAATTTAGAGGCATTACAATAATAACCAAGAGATTCAAGTAGAAAAAGAGCCTTAACCAAGAGAGCCGAGTAAGCTGAGCCCCTTGATACATATACATGTATAGAGGGATTAAAATTATTAAACTATGGGAAGAGTAATAGTTAACATACTCATTTAATTGGCCATCAAACTGATTAATTTGAGGTGTTAAAATAGACATAAGTCCACCAAGAATTCCTGTATAATAAACAAACTCAAACCATTTCTTTTGTTTTTTTATAAACGGTAAGAAACAGCATATCAAAGTGGATATTCCACACAAATGTATAGGAAGGTTATATTGGATATTCCAAAAACCATTAAGAATGTTTTTTAAATTCTCTCCAGTATATTCTATTATTAATAAGACGCTCATTATGTAAAGCAAATATTTTTTTTGAGAACTATTTAAATATTTAGCAAAGACTAAAGGGGTCACAATAAAAATAAGAGAGAAAATCGACCATGTTATCCACTCCTCAGAAAGAAATTCAATAACATAATAAGGAATAGGAGATTCTTGCATTCTATCAAATGTAAAAAAATATTTTATCTACCCTTAAGTAAGGTTAAAATAAAAAGAGTCTCTTAATAATTCTAAACTTTTAGGGACTGCTGTTTTTGCATCTTCATTTCCTTCAAACTCAAGAGATATGTATCCTCGATAATTATTCTCTCTCATTAATTCGCCAATTGCAGGATAATCTATATTGATTTCGTTAAAAGCAGGCCACTTAGCACCACCGAAATAAGTTTTCGCTTGTATAAGACAAGTGTGCGGAGCAAGTTCTTCTAACTGTTTTTCACGATTATCAAAAAAGTTTCCAGTATCAAGAGTAACTTTTAGCCAAGGGCTATTAATTTCATTAACAATCCTCATTACTCCTTGTGAGGTTAAGCCTAATCCCCAATGATTCTCTAGCCCTAAGACTACTCCGCATTTTTCAGCAGTAGGAATACATTTTTCAATAGAATCTATAACCCATTTAAAACCATCATCTTCAGTATAACCGTTAATAACAGATTCAACACCTTTATTGTCCATTAAGACATCAAACGCAGATTTATTTCCTTGAGGGTTAGTGGTTCCCCACCTACCTGTATTAATTCGAATAGTCGGAATTCCAAGAGAATAAGCAACTTCTATTTGATGCTGAGTTAATTTTACGTTTTCTAATCTTTTGTTTTTGTCTGGGCTCACAAAACTTTGATGCGTAGAAAGCCCCATTATATCTAGACCAGAGTGAAAAGCCTGTTTTTTAATCTTTTGCAGATAAGAATTTTCTTCAGACTCCATTTGTATTAATAGAAGCTCTACACCATCAAAACCATATTCTGCAGATTTATCTATACAATATTCTATTGGAGTTTCCCGGCCATTAAATTGCCAAAAGGAATAAGTTGAAACTCCAATTGGGTTTCTCTTCATGCCTAAGGAAATCTTGTTGCTTTGTTTGTTGGAAACGTTTTCACATCCTACAAGTGCGCTGCCTAAACTTCCAGCAGCAACAGTTTTAATAAATGATCTTCTATTGTTCATATGAATTGTTTTTTTTTTTAAATTTACGCAAAACATAAATCAATATAATATGAAAACAGTAAAATTTATTTTAGCCTTTTTGTTTTGTGCTTCTCTTACAGCTCAAGAAGAAATATGGGATGTCACTTATTTTGACCTTCCCGCTGATAAGATAGGCGAATTTGTTCAAGATCATAAAAATTTCATGAATATTACAATGAATGAAGACAGGAAAGTAATAAGCCAATGGGTATATAGACACTGGTATGGTTCTGGACCAACTGTAGTAGTCTACACATCCTTCGCATCTGCAGAAGATGCTGTTAACGATGACCCGTGGGGGGCATTTAGACAAGCATGGCAATCAGCAGCCCCTGATGGATGGAATGCCAATTCGTCAAAGAGCAATGAAAGACAAAAGAGGCTTGAAGCATTGGGCCAAAGATATGCTGGCTACCTAGCAGATCATACTGATGAGATAAGATCATATAATACTGAGAACTTTGCTGGAAAACCAGATGTTGATTGGGACACTAATTTTGTCTTTGTTGTTGGGAACTATAACACTAAGAGTGCAAATTGGAATAAACTAGGTCAAGCATTTATGAATTGGCAGACTAAACCAGGAGTCGAAAAAGGACTACAATTAGGGGGCGGATACTCAGTTCATTTTTCTGGAAGCGGATATGATGTTCAAGTTTTCCAAGGATTTGCAAATATCAGAGACTTCGCTAAAGCTATAAGTTCTGAAAATGTTGCAGACTCTCAATATGCTCCAGATTTTTGGGCTGAAGTAGCGGGAGACCACGAAGACCAAATCTATTTACATGTCGGACATCTTGTAGACGGAAAATTTAATCTTGCAGGGCCAGACAAAGAATAATAAATTAACTAAAACTATAAATTATGAAAAAAACACTTTTAATTTTAACTTTATTTGCAGCTGGTTTTTTATCAGCACAAGGCAATGGAGATTATGTAAATATGACTTTTATTAAGACTACGCCAGGCGAAGACTATGGTACAATTCTTAATGAAAAGTGGAAAGAGTTAGCTCAAATGAGAGTTGATGAAGGAACTATAACAGGATGGGACGCTTGGTGGCGACCAAATTCAACAGACACAGACGCCTGGAACATGCTGCTTGTAACAATTGCGAACCACCCTGATAGTTTAGGCGCAAATGCAGGTGTTAAAAAAATGAGACCTAACTATAGCGATATGGATGTTGAAATTTTTCAACAAAAAAACATAAAAGCCAGAACTATAGTTTATGACCATACATATGCCAACAAAGGATTAAACTTTGCTTCGAATCAAGGAGAAACCCCAGATGTACCTCAAGTTGCGGTGATCAATTTTATGAAAACAGATATCGCAAATGGATATGCTTATGAAAAAGCTGAAAACAGTCTAAATTCAGGTGACTTAGGAGAAAGATCAGGCTGGGGACTGTTAAAAAGACTAGACCAAATAGGAGAGGATGTTTACAACAACTATATGACAGTAGATTTTTATGACTCATGGGAAACTATGATGAAAACTAGAGAGCAAACAGTGAGAGTGCCAAAACAGATGCAGTCAGTTATTAAGATGAGATCGCATTTGAGAAGCATTCCTATATGGAGGGCAATATCAATAAGACCAGGTGATGAATAAACAAATTAACCCCTCATTTGAGGGGTTTTTTTATTTTTACACTTATGTACAAACCTCTTTTTTCTTTATTCGTTATAATCTGTTTATCCTGTTCTTCAGAACACAACAAAATAGAATCAATACTGAAGGATAAAAACCCTCTTATTAAAAATGTGTATCGGAATAAAGAGAAACATAATATTCAAATTCTATATACTCAAATTGAAAAAGATTCAGCTGGAAATCCTAAATTCATAGAACATCACTTTCAGGTTGATGACAGGAAATATTTTTATCCTGCGAGCACAATGAAGCTTCCAATAGTTGTTCTAACGCTTCAACGACTTAATGAGCTACGAAATGAATCATTTAATATAAACGTTGATAGCAGAATATCGATTTCATTTGATGAAACTAAAAGAGAAGAGGAGACGTTTAAAGATTTAATTGCAAAGATTTTTCTTGTCAGCGATAACTCTGCATCGAATGTATTGATCAATTTTTTGGGCTATAATTATTTTAATGAGCAGATGAAACAGGTCGGCCTAGGCAATATTGTTTTGAACCATAAATTTAATCCCGACCCTTTTGTCACCAAGAATTGGAATATAAAAAATGAAGAAGGCGCAATAATATCAAGCTCTTCAGCTCAAACAACAATTGAACATAAAAAACTATCAAATTTAAAACAAGGCATGAAACATATTTCCAATGGAGAAATAACGAAATCCCCGTTAGATTTTCGATTTAAAAACAGAGGCTCTCTTAGAGATCTGGATGGAGTAGTCAAAAGAATAATATATCCAGAGTTATTTGATAAGAAATCCAGATTTAATTTAACGGATGAAGATTATAATTTTCTAAGGTACTGGATGAGTAGATTTACTTATGAAGATATTGGCAGAGACTATACAAAAGACTCAATTTATTTTACTTCATATAACAAGTTTTTTATTTATGGAGACATAACCAGTAGCATTGATAAAAAAATAAGAGTCTATAATAAATTAGGACAAGCATATGGAACATTAACAGATATTAGTTATATAAAAAACTATGAAGAGGATGTTGAGTTTTTCTTGTCAGCAACAATTTATGTTAATGAAAACGAGATAATGAATGATGATATTTATGAATATGATAAAAAAGGGATCCCCTTTCTTGCAGAATTTTCACGCCAGATATATCAATTTGAAAAATCAAAAAAACACTAGTTTTTAACAAGTCCTAGGTCAACCAATCTTTGGTATAAGAAATCATTAAGATCAACTTGTGGAATTTTTTGCATTATATTATGTTTTTTTTAATTAGTTTAGAAACATACTTTCCCAGGATATCAAATTCTAAATTAACTGTAGAACCGACCTTCAGTTCACAAAAATTAGTATTGTTAAAAGTATAGGGTATTATAGCAACAGAAAATAACTTTTCTGCAGATTCAACAACTGTGAGGCTAATACCATTAACTGTAATTGAGCCTTTTTCAACAGTAATATTTTTTCCTGAATGTTCAAACTCAAACACCCAACTTCCGTCACTCTCAGAAATCTTTTCACATATACCAACCTCATCAACATGTCCTTGAACTAAATGACCATCAAATCTTGAATTAACAGACATGGACCGTTCTACGTTTATCAAATCTCCAATTTTCAAATCTCCCAAGTTGGTTCTTGCTATTGTTTCGGAAATTGCATCTATTGTATACTGATCTTCATTTGTTTTAACAACAGTTAAACACGCTCCGTTATGACAGAGACTTTGGTCAACTTTTAACTCCTTCGCTATGGAAGACTTGAAAGTAATTTGTAAATTACCTTTATCGTTTTTAATGTCTTCGACAGTTGCAAGAGAATCTATAATACCAGTGAACATTATATTGATTAATTTTGACAAAATTACTAATTAAATTAACTAATGGTTAATTCGAAAAAAATTAGAGCGGCAATTTCAATTGGCGATCCAAATGGGGTTGGAATTGAAATAATTTTAAAGGCTCTTTCTAAAGAAGAGGTTTTAGCAAAAATAATCCCAATAGTTTTTGGGTCATACGATCTAATAAAAGCTCAAGCAATAGAGCTTGGTCAAGAAACAGCAAGACTAAACCCAATATCAACTATAAACGATTTAGAATATCAAAAAATTAACATATTGGATGTTTTTAAGCATTGTGAATATAAGTTTGGGGTACTAGACAAGTCCGTTTCAGAATTCGGAATTATTTCTTTTGAGGCAGCCATTGACGCTGTAAAAAAACAACTAGCAGACGTTCTTGTCACTGCACCAATAAATAAAAATGCCGCATATTCTTCAAAGTTTAAATTTTCGGGACAGACAGATTACTTATCATCTTTTTTTAATGTTGAAGCTCTTATGTTAATGGTTTCAGAGGACTTAAAGATGGCATTAACAACAGATCACATCCCATTAAAAGAAGTTCACAGTGTTTTAAATAAAGACTTAATAAAGAGAAAACTGAACCTTTTAAACAAAACTTTACAAGAAGATTTTGAAACACCAAATCCGAGAATAGCAGTTTTAGCTATCAATCCCCATGCTGGAGATAATGGGGTAATAGGAGATGAAGACAACAATGTTATTGTGCCCGTAATAAAGGAATTAAACGAAAAGAACTACTATATAGAAGGCCCATTCCCGTCAGACACTTTTTTTAGCAATGATGGTTATAAACAATATGATGCAGTTCTTGCAGCTTACCATGACCAAGGCTTAATCCCTTTCAAAACCATCAATTTCGGGAAAGGGGTTAATTTTTCAGCAGGATTGCCTATCATTAGAACATCGCCTGATCATGGGACTGCATTTGACATAGCAGGCAAAAATATAGCTGACCCAGGATCATTTATTAATGCAATTGTAATTGCTTCAAATATTTATTTTTCAAGAAATAATCTGATATCTAAGTAAATAGATAAAATATTTTTAAATTTGCCCCTCAATAGTTAAGAGATGAAATCACCTTCACCACTATTAGTTAAATTTTCTGGTTTAAAAGAAGGTTTTCACAATTTTAACTTTGATATAGGAAATAAGTTCTTTGAGAGTTTTGATTATGATGATTTTATTGATGTTGATATAGTCGCTAAGCTTAAATTAGAAAAGAGAAAGAATATGTTAAATCTTGATTTTCTTTTCTCAGGTAAAATAAAAGTCCCATGTGATTTAACTATGGAACCTTTTTATATAGACATTAACACAGATTATAGTGTAATAGTTAAGCTTTCTGAAAGTAAAGCTTCAGCAGATGATAAAATTCTTTTTCTATCAACAGGCGCTTCTAGTATTGATGTTTCTAATATAATATTTGAGACGATAGTGCTAGAAACTCCTCAAAAGAGAGTTCATCCAGGAATTGAGGATGGCTCATTAAAATCAGAAATACTTGATAAACTCGAAAACTTAAAACCTAAAGAAATGTTTTTAAATAAAAGGGACCCTAGATGGGATAAATTAAAAGAGTTATTATAAATGGCACATCCAAAAAGAAAAATATCAAAAACAAGGAGAGATAAAAGGAGGACTCATATAAAAGCCAAAAAGCAACAAATTGCTATTAGTAAAGCAACTGGAGAGACTCATTTATATCACAGAGCGCACTGGCATGATGGTAAACTTTATTATAGAGGAAAAGTCTTAGTTGACGCTACAGATTAAGAAAAAACCAGTATCTTCGATACGAGGTTCACCTATCTACAGAAAAAACTAATGTTAGGATGAAAACTAACTCTTCAAAAAACATAAAAGCTGCTATTACAGGTGTTGGAGGCTTTGTACCAAAAGACTTTATTACCAATCAAGATTTAGAAAAAATCCTTGACACTACCGATGAGTGGATAACTTCTAGAACTGGCATCAAAAAGAGACACATATTAAAAGGTGAGGGAAAAGGAACATCTTATCTAGCAATTAAAGCAGCGGAGGATTTAATAAAAAAAAGTAAAATTAATCCAGAAAGTATAGACGTGGTAATTGTCTCTACAATTACACCTGACTATAAAGGACCCGCTACAGCAGTAACAGTAGCTTCAGAAATCAATGCAAAAAATGCTTATGCCTTTGATTTAAGCGCTGCTTGCTCAGGGTTTTTGTATGGAATGTCAATAGCATCTAGTTTTATAGAGTCAGGAAGATATAAAAAAGTCTTGCTTATCGGAGCAGATAAAATGTCCTCTGTAGTCGATTATTCTAGGAGAGAAACAAGTATTTTATTTGGAGATGGAGCAGGAGCTGTTTTGGTAGAGCCAAGCGAAAACAATTTTGGATGGGAAGATGAATATTTAAAATCAGATGGGAAAGGGGCAGAGTGGCTAATGGTTAAAGGCGGAGGATCAATGCACCCAATGACGCAAGAAGCTTTTGACAATGGCTGGCACTTTATAACTCAAGACGGAAAACATGTTTTTAAAGCTGCTGTATCTGAAATGGCGAATGCCACCGAAGAGATTGTAAAAAGAAATAATTTAACCCCAAAAGACATTAATTTTTTACTTCCACACCAAGCAAATAAAAGAATTATTGACGCTGCGGCAGAAAAGATTAACTTAGATAAAAAAAAGGTGCTTATGAATATAAGCGAATATGGAAACACAACGGCGGCAACAATCCCTCTTTTATTGTTTGACAATGAGTCAAAATTGTCCAAAGGGGATAAATTAATTTTTACTGCTTTTGGTGCTGGATTAACATGGGGAGCGGCATATTTAACATGGGCATACAATTAAAACATCAATATCATGGACATTAAAGAAATACAAAACTTAATAAAGTTTGTCTCAAAATCTGGGGTAGAAGAAGTAAAAATAGAAAGAGAAAAGTTTAAGATTACTATTAAAACTGGAACTAAAAATCCACCTCAACAAATTATTGTTGAAGGAGCTAGCCCAAAAGAAATTATAAAACCTAAAGCAATACAAGATGAAGCTGTTCAAAATGAAATACAGGATGAAAACGAAGTTGTATTAGAAAACAAAAATCATTTAATAATAAAAGCTCCAATGATCGGGACCTTTTATAGAAAGTCTTCGCCAGATAAAGATGTTTTTACTGATGTAGGAAAGACTGTTGCGGAAGGGGATATCTTATGCGTTATTGAGGCAATGAAATTATTTAACGAAATTGAGTCAGAGGTTTCGGGTAAGATTATAAAAATTTTAGTTGAGGACCAGTCTCCTGTTGAATTTGATCAACCATTATTTATTATTGACCCTTCCTAAAGAGTTATAATGTTTAAAAAGATTTTAATAGCTAATAGAGGAGAAATAGCAATGCGCCTTATAGGGACTTGTAAGGAAATGGGCATTCAAACTGTAGCAGTATACTCAAAAGCTGACGACGAAAGCCTTCATGTAAGATTTGCTGATGAAGCGGTGTGTATTGGCCCTGCCAATATTGCAGAGTCATATCTAAAGACATCTAATATTATTGCAGCTGCGGAAATTACAAATGCAGATGCTATTCATCCGGGATATGGTTTTTTATCTGAAAACAGCAAGTTTTCTAAAATATGCGATGAACATAAAATAAAATTTATAGGAGCCTCCCCTGAAATGATTGATAAGATGGGGGATAAATCTTCAGCTAAAGAAACAATGAAAAAAGCAGGAATCCCAACTATTCCGGGTTCTGAAGGCATAGTTGAAAGCTTAGAAGATGCACAAAAAATTTCTCAGAAAACAGGATACCCTGTTATGTTAAAAGCATCTGCAGGAGGAGGAGGAAAAGGAATGAGAATTGTCCGCAAACCAAAAGACTTATTAAAAGCATGGGATCAAGCACGTCAAGAATCTAAATCAGCATTTGGCAATGATGATATGTATATTGAAAAATTTATTGAGAATCCACGACACATTGAAATACAAATTATTGGAGATTCAAAAGGAGGCGCATGTCACTTATCAGAAAGAGATTGTTCTATTCAAAGAAGGCATCAAAAATTAATTGAAGAGACACCATCTCCCTTTATGACAGAAAAACTAAGAAATGCGATGGGCGATTCAGCTGTTAAAGCTGCAAAGGCTGTTAAATATGAAGGCGTAGGAACTATAGAGTTTCTAGTAGACAAGAATAAAAAGTTTTACTTTATGGAAATGAATACTAGAATTCAAGTTGAACACCCAATAACTGAACAGGTTATAGGTTATGATTTAATAAGAGAACAAATTAAAATTGCAAATGGAGAAATCCTGTCAGGGAACAATTATTTTCCCAAACTTTGTTCTATTGAATGTAGAATTAATGCAGAAGACCCTTTTAACGATTTTATGCCTAATCCAGGGAGAATCCTTAATCTTCATCTTCCAGGAGGACATGGTATAAGAATAGACACGCATGTCTATAGTGGATATGTTATCCCTCCCAATTATGATTCACTGATTGCTAAATTAATAACTACAGCACAGACAAGAGAAGAAGCAATTACTAAAATGGAACGTGCGCTGGATGAATTTATAATTGAAGGCATTAAAACAACAATTCCTTTTCATCAAAAAGTTATGTCACATCCTGATTTTAGGTCAGGCAAATACACTACAAAATTTATGGATACCTTTGAAATGTAGTCCTTATAAAAGGTTTTTTTCAAGAAGGGTTTCGGCAATTTGGATAGTATTTGTTGCTGCTCCCTTTCGCAGGTTATCTGCAACAACCCAGAGGTTTAGGCCATTTTCAACACTATTGTCTCTTCTTATTCTGCCAACGTATACATCATCTTTATTAGCAGCAGAGATAGGCATTGGATATAAATTATTATTCACATCATCTATAACTTTAAGCCCAGGAGAACTGTTTAAAACTTCAAGAACATCTTCTATTTCAAATTTATTATGAAACTCCAAGTTTATAGATTCACCATGACATATCTCTATAGGAACTCTAACAGCAGTTGAGGTTATTTTAATAGAATTATCATTTAATATTTTCCTAGTTTCGTTAATTAATTTAATTTCTTCCTTCGTATATCCATCTTCTTCAAAAACATCACAGTGAGGTAGAAGGTTTTGGTAAATCTTATGTGGATAAACCTTTTCAACATCATCATTAGTCCTCTCTTTTTTTAATTGATCTACAGCATTTTTTCCTGTTCCAGATACAGATTGGTATGTAGAAATAATTAACCTTTTTATATTGTATTTTTTATGTAAAGGGCTTATAGCTACTACCATTTGAATAGTTGAGCAGTTAGGGTTAGCGATTATCATATCATCCTTCATTAAAGAATCCGCATTTACTTCCGGGACAATTAATTTCTTATGCGGATCCATTCTCCAAGCAGATGAATTATCTATCACTTTTGATCCGCTTTCTGCAAATTTTGGCGCCCATTCCAATGAAATAGATCCTCCAGCAGAAAACAAAGCAATATCAGGAATTAATTTTACAGCTTCTTCAACAGAAACAACAGAATAATCTTTGCCTTTAAAAGTAATTGATTCACCGAGTGAATTTTTAGAAGCAACAGGAATTAAATCATCTACAGGGAAATTCCTTTCCTCTAGAAGTTGTAATATTATCCTACCAACTAATCCTGTGGCACCAACAACAGCTATTTTCATGTTTTTTTCTTTTTACTGTTCATTTTTTTAAAAAAGAGCTCTCTACTCAAAGCTTTATATTCACCTTCTTCGCCTATTAAAATTATTGAATCTTCCTTCTTTTTTCTATAACTATAATTGGCAATATTTCCAGTTTCAGAACAAATCGCGTGAACCTTTGTAACATATTCTGCAATTGCCATAAGATTTGGCATTGGCCCAAATGGATTTCCTAAATAATCCATATCAAGTCCAGCAGCTATTACTCGAACACCATTATTCGCAAGAGAATTACAAACAGAAATAATATCATTGTCAAAAAACTGAATCTCATCAATTCCAATTACATCAAAATCTTTTCCAATTTCAAACACATCATAAGATGTTTTAACGGTAATTGACTTTATCTTATTTTTATCATGTGACTCTATATACTCATCACTTCTCGAATCTATAGAAGGTTTAAAAATTTGAATTTTCTGATTTGCTATTTTTGCTCTTTTCAGTCGCCTGATTAATTCTTCAGTCTTACCTGAAAACATAGACCCGCAGATTACTTCAATCCATCCAAATTGTTTATTTCCACGTGCAGAGTTTTCTAAAAACATTTTGTATTTTACTAAGAGTTAAACAAATTTATCAAAAAAGTATTTGGTTACACAAATTCCCGAAGATTCAAATGACAAATAACGGAAAACTATTTATCGTTCCCACACCAATTGGCAATTTAGAAGATATTACATATAGGGCAATAGAGACTTTAAAAAATGTTGATTTTGCTCTAGCAGAGGATACAAGAAAATCCTCAATCCTGTTTAAGAAATATTCAATTACCACTCCATTAAAAAGTTATCATATTAATAATGAGCACAAACTCGTTAACAAATATGTGGGTGATTTAATAGAAGGAAAAAATTTAGCATTAGTTTCAGATGCGGGCACACCTTCTATTTCAGACCCAGGATTTCTGCTAATTCGTGAATCTATAAAAAAAAACATTGAAATAATATGTTTGCCTGGACCGACAGCTTTAATTCCTGCTCTTGTTATGAGTGGCTTACCGGCTGAACGGTTTGTTTTTGAGGGCTTCTTGCCAAAAAAGAAAGGAAGGGTTTCCCGCCTGCAAGAACTATCTAATGAAAAACGAACTGTCATATTATATGAGTCACCTTTAAGAGTGAAAAAAACACTTGAAGATTTAAAAGAATTTTTTGGATCAGAGAGACTAATAAGTTTATCAAGAGAAATATCAAAAATATATGAGGAAACATACAGGGGGAGTATAAGTGATGCAATAACATATCTTGCAGATAAAAACCCTAAAGGAGAATTTGTAATTTGCATTGACAAAGTAAAATAAAAAAGTGGATTGGAAAATAAGCAAACAGCCAGAAACAGAAATATTAAAAGAGCTTCAGTCCAATCTTAATATTCCTGAATTTATTTGCACTCTTTTACTTCAAAGAAATATTGATTCATTAGAATCAGCTCAAAAATATTTCAGACCAAATTTAAATGAACTACATGATCCCTTTTTAATGAAAGACATGGATCGGACTGTTGACAGATTAATCCAGGCAATAGATAGTAGTGAAAAAATAATGATCCTTGGAGACTATGATGTTGATGGAACAACATCTGTTTCAATGCTATATGACTATTTTATAAAAAAAACTCTTGAGCCGATATATTATATCCCCGATAGATATAAAGAAGGTTATGGGGTTTCTGAAGAATCGATAGCTTTTGCAGCAGATCAAAAAGTTTCTTTAATTATAACTATTGATTGTGGAATCAAAGCACATGATGAAATTGAAGCTGCAAACAAAAAAGGAATTGATGTGATTATTTGTGACCACCATATCCCTGATGATAGTATACCAAAAGCTTACTCAATAATTAATCCGAATCAAAAGAATTGCGATTACCCTTTTAAGGGTCTTTGTGGTTGTGGCATAGGATTTAAACTAATTTCAGCAATTGAAAAAAAATCAGGAGGGCCTGAAGAAACTAACCAATATCTTGACTTAGTTGCTATCGCAACTATTGCAGATCAAATGCCAATGATTAATGAAAATAGAACGATAGTTCACCATGGTCTTAAGGAATTTAATAATAACCCCAGGCCAGGCTTCCATTTTTTTATTAGGTCTATAAATAGAAACATAGTCGAATCAGATATTTCATTCAATATAGGCCCACGGATTAACGCCTCAGGTAGAATGAAGAGTGGAATGATTTCAGTAAAACTAATGACGGAAAATGACACTAATGCAGCTTACAAGATAGCTCAAGAAATAGAGAGTATAAATTTGCTTAGAAGATCTAAAGAAAAAGAAGTGACAGAGGAGGCTATAAAAAAGACAGACCCATTAAAATTTACAAACGTTGTTTATGGAAATAATTGGAATAAGGGTGTTCTGGGCATTGTTGCCTCAAGATTAGTTGATAAATTTTATAAACCAACAATTGTTTTAACCCTTGCGGGAAAAATGTATACTGGATCTGCAAGATCAATTTCAAACTTTGATATTTATGACGCGATCCAATCGGGGAAAGAATATTTAGATCAATATGGAGGCCATAAATATGCTGCAGGATTATCCATAAAAGAGGAAAACCTTAAAGATTTTATTGATCATTTTGAGTCTTATGTAAAGAATACAATGGACAATAAGATGTTTACAAAAACAATCGGCTATGATACAGAAATTGATCTTTCCGATATTAACGAATCAAATTTTAAAATATTATCTAGAATGTCTCCTTTTGGGCTTTCTAATTATAGACCAATTTTTAGAACCAATAATTGCTGTGGAACTGGAAATTTAAGATTAATAGGAAAAGAAAAAACCCATATTAAATTTGAAATTTCTGATTCTAAAGACAATAAAATTCAAGCCTTAGGGTTTAACATGTCAGAGTATTATCAACAAATAAACAACAAACAGCATTTTGATATTTTATATTCAATATCAAGGAATACTTTCAATAATTCATCATCATTAGAATTAACTACAAAAGCAATTAGCTTTAAATAAAAAACCCTGCCAAAGCAGGGTTTTTATTATAAAAAGAATATTTGATATTAAAATCTATATCTTAAAGACATATTCCAAGTTGTTCCAAATCCAAACCACACATAGTTTCTAGTATCAATACCGTTCCATTTCTGTGAATCAGACGATGCGTGAATATTAGAATTAGACTCTGCAATATAAACAGTGTTAAATAGATTGTTTATATTCAGTCTCATACTCAAATTCCCACCCATATAATATGTTGCACCTAGATCAACTAATCCATATGAAGGAAGCTTAAGAGCACCTTTATTAGTAGCATTTGTAAAATCAGAATCTGTAATACTATAATCAGCATATAGCCCATCTACAAATCTATAGTCTAAATCTATATTTAGATTACTTCCAATCCTTCTTTCATATCCAAGATAAGCTACAAATTGAGCAGCATCTCCGACTTTTGCATCTTTTGTATATAATGTTGCTGTTCCAATAGATTGTTGCTGGTCATTAAATAGTTGTGCATCAAAGTCTTTCGTATAACGCCAATCACCAATAGATAGCATACCTCTAACTCTAGAAATATTATTTGGCCTCCAGTCAGCCTCAACCTCAACACCTTTATGACTTACATCAACATCTTTGAATTGAGCAGTACCGTCTTCTCCTTGAGCATTTGAAAAGCCTCTTGAGATAAATCTATTACCCCAATTAGTTGAGTAAGCATTTATGTTAACCTTTAAAGATTCGCCTATATAACCATATCCAATTTCGATTGAAGAAATCTCTTCATTTTGAATATCAGGATTTATATTGTTAGCAAAATTAGGAAAAATAGCATCAAAATTAGGTTGTCTTGCGATTCTTCCAATATTAAAAAATGCATTCGATCTTTCATTAAAGTTATAGTTTGCCCCTCCTTTTATATAACCTCCGGTAACAGTTTTTTCTTTAGATTCCGGATTCCCGACTTGAGCAAAATAGTCTACTCTCCCGTATGTTTGGGCAGATGTACCTGCTTGAATAACCCATGTTAAATCATCTCCAGAATACTCTGCAAGCGCATTTAGGCCTGTCCACCCAACATTACCAATATTATAGTAAGCCATTTTTGGGCCTCTAATACCGGTATTTTTAAATGGATTTGCTTCAACTAACGTTTCAATTATTTGTCCACCTGTGTTACGATTCCCAGATGAGTGATAGCCATCAAGACCCATTAGATCATTTAGAACTCTATAGTGATATCCTGTATAGTCTCTTAAGTCAATTCCAAAAGAATATCTCATTTTACCTGATCTATAATTAAAATTAGAAATAGCTCCAACCCAATCATGAGAGTTCATTGAAGCTCGTCTTATTATAATAGCTCTATTTACCCCATCATCTTTGTAAGAATTAGATCCAATTTTTTTCCCTGCATAATTTCCTCCCCCAATATCTCCAGTATATCCTGAAGTATTAGCGACATTATGATTAACAAGAGCGTCAAAATTAATAAATCCATCAGAATCTCTTGACCCTTTACCATTTTCTTTATAATGTGTAGTAAGGTCTTTTTGGTATGGTAAAATATCAGTTGCAGAATTATAATAATTTCTACCTCTTGGCCCTGTTCCACCACCTCGACCAGCTGAAGCATATAAAGAAGTGTTCACTTCAATATTATCATTAACTTCCCAATCCCAGTTGAAAGTAGCTAGAGGTTTATTATAGAAGTTTCTTCTCATACTCCATTCTTCGCCATTTCTTGTGCCACCATTGGAATTCCACCTTTGATCTATACCTGTTTCACCAAAGTTTTGATAATCACGAATTGAAACCCAGACATCTCTTTGATGATGCCATTGTCCAGCTCCTAAAACTGAAAGATTCATTTTGTGATCTGAACCATCTGGAGCATATCCTACAGCAGCGAAGTAGGTTGTCCCTGCTCCCATTGTATTATAAATATATCCGTTTCCAGACCATTTTGATAATAATAAAGATGTTGACCAACCATTTTCGTTAAGACCGGTATTATAAGCCACTGTTGATTTACTATAGCCATCATTTCCAAGCAATTGAGTGAATGATCCGCCTTTAGCTCTTTCAGCACTTTTAGTAAATATTGACACTGTTCCACCAACAGAAGGGACAGCTAATTTAGATGCTCCAAGACCTCTTTGAATTTGAATACCAGAGGCTACCTCTGTAAGTCCTGCCCAGTTTGACCAGTATACCCATCCGTTTTCCATATCATTTACTGGTTGACCATTAATTAAAAAAGAAGTATTTCTTTGGTCAAATCCACGAAGAGAGATACGAGAATCTCCATATCCACCTCCTTGTTTAGTAGCGTATACACCTGGAGTTTTGTTCATAATTTCTGGGAACTCCATATTCCCAACTTTTAATTGAACTTCTCGAGCAGTGATAGTACTAACTGCAATAGGTGTTTCCCGCTCTTTAGCTACATCGATTATACCTGAAGAAACAACAACTTCTTCAAGAGCAATTGAGTCAAGTGCAGCTTCATTTTGCGAATAGATGGCCATAGACCATAGCATCGCGAATAGAAGAAATAAATTTTTTTTCATTTTTTTAGTTTTGATTTTTCATAAAAATAAAACTATTAGATCGATTAGAGATTAAGAAAATATTAACAGGATATGAACTAAGAGTTAACAAGAGGTTTATTTCCCCTTTTTATATCTAGTTAACAGGTTTTTTGTAGAGTCATCTAGAGAATCAGTATTCCCATCAAGAATTCCTTTAGCTATTGATTTTCCTAGCTCAACACCCCATTGGTCAAAACTAAATATGTTCAGAATTGATCCAACAGTAAATATTTTATTTTCATAAAGAGCAATTAACATGCCTAAATTATAGGGTGTTAAACTGTTGATAAATAATGAATTGGAAGGCTTATTCCCTTGAATATTTTTATAAGACTCTTTTGCTTTGTTTCCTGACATTAATGCATTTGTTTGAGCCAAGAAATTTGCAGTCAATATTTTATGTTGTTCTGCATCTTCAGAAAGAGGATTTTGGAATGCAATAAAATCACAGGGGATTAACTTTGTCCCTTGATGTAGTAATTGAAAAAATGAATGCTGAGCATTAGTTCCAGTTGCACCCCATATAATTCCTCCAGTTTCGTAATTAACTTTTTGGTTGTTTCTGTCAGTTCCTTTACCATTACTTTCCATGCTAGCTTGCTGCAAATAACCAGGAAGCTTATTTAACAATTCGCTATATGGAATTATTGCTTCTGTTTCACATTTAAAAAAATTATTATACCAAATACTAATTAGAGCTAACAATACAGGTATGTTTTTTTCAAAATCACTTTCTCTAAAGTGCTTGTCCATACTATTGGCACCATTTAACAATTGCCTATAATTTTCTGAACCAAGTGTTATGGCAATAATTAAACCAGCAGAACCCCAAAGTGAAAATCGTCCCCCAACCCATTCTGGAATTGGAAGGATATTATTTGCATCAACCCCAAAATCTTTAGGGGCAGAAATATTATTAGAGACTGCAATAAAGTGATCTTGAATATTTTTCACATTTGTCTTTCCAATAAACCAATCTTTAATTTTATTTGCATTTTTAATAGTTTCAATAGTGTTAAAACTTTTAGAAACAATAATAAATAATGTAGTCTCAGGATTCAATTTCTCTAAAACTTTTGCTGTATAATCAGGATCAATATTTGACACAAAGTGAGTTTTAATATTTTGTGAAAAGGGAGAAAGACCCTCTACAACCATTTCTTGCCCCAGGTGAGATCCACCAATACCGATATTAACCACATCAGTAAACTTCTTCCCTGTATAACCAGTTTTATCTCCATTAATTACCTTGTCAGCTATATTTATAATTTTTTGTCTTATATCATTTACTACCTTATCTATTTCTTCAGACTCGTTCTTTTGAGACCTTAATGCTGTATGCAGAACAGATCTTTTTTCAGTTTCATTTATTACATCACCGTTAAAATAACACTCAATATTATTTTTTAAATCACTTTCATGACATAATTTAATTAATACATTTAGTGTACTTTGACTTATTCTGTTTTTGGTAAAGTCCAAAAATAAGCCTTCCCATTCAACAGAAAAGTTTTTTAATCTGCCCCTCTCTTCCATTAGTTTTTCAATTGTCAAGAATTTCTCTTTATCAAATTGAGCTTTTAGTTCTTTCCAAGAATTTAATTTTGAGGGATCTAACTTATTTAATGGCATTATATTGAGCTTTTAGTTTTAATTGTAATTGAATCAAGCTTACTTCTTGTTAAACTTATGTCTCTAAAATACTGTTTTTTTAATGATTCGCTGATTGGTTTTGCCTCAGGGAGTTTTTGTTTAAAAGGATCAACTTGCAGACCATTTTTCCAAAATCTATAGCACACATGAGGGCCAGATGTGTTGCCTGTCATTCCAACCCACCCAATTACATCACCTTGTTCTATTTGTTGCCCCACCCTTACATTGCTTGTTCTCATGTGTAAATATTGAGTTGAATAAGTATTGTTGTGTTTAACAGTCACATATCGACCATTTGCTCTAGTATATGATGATTTAACAACAGTTCCATTAGCGGTAGATAAAATTGCAGTACCAACAGGTGCAGCAAAATCAGTTCCTTTATGTGGTCTAATACGATTGCCATAATAAGCTATTCTTCTTCTCAAATTATATCTGGATGATATGCCTCCAAACTTTATGGGTGATTGTAAAAATGCCCTTCTAAGGGCTTTAGCATCTTGATCAAGATATTCGACAATTCCTTTGATTGAATCGGTTTCGTATTCAAAAGCATATTGTTCTTTTCCTCTATGAAGAAAATATGCTGCTTTAACTCTTGAGATTCCTATAGATATTGTGTCATCTACAAAACTTTCTGTATAAATAACTTTGAATCTATCCCCTTTTTCAAGTCTAAAGAAATCAATTGTCCAGGCATATATATCAGACAAATAATATGTCAATAATGGATTCATGTTTTGTTCATCCAGAGTCACATATAAAGAGTTGTCGATTACCCCAGAGGCTTCTCTTTCTTTGTAAGTTTTTGGCTTAACAATAGTTTTTCCAAATACACTATCTCTTAATTGAATAAATGAATAGCCTTCAATGGTGGGGTGATATACAAAAGCTTTTAATGTTTTTAAGGAATCTTTTGAGAAGATCAAAGTGTATGGCTTCCCAATTTGAAGTTTTTTAAAATCAACATTTCCCTTGGTTGTTTGTAGAGCTTCAAATATCTCAGGATAATCAATCCCAACATCTTCTAATATGTCACCAAAAGTATCTCCAGACTTTATTTTTTTTTCTTGAAAAATATACTGATCCTTATTATAACCATACTTATACTCTGTAGTCTTTGGATTTTCTTTTTCTACATCATAGTTAGAACAAGAACTTAAAAGAATTATTAAGGCAGTAATTAGAATTTTAATTTTCACATTAATCTGTTTTAGTCAATAAAGGGGCTACTAAACCATCAAAATTATTTAAATCAGCTTTTATAGATCCAACAAGAAGGTCTGCCTGAAGCCTAACAGGGACTCTGTTTTGGTCATTTGACAACCAGATTGTAATACTGCCCTCTCCTCTAAATATTCTACTTCTTTTGGTCGTTGGTTTAAATTTTAGACACTCAATTTTTCCAAACTTTGTTTTTATTACTTCTTTGCCAAGATACTGTAACTTAAAAAAACGATTTTTTGAATCATAAAACATGTTGATGTTAAAATATTCATTTTCTTTAATGTCTTCTGTTGCAAAAAATGTTCTTAAATAATATAAGGATGAAATTAAATCCTGAGAGTTTGATTCAGTTTTTACCTCTTTTTTGCTTTGCTCCTTTATATTATTAATATATGCTGTTTGTTTTTCTTGGTCAAAAACTATTTCAAGATTTTTAGTATATCCTCCTTCGTCAATATTTCTTTTGAATAGTATAGGAGAGATTGTATTCGTATCAAAATAGCTGTCATAATAATCTTCAACTTTAAAAAACAGCCTTGCTAATCCAGTTGTTGTTCCATAACCTGCAGCATGGTATACAGAATTGTTTTTAAGAGTTACTTTTTTTAGATTTAGCGAGGCGTAGCTTGTGTTAAAAATACCATAGTGAAGCCTATATTCAAGAAGCTCTCCATTTTCAAACCTATTAATTGAAGAGATATCATTGTTTTGGCTGAAAATTAAATTACAACTGAATATTAATGAGGATAATAATAAATTAATTTTCATTTTTATATTTCAAAATTAATCAAAAATTAACTTTTAAGCTGTTTAAATAAAGATTTCCCTCTAACCTTTCCTAATAATTCTATTAGATCCTTCTCAGAAGCTCTTTGAATTCTCTTAAAAGATTGGAATTTGTTTAAAAGTAATTCACTCGTTTTAGGACCAATACCAGTTAAATTATCAATTTGAGATTCAAAGGCATGCTTGCTCCTTTTCTTCCTATGAAAATTAATTGCAAATCTATGCGCTTCATTTCTTAATTGTTGAATTAATTTAAGGGTTTCAGATGTTTTATTTATATATAGTGGAAGTTTGTCACCTGGGATAAAGATTTCTTCAAGTTTTTTCGCAATTCCAATAATTGCAACCTTATCTTCAACTCCAAGCTTTACAAGACTTTTAAGCCCTGAGGATAATTGACCTTTTCCACCATCTACTATAATTAAATCAGGCAAACTATTTTTTTCTTTCACCAATCTTTTTAATCTTCTATAAACTACCTGTTCCATAGAAGCAAAATCATCAGGCCCTGAGATATCATTTATTCTATATAACCTATAATCTTTTTTTGAAGGCTTAGCATTCTTAAAAACAACACAAGAGCCTACAGGGTTCGTTCCCATTAAATTAGAATTATCGAAACATTCTATATGATAAGGGCTTTTATTTAATTTTAAATCTAATTTAACTTGAGACAGTATTCTTTCAATGTGAGCCTCTGGGTCTATTACTCTAATTTGTTTTAATTTGTCTATTCTGAAGAATTTTACATTTCTTAGCGAAAGATCAACTAAACGTTTTTTGTCTCCAGTTTTTGGAACAGTTACTTTAATTGAGTCTCCTAAATCAATTTTGAAAGGCAAACATATTTCTGAAGAGTTTGAAAAAAACCTTTGTTTGATTTCTATAATAGCTATTATGAGAATCTCTTCATCTGATTCATTCAGTCTTTTTTTAATTTCCAGTGTATGAGAAGCAACTATAGACCCATATGATACTTGAAGAAAGTTAACAAAAGCATATGATTTGTCAGATATTATTGAGAACACATCAATATTATTTATTTTAGGACTTACAACTGTTGATTTAGCTTGATAATTAAGGAGTATTTGCAGCTTTTCTTTTACTTCATTTGCCTTTTCAAATTCCATTAAATCTGAATGCGCTTTCATTTCTAATTTAAATTTTTTAATGGAAGACCTAAAGTTCCCCTTAATCATATTTCGTATCGACTTTATATTTTTTTCATACTGATCAATAATATTTTCTTTAGATTCTTTTTTTAACAAATGATTTAAATCATGGTTTAAAAAGGGATAAAGGTCTTTGATAAGCTTTATGAGAAATTTTATACTATGAACACTGGCAAATGGGCCAAAATATTCACCATTTTTCTTATCTATTTTTCTAGTATAGAAGATTTTTGGTACAGGATGTTGTGAAATGCATATCCAAGGATATGTTTTCCCGTCTTTTAACTGGACATTATATTTAGGTTGGTGTTTTTTGATTAATGAGTTCTCAAGCAATAGTGCGTCCATTTCAGTATCTACAACTATTGTTTCTATTCTGTCTATATTTTTGACTAATAACTTAACTCTATTATTGTCATGAGTTTTGGTAAAATATGAAGTGGCTCTTTTTTTAAGATTCTTGGCTTTTCCAATATATATAATGCCACCTTCTTTATTAAAAAATTGATATACGCCAGGGAGGCTTGGTAATGATTTGACTTGAATTTTAATTGAGCTTGTTTTCACTTCAACAAAATTAAGTCTATTTTTAGTTTTTTAAACTAAGAGTGCTTAATGATTAAGAATAAAAAATTTTATCGCAAAAAGTATCAAGCATTAAGAATGAAACTATTAAAAGAGGAGATCTATGATTTAAGTGATAAAATAGTCTCTATTCTTAAAACGATTCCAGTATGGGAGAAGAACACTTACCATTTATTTATTAGTTCTAAACAAAAAAATGAAGTGGAGACTAAAAAGATATTATCTTATTTGTATGATTTAGGTAAAGTTGTTGTTACCTCAAAAATGCTTCCTGATAAAAAGTTAATTCATTTACGAGTAAATCAGTCAACAAGGTTTATTCAGAATGATTACAATATATTAGAGCCTGATTCTTCAGAAGAAATATTGCCAACGGATTTAGATGTTGTTATTATTCCATTATTATGTTTTGACAAAAACGGAAATAGAGTTGGTTATGGCGGAGGGTATTATGACAAGTTTCTTTCCAAAACAGAAAATGCTGTAATGAAAATAGGGTTGTCTTTTTTTGAACCAGTTGATCACATTGATGGAATTACTGAACTTGACGTCCCTTTAGATATATGTGTAACGTCAGAAAAAGTATATGATTTTAGAAAGACGATTTAGTAGTTTAATCTTTTGTTAAAAAAAATCAAGATTAAAACACCAGTACTAATATATGCATCTGCAAAATTAAAAACGTATTCAAAAAAAGTAAAGGATTGCCCACCAATAAATGGAAGCCATTCTGGCCATGTCCAAGTTATGATTGGAAACTGTAACATGTCAACGACATTGCCAAAAAATAATGGAGCATATCCTGCTTCAGGCCAAAAGGCAGCTACTTGGCCATAACTACTAGAAAACAATTGTCCATAAAAAACAGAATCAATAATATTCCCTAAAGCTCCAGCAAAAATTAAACATAATGTAATTTTTAAAAGATTTGATTTATTCTTTTTTAGAGTGCTTATTAGCCAGTAACCAATACCAAAAACAGCAATTATTCTAAATAAAGTCAAACTTAATTTAGCTGTATAGTCATCAAGAAAAGGGAGAAGGTTGTTTAATCTTGCTCCCATTGCCATACCTTTATTTTCAATAAACAACAATTTAAAAAACCCAAGATCTATTATTGCAGGTTGATTGTATAGAGTGAGCGGAAAATTAAGCTTAATATAGAATTTAATTAATTGGTCAAATAATACTAGCAATAAAACAAAAATAAACCCTTTTTTTATATCTAATTTCTTTCTAATCAATTTGAAAAGGATATAATTTATTAATTCTGCATATTCTTTGCCTCGATGCTTAAAGTAGCATGCGGAACAACCAGTAGCCTATTTTTCTTAATCAATTTGCCCGTGATTCTGCAGACTCCATATGTCTTATTCTCAATTCTAATTAGTGCGTTTTTGAGATCTCTAATAAACTTCTCTTGCCTAAGAGCAAGTTGAGTGTTCGCCTCTTTAGACATTGTTTCTGACCCCTCTTCAAAGGCCTTAAATGTTGGAGAAGTGTCATCTGTTCCATTATCACTATCATTCATATAAGCACTTTTTAATAAATCAAGATCTTGCTTAGCCTTATCAATTTTTTTAATAATGATATTTTTAAACCTTTCTAACTCTTTATCTGTGTACGCTCTCTTTTTACCCGTTTTCATATTAAACTTTTCTTAAATTAATAATTGTTTTTATTCCATCAAATTCAACAGTCTCATCTTTATTATCAAAATCATCGCTAAAATATAGTTTTGTTGCAAGAATTTCACTTAAAATGTAATTTAAATTATTATTTATTGGTGCATTTAGTTTTGGGTGATTCTTAATTTTGACTTCGATTTTATCTGTTACGTTGAATCCAGAGCTTTTTCTAATGTTTTGAATTCTGCTAATTAGTTCTCTTGCAATACCTTCATCTATCAGTTCATCATTTAGTTCAAGGTTGATAGCAACGGTGACTCCATTTCCTGATGCAACGGAAAGCCCTTCAATATCTTTATAATTTACTTCAATATCATTCTTTGAAAGAATGAGCTTGTTATTATCTACAATTATTTCAACGTCTTCACTATCATTGACCTTTTCAGGATTTAATTGATTTATTTCTGCTACTATTTTGTTTAATTTATTTCCAAATCTTGGCCCCAATGTCTTAAAGTTAGGCTTCAACTCTTTTATCAGCAGGGAATTAGCATTATCTAGATATTCAATATTTTTAACGTTAATTTCAGATAGAATTTGCCCTCTAGCATTATCTATCTCATTCATTTCATTTTTACTTCTAACAGGAATAATAATTTTGGTTAATGGCTGTCTTACTTTAATCCCCTCCTTTTTCCTAATTGAAAGAGCCAAAGAACAAATGTTTCTTATTTTATTAATTCTCTTTTCAAGATTTACATCAATATGTGAATCTGTTATTGAAGGAAAAGAAGAAAGATGAATAGATTCTAATTTTTCATAATTAGTGTTTTCAGTTAAACACTTATATAAGAAGTCTGAATAGAATGGAGAAATAGGACAACTTAATTTTGCAACATCTAGAATACACTCAAATAATGTTTGATAAGCAGAGATTTTATCATGATTATACTCCCCCTTCCAAAATCTTCTTCTAGATAATCTTACATACCAATTGCTTAATTTTTCTTGAACAAAATCAGAGATTGCTCTTGCAGCAGGAGTTGGATCATAATTGTTATATTTCTCATCAACAAATGTAATAAGAGAATTTAATTCAGATATTATCCATTTATCAATTTCTGCGCGATCCTTTAAATCTATTTTTTTTTCAGAATAATTAAACCCATCAATATTTGCGTAAAGACTGAAAAATGAATAGACATTATGTAGGGTTCCAAAAAATTTTCGATGAACTTCTGAAAGCCCCTTCTCATTAAATTTTAAATTATCCCAGGGGTTGGAGTTATACACTAGATACCATCTTGTTGAATCTGCACCATAAGTATTTAGTGTTTCAAAAGGGTCTATTGCATTGCCGAGTCTTTTAGACATTTTTTGACCCTCTTTATCTAAGACGAGTCCATTGGAAATCACATTTTTATATGCTATTGAATCAAATATTAGAGTTGAGATTACATGTAAAGTATAAAACCAACCTCTAGTTTGGTCCACCCCCTCTGCAATAAAATCAGCCGGAAATGCTTCACCGCTGTCTATCAATTCTTTGTTTTCAAAAGGATAGTGTAATTGGGCATATGGCATTGAGCCAGAATCAAACCAAACATCAATTATATCATTCTCTCTTTTCATCGGTTCTTTTTTGGAAGAACATAAAATGATTTTATCAATTACATCTTTATGGAGGTCAATTTTGTTATAATTTTCATCACTCATGTTACCAATCTCAAAATTTTGAAAGGGATTCTTTTTCATAATACCATTCTCAACGGATAATGTGATTTCTTCAATTAGCTCTTCTACTGAGCCAATAATTTTTTGTTCAGAACCATCAAGATTACTCCAAATTGGGATTGGAACTCCCCAAAACCTTGATCTTGATAAATTCCAATCGTTAGCCTGGGATAGCCAATTACCAAACCTCCCCTCCCCAGTAGACTTAGGATTCCAGTTGATAGACTTGTTTAAATCAAACATTTTTTCTTTATAATCACTTACTTTAATAAACCATGATTCCATTGGGTAGTATAAAACAGGCTTGTCTGTTCTCCAGCAATGAGGATAAGAATGTGTATGCTTCTCTACTCTAAAAGCTAGATTGTCTTCTTTAAGTTTAATTGCAATTTCTACATCAACTGATTTTTCAGGGTATTTACCATCCGGATAATATTCATTTTTTACAAATTTTGCAGATAGCCTGCCTATTTTATCTACAAATTTTCCTTGAAGATCAACTAAAGGGACCTTATTGCCTTTGTCATCAAAACATAAAAGAGCTGGAACTGGGGGGGTTGCATTAAGGGCTACTCTATAATCATCCATTCCAAATGTTGGAGCAGTATGAACTATTCCCGTTCCCCCATCAGTTGTAACAAAATCACCAGCTATAACTCTGAAAGCATTTTCTGGATTATCAACTGGAGCAGGCGATTCTTCCCAAATTTGTTCATACTTCAGGCCAGTCAAATCTTTACCTTTTATAGTTTGACAAATTAAATAAGGAATTTTTTTTGAGTCTCCATCAAATTTTTGCAATTCATTAGGAGAGTTAACTTCTATATAGTTTTTTGAAAACACATTTTTTATCAAATCCTTTGCTAAAACTACAGTGATAGGCTTATTAGTATATTGATTATATGTTTTTATAAAGGAATAACGGAGACTTAAACCAACCGTTAAAGCAGTATTTGAAGGTAATGTCCAAGGTGTGGTTGTCCAAGCTAAAAAGAAAAAGGGAAACAGCGACTTTAACTCATCTGATAAACCATCTTCGACACATTTAAATTGAGCAATAATTGAAGTATCGCTAATATTTTTATAAGCTCCTGGTTGATTTAATTCATGAGAACTAAGTCCTGACCCTGCAGCGGGTGAGTAGGGCTGAATTTTATAACCTTTATATAAAAGATTTTTATCATGAAACTGCTTTAGTAACCACCATATTGTCTCCATATATTTGGGAGTGTATGTTACATAAGGGTCTGACATATCAATCCAGAAGCCCATTAATTCTGTTAAGGATTCCCAATCTGATGTATATTTCATAACAGCTTTTTTACACTCGCTATTATAATCCTCAACACTTATCTTATTTCCAATATCATCTTTTGTAATGCCAAGAGTTTTTTCTACGCCTAATTCAACAGGAAGTCCATGTGTATCCCATCCTGCTTTTCTTACTACGTTATAACCTTTAAGTGTTTTATATCTACAGAAAATGTCTTTAATTGTTCTTGCCATCACATGATGAATTCCAGGCTTTCCGTTTGCAGATGGAGGGCCTTCATAAAAAATAAAGGAATCAGCATTTTTTTTATTAAAGCTTTTATTAAACACGTCATTCTTCTTCCAGAGTTTTATGGTCTCGAGAGAGATATTGTTTAATGAAAAATCCTTTACTTCTTTAAAAGACATGAGCATCAGGTATGATAGGCGAAAATAATGATTTTAGCTTAATTAAAAGAATACAAATCCATTGGATTATAATTTTAAATATAATCCTATTTGAAATGATCGTCCAGGGGCAGAGATTCCAGAAGCAAAAGACCTATAGTGATTGTCAAAAATATTAGTTAATGCAAAACGAACCTTAACATCTTGTGAAATGTCATAATTTGTGTAAATAGAAAAATCTGACCATTTTGGAGCCCCCGCATATTTAATAAGCCCATTGCTTTCTATTATTTCAGGGGTTTCCTCAAGACCATCCTCTCCTCCTAAGCTATAATCCTCAGGGCTTTTGTCACCGCTGAATTTATATAGAGCGCTTACCTTGAATTTATTTTTAGAATATTCTCCAGAGATGGTGCCAAAAATGGGAGAAATTGAAGGCATTGGACCATATGTCTCATTCTCATCTCCTTTGACATAGCTTATACTTCCAGTAAATTTTAAAGATTTTGATAAATATGAAAATCCATCAATCGAGAATCCGTGAATAAACCTATTTCCTAAATTTTTATTTGCAATAGTATTTACCTCTTCTCCATTATATAAAATTGTTGATTCATCAGCAGTGGTAGTATCAGAAAATATAATAAAGTCAGATCTAACAATGTGACGAGAAATAACGGTAGCAAATGTTCTGATAGACATGTAGTTTGAATTATTAAGTGATTTAAAATTTATTCCCAAGTCAAGGTTGTAGGCATATTCTGGTTTTAAAAAGGTGTTTGGAACAACAAGTATTCCATTATTTTCTCGAATTTTTCCTATATCGTCTATGTTAGGGTTTCTAAAACCACTTGACAAGACACTCATAAGTTGAAACTTTTTAGAAGGTCTTAAAGTCATAGACAAGGTTGAGGTTAATGCGCTTGAATTAAGACTAAAAGTAGATAATTGAGCATTTAATGAGGCTAATTCGTTCCATTTAGCTCGTAAACCAGTATACGTTAATCTAGTTCCAGCATTAAAAGTGAAAAACTCATTCATATTCCATGTCCAGTTAACATACATTGCAAAACTTTTATATGAACTTCCATCACTTGGATATCTTGTTGGGATATTTTTTTTAGGGCCTAGATCAGAAATTGCAGTTCCGTTAATTATAATGTTTTGGTTATATGCATTTGAGCGGACATTATTTAAAGTCCCTTCAATTCCATATGAAAGAGCATGCCCTTTGTCAAAGGATGTATCAAAATCCCCATTAAGACTAAGGATATTAACTTTTTCAAATTGTGAGGACCTGTCTATGCTATTAAATTTTCTGTTAATTCTAGATTCTTCTGCCATTTGATAGGCTAGTGTGATTCTCCCCCTTTTTAAAAGAGGTTTTTGAGAGAAGAATTTAAGGCTGGGAGAAATTAATAATCTTTTTTGTGGCCCGTAATACCATTCACTAAATTTTAATTCACCACTTTTTTCCTCACTTAATTTATCATATCGATCAATATCTGATGATTCAGAATACTGAATATTTAGGTTTAGCAGACTTTGATATGGAAGTTTAAAAAGGAATTTTTGAAAAAAATCAACCTGACTATAACCTGTGTTTTGTTGAACACTAGGATTTTGATTAACGCTTACATTTTCCTGGAATGTATATCTTGAATTTTTAGAATAATAATTGTTCAAACCCCAGTTTTCATATCCGTGTTTTCGCCTTTTACCCATTTCTATATTCCCAAACTTTGATATTGATATTGTGCTAAAAAACCCCCAATTTTCCTTGCTATAATTAGTTGAAAAGCTATTTGAAAGGCTAGAATTTACTGTATTAAAATTAGAAGAGAACGAGTTTTTAATTTTTATTGAATCTTTTAGAGAAGGGGTCTTTGTATAATAATGGACTACTCCTCCAAGAGCATCTGAGCCATAACCTACAGAAGATGAACCATATATAATTTCAACTCTATCAATATTGTTCGGATCAATAGTAATAGAATTCTGTAAATGACCAGATCTATAGATTGCATTATTCATTCTAACTCCATCAACAACAATCAAAACCCTATTCGCCTCAAACCCTCTAATTACTGGACTACCCCCTCCTCCTTGTGACTTTTGAATTCTAACTCCTGGGCTTAATTCAAGCACTTCTGCACTTGATGCGGGAGCAGTTAAATATAAATCTTCAGCTTTAATCACTGAAACCTTTTCGGCAATTTCATCAGCATTCGACTCAGATCTTGCAACAGATAAAATCACCTCTTCTAAATTTTGACTTTCTAAGTCTAGATAAATTTCAAAGGAGTCATTCAAAAACTCAGAAAGTTCAAATTCTAAAAGTTTATAACCAAGAAGCTGAAAATAAACTTTTTCATTGGTTGAAAAGTTTGACAATAAAGCTCGTCCTTCACTATCTGTGATAATAGACTTTGTTTTTGCCTCATTATAGATATACACATTGGATAAAGAGACTGATGTCTTAGAATCTCTGACTGTGATTTCTTGAGAAAAAACATATCCTATAGAAACTATAAAACAAAACGATAAACGGAATATTTTATTTAAATACCTCATTAAAAACATGTATTGATTTTGGGCTATTGAACATCTGTAAATGTATAGAATAATAGTCAATCATTATACTCAACATTTTTGCTCTTAATAAATCATTAAGCTTCATAGTATTTAAATCCTCAAAAGTCGTGCCTAATAATTCTTTGAATTTTTTTAACTCAGGATTTTGAATATAATCTTTACTAGGTTTAACTCCTGATGAGGTCCCTGAGTTTAAATCAAAGAATGCATGAGATTCTTCTTTAATATTTGGATAGAAACCGATAAACTTGGTTAAATCAATTAACACTTTTAAATGAAAATTTGACATCTTATTTGATTTATCAAACCATGTTAATGAATATTCAAGATATTGAAAAAGGTTTTGGCTAGACCCTGGACTCTCTTTTAGAACAGAATTTAATAACTCACTAATAAATACAATCACAGAGCTTTTAAATAAATCTGTATGAAGGGAGGTATATATTTGAGCAGGTTTTGCTTCTGTAATATAGCCCAGATCTTTATTTATCTTAATAGAGTAGGTAATATATATAATTGATAAAGGTAAAAAATATGATTTGCTAAATTTTTTGTTTTTGGAGTTTAAAACACCCTTAATCATAAATGATTTAACACCCAGATCGTAAAGAAAACAATTAACAATTAAGCTTGTTTCTCCATATTTAATAGAATGGAGAACAATGGCTTTAGATTGATTAAACATAAAAAGTTAAACAACACCTTGGGCAAGCATAGCATCAGCTACTTTAATAAAACCAGCAATATTTGCTCCTTTGAGATAGTCTATATGGTTTTTTTCTTTTCCATACGCCAAACATGAAGAATGTATTTCAGACATAATCTCTTTTAATTTACCATCTACATAATCTCTAGACCAAGTATATCTTAATGAGTTTTGTGCCATCTCTAATCCAGACACGGCAACCCCTCCTGCATTAGAAGCTTTGCCAGGTGCATATAAAATTTGATTGCTTTTGAAAGCTTTTATTGCTCCGGGGGTACAGGGCATATTTGCTCCTTCACCAATTGTAGTTAAACCGTTTTTTATCAACACTTTTGCATCAGACTCAGTTAATTCATTTTGAGTTGCACAAGGAATTGCTACATGACAAGGGACTGACCATGGATTTTTTTTAGAATAAAATTTTGCCTTAGGATATTTTTTCACATACATTGATATCCTTCCTCGCTGGATATTTTTCAGATCCATTATATACTTTAATTTATCATGATTAATACCTGAAGGGTCATGAATAAATCCAGATGAATCAGATAAAGTTAAAACCTTAGCCCCCATGTCAATACATTTTTCCGTAGCAAATTGAGCAACGTTTCCAGATCCTGAAATTATCACTTTCTTCCCTTTAATACTTTTCTTCTTATTCTTTAACATTTCTTCTACAAAATAGACTACTCCATAACCTGTTGCTTCAGGTCTAATTAAAGAGCCACCCCAAGAAACTCCTTTACCTGTCAGTACACCTGAAAATTCGTTTTTTAATCTTTTATATTGCCCAAATAAGTAACCAATTTCTCTTCCTCCGACTCCAATGTCACCAGCAGGAATATCTTTATTTGGACCAATATGTCGAAAAAGTTCTGTCATAAAACTTTGACAAAATCTCATTACTTCTGTATCTGATTTACCTTTAGGATCAAAATTTGAACCGCCTTTTCCTCCTCCCATCGGAAGAGTAGTTAACGCGTTTTTAAATACTTGCTCAAAAGCTAAAAACTTTAAGACGCTTAAATTAACAGAAGGATGAAATCTTAGCCCTCCCTTATAAGGTCCAATAGCGGAATTCATCTCTATCCTATATCCTCTATTAACTTGGATCTCTTCGTTATCATCTATCCAGGCGACTCTGAAAGAAACTACCCTTTCTGGTTCAACCATTCTTAACAGAATATTTTGACCGTAGTATATGTCTTTAGAAACAATATAGGGTATAACAGTTTCTGCAACCTCTGTTACAGCCTGCATAAATTCAGGCTCGTTTTGGTTTTTTGCACCTACTTGTGATAAAAATTGCTTTATTACTTTATCCATTTTAATCACTTGAGTTTAACAAAGGTAGTACAAAAAAAGAAAGACCTCCAATAATTAGCGTTATAATAGCCTGACAAGACCAAGCTAGCCACCCATATGCTAGACCTATCTCAGTATTTATGTTAAATTCTAATAAAAACAGAGAAATTGCTAATGGATAAACACCTAAACCATGATTTGACAAGGAGATACTAAAAACGCTTACTACAAAAGCAGGAAAAATTAACTCTGCAGGTATGATAGAAAATTCAACTATAGAGAACTTAATCATATAAAAAGCAGTAAAATAAAAAGCCCAAATTAACAATGTAGATAATATAAATAAAGGGAAATCACGATTTAGTTTGGCAAGAGATAGAAATCCTTCAACAATAGATAGAAAAAACTTTTTAACTGAATTAATCTTCACCAGAACTATTGAAGTTATTATTAGTATAGCTAACACCAGGCCAATTATATATGAAATATTATCTTCTATATAAAAGAAAAAATTATCATCAAAAAAAGATTCAATAATTGTTTCATACTGAAGAATCCAGATTAAAATTAATATGATGAATGTAATAGTCATGTCTATGACTCTTTCTGCTGCAATTGTGCCGAAAGTTTTTCCTAGTGGAATTTTATTATATCCGCTCAAAACAGTTGCTCTAAGAATTTCACCAGATCTTGTAATTATCAGATTTGAGCTATAACACATAAAGACACTAGCGATACTAACTAGAGGATTTGAGGAGTGTCCAGAAGCTTTGGCAAGAAACCGCCATCGAAGTCCTCTAATAACATCCGCAAATGCGCCAAACATCATGGCAGCAATAACAAATTCAATTTTAGCAGACTTAATATATGACCATATTAACAGCCTTTCTTCAGAAGTAGTAATGTTGACTGTTAAATAAATAAAAAAGAAACCCAACAAAACAGGAGCAAGAATTTTAATATATCTTTTCATACTAATTTTTTATGTTAATATAATGTTGTCTATTAACCGAACCTCTCCTATCCTGCAAGCTATAAAAGCTCTATATGCTTCAGCTTTATTAAACTTCTTTCGTTCGGCAAGAGAATCATTAGTTAGTACTTTAAAATATTCAAGGTCAACACCTTCAGCATTAAAAAATTTGGCAGCAACCGTTTTTTCAAGTTGGGGTGGATTCATTGATTTCATCAGCTGTTTAGCCTCTAATAAAGAGTTGTGTATAATTGCAGCGTTTTTCCTGTATCCTTCTTTTAAGAGCTGATTTCTTGAGCTCATTGCAAGACCATCATTTTCTCTTATAGTCGGACATGAAATTATTTTTGTTGAAAGCTCTTGTTGCTCAACGAGTGCTTTAATTATAATTACCTGTTGAAAATCCTTCTCTCCAAAATAGGCAAAATCAGGATAAAATATTGTAAAAAGTTTTTCTACAATAGTAGAAACTCCATTAAAATGACCTGGCCGAAACTCTCCTTCCATTATCTTGTCAAGCTTTCCAAAATCATAATTTTTTGCTTTTATTTTTTTTGGATATAAATCACTTATTTCGGGTATATATACTAATATATTGGGGAAATTCTGTAATAGTTGTAGGTCGTTTTGTAAATTTTTTGGATAATTTCGGAGATCTTGATTTTCATCAAATTGTGTAGGGTTAATAAAAATTGAAACAATAACATTTGTGTTATTTGCAGTGGCTTTTTCAATTAAAGAAATATGTCCCCTATGCAGTGATCCCATTGTGGCCACAAGACCAAGACTTCCTTCACTATTCCTAAGCTCATTGTTAAGCTTTTTATGCGATATAAAAGTTTTCAAGCCAAAATTTTTGTAGGACAGTTAAAGATAATGTTTTTAAATACTTACTCATAATTTTTGTAATTTTGCTGAACTATAATCAAAAACAATATTTTGAAAGTTTTAAAAGATAAAAGAATCTTGGTTGTGTCTTCAGAAGTTGTCCCCTATATGCCTCAAACGGAAAAAGCAGTAAACTCATTTCAGGCATCAAAAAAAATAAATGACAATGGAGGTTTAACAAGAATTTTTATGCCTAAGTATGGCCTAATCAATGAAAGAAGGCATCAACTGCATGAGGTTATTCGTTTGTCAGGAATGAATTTGGTTATAAACGATTTATACATGCCGTTAATTATTAAAGTTGCATCTATTCCTAAAGAAAGGATGCAGGTTTATTTTATAGACAATGAGGACTACTTTAAAAAGAAAGAGCTTTTTCATGATAAAAAAAATAAGCTGTATAAAGATAATGATGAGAGAATGATATTTTTTGCAAAAGGGGTCCTAGAAACAGTGAAAAAACTTAACTGGTCTCCTGATATAATACATCTTCATGGGTCGTTTAATGCTTTGTTTCCTTTGTATTTAAAGATGCTGTATGGTGAAGATCCAATTTTTTTAAACACAAAAATAGTTTCTTCTATCTATGAAAAATCCTTTGAGGGACAATTGTCTAAATCAATGGCGAAGAAAATTCAATTTGATGGTATTGAAAAAGGGCTTGATAAAATTTCTTCTCCAAATTATGATGCTTTGATAGATCTTATGTTAGAATTTTCGGATTCAGTGATTTTATCTTCTGATAAAATAGAAAAGTCAACCGAAAAAATTATTAAAAATTCTTCAAAGCCAGCATTAAGCTATAAGGATTCATTAGATGAAAGTTTATTGATGAATTTTTTCTCAAAAATTTTAGATTAAAAAATGAATTTTACATTTATTAGGAATATTTTCTATTTTGCTTCGTTAGCTATTTTTTTAACATCTTGTAATAAAGACTATTTTACAGTTGGCTCTGAACTATTTAACGGCGAGTTTGAAGGCCTGAATAGTATTGTTTTTCCGGTTTTTTCGTATCAAGAGTCTACAGTAAAGGTAGCAACCAATAATTTGCCAAATGTCCATCTTGGAAAATATAATGATGATTATTATGGGGCTTTAGAATCTAGTTTTGTTTCCCAACTCGACATTTCTTACCTACCTATATTTGGAGACTTTTCACAACAACAGGAACAAGAAGGAAGTGAGATTGATATAAGGGTGATAAATGAAGAAGAAGTTTTATCTGCAGTTTATTTAGATATACCATTTTTTAATAATAGGAATGATAGTGATACAGATGGAGTAATAGATTTATATGATATTGATCCTAATAATAGTAGTAGTGATTCAGATTCAGATGGTATTTCCGATATTGATGAATTGCGGGCAGAATTAAACCCACTTAGCAACGATAGTGATGGAGATGGTATTCTTGATCCTGATGATGATGATAATGCTGGTTA
>CETX01121719.1_pt1 | contig 45692 bp, 43 predicted proteins | sample 356501 | NCBI WGS metagenome assembly CETX01 (sample SAMEA2623390, study PRJEB7988) | marine metagenome | biome: marine biome (ENVO:00000447); feature: mesopelagic zone (ENVO:00000213); material: "saline water (ENVO:00002010), including plankton (ENVO:xxxxxxxx)" | depth 450 m | reverse complement strand
TGCAGACAGGGCACAGAACGCAAGCGCGATTTGATGAGATCAAATATGATATAGGCCTCACGGAAGAAATGTTTACTGAACGATATCTGCGTAATCCGCCAAGAAAATGGATCCGCTAAGGCTTGTGGCTGTCATAGCCTGCGCTGTTGTGATGATTGGCAGCACGATGAAGCAGTCTTATGCAGGACATGTTGATTTGTCAGGTTTCGTCCAGGCGCAGGCGGCTTCCCTAATATCGGATGTGGGCTGCTCGCCTGGCACCCGTTGTAGTGTTCCCTTCAATGAACAAAGGGTGCAGTTGAAAGCCGACGCCGGTAGTGAAGAGGGGAGCGTGGCTTTCACAGGGAAAATCGATTTCATCAATGATGCCGCCCTGAGTGAACGTGACAGCAGGACCCGCGAGTTTTACATCGACTATAACAGCGGCAGCTTTACAGTCCGTGGCGGCAGGCAGATAGTTACCTGGGGTGTGGGGGACCTTCTATTTATTAATGATGTCTTTCCCAAGGATTGGGTCGCTTTTTACAGTGGTCTGCCCTTGGAATATCTAAAACTTGGCAGCGACTCACTGAAATTGGATTTATTCTTATCCTCGAAGACTTTGGAGATTGTTGTCAGCGATTTCACTGCGGACCGAATGCCTGACTACAAGCAGTTCAGCCCATTTCCTGCTGTTCCACAGCGCAGTATCAAGGAACCGGGAGAGCCAGAAATAGCCCTGAAACTGTCTGGCTATCTGGGCTCCTGGGATGCAGCAATCTTTGCCTCACGGGGTTTTTACCGGGCTCCTGCACTAACAGGCAATTCTGCTGAATTGACGGCTGAATACCCTCGGCTCAATACGGTAGGTTTCAGCTTGTCCGGACCCTTAGCAGGTGGCGTGCTCAATCTGGAGACAGGTTACTACGACTCGGTGGATGATTCTGATGGCGTCAAATCTACCATCAATAACAGCCAGTTGCGGTTTCTGATGGGCTATTCGCGGCAACTTGGTTCGGAGACACAGATAGGTATACAGGCTTATGCTGAGTGGATGCAAGACTATGAAGACTACAAACGCAATCGCTCCGCCCTCACTTTACCGGATAAACAGCTGCGTACTGTTGCGACTGTGAGGTTTACCCAGCAGTATCTGCATCAGACTTTGACGTTAAACCTGTTTGCATTCTGGGGTGCTGCGGAAGATGACAGCTATGTGATCCCATCGCTGCGATACGCATTCAACGATTATCTTTGGGCAGAAGTTGGTGCAAACATTTTCAGTGGCTCGCGGCATGGTATGTTCGGCACATTGGCTGACAATGACAATATTTACCTGACAGTGCGCTGTACATTTTGAGCTTGCTCCCGTGAAATTAAAACTAACCGTTTCGATCATGATCATACTGATTGTCTTTCTGGCATGGCGGTTCATTCGACCGATGAATATTTTTGTCGTTGATGATCGGTTTGCCTGGCCTGTTGATACAGCGCAAGCCCCGCAATCTATAACCGGGCTGGCTGCAACTGACTGTGGGAGCTGTCACCAGGCTTTCTATGAGGAGTGGCAGATGACTATTCACAGCCAGGCATGGACCGATCCCTATTTTCAGAGAGACTGGCATTTTGAAGATGCTCAACCAGCCTGCAGACTGTGTCACACGCCGTTGGACGTTCAGCTCCCCTACAAGGTAGTTGGATATAGTGATGAGGATAAGTGGGACCCGATCGTTGAGGAAAATCCATCTTTTGATCCCGTTCTTCAGCACGAAGGCGTGACCTGTGCTGCCTGTCATTATCGTGATGGAAAAATAGTGGGTGTGTACGGAGATACAGATGCACCACACCCGGTCAGAAAAATTGAAGACCCTAACCAGGTTTGTGTCCGTTGCCACATTGTCGACGGTGACCGCTGGGATACCTTTTACCGGTTTCCTGCCTGTGGCACCGTCGCTGAGATCCAGACTGGGCTTGCACCGCGGTCGGCCCAGAATATCGATGTGAGGGGGTCGTCAGGCGAGGTCGCTGTGAGTGAAACCGGCGTATTAGGATGTGTGGAATGCCACATGCCGCTGGTTATGCGACCTCTGGTCGAAGGTGGTGTTGTACGAGCGAGTAGACAGCACCTCTGGCGCGGAGGTCATAATGTGGAGATGGTAAAGAGTGCACTGACCATAGAATTTGCTGAAAAAGAAAGCCAGGGGCAGGCCCGGCGAGTATTTGGTTTGACGGTCACTAACACAGGTGCTGCCCACTATGTTCCAACGGGAACCCCGGACCGGCATCTTACGGTGTCTCTCCGCCTGCTTGATGAGGGGGGAGAAATCCTTAGTGTGAAGAACCATACATTGGAGCGTACTGTCATGTGGAGGCCTCTGATTGTAGACTTACAGGATACGCGGCTGCCGCGTGGTGAACCGCGTGAGTACGAATTGGAAGTTGGCAGCGATACCGGTGCGGTGCAGGTAGAGGCGGAGATAAGGTATCACCTGCTGGCCGAGTCCAGGCGTGAACGAATCGAATATGAAAACAGGACACCAATTGATTATGAAGTGTTCAGGCAGCGAATACCCCTGTAGAGGGGATGCGGTATTTGCGCCTTTACGTGAGTAGCTGGGGTTCGGTCGATTTGATGAGGCATAATGGGTAAATCAAAAAAAATTTGGAGTGAAGAACATGATCAAAATCCACGGAAACCTGACGGCAAACGATGACTATACCCACGAGTTAGGACCCGAAGAGAATTTCAATGAATCGGTCTACTTCAATTTTTTTGATAAGGAGAAAAATCAGGGTGGTTTCGTTCGCATAGGTAACCGTGCAAATGAGGGTTACGCGGAAATGACAGTTATCGTCTGGAATCCCGACGGCTCGGCATGGTTCAACTACGCGAAGCCATCGATCTCTCATAATGATGGGTGGGATGCCGGCGGGCTGAAGATCGACATCATCAAGCCCACTGAAACTGTTCAAACCAGCTACAAGGGTTCTGCTTTATTCATGCAGGATCCGCGAGCAATGAGTGACCCTGGAAAGGCATTCAGGGAAAACCCGAAGCATGAACTTTCGATTGATCTTACTCATGAAGCAGTGGGTCCATTCTATGGTCATGTAGGGAAAGCGGGAGACGGGAACGAGTTTGCTCGCGCCCACACAGAACAACATATGCGGGTCAGTGGAACTATACAGTTTGCGGATGAATCGCCGGTTTCGTTCAACGGGCATGGCCTGCGGGACCATTCGTGGGGGCCGCGGTACTGGCAGGCTACACCTTCCTACCGGTGGGTTACCTGCAATTTTGGTGATGACCTCGGCATGATTCTTCGCACTAATGGTGACGGGGAGGGCGGCGGTCTATTCCAGGAGGGCCAGGAGCTTGTCAGGATTACCAAGACGGCACTGACTACCGAATATGAACCCGGGACTAATTACCACCAGACCCTGCGAGCCGAAATGGAACTGGAAGACGGGCGCAAACGGAGCCTTGAAGGAAGGGTGATGAGCTTTATTCCCCTGCGCAACCGGCGAAGTGGAACGAGTACTCATGTTGGTGAGGGTATGACTGAATATACGCTAGATGGTGAACGTAAGGGTTACGGTTTGAGTGAGTACCTGGATCAGCCGGCCGAAGATTGATCGACCCCAATACTGTATCAGTAGACGTCTTTCCTTGTGTTGTAGATGTTGAATTTCCCCGTTGGCGTTTTCAGGCGCTTGTCTTTGATCACTTTCTTTAGCTTACGGGTTTTGTCGTCCACTATGACAAGGGCAGACGTCTTATCGACGGCGTTCCATACTGAGAACCAGACTTCATTACCCTGTTTGTTGTATTCGGGCTGAACGACTCTGGCGGCTCCCTGGTCAGCCACTCCCGCCCACTGAGCGATAGGTAGCGATTCGTAGCCTTTATCCATGTTGTTGATGTCGAAAACGGCGACAGATTGGGAAACCTTCTTATCTGGGTTCAGCGTTACATCTACCCACAGGTTGGAAGATTTCGGGTGAGTCTTAACAAAAAGCGAGCCACCACCCATTCCCTTGAGGGTTCTCACAACTTTCCACGCACTGTTTGGGTGCTTTTCAGGATCGGTACCGATGGCCGTGACATTTGCATTGCCGAGTGCGCTGGTAACCCAGACAGGCCCATAGGTCGGATCAATGAAATTTGCTCCGCGGCCAGGGTGTGGGATTTCTGTTACATCGATCAGCGCTTCCATATTCCTGTCTTTGGAATCTATCACTGCGATCTTGTTTGACTTGTTCGCAGCTGTAAGAAAGTAGCGGTGAGTTGAATCCCAACCACCATCATGAAGATATCGGGCTGCTTCAAGGGTCGCCACCGAGAGTGCATCAATATTGCTGTAGTTAACCAGCAGCACCTTGCCAGTTTCCTTGACGTTGATAATGAATTCCGGGTGTTCATGGGAAGCGACAATGGCTGCTACCCTTGGCTCCGGGTGATATTCCTGGGTGTCGACCGTCATTCCCCGGGTTGAAACGATTTTCTTTGGCTCCAGGGTATCTCCTTCCATCAGCACGTATTGTGGCGGCCAATAGGCACCAGCTATCGCAAGCTTGTCTTCGTACCCAGGATATTTGGAGGTCTCAACAGATCTGGCTTCCATTCCTATTTTAATTTCCGCCACTTTAGAGGGCGGGTTCATGAATAGATCAATCAATGCGATTTTTGCATCACGACCAATAGTGTAAACATAGCGGCCAGAGTCGGATGGCCTTGAAATGTGAACCGCATAGCCCGTATCGACAATACTGACGATTTTCTTGCTGTCGCCGTCAATGATTGCAACCTGCCCCGCGTCCCGCAGGGTAACAGCAAAAAAGTTGTCTGTATCATACTTATGCTGTTTTTTGGAAGGGCGATCTGCTGGTACAACAATCTGATTCCAGGATGCCATCATTTCTTTCATGCCAAATTCAGGAGGCATGGGTGGCTCGTGTTGAAGAAAACGAGCCATTGCATCGATTTCTTCTGCACTCATATCACCTGATGTACCCCAGTTCGGCATGCCAGCGGGCGTTCCAAAGCCGATGAGTACCTTGAGGTATTCGGTGCCTCTTGTCTGGGTAATGTCTGGTGTTAGCGATTTGCCAGTCGCTCCTTTTCGCAGCACACCATGGCAACCGGCACAACGTTCAAAGAATAGTCGTGAGGATTGCTGATATTCAGCAGCGGTAATTTCTGGGCCATCAGGTGACAGCCTCATCGCGACTTCATCCATTGGAATTGGTGCGCCTTTGTAGCGTAGTTCGGCACCTTCAGTGCCTGGGTGATCTACAGCATCGTCAGTGGCTGAGAATGCGATACTGGTAAACAGCAATCCAATTATAGCTAGAGTCGCGTTGAGTAATGTTTTCATACAAGAATCCTCCTTGAGGAATGCCTCTTAATTTTTCGTGGCGGAATATAATTCTTTGGTCGCAAGGCTACATTTACATACGTCAAATATCAAAGCCTAGTCATCAAATTCTGCTGTTGGGATGAGTGTTCTTCTCTTGTCCCGTTTTTCGCGGCGCTCTCGTTTGCTCACCATCACCGGACAACGGTGTTCATCCCAGTAGGTCGTCTGGCATTCAAGACAATAGTGGCATTCCGTCTCATCAATTTCACCCTTGTTGTTGATGGCTCCCACGCTGCAGTCATTGCCGCAGGTGTGGCATGATGTTCCACACTCGGGTCTGCGCCTCAGCCAGCTGAATATTTTGAAAAGTGATGAAAAGCTCAGCAGTGCGCCCAGAGGGCAGATATAGCGGCAATAGAATTTGGTATTGAAAACCGATATCAGTATCAATCCTATTGCATAGGCGGAAAAATACCACTCCCGCTGAAATCTAAGGCTGATAGTCGTTTTAAAGGGCTCGACCTCGGAGAAGGTCGCCACCGTTGGAATGGAATTTAGCGCTAGCCCCACTAGCCCCATGAGTATTATGTATTTTAATGCCAGCAACCTTTCATGAACCATCAGGGGGAACTCATACTGTTTGATGTCCAGCTTGTGTGCGATCTTGTTCATGAGTTCCTGAATTGCGCCAAAGGGACATAGCCACCCACAAAAAATACCCCGGCCCCACAATAGGATACTCAGGGCGACAAATCCCCAGAGAATAAAGACAACCGGATCCAGCAGGAATATGTCCCAGCTGAATTCTTTTGCCAGCATGCTGATGAAGGTGAAGGTATTGATAATTGATAATTGAGCAAGGCAGTAGAAGCCGATAAAGACGACTGTATAAACTAGAAAGGCAATGTGCAGATAGCTAAAGAAACTTGGGTTGACCACAACCCAATCCTGGAAGAGGAGCATCAGCACCAGAATGGTCAATCCAGTGATAAGCAGGATGATCTCTATTTTTTTCCCCTGCCAGGCGGTAAGCCAGAGGGGTTCGATATCTGCTACTGGAGTGTCAATGGAGTCAGCATGAGCTTGCAATACCCGCTGCGCAGCCTTAATTACGGACCCATTCAGGACCATGGCGGTGATAGTGGCGCCCGATATCCCGTCGATCGAGTTAGGGCGATCTTTACCAGTCAGGCGGATACGACTCGTTACTGACATACCCTCGTATTGTGAAGTAAAGTTGGTAAGTGTCTCGTCATTTACTCCGATTACCAGTATTGGCTCCTGATGACTGATAATCCTGACTTCAATAATTGTCCCGTCGGGCTTTATACTGACGAGTGCGCGGATCGGGTAACCTGAATAGGCAGGTATAGGTGCAATTAGATCTGTAAAAAAGCTGTAGCCCAGTATGTGTTTACCACCAAATACGATCAGGTGTGGTATCGGTGATTCTACGGGTAAGGTCCTGGTGGCATCAGGGAAAAGGTGAGCTACCAACTTTAGGCTGACTGCATCCAACTCTGCTTCACTGCCACGAGCGTGACAATCAGGGTTAACCAGAATCGCCATAAGGCAAAGCAGCGCAAAATGTATAGCTTTCAAGGCACTGTTCCAGGAACTCGAGAATTTTAAAGCTTAACAATTCAACTCCCAGCGGGAATTGATATCGATCAATGAGATTGCTACTTGTCCTGGCAGGAATACACTCCCATACCTGATCCTGGGCAAGAGCTAGCCCCTTATATGTTTAAATTCGGACAAGACCCGATTACTCTGATATCGTTTCGCCAAAATTGAACCTGGGATTGTCTTTATGCTCCAGGTATCCGGCAGGATCAGGCTTCTCATTACCTTTTCCTCACTACAGACGGCTTTGCAACTGGAGCAACGATGACACGACAGTTTCTACTTTCAATTTTTGTGGTTTTGTCTACCACCATTCTGCTTTCATGTGCAGAAAAGTCCTCTTTACCGGAGCAGGGTAAGGAGGTCACCGATGAGATAGCTCCCGTGGCTCAGCTTGGTGTGATTGTTGTGCCGCGTCATTACCATATTGAGTTGACGATTGATCCTTCTCAGGACGCCTTCTCCGGGCAGACAACAATCGATATTGATATTAACAAAGCGCTCGATCGGTTTTGGCTTCATGGTAAGGACCTGCGTGTATCGGAGGTCTATCTGACGGACAAGGATTCAAATCGGGTCGAGGCTACCTATGAAGAACGTCATGATTCGGGCGTTTCGATGGTGATACTGGAAAAGCAGGTCGAAGCAGGTAGCGCAGTTGTGCACTTTGCCTATGAAGCATCTTTTAATCTGGCCGCCGATGCATTGTTTAAGGTGGATCGAGGAGCAGAATCCTATGCTTTAACTCAATTCGAACCGATTGCTGCCAGGAAGGTATTTCCGGGCTTTGATGAACCGGTATTTAAGGTCCCTTTTGATCTGGAAATTGTATCGCGCTCTGAGGACATCGCAGTAACGACGACACCTGAAACCACAATAATTGAAGAGGGTAACGGTTTTGTGCGTCATACGTTTGAGACAACTCGCCCGCTGCCAACCTATCTTTTGGCTTTCGCTGTTGGCCCCTACGACGTTGTTGACTTTGGGATGATTCCAGCGAACTCAATTCGAGATAGGGAAATTCCACTTCGTGGGATCGCGGCGAAGGGGTTGGGTGAGAGGATGCAATATGCCTTAAGTAACACAGAGGGTCTGTTGACCAAACTGGAAGAGTATTTTGGCAGCCCCTACCCCTACAGAAAGCTGGATTTGATCGCGGTTCCGGATAGTTTTGGCGGGGCCATGGAAAACGTGGGAGCGATTACCTATGACGAATACCTGCTGCTTATGGATAAGAAGTCACCGGTTAGTCAGCGCAGGGACTTCATGGAAACCCATGCACATGAGTTGGCACACCAGTGGTTTGGTAATCTCGTGACACCATCCTGGTGGACGGATATCTGGTTGAACGAGGCCTTCGCAACCTGGATCAGCTACAAGGTAGCGCAAGCTCACTGGCCCGAGGGGGAATTTGACCGTCAGATATTGAAAGGGGCACTGGGTGCCATGAGCAATGATTCCCTTGCGTCTGCCCGGGAAATTCGAGAACCCATTGATCACAATGACAAAATTTCAGGTGCATTCGACGGTATTACCTATCAGAAAGGTGGAGGGGTACTGGCGATGCTCGAGCAGTACGCTGGGAAGGCACAATTCCAGAAGGGTATTCGATACCATATGGATCGATATGCAGATGGTACGGCCATGGCGGAAGGCTTTATGGAATCCCTGGTCCAGGGGTCCGAACTTGGTGAAATTGAACCAATCTTTCAATCCTATATTAGCCAGCCGGGAGTACCACTTGTTTCAATAGCGTTGGCTTGTGAAGATAATCAAAACCCTCGGCTTCTTGTGCGACAAACACGATATGCTCCGCTGGGTTCTGGAATTGACGCTGGTGCACAGCAATGGCAAATTCCCATCTGCATCAAGACCGTTCTGGGTGGAGTGGCGACTAGCGAGTGCTCGCTGCTGGACAAGAAGGAGAGGGAGATCGATCTTGGCCCCTCTCCATGTCCTGACTATGTGCATCCCAATGCCAACGGTAGGGGCTATTACCGCTTTTCCTTGGATGAAGAGAGCTGGAGTAACCTCCTTGTAAATTCTTCGCAACTAACCGCTGCCGAAGCCCTGGTCATGATTGATAGTCTCGATGCCGCATTTCGGGCGGGTAAAGTGTCGGCCAAAACCTACTTCAACGGACTCGCAACGCTTTTGAACCATGAAGCCTGGGATGTCGCAGATACGGTAACAAAGTACTTTGAAAGGATTACCAACATTGTGGAAGCCGACCAGATGCAGGTCCTGGAAAATGCCCTGCGCAAGGTTGTTGGACCGCGTTTTGAAAAGCTGGAGAATATCAGCGATACCAGCTCTGACCTCCTGCAAAAGAGGCTGCAGAGGTTCATGATTGTCATAGCGAAGGATCCCACCCTGCGCAAATCTCTAGCCAGCAAGGCGGCAGCCAGGATTGGCTTGGGCGGTGATCCAGATGAGACGGCTGCACCGGCCAGTCAGTTGGAAACAATATTTTCAGTTGGTGTGCAGGATTTGGGTGAACCCTTTTTTAACCTGCTGCTTGAAAGAATGCTTGCTTCTGAAGACCCTTCGTTTAGAGATTCTGCAGTTGGTGCCCTGGCAAGAGTTGAAGACCCGGTGCTGGTTAAAAAACTGCAAGAGGAAGTTTTAAATGGCGGATTCAGAGCAATGGAGAAGGTTGGGATTGTATTCCGGCAGATGGCACGAAGTGCAACAAGAGAATTGACCTATGCCTGGATCCTGGAAAATAGTCAGGAGGTGATTGATATGGTCCCTGAATCATTTCGTTCAGAGACCATCTCGGTAATAGGCAGTTCATTTTGTACGGAAAGTGGTGCTGTCGAATGGCAAAGGTTTATTGCATCAAATGGGGACAGGCTGCCAGGTTACGAGCGATCTCTGGCGCAGGCAACAGAGAGTATTCGCCTTTGTGCAGCACTGAGGATGAATAGTGCTGCTGATATTCTCAGCGCGGCCGGGGACTTCTAATACGAAATCGCTGGCTAATGCTGTTCGATCTGAATGCGTACACCAAACTGCCGTTCGACGTGCAGCAAGCCTGGCAAATCACTAGTACCTGTTACCTCAAGACCCTTTGCTTTCAATTCACTTTCCGCAGCTTTGGTGTCGGCGGACTGCAGTACCAGAGCGTACATACCTTCACGCCTGTCATTTAGAAAGCTGCTAAGGGCCTGGGCGAAGGGCCGACTTTGATCTTCAACCGAGACCAGTTCGATAAGTCCACCGGAAGGAGGGCGACAGATCGATGATTTCACGCCGCGGCCAATATCGATCGTCGGTTCATCAATAGGCATGGCCAGCTTTGCACCATAAACTTCCCGGGCAAGGGCCTGGTCCTTGACGGCGATAATCACCTTCTTGATACCGGATAACCCAGGTGGATCTGCACTGACGGCGCTGTCTGAATCCGCTCGTGTAAAGGAGTCTACCGGATAGACTCGTATCAGTACGCCATGAGTTGAGTTTGGGTGAATATCGCGGCCATTGGCCCCTTCCATCACCGGCATAACATTGAGTCCCCGGTCCAGAAGGTCATCAGCTTCAGCATTCGGGTCCGGCGCTTCCAGCATGAGGGCAAACAGTCCCTCACCACGACGGTCCAGGAAACCCTGCAGGCTCTGGCTTAGCGGTGAGCCTGGTACGGCGGGCGACATAAGCTCAATATTACTGCCCCCGCTGGGTACACACATAGCGAGGCTTGCACCAAGTTGGTCAACGCTGGTCTCTGACAGGTCGATCACTGGCATTCCAAACTTGTCTCGGAAGGTTTTGACGACCGCTGAGAAATCGTGAACGGCGATGGCGATTCGTGGCATGCCGGTTATCATGGGACACTCCTATTTTCTTCAGGGACAGACTACAATTGTCCTGTAATTGCTTTCTTTGTGGTGCTTGAACTTTTCATAGAAACACAAATATACGTTAGTAAGAAGCAATGTGTTATAAGAAAGATTGTAGTGTTTAGAACCCTGTGTTGTTGTGAACACCGTGCGAAAAGTCGCGCGGTATCCTGCTCATCCTGTTGTAGCGACTTTTGTTGGAGAGGATCATGGTTAATGGCAATTCTTTTAGATTTCTCAGTGTATTCCTATTGTTATTCAGCATAACCAGTTATGCGGAGGAAAGACCTTACTACATGTGGGTCGACGATGATGGCGTCCTTAATTTCGCACAGGATCGACCGCGAGACAGGGAAGCAGAGGAAATAGCCGAGCCACCTCGCAAATTTGGGCAGAGGCTATTTTCTGATGAATCCGCTGAAACTGCCTATATTTCACCTGAGGAAAAATTTACACAGCAAACTCGAGAAGTGAACTGTACAAGTGGCCGAAAATCACTTGAAAAACTGCAGGGTTTCAAAACGATTTTTTTCCGTGGGGAAGACGGCTTCTTTAGACAACTATCGGACGAGGCCAAGCAAGAAAAGATAAGTGAAACTGAGCAGACGATCAAGGAGAACTGCCCAGAACCAGATTTGTAGCGCCTCTGGTCGTGATTCAGGCTCTGGGCATACTGGTTTGCTGGCTGGCAATTTGTCTTATCGCGCCAAGCTTCGATCTGAATTCGACCGACCCAACCTGAGAGGCAGTGGGTTGGCTAGAGAACTGCGCAATCACTAACTCTTTCGATCGGTTGATGTAGATGACTTGTCCATGGACGCCAACGGCAGCGTATTCACCCTTGTCTGCATCAAGTATCCACCACATGTTCTTGTAATACTTCCAGGCTTCACCTTGATTGAGATCGTTATTCGAATATCGCTCACGGTCATTTTCATCAATCTTCAGGGTCTCATCTACCCAGTGAGCAGGAATAATCTGCTGGCCGTTTACCTTCCCGCGGTTGAGTATCAGACGACCAAACAGCGCTGCATCTCGAAGGGTGGATAACATTCCGCCGGTCGCAACTGGCATGTAGGCCCTGTCTACTACGATGGCGGCATCATGGTAGGTGCCCAGGCGCGACCAGATTCTGTCAGCAATAAAGTCGTGCAATGGCATGCCTGAGAGACGGGCGATGATCCAGCCGATCAGGTCCGCATTTGCAGAGTTGTACTCGAAAACTGCGCCGGGCTCGCTGCCGTCCTCTTGCTTGATGAACTTGGCCAGGAAATCGTGTACACCATATATTTCAGTATCTGCAGGTTGTACATCCTGTGCGCCAGGCAGATAGGCCAGGCCCATAGCAGGTGCGTAGTAGCGAAAAAATTCGGATTCAGGATCGACATAGTTTTCCTTGAAGGCGATGGCGCTGGCATGATTCAGTACCTGCTGCAGGCTTGTGCGTTCGAAACCCGAGCCTTTGAGTTCATTTATATAGACAGCCGGGGAAGCATTCAGGTCGATATCATGCTCCTCCATCAGGATGCCGAAAGCTGTACTGACGAGGGATTTGGTCATTGAAAACCAGATGTGCCTCTGCTGCTCCGAGAAGCCATTCCAGTAGGCCTCGTAAGCAATAGTGTCACCCTGCAATACAAGGAAACCATCTGCACAGTACTTTTGCAGCAACCGGCCGAGAGGCATCTCTTCCCCATTTGCATCCTGAACGTTGCGCTCAGCAAAAGTATCGGATTGGGCAACTTTAAGTACTGGCAGGTCACCACCACGCGGTACCATTGATGAATGAGTAACTGACTCCGTGTTGCGAAAGCCCCAGGTGCTGTATGGCAATTGCATATAGTTGGCAAAAGTTACCTGACTTTCACGCTGAGGAGGGAAACCCTGCATTACATCGGGATGGTTATTGGTCATGTTGTATCCGGTATGATTGGTTGATCAGATGGCTCTAGCTTTCCTGAGCCCTGGTTTGCATGAATTGTTCGAGCAGAACAAATTTCTGTATTTTGCCTGAGGCGGTCACAGGCAGTTCATCGACAAAAATCCATTCCTTAGGGGTTTTGTTGGGTGCCAGATGCTTCCGGACATAGGTATGAAGTTCTTCTTTCTCCACCTTTTGACCAGCACCGGGGCGGATAAATGCGGCTATAGCCTCCCCCCATTTTTCATCCGGTACTCCAATGACTGCAACGTCTCCAACGCCAGGGTGGGCAAACAATACATCTTCGATTTCACGTGGGTAGATATTCTCACCGCCTCGAATGATCATGTCCTTGATGCGCCCAACGATTCGACAGTAGCCCTGCGTGTCCATGGTGGCAAGGTCACCTGTATGCAGCCAACCCTGCTCATCGATAGCCTCTACTGTGGCATCAGGCATGTCATGGTAACCCTGCATGATGGCGTAGCCGCGTGTGCACAATTCACCTGTGATACCGGGGTTTACGACCTGACCTGTATCCGTATCGATGATTTGTACTTCCGTCTGGGGCAGGGGCAGTCCCACGGTCTCCGCCTTGTTTTCCGGCGAATCCAGTGGCCTGGTTTTTGTGATTGAGCAGGATGCTTCCGACTGACCGAATAAAACGGAAAACTCGACCTCCATGGTATCTTCGATGTGCCTGACAAGCGTGGTAGGCACAGGGGCGCCGCCACCACCAATAGTCTTTAGTGAGCTGAGATCCCTCTCAGCGAATCCGCCATGCTCCATCATGGCAATGAGCACCGTGGGAACGCCTCCCATGACATTTACTTTCTCGCGCTCACACATGTCCAGCACGAGCCCCGGCTCGAAAGCAGTAGGGTGTACGAGGGTTGCGCAGTTCGTCAGGGAACCCAGAATGCCCACGACACACCCGGCCACGTGAAAAAATGGCAATGGATTCATATAGGCATCTCCTGGTCGCAGCCCAAGACCCATGCCGACAAATCTCCCATTGTTGGTTACGCTTCGATGGGTAAGCAGCGCTCCTTTGGGCATTCCGGTAGTTCCAGACGTATATTGGATCTGGGCAATATCCCCGGGGGAAATCTCAGGCAAGGATTGATCAAGTGAAGCTGACCGGAGGAAAGTTTCCCAGTCAGAGAATGAGATTGCCTCACGCAACGTCGGGATTTTCTCCATCGTTTTAAACACCCACTGTTCAAGCGGGTTCTCCCGATACGTGGGAATGTAGAAAATGCCCGCTGCACGGGATTGCTTCAGCGCGTACTCAAGTTCAGTCTTTCGAAAAGCGGGGTTGAGTGGAACCAATATGAGTCCAGCCATGCCGGTACCCATGTACAGCAGAACCCACTCCGGGATGTTTGGCGCCCAGACAGCAATTCGTTCTCCCGGTTCGAACCGGTTGAGCAGTGCCTTTGCAACTAGTTCAACCTGTACCAGCATTTCTGCAAAGGTCCAGCAGTGAGGATCCGTGCTGGCCGGTTCTCCAGATACCAGACCCGGCTGGTCAGGATATTTTTTAGCTGCTTCGCCCAGGGAACTACCAATGGTGGTTTCCAGTATAGGTTCTGAGGTGTCGGCGGGGATGTAAGATGTGGTTAGATTCATTGTCCCTTACCGATAGGTTAGAAAGTGAGTACAACGCGGGTCAGATCGCCTTGGCGCATTTCCCTGAATCCCTCATTGATCTCTGAAAAATGTCTGGTTTTGTCTACCAGCGGTGTGAACTGAAATTGGCCACTCTCTCCAAGTGAGGCAATTTTTTGAAAATCAACGTCTGGTTTGGAAGACCCGTAAATTGAGCCTGTAAGTACTTTTTCCCGCAGCAGCATAATGGCAGGGATAGTCAGTAATTCCGAAAAGGCGGGGAGGCCAACCACTATTGCCCGTCCGCCTTCTCTGATCATATTGAAACACTCCTGCATAGTCGCGATCTGTCCAACGCACTCTATTGATACATCTACACCAATACCCGTCGCCGCAATGATCTTTTCCATTGCGTCTGAAGGATCGAAAGCAGCAGTTGCACCAACATTAATAGCAACTTGCCTGCGTTCCGGTATTGGGTCTATGGCAAATATCCTGGCTGCACCGGCAATTCTGGCGCCCTGTACAGCAGCAAGACCTACGCCCCCGCATCCCAGTACTGCCACTGATTCCCCCCAGCGGACAGCAGCGGTATTTACGGCTGCGCCAAATCCGGTTGTTACGCCACAACCGATCAGGCAGGAATGGTTGGGGGTCAGCGTGGTGGAAACAGGTACTGCCATGGCCTCCGGTACAACGATATGCTCGCAAAAAGCGCCAAGCCCCATGAATCGATCAACTCCTTCACCATTCTGACTAAGGGGTCCCTTACGTTCAGTTGTCATATTGATTCGCCGGCATAAATGAACTTCACCACGCTTGCAGGATGGACACACACCGCATGCAGGTGTCCAGGACATGATGACCATATCACCTTCTTTAAGTGACGTGACCCGATCTCCAATTGCCTCGATGACGCCCGCAGCTTCATGGCCAAGGACAGCCGGGAACTGGATAGTTTCCTTTCCTTCAAGGGCGCTTAGGTCACTTCGGCATATTCCACAGGCACTAATTTTTACCCTGACTTCGCCCACTCCCGGGTCAGCCAGGTCGACTTCCTCGATTTTGAAATCAGCATTGCTTGAGTGTGCTATTGCTGCTTGGGTTTTCATGTAGGCCTGTCTCACTATCTGTAGTTTAAAAGCCGCCTGCGGTTAAGCATCTAGACTGGGAGTGTGTCACTCGGCACCGTGTATCCCAGATTGCTGGTCTTTCCAGTAGGGTTCACGGAGTACACGCCGCAGGATTTTCCCTACAGCTGTTTTTGGAAGCTCATCGACAATATGTATGGCCTTGGGAACCTTGAACCGGGCCAGCTGAGTTTTGACAAAGGCAAGTAATTCATCGGCCGTAGCCTCGTAACCGGATCGTAGAACAACTGAGGCATTGATTGCTTCACCCCATTTTTCATCGGGAACAGAGTAGACGCCACATTCAGCAATGGCTTCGTGTTCCATCAGCGCATTTTCGACTTCCGCCGGGTAAACATTAAAGCCGCCGGTAATGATCATGTCTTCTTTCCTGTCTGCCAGGTAAAAGTAACCATCTGCATCAACTCGCCCCAGGTCACCTGTTCGCAACCACCCTCCTACAAGTCGAGCTTCATCCAGGTCGGGTCGGTGCCAGAAACCGGGAGTCACCCAGGGTGCACAGATCCAGATCTCACCGACTTCACCCTTCTCGACATCGATGCCCTCATCGTTTCGGATCCTGACCTGTGCCTGCGTGCACTCCCTGCCAACAGATGTCAGCCGTTCTTCTTTGCCAGCCAGCGACTGTTCATGTTCCTCAGGTCCCATAAAAGTATTCAGGCAATAGGCTTCCGTTTGGCCAAAGCCTGTATAAAGGACGGCTCCCAGTTTTTGTTTTGCTCTTCTCACCAGTGAGGGTGCGGCGGGAGAAGCGCCGTATACAACAGCTCGCAAACTGCTTAGATCGGCTGTATCGGCTTTTGGATGATCCAGTAAGATTCGCAGTAGTGTCGGCACAGCCAGCATCATTGATATCTTGTGCTTTTCGATGGCATCGAGAATCGCCACCGGGTCCGCCTCTGGCAGGATGACCAGGGTTCCGCCCGCTACCCAGCAACTGTCCATGGCGCGACCACCGAAATGACTTAAGGCAAGTTGTCCCAACAGATTATCATCTGGCTGCAATCGAAAAGTCTGTTCCCAGAAGTTCATTGCCGCGGCGACACTCGCGTAACTGTGGGTAATGCCTTTTGGACGCCCAGTGGTGCCTGAACTGTACAGGATGTGGGCAATTGAAGCGGGTGGCAGGTCGACCAGCGGGGGATTCTCTGTGTCAGCATCAGGCAGATTGCTTAGATCTGTTATTCTCTCGGCGCTATGAAATGACAATACTTCCATGTCATCTCCCGCGCTTGCCAGTGCCTGCTGCACTGATTCCGGCGTCATGACGATGAGGAATTTTGCCTCAGCATCCTGCAACATGAAAGTGTGTTCAGACTCAGTCAAGGCACCAAGCATCGGAACCAGGGCGCCACCGGCGCGTGCGATGCCGATAACGGACTCAACATATTCGATGCAGTTATGCTGAATCAGGGCGACTCTTCCGCCTGGTTTCAGCCCCAACCTCATGAGACCGAGGGCGATAGCATCAGCATTGGCGTTGAGTTCGGCGTAGGTTCGTTGCCTGTTGCCATCAATCAATGCGATGTGGTCAGGCCAGTGCCGTGCTGCCCTTGCAGGATAGTGTGAATAGGGGTGAATCATGATTTCCTGCCTTGATCAGGAAGATGGCGCTCACCTGGACCCGCGTAATTCGCTCCCAGTTCATTAGGAATTATTCTTAAGGGAACGCCTTCCCGAATTTCTTCAGTGATATGAGCCAGCAGCGACATGCCGTAGGCAAGGGCTCCCAGCCCACCGATAATGAGTGGATCGATTTTCAGATCAGCGAGTATGGCACCAATGGCACCGGCGAGATTGATGGGGATTTTTCTGCTCTTCTGTGTTTCCAGCTCTGCTTCTATGGCGTCCAGGCGCTGTCCATGGAGTCCCCAACCACCCAGGTCGATGGCAAGACGCCGCACCGTCACGGCGCGCGGTTCGCCTTCCTTGTGAATTGGGTGTCCAAGACCCGGCACGGCACCGCGGCGTTCAAGCCAGGTTTTGATGGTGTCTTTACAGGCTGCACTTTCTTCGAGTTCCAGGGAAACTGATTCGATCAGCATTTCTGCGGGTTCTTGAGGTGATCCGGTAATTGAACCACTGGCCAGCATGCCGCTTGCCAGTGCGGGGATAGCTGATTCGGGCGAGGCAGAAGCGGTAAATCTGGCAGCCCCTACCGCGGCACTGATAAACTGTTGGTCCATACCACTTCGCAGTGTGAGGTCAAACAATACAGCCTCACGCTCATCCGGTAATTCGCCGGTGAGAATTAGAAAGGCTGATTGACTATATGATAGCTGAGCGATGAGTTCCTCAACGGGATAACCGCGAACATTGATTTTGCCGCCCTGTGCCATACTTATTCGCGTCGTCCAGTAGTCACTCCAATCGCCAGAGGCAACATACTGACCGACATGGCGCTTTTCAGTTTTATCAGACACTGCTGTTTCCTCGTTTTAGTTGGAAGGTTGTGTTGGTGTGAACAGTTGGGGTGAACATCGGTAGCTTGAAACCTGATTTCTGCTTAAAGGCAACCTGGACCTGCATGCCGATGCGCACCATCTCAGGCTTACAGTCAATGATGTTGGAAATCAGGTGCACACCATTCTCAAGTTCAATACTTGCCACGATGTAGGGTGCAGGAATGGCCGGATGATAAGTGCGGTGATAAACGACAAAGCTGAATACTTCTCCTCGCCCTGAAACAGGCTGCATCTCCAGGTCATCTGACCAGCATTCCGGGCAAACTGGCCCGCCAGGCAGGAACGGATGACCACAGACTTTACAACGCCAGACTTGTAGTAATTCCTGCTGGCACGCATCCCAGAACGACTCAGTAAAGGGTGTCGGCTGTGGCAGCGGATATTCATTTTCCATGCTCGCTTTATACCCCCAGAACCAGTGTTGTATGTGTGTTCATGCCAAGACCATGGCCGCTGATAAGGGCGGTTTCAGCACCCTGGATTTGACGATCTTCAGCTTCGCCTCGAAGTTGGCGGACAGCCTCAATAACGTGCAGCATACCGCCACCATAGGCTTCAGCCAAAAGCCCGCCGCTGGTGTTTACGGGCAGGCTCCCACCTGGGCCGATACGCCCGTGTTCAACGAAAGACCCAGCCTCTCCTTTTGCGCAGAAGCCATACGCTTCAAGCTGCATGAGCACCACGATAGTGAAACAATCGTATAGTTGCACCACATCAATGTCGCTGGGGGCAAGCCCTGCTTTATTCAAAACTTCAGGCCCACACCGGGCCGCGGGCAGGCTGTCGAAATGATCAGGTGATGAATAGGTGCCAAAATTGTGTGCCTGCCCATAGCCTAGGATCCGGGTGTGTGGTTTGAGTAGATCAGCCGCACGATCTGCGGATGTAACGACAACGGCGGCGGCGCCATCAGATATGAGACAACAATCGGCTTTCTTAAGAGGTTCTACGATATATCCAGCCTCTCGATATTCTTTCATGGTCAGCGGTTTCTGCAGTTGGGCGTTGGGGTTTCGGGCAGCGTGGGCTCTTGCTGCAATCGCCACTTCACCAAACTGATTTTCAGTTGTACCCCAGAGATGCATGTGTCGCTTTGCCGCAAGGGCGTGCAGCCCCGCGGCGCCAAATAGCCCAAAGGCAGCCTCATCGCCGCGAGCATAGTCAAATGATCCTTTGGCAGAAAGCGGCGCGTCCCCGTAAACACATAGACAGACAGAGCAGAGACCTGCCTCTACCGCCATAACAGCTCTTTGAATGATCGCCACACTGCCGGCACCACCAAGAATCTCAGAGCCTGTATAACGTGGGTTCAAACCAAGCAATTGTCCCAGTGCCAGATAGTGCGGTGTAATTCCATTGAGAATGCCCTGTGCGGGTCCGGGATCAGTAACCAGGCCATCCACATCCTGGGGTGACAACCCCGCATCTGCAATCGCTTTAATTGCCGCCTCAACTTCAAGGTCTAAGGCAGTCCTGCCTGTGAGTTTCCCGAAGGGAGAATGTCCAACTCCGGCGATTAAGGCTTCCCTGTTCATCCAGCAAGCTCTCCAGCTCAATCGAAATATATGAATAGTACAATTATATTGAGTGTCACTTGACAATCAAGTGATAGTTTCATAGATTGACAGTGTCGTGGAAAATTCTGGCTGGTATACCAATGGAACTGAGGCATAGCGAAGAACACGAGGCGGTAAGTCGAACCTTGAGAGACTTTGTTGATCGTGAAATCAAACCCAATACCCTGCAATGGGAGAGAGAAGGGGAAGTTCCCCGGCAGATCTTCACCAAGCTGGCCGATCTCGGATTTCTCGGTATACGGCTTTCACCTGAATATGGCGGCGGGGGTCAGGATTTCTGGTTTACAGCTATTTTACTGCAGGAACTTATGCGAGCCGGTTCAATTGGTGTAGTGGTTGCAATCATGGCTCATGCTGAATTTGCCACCAAGGTCATTGAGCGCGGTGGATCACACGAACTTAAGACAAAGTATGTACAGGCTGCCGCTGAAGGCAAGCTGATTGGTGCCCTTGGTGTATCTGAGCCCGAGGCGGGTACTGATGTCGCCGGTCTGCAAACGCGTGCGGTTCGGGATGGTGATGAATACGTGATTAATGGTTCCAAGCTTTATATCAGTAACGGCACCATTGCTGATTACATTACGACGGCGGTGCGTACTGGTGATGCGGGTCACAGGGGTATTTCAATTATTGTTGTACCTGCTGATACCAAGGGACTGACTCGTTCACGGTTGCAAAAAATCGGTACTCATTCATCGGATACCGCAGAGATATTTTTTGATGATTGCCGTGTTCCTGCAGAAAATCTTGTTGGCGAGGAAAATAAAGGCTTCCGCCTGATCATGGAGGGATTCGAAGGTGAGCGTCTTGTGCTTTCTGTCATGGCCTGCAGCCAGGCACGCCTGATGTTTGAACAGGCGCGTCAGTGGGGTCACGATAGAAAGGCGTTCGGACAGTCAATTCTCGGTTTTCAGGTTTGGCAGCATCGCCTGGCCGATGTTTTAACTCAAATCGAAGCAGCAGAAACCCTGACCTACAGGGCCATCGATGAGTACGTCAAGGGAGAGCCTGCTAACTCCATTATTTCAATGGCGAAACTGTTTGCTACTGAAATGGCGCTTGATACAGCACGGGAATGTGCCCAGATTCAGGGCGGACTCAGCCACATGGAGGAGTGCCTGATTGGTCGCCTCTATCGAGATTCCCTCGCCCTGACGATCGGTGCAGGGACCAGTGAAACCATGCGCAACATCATTGCCCAAAGTAATGAACTGGTGGCTTAGCCCGGAGCAGGAATTCATGCCCATCAAAACAGAATTGATCGAAGGCGTACTGACAGTAACGCTTAATCGTCCGAAGGCGCGAAATGCCATCAATGCTGAAATGAGGGAAGCCCTCATCAACATATGGACTGATTTCAGAGACTCTGACGAAGCCCGGGTTGGGATTCTCACCGGAGCGGGAGAGCAGTCATTCTGTGCCGGCGCTGATCTCAAGGAGATCGGCGACTATTATCGAGCCATGACACCCATAGAACGGCGGGAAATGGGTATACGAACGCCGGGGCTCGGCGCAATAACGAGAAATTTTGATCCGAGAAAACCCATCATTGCAGCCATCAATGGACCCTGTCTGGCGGGTGGGCTTGAATTGGCGCTGGCCTGTGACATTCGTATTGCAGTTGAGGCTGCCACTTTTGGGTTACCCGAGGTAACACGGGGCATTCTGCCGGGTGCTGGTGGTACACAGCGACTTCCCCGGTCAGTGCCGCAGGGTGTTGCACTCGAAATGATTTTGACTGGTGCACCGATAGAAAGTGAGTCGGCCTTGCGTTGGGGGCTGATCAGCCATGTGGTATCTGCAGCTGACCTGATGAAAGAAGCAACTCGAATCGCGAGATTGATTGCCGCCAATGGCCCTCTTGCGGTACGGGCTGCCCGTGATGCGGTCTATCAGGGGTCGGCTATACCACTGGGTGAAGCACTCAGCCTTGAACAGTACCACGCGGAACCACTTCGGCTTTCCGAAGATGCCGCTGAAGGTGTTCAGGCATTTATTGACAGAAGACCTGCTAACTTCCAGGGCAAATAGATTTAGAACTGAGCAATGTTCTCGATTCCCATCAAATTATTAGGAACCTAAAATGACCCGAAAAAAGATTGCCATAGATGCATGGGCGACTCATATATCACCAGAAGGTGCGACCAAATGGCCTGCTGAGTTCATGCATATCTTCAACAAGTACAAGTCACCAAAAGTCATGACAGAAGGCCAGAGTATCGAGGCACTTCTTGATGAGATGGATGCCGCCGGCGTGGATCGTCTGATTCTGTCGGCGTTTCACTACAAGGGGGAGTGGGTACTCAGCAATGAAGAAGTAGCGGAGCTGGTCAAGCAGCATCCCGACCGGTTTATTGGTGCAGGCACCGTCAATATCATGCAGAAGCCCATGGAAGTGGCGGCGGAGGTTGAACATATGGTCAATGACCTGAACCTCTGTTGTATCCGGCTTGAGCCCTATATGTACGGCGATGGTACGACAGGTTTGCCGCCCAACGATAAGCACTACTGGCCTGTGTATATGAAGTGTTCTGAATTAGGTGTGGCGGTGGCGATACAGGTCGGCCATACCGGACCACTTCTGCCATCGGAATGTGGTCGACCTATCTATCTTGATGAGGTTGCACTGGCGTTTCCGGACCTCGTCATTCTTGGTTGCCATGTGGGGCAACCCTGGCATGAGGAGATGATGATCCTCGCCTGGAAGCATCCCAATGTCTACCTTGAAACATCGGCTCGAGGACCACGACAGTGGCCCGCTTCTCTTGTCGATTTTGCTACACGCTGGGGCCAGGACAAGCTCATCTGGGCGACGGATTACCCCCTGTTGAGTTTTGACAGGACTTTGACCGAACTGGAAGAACTTGGCGTATCCGAAGAAATTTATACGAAACTGGTGCGTGATAACGTGGTCCGTGCATTGAAACTGGATGTATAGTTTGTTCCAGATCAGAAGAAGTAAATTTCAGGGAAGTGAAACTAAAGCTGCCAATTCGGGAAACCTTTCACGACGTATAGAGGTTAAGAATAATGCCTGACAAATTGCTCATTGACCTTCAGGACGGTGTATTGACGCTGACCCTGAACAGACCCGATCGACTGAATGCAATCGATATTGAAATGCTCGATATGCTTGTTGGCGCTTTGGAAGATGGGAAAAAAAATGACAGTGTTGGTGTCATAGTCCTCAAGGGTGCGGGGCGCGTTTTCTGTGCCGGAGCAGATATCGGGCAGATGATTGATCGTACACCGGCTGACTGGCAGGAGATTGTTGACCATTACCTTGACCCTATTCGACTTATTGCATCAATTGAAAAACCTATCATCGCTCGCTGCCATGGTGATGTCGTTGGTGGTGGTCTTGGGTTGTGTCTTGCCTGTGATTTTCGTGTCGGTGCCCTAGACTCCCGCTACTGCACACCCTTTATAAATCTCGGGCTGGCAGGCTGTGATATGTCCTCCGGGTATTACCTGCCCAGGTTGATTGGTATGGGCCGGGCGACCGATATGATGATGACGGGTCGTTTTGTTGACGCCAGGGAAGCATTTGAGATCGGCCTGCTGAGCCGGCTGGTGAATGAAAATGAACTCGATGACGCAGTAATGTCGTTAGCCAGGACTTTTGCATCAGGGCCGACCGGTGCGCTTGGGTTTACAAAAAGTGCTATTCGAAGGTCGATGGATAATGATATCGGTGGTGAATTTGACTATGAGATATTTGCACAGGTGCAGTGTCTGCAAAGTGAGGCACATCGTGAACGTGTTGCGGCATTTTTTGAGAAGCGAGGACGATAAATATGTCAAATGCCTTATTGAGCATTGAACAGGTCCAGTTCGCAGAATCGGTTCGATCCTTTGTAGAGGCTGAAATTACTCCCAATGCGATGAGCTGGGATCTGCAGGAATCCTACCCCAAAGAACTGTTTCAAAAATTTGGTGAGCTTGGCTGGCTGGGTGTAACTGTGCCAGAAGCTTACGGGGGAACTGGTGGTGGTTCAGTCCTTTATGCACTGTTGTGTGCAGAACTTGCCAGAGGTTCCGCCGGAATTGCGCTGGGTTTTTACGTGCATACTGCGCTTGCCGGTGCTGCACTTGTTCATCTGGGAGATGAGGCACAACGAAAACGCTGGCTGCCAAAGATTGTAACAGGAGTCAAGGTGGGGTGTTGGGCATATGCTGAGCCAAATGCCGGGGCGGATGTTTCCAGCGTTAAAACACGTGCCGTGCCCGATGGCGATGACTACGTCATCAATGGAACCAAGATGTACATCACTAACGCTCCCTTTGCAGATTTCATGATTGTCGTAGCGATGACTAACCCTGAACTGGGATTGAAAGGTATGTCGGTATTCATCGTGGATTCCGATACGCCTGGTGTCAGGGTTAATAAGCCACTGAAGAAACTGGGAATGGGTGCATCTGAAATGGCGGAGATTGTCTTTGAAGATTGTCGTATTCCTGCTGAAAACCGACTTGGTCCAGAGGAAACAGGATTTATCAGGGCGCTTAAGGTTCTTACCCTGGGGCGAATTGCCAGCGCTGCTTTTGGTGTTGGCCTTGGCAGGGCGGCGATGCAGGAATCCCAGTCCTATTGCCAAAGGCGAATACAGTTCGGTGGACCGCTGACCACCAATCAATTCGTCAGGTTCACGCTGGCGGACATGGCCACTAGGCTGGAGGCAGCATGGCAGCTTTGTCTGCATAGTGCACGCCTGGCAGATGCTGATCTGCCCCATGACCAGGAAGCTTCCATGGCGAAACTTTTTGCAACCGAAACCTGCACCTGGGCGTGTGAGCGTGCGCTTCATCTTTGCGGTGCCGAGGGATATATGAAGGAAAGCCCGGTACAGCGATTCTACCGTGATTGTAAAGTGCTTGAAATTGGTGAAGGTACCAGTGAGATTCAGAGAGAGACTATATTCAGGCAGTTGGGAGTTTAGGAATGGGGGTACAGGAACGCCGGGAACGCGAAAGGGAGGCTCGGAAAGGAGCGGTACTAGATGCGACGAGAGCGATACTGCTTGAGAAGGGGTTTCGCGGCACGACGACTAAAGGTATTGCTGAGCGCTGTGAATTATCGGAAGCGACCCTGTTTTTCTATTTTAGCAACAAAGACGAAATCCTCGTCTCGCTGCTTTTTGAGAGTATTGAATTCTGGGCTGTTGGACTCGACAAAATTGCGAGATCCAGTGCAGGTGCAGAGAAAAAACTTGATCAGATTTGGCGCTTTCATGAAAAGGTCAATGATGAGCATCCGGAATACTATGTGTTGTCCGCTTATCTGGCCCAGCCGAATGCCCTTGAAGGTGTCTCAGAGGAGGTCAAGGAAAGGATTGTTCAACATTCCGGCGACAACTTTCAGCGGCTGGCAGGCCTGCTTGAGGAGACTACCGGACAGGTCGACGGGCGACACATGGCAGACACCATGTGGGCAACATTTCTGGGGCTGATGGTGTTGCGTGAATTCAGAGTAAACCTGGGACACGGTGATGTCAGAAACACAAGGCAGGATCGAATAACAGCTTTTGATTGGCTAAAAGATGGTTTCCTTAAAACAAATAAATAGTGGATTCTAAGATGAGTGCAATGCTGGCAGCGCGCCTTTATAAACCAGGTGAACCCCTAATGGTTGAATCCATCCCTGTTCCGATCCCCGGGAAGAATGAAATCCTGGTGAAGGTTGAGGCCTGCGGTTTATGCGGAACGGATATTCACCTGGCTGTGGATGGTGATTTACCTGTGCAGAGATCACCCATTACGCTCGGTCATGAGGCAGCAGGGGTTGTCTCGGAATTAGGAGAAGATGTGAGCGAATACAGGGTGGGAGATCGTGTTGCACTATTTCCTTCGGCGACCTGTGGTCGCTGTCGGTATTGTATGGCCGGCAGAGAATCGCTGTGTGCATCGGCAAAGGTATACGGCATGGTCCGTGATGGTTCCCTGGCTGAATTTGTAACAGCTCCTGTCTGGTCAGTAGTACGAATACCGACAGACGTTTCATTTGAAGAGGCTGCTATCGTAACCGACGGGGTGTCAACGCCCTTTCATGCATTGCGTTCGCGCGGTGCTCTCAAACCCGGGGAATCAGTTGCCGTAGTGGGATGCGGTGGCCTTGGTACCCACGCCATTTTACTTGCACGGATGATGGGGGCAGGGTTTATTGTTGCCATTGACACACAGGAAGCAGCACGAACCAGGTCATTGGAGCTTGGTGCGGATCTGGCGATAGACCCTTCGAGTGAACCGGGTGCCCGCAAGATGATTCTTCAGCAACTTGGTGAGGGTGTTGATTTATCACTCGAGTTTGTAGGGAGAGCAAGTACCGTAGACACGGCAGTTAGTGTGCTCGGCACTGGCGGTCGTGCCGTGATAGTTGGAGTGGGTATGGAATCACCACAACTGCCCCCGCTGGTTCGTTTTGTAGGCAAGGAACATGCGATTATCGGCTCTTTTGGAATGGACAAACGTGACATTGAAGATCTGCTGAATCTGGTTGCCAGGAAGCGGTTGGATCTGAGCAATTCTATTTCAGCCCGTTATCCATTGTCCGAAATCAATGAGGCACTTCACCGTCTTGCAAGCCAGAATACTAACGTGGTCAGGCTGGTCGTCAACCCGGGCAGTTAAAATTCCGCTGGGCGAGAGTGGGATGCCAAACCATCAATTCTAAGGAGGATAACCTGATGCAGTACGAAGCACTTATTTGTGAACAGAAGGACTCGGTTGCCCTGGTTAGGCTCAATCGCCCGGATAAGCGCAATGCCTTGTCCAGACTGTTGAGGGATGAAATTGTCGCTTGCCTTGGGGAACTGGAATCATCGGAAGACGTTCATGCAATCGTTCTGACTGGTGCGGGGCCCTCCTTCTGCGCCGGGTTTGATCTGAGTGAATTTCAAACCAGTGATATGGAGGAGATTTTTGCTCATGCAACCAGCTATCACCATAAGGTCTACAACTGCGCCAAACCAATTATTGCGGCAGTCAATGGAAACGCCATGGCGGGCGGAATGGATCTTGCCGCAATGTGCGATTTAAGGATTGCCGCTGTTGATGCGATGTTCGGACAACCCCAGGTAAAAATGGGGATTGCTGCTGCCTATGATCTGATGAGCTCGATATTACCTGACCCCCTGGCTCGTGAATTATGTCTGACGGGCCGGTCAATGGACGCCCAGGAGGCTGTGAGTGTTCGCTTTATCAACGAAGTTGTTGAGCCGGATCAATTGCTTGAGCGTGCCCACGAGGTTGCTGTGACCATCACCGGCTCTGGCAGCGCTATGAAGGCCAGCTTCCTTCAAATGCAACCAGACCTGTTTAGCTGATGTATTCCCCGGACTTATCGGGACTAATATCTACTCGCTATTTTTGCGTTCGCGATTGACAAGAAGTAGCAGAAAAAACGAGTATGTAGACGTCAGCTAATGTAAATCCAAAACCGGAAGGAGAAATTAATGCCTGATCTAGCAGATGATCTGAATAACCTGGTGATGTCCGAGGAAGTCCAGCCACTTTTTGACGCTGTTAAAAAGCACATTGATGAGAATGTGGAGCCGATAATCGAAGAGTTTTTTGCGCTCGACAAGGAAAAGGAAGACCGCTGGTCATGGCACCCAAGACAAATGGAACTGCTGGAAGGAGCAAAGTCCAAGGCTAAAGAATCAGGTCTGTGGAATTTTTTCCTGCCGGATGCTGAAACCGGAGAGGGGCTGAAAAATCTGGACTATGCCTATATTGCATCCGAGCTTGGCCGCAACGTGCTTGCCTCAGAGACACTGAACTGTAGCGCCCCCGATACGGGGAATATGGAAGTGCTTGAGCGGGTTGGTACAGAAGAGCAGAAGGAGAAGTGGCTGAAACCACTATTGAATGGAGAAATTCGCTCGGCCTATGCCATGACCGAACCAGGTCAGCCTTCCTCCGATGCCAAAAACGTCAGCACTAGCGCAGTGCTTGAAGGCGACGAATGGGTCATTAACGGTGAAAAGTTTTATATTTCCGGCGCCGGTGATCCCCGCTGCAAGATCATGATTACCATGGTGAAAACCGACCCTGATGCCGCGCCCAGCAGGCAGCAGTCCCAGATTCTGGTACCGATCGACACACCGGGAGTCAATATTGTTGGACCCATGCACGTTTTCGGCTCGGATGGAGCCCCTCATGGGCACATGAATATTAAATTCGAAAATGTCCGCGTACCAAAAGACAATATCCTGTTGGGGCCGGGACGCGGTTTTGAAATCTCCCAGGTACGTTTAGGACCGGGCCGTATACATCACTGCATGCGCTCTATTGGTCAGGCGGAAAAAGCACTTGAACTGATGGTGAGGCGGGCGGGTAGCCGCGTGGCTTTCGGTAAGCCTATTGCCAAACTTGGCAAGAATCTCGAGGTTATCTCCAGGGCAAGAATAGACATCGATGCCTGTCGCTTGATGGTATTGCAGGCAGCAAAGGCAATGGACGTGCTGGGCAACAAGGAAGCCAGGGTTTATGTGAGTGCTGTCAAAGCGATGGTGCCGGAGAAGGTCTGCGATATTATTGACCAGGCAATCCAGATGCATGGTGCCGCTGGTGTTTCCCAGTGGACCCCACTCGCTGGCATGTATACCGGGCAGCGTACCTTGCGCCTGGCTGATGGCCCAGATGAGGTTCACCACATGGTGGTGGGTCGTGCGGAACTTCAGAAGTACGACCTTTGGTAAGGCTAATTTGAATCTGGCTTTGTAAAGGAAGTTGATTGGCCTGAAAACCCCAAAGTTCTGACGCGGTAAACCGGGCAAGACAGGTTCGGGAGCGTGCACTGGCATTTAGTACGCATCTCGGGTCTGTTGATCTGGGTCAATGACTTTTTGGCACCAGACGGTGAGTATTGTCACATGACTGTACTCACTATTAATCTGGACAAGAGCCAATCTGACGCCATCACCTGCGAGCTTGGCGAAACGGTGTGTGCTGTTGATAGTCTAGAAGATGGATGCGTACTGGTAGAGAAAGAAGAGTTCTCTAAAATTGTCTATGGCATAACAGCAGATAGTCCCAGTCTTGCAGAGATTACAAATTTGGTCGGCCTGACGCTTATCTCAACTAGAATTATTCTTATCGGTGAACCAGGGTTGCTTGCCGAGCGCGCCGGTTGGTGCGGCCTCGGGGTGGAATTGCTACCCAATCCGACTACGGATGAACTGGTTCACGGTGTCGAAGAGAAAAGTATCACGGCTATCGCCCAGGGATAGCTATCGGATCTGCTGGTTTACCTATTCGGTATCTTCGGCGTATTCGAATTGCTCAAGCAGATTGATTGCGATGGCGATAAAGTCGCTATCGGTCACAATACCGCATAATTTTCCGTCTTCAACCACTGGCAGGCAACCTATTTTGTGACGCTCAAGGGTGTGTGCCGCGACCCGCAAATTCGTGGACGGTGATACCGTTGCAACCCCAGTTTGCATGATGTCCTTGACCTTCGTCTCTGTATAGACTGTATTCCGCTGGTCGGAGGTCACTGGTGTGGCGGATAACAAATCCCGGTGGCTGACAATACCCTGTAATTCACCGTCAGATACAATGGGTACATGGCGTATGTGCTTTTCCATCATGAGTTCATGTAATTCAAGCAGGGTTGCATCCGGTGAGAGGGTGGATATCCCTGTAGTCATAATCTCATCTAAAGTGACCATATTTGCTCCTATAATCCAGTTGTCTATTGCGTTGTTTCTTACTGGCAGTCAATTCCTGTCCAGATTCTACCTATTTAGAGGCTTGTTCCAGGTGGTTGAATTCACGACATTTCAAAATCATCAGTATGACGAGTTTGGTATTGTATGTACTAGAAACAACTGGATGGGAATATCATTTCCTTGTCCAAAATGCCTCACCATGTCTAGAATGCAACGCATATTGGTCATATTCGAATTTTACTAATACACATCAAGATTAACAACAGCAGCACTCGGAATTGTTCGTTAGCGTGAGTTTCCTAGTACTGCCTTTCCGGCATCATTACGCGAAGACCTTCGAGTTTGTCTGTCACTTTAATCTGGCAGGACAACCGACTGCTATCTTTAGCATCGAAGGCAAAATCAAGAATATTGCGTTCCAGTTCGCCCGGGGCTCCACAAACTGCCTCCCAGGTTTCTGGTATATACACATGGCAAGTTGCGCAGGCACAAAGCCCTCCGCAATCACCTTCGATTCCGGGAACCATGTGAGAGACAGCGCCCGTCATTAAAGATTGACCATTTGCCAGGTCAACCTCATGCTCGGTGCCATTGAATTCTACATAAGTAATTTTGGCCACTAGGGTTCAATCAACTTCCTGGCTTCCGCAATAATGTAGACCAGTTGTTCCTTATCATCAGTAACCGGGGTAAGTGAAAAATCGATCTCGTGAGTACCACGGCTAGTCGCCAGTTCTGTTCTTGTGCGTATAGGGAGGCCCTGGGCAGCTTCTGACACGTTTTTCTTTAGGACTACTTCTCTTCTCTCGCTCGAGTCTGATGCGTCCCACCAGCTTAGCTCCCAGAGACGTCTGTCTGCAATGGATTCGCCAAGGGGCAGCATCGCCCTGGCAGCACTATTAATTTCCAGTACCAGGCCAGTAGCATCAAGCAGGGCAATGGCCGACACCGTATGATCAAATATTGCTCGAAACCTGGATTCCTTGTCCTTAAGTACTTGCTGCGCGAGCTTGCGTTCACTGATATCACGAATCTGTGCGCTCATTATTTGCTTGTTATCAATATAGGTTTTGGTAATTGATGCCTCGAGGGGAAGCACAGTCCCTGATTTGTGCAGACCGGCTATTTCACCACGCTTGCCCATACGCTTCGATGGTGTTTTGTCCATGGCAAATGATTGCAGCCATTTAGGGTGAGCGTCGCGGTATAGTTCAGGAATCAGGGTGCTGAGTTTCTTACCAAGGATTTCCTTTTCAGTATAACCGAACAATTCTTCAGCCTTTTGATTCCAGAGGCAAATGTTCGCATCAGAATCAATGCTCAAAACAGCATCTTCACCAATGGCAATAATACGATTGGTGACTAACTGGTCATGGCGAAGTCGGGCGGTCTGCTCCTGTTCTTCGGTGATGTCTCGAAGTACCACTGCGAAATAGACATCAGACTTATCCTCAAATTTTGAAACCCTCACCTGATATCGCCTTTTATCACCGTTTTTCCTGACTCCGCGGAGAGACAGGTGTCGCAGTTGTTCCGGGTTGGGCTCTTCAGCCCAGCGTTTAAGCCACGCGATGACGTTGACTTTGCGTCGATTTGATTCAGGTAGCAATCGAGAAACATGCTTCCCCAGCATTTCGTCGTTGCTAAAACCAGATTGCTTGGCGGCAGAATCATTGAAGAACACAATCTCGCCAGAAGGTGTCACGATTATCAGTGCCTCAGGGAGGTTTATTAATAGCTGTGCAGCATATGATTCTATGAAACTCAATTGAATTGTTAGTACGAAGTGTTACTTTCGTTCAGGATATTTTGATCAGACTTCGTATCTTCCATGGCCTTCAGTATGCTCAAGTCCTCGTTGACGGGAACACCTACCGATTCGAATAATTCCTTTGTCCTTGGAGTAACCAACCCCGCCCTAACCAGCGCGGGTATCATCAGGTCTTTTAGAGAATGAACTTGCCCCGGGGGCAAGTCCCGACCCATTCCTGCTTCAGCTGCTTCTTTCATGCCGGCGGCAAAATCCTTTGGTTCTATGCCGCTGACTTCCAATACCTTTTGAAAGCCCTGATCTATCTCCGATTGACCCTGAACGAGAATATTCACTCCGTCAAAGGCAAATTGGGCAAGGTCTTCGACATCATCCGCGTGCATTTTGGCCACCAGTGGAGTGAGATAGACATGCCCAAATGACACATGCCGTGATTCATCTCTCATGACGTTGAAGGTGATGGACTTTAGCAGCGGTTCGTCTGTTCGCCGGTACATGTTATTGAAAGCACCAAGGGCCAGGCCTTCGATGATCATATTCATACCAATCATTATTTTCTTGTAGTTTTCCGTCTGCAGGGTCACGTCTATAAGCTTTTTCAGCCAGGGGCTCATGGGGTAATGGATGGCGATTTTGTTCACGTAGCGGTCATAGACTTCAACATGGCGTGCCTCATCCATGGTTTGGCTGGCGGCGTAAAATTTGGCCTTGATGTCGGGAACACTATGGGTGATCGTGGCCGCGGTTAGCGTTGCCCCCTGCTCACCGTGCAGAAACTGCGAAAGCATCTGCGCCGTAGAGTGGGCAGTAAAAGTCTCCTGCTGGCTGTCAGACAGGCGTTTGAAGAAAGGCATATCTGAATACTGGGTCTGGTCTCGACCCATGATTGGGTTCGATGGATCAATTTTAATGTCCCAGTCAAGGTCATCAGCGTCCCACTGGTTGTTCTTGGCGCGTGTATAGAGGTCGTTGATCTTGGGGATACTGGATTCGTAGTCAAAGTTCCAGCTCATTTCAGTAACGGTTGTGTAGCTTTCTGTCAGGTCCTGAATTTGTTCGTCAGTTCCTGGAGTATTATCCTGGCTGCCCATAGTAGTGACCAAAGAGAATTAATGATGAAATCCAGATTAGTGAGTATTTTTGCCTCGAACCTTGATGTAAATCAATATAGGGCTTGATCATCATGTTCCCAGCCAACTAGCGCCTCCACAGGTGCTTCTGGACCAATTGTTGATCTGTGTCATGGTGTTAAGTTGAAATGCACGTAATTTGTTGACAATCAAACAGATGAAATAGTTAGGATATTTCGTTCAATTACCCTGTTCAGCAGTCAATTTTAGACTATTCGGCAAAGCCGCATCCCCCGTGGTTGCTGACGGCTAGTGAAGACTTGACCCGGTTATATAACCCCAGGGTATAAATACAAGGGAACACAAAAGGAGAATAGCCCAATGTCTGCGATCCTGGACTCTGATCAAAGTACTGTCCCTGAGTTACAGCAGTACCGTTCAATTCTAGTGGGAGTCGACGCGTCCGATTACTCAAATAGGGGCGTTAAAGATGCGCTTGATCTCGCCGAGATCTGGCAATCCAAGGTTTCCGGGGCGCATGTCTACGCTGCCCAGATGCATGATCAGCGATTCAAGCAAATGGAAGGGGGGTTGCCGGAAAAGTACCAGGAGGAACAGGAACTCGAGAAACAGCGCGACATTCATGATGATTTGATTACCAAAGGATTGTCCGTCATAACTGATTCCTACCTTGACCAGGTCGAAATAGACTGTAGAGAGCGGAGTATTTCTTACCAGGCACGTTCTCTTGAGGGAAAAAATTATCTGCAGCTTGCCCGGGAGGCTAATTCGGGTCCCTACGACCTCCTTGTGATGGGTTCACTGGGTTTGGGAGCGGTACAATCGAGTCGTGTTGGCACAGTTTGTGAACGAGTGGTAAGACGATCAGAGATCGATACGCTCGTCATAAAAAACCCCGAGAAGCCAATTCGGAATAGCCCGATTGTCGTCGCAATTGATGGTTCAGCCTTGTCAAATGGAGGGTTACTGACGGGATTCACATTGGCCCAGGAATGGCAGGTACCTCTGCATGTAATCTCGGCCTATGACCCTTACTATCACTATGTTGCGTTCAATCGCATCGCCGGTGTGCTGTCTGAAGAGGCCGGGAAGGTGTTTCGATTCAAGGAGCAGGAGAAGCTTCATGAAGATATCATTGATGCAGGACTGGCGAGAATATACCAGGGGCACCTGGAAGTTGCCGAATCCCTTGCCGATCAACTCGGCATCAGTATCGCTACCAAACTACTCGATGGTAAACCCTACGAGGTCATTCAGCAGTATGTGGATGAAGTTGATGCCGGGTTGCTGATTCTCGGCAAGACAGGCATTCACGCGGATGAGGAACTCGATATTGGCGGGCAGGCAGAGAACCTGTTCAGAAATGTTGGCTGTGCTGTTTTATTGAGTCATCGTGGCTTCACCCCGGATACTGAGCTTATTGCCGAGAGCACAACATCCTGGACTCACCAGGCAGAGGAGCGAATGAACGCCATACCGGAATTTGTTCGCAGCATGGCCAGGCTGGGGATATTGCGCTATGCCCAGGAAGAGGGCCATACGGTGATTACGGAAAGTATCGTCGAAGCTGCAACTTCAGATTTGTGCCCCGTCAACCTGGGCGGATCGGAGGTGAAAGCAGTACCGGACCAACAAATGGTTTGGAATGATACAGCGAGTTCACTCTTGAACGCGATTGACAGCCCAGCGCAACGGCAGGTAATCAGGATGAAAGCCGAGAAGAAGGCCCGTCAGTCAGGGGGCAACCTGGTTGAGGAAAGTCATGTTCAAGGTTTCCTGGGAGCGGACAGCAAAACAGCTGAAAGTAAATGTCCGTTCAATGGCACGGCGGATCAGTCCGGGACAGGCGAAGTGGATGCCACTGAGCCGACAAAGACCCTTCAGTGGACCAGGGAAGCGCTTGAGCGGCTGGAGAAGGTGCCAGAAGGATTTATGCGAAAAATGACCAGTACCCAGGTTGAGACGTTTGCCCTGAGTCAGAATTACGACACCATTACTCCAGCTGTGATTGATGAGAAGTACAGCAAGTGGGGTGAAGGCTCAGAGGCCCAGGAACAGAAGCTGAAGTGGGAGCCGGAAGCCATAGAGCGGCTGGAAAGAATTCCACCATTCGTTCGTGGCATGGTCATGAAGGAAGTCGAGAACCATGCCGAGTCTCTGGGAATAGATAGGGTCACTGCTGAAATCATGGAAGAAGCGAGCGGTTCCTGGAAGGATTCTATGAAGTTTCACTCGAAACCCGGCCAGTATTCCTAAAAAGATGGCCAATGAACTTAACCTGGTCGCGGTCAACGTGACCACTAGGTGTAACCTCGCCTGTGAGCATTGCTACCTGGATGCGACCACACTGAAAGAGGGTACCGGGAACGAGCTCTCCACGATTGAGCTTAAGTCCATTCTCGATGATGTTCAGGCGCTGAACCCGGATGCGATGGTGGTACTTACGGGAGGAGAACCCCTATTGCGGAATGACCTTGAGGAACTTGTCCAGCATGGCAGTCAGCTGGGTCTGTTCCTGGTGGTGGGTACTAACGGCGTTCAGTTGACGCGAAAAAGAATCAGCATGTTGAAGACCGCGGGTTTGATGGGCGTTGGCGTTAGCCTGGACTCAATCGATGCGCAGAAACATGATGATTTTCGTGGTCGGCAGGGCTGTTGGCAGAAGACAATGGACGGGCTTGAATTGTGTCGGGACGAAGATTTGTCCTTCCAGATACACTTCACTGTGACTCAGTGGAACTATGGTGAAATCGACGACATCATTGCCTTGTCTGAAGGGCTTGGCGCCAGGGTGGTTAATATCTTTTTCCTCATCTGCACGGGTAGGGGAGAGACCGTTTCGGATATCACGCCTCAACAATACGAGTTGGCATTGCGGGATATCATCAAGGCACAGGAATCTTACCCGGAGATGATCATTCGACCGAGGTGTGCCCCTCATTTCAAGCGAGTTGCACTACAGTTGAACCCGGAATCAGATATTAACCGCATCAGCGGCCGTGAGGGTGATGGCTGCCTTGCGGGCATTCACTATTGCCGTATCACCTCCCAGGGGGAAGTGACGGCATGTCCCTACATAGAGATGTCCGTGGGAAGTATTCGTGAGCAGGGTCTTGGTGAGATATGGAAAGATGCCGGCCAGTTTCAGCAACTCCGGAATCCTGAACTGGAGGGCAAATGTGGGGTGTGCGAGTATCGAGCCATCTGCGGTGGGTGTCGCGCTAGGCCCGTTGCCAGCGGTGAAGGCATCATGGCAAGCGACCTTTTATGTGAGTATTTACCGCAGGGAAAATCACTCGTGGAACCCCTTTCAGATGTCGGGCTGGCACAGATTTCATGGGATGAGGCTGCCCTCGTGCGTATAAACAGGATTCCCGGGTTTATTCGCAAAATGGTGAAGAAAAAGGCGGAAGCCTACGTGTTGGAGCAGGAGGAAACGGTCGTCAAGGTTCACCACCTTGAGGAAATGACAGCACGACGGTTTGGTGGCAAGAGGCCCGCTTTTCAGCCGCCGGGGCCGGCCAGAACCAAGACTAAAATGGTTTAAAGGTAACGAAAACCAGAATTGGCACGAGAATCAACAGGGGAGCTTCATTAAAAACTCTCAGGTAAACACTTCTAATATCGAGCCGATTGTCTATCAGTCGTTGTAGGTAGAACCAGCAAACAAGATGGTAAGCCACCAGCGCTAATACAAATATAAGCTTCCCATACATCCAGTCGCCTGAAATCCCATAACCAAACCAGAGCCACAAACCAGCCACGATGGCCTGCAGTGCCATAACCGTCATGAAACGAAACAGTTTGGTAGCCATGATCTCGAGGCGTCGTACATCCTCCCCGAGGCTTAAGCCTTCCGCATAGTGGGCGAATATTCGTGGTAAATAGAAGAGGCCTGCCATCCAGGCGATAACCATCAGGATGTGAAAGACCTTAATCCACAACATGGTCAGCTTACGTCCTCTTCAGGGGATGTTCTTATCGCGCCATAGCAGAATAGTGCGATGCCGGCAACAATGAGCAAAACAAAAAATTCGCTGATCTGGAATGAACCACGCCAGGCAAGCATACAGTTCATGGAGCCAAGAATGATCATAATGGCCCCGAATATCTTCGCTATGACGCCGCGGCTTCTGTTCGCCTGGTTCATGTCGCAGGGTCACGTCGCCTGGCACTGTTTCTAAGCCATAGCATTTCCAATCCAATGACCAGGAAGAGTGCGATGAGCGCGCCTATGCATGGTAATGCGGTGGATTCGGACTCCAGTATTATCCAGTACCAGGTTGTCAGCGTATTTTTGGTACCGGATTCACCATTGCTGCCATCCCATGCACTAAAGGCGATGGGTATGAAGATTCCTTCCTGGATCTGCAGATCATCAATACTCTCAGTCGTGAGGTTCCTCTTAAAAATTACACGCCAGGTACCATTCTCATAGGCACCGCTGGCGGCAAGGCTATTGGTGGCAAGCTCAGTTTCTGTACCAAAACCAGCGGCTTTTACAAGGCTCGTATTTTGCGACTCGGTAGTTGTTCTACTGGCCCATTGCCAGAGGTTGACCGGGTTTTCAGTATCACCCTTTACGAAATAGGGCTTTTCCATTCCCTCAGGAACAGTGATGGGAAGTTGAATGCTGACCATGTCCTGGTACAAAACTTCGGGGTCCGCTATCTTCTGTGCATCCTCATCACCTGGCAGGCTTTCAGTTCGATCATCCCACTCCAAAAGAATGGCTATTTCATCTGCACTGAATACAGAACGGACGGTAATAGTGTCGTTAGAAGGTGTGAAATGACGATCCTTTGCTATGATCTGCGGTACCAGGAAAAAGGACGATGGTATAGCCTGTTCCCAGATTTCATCATCCACTTCGGCGGGAACGGACCCTTCGACACGAAGGGACTTAATCACGGTATTTTCCGGGTTAACAACCCTGACTATTTTTGCCAGTGATTTAACATAGTTCGCCACATGCCAACGATCCTCCACACTGAGCATCTTCTTGCTCCTCGGATCGGCGAAGGAGGGCATCTGTGTGCCGGGGATACCTACTGAAATTCGTGTAAATACATCCTTCTGATCATTGCTGTGACGGAAGGTCCAGGGCTTGGTCAGGTTTCGCGGCCAGGTTCTCTCTCCATTGTCTCCCAACAACCGCTTAATAGCGTCTCCCTTGCCATCTTTGCCATGACATTCCGAACATCGGTCGTCCTGCAGAAATAGCTCCCTGCCTTTCTCAATAGATTCAGCGGAGGAGGGGATAGGCTCACCATATTCGACTGCCGGCCCTGCTGTCTCTTCATCGAATCCTGGGAAAATTTTGATATAGGCAACCAGGTCCCACATTTCCTGTTCGTCGAGAATATCCTCCCAGCCAGGCATCGCTGTGCCGGGCATGCCAATGCGGATCATTTCGTAAATATCCTGGTCCTGGGGAATGTAGCCGTCAAAGGCTGTTGACATGATCTTAAACATGCCGGAAGTGAAATCCCTTGGTGGTGGTACCAGCCTTTCACTGCCGGGTCCCAATCCATCACCATCCACGCCGTGACAACCACCGCATCGTTTCAGATAAATGCGCTCACCACTTTCACTGTCGCCATCTAGTGAGAAAGCTATACGGGGGCTTGAAGCCAACCATACGATCGAAAGGAGAAGAATCAATTTTGTCATGTTAGATGCACGCATTATCTCATTCCTCCCATGATCTGGGACGGCGCCCGGTATAGTCATAGAGAAAGAGGATAACCTGCCATATTTCTTCTTCGCTCAGGAAATCCTGCCAGATCGGCATGGATGAAATCCAGGGTGCAGCTTCATCCGGCAGCCCGGGACCTCCAGTGGCAATTCGCCAGAAGAGGAACGATTCCTGTAACTGTGCGATTGTGCCGACGTCCTGAAAATTGAGTGGTACCGGGTTTAAGCCCTCTGCATAGGGTCCCTGGCCATCGAGTTTGTCACCGTGACAGAAGTGGCAGTTCTGGATATAGATGTCAGCTCCTGCTGACACCATTTCACGGAATTTCTCCGGATCTTCAGTTTCCAGGACCCGGTAGGGGTTCTCAAGTGTCTTTAGGTCATACCGCTTTCCATATGCTTTTACGGAGGATGGAGGAGCAGGGTGAATACTCCTCAATTCTACTGGTGCCTCAATACTGGGTAAGAGTTGAGTATAGGTGTAAGCCGCAACAATGAGTGGCGTCAGTACGAACACAATGTTCCTTGTTCTGGTCTTTGTAGGATCTTCGACCAGGGCTTTAATGGGTGTCAGGAGTTCCTCAGTGCCTTCTTCGGTGAAGGTGTAAACGGCCAGAACGCCGGCAACAATAAAGAACATGTACATGTTCAGCAGGCTGTTCGGTATGACCTGCTGCAGAAAGACATCAAACAAGAGGACAAAGGCGCAATAGATTCCGCCAATAACCAGTACCAGTTGGAATAACTTGGGTATTTTATTCATGGTCTACTTCCTGGCCATCTTGTATGCGGAAACGGCAGCGCTAAGAGCAACAACCTTTGTTTTGTTCACTTTAGCCCCGCCATATATTCAACCAGCATCTCTAGTTCTGAGGCGTACAACTGCTCTCCGTAAATGGGAGGCATCATGGGGGCAAAACCTTCTGTAATCTCTGCCATCGGGTTCAGGATTGACTGCCTTAAATTATTGGCATCACGCGTACTGCCTATATGGCTAAGATCAGGACCCAATGCGCCCTCAAATTGAGCGATCTTGTGGCAAGCTCCGCAGCCAAGCTGGGCGACAATTGCTTCGCCGGAGGTGTACTTTGCTCTTTCAACCCCAGCCTGTGCAGGTTCGGTCGCGGGTGCGGATTCCTCAACGTCGGTGGGGATAGAGACAGTTACGTCCAGGCCGCTGGCATCCTGCAGGAACGCTATCACCGCTAGTGTTTCCGCTTCTGAGAAACCAATGCTGCCAACGCGAACATCCGGCATTGGGCTCTCCTGATCATTGGTTCCAAGTTTACCGAAGCCCTGAGCAACATAGGCCGATGGCTCGTTCATGGATTCAACTAAATACCCAGCGATATCCGTGGCGGTTCCCTTGTAACGTGTGTCCTCGAGGCGTGAAGGAATGGACTCGGTTAGTTTGTCCAGCATGGGGGCTCTTCCGCCGACCGCATTGTGACACAGGGTACAGGTTCCCTTGCCGTTAAACAGCTTTTCACCGAGTGCAATAAAAGAACCCATATCCATACTGCTGACATCCACAGCCTCCTGGGAGGGTGGTGGGGCAGGTTTGATTTGCGGGATACCGAGATTTGAATAGATCGCAAAAAGAGAGATGACGACCAGGCTAAAAGCTATGATTTTAAGAAATTGAGTCATGCGGATTTCCAATAACCCTGGGTGCTGGTGCTTTTACCAGATACCTGTGAGATCCAGAACACGAAGATCACCATGGCCATAAAAATAATGACACCAATAGAAACAACGTTGGCGGCGTACCCTAGCGTGGGCGTAAAGGCATCAGGTGAACTGTCTCGGAAGACATCGGTTACATGCCAGTGTTGCCTGATACCGGATCGAATATAGCCCATCAGACCCATTAGCCAGGTGAAGGCTACCGCCAACAGAAACAGTGCATATTGCGCCCTGTCCGGGATTCTGCCCCACCTGAGTGGAGCAACTTCCTTTGCTCCTCTGTACATCAGTGAATCAATGACACTGCTGAGAATGATGACCATCAGCGTGGTTAACACCTGAGGAATCGATGTGGCGATCTTATAGACTGTGTTGGTGAAATAGCCGTAATAGATACCCAGCACAAGGATATTGAATATCCCTGCTACAAAAAGTGCCACCTGGATAGCATTTCCTGCCGGGACCCAGTTCACCGTTGGAATCTTGTTTGATCTGCGATAGATGAGAAAGCTGACGGCGGTGAACAATATCATCAGGTTAACCGCTGTATTCTTGGCAGGCATAATACCCAGGGGGCCAAGATACTTGTGGTATGGACCACCCAGTGCCTTAAGCTCTTCGTTAGTCAGAACCAGTGTGTGTGGTGTGAACCAGACCAGGAATGCAGCAACGATTACCAGGGCGATGTATTTAACGTAAGGGTTGTAACGGTAGGCGCCTTCACTTCTACCCATTCCGCACCAGAGGTAGTAATTTGCAGCAATGAACAGTGTGCCTATTAGTACGGCCTGGATTATGAACAACCAGGCGAACACACCACCCATCAGCGTAATGCCCATCTGCTGGCTATAGGCGTAAATCTCTGCAGTAAGGTAGTAGCCGGCGAACGGCAGGGGCAGCAGGGCAATAATGGCTATAAAGTTTGCGTTGTATCCCATCCAGTCATAGTGCGCACGTTCCTCCTCATCTGAAGCTGACAGGAACTTAAATGCAGCGTAGGCCCCGACCACTGAACCACCGAAAGCCACATTGGCTATAACCCGGTGCAGGTTGATGGGGTTCCACAGGAAATTGTGAATAGCAGCCCAGGTATCACCGCTGAACGTGCCAGCCGCATCAATACCGTTGGGGCTCATCATAAAGGTTAACCAGGCATTCGCCAGGAACATCAGAAGGGTGCCCACGGCATTAAGTGCAAGTCCCAGCGTCAGATGGATCCACTTTCTGTTTGCACCCTGTAGCCAGTGCCAGCCATAGTAGTAGAGATAGAGGATCGCACTTTCAGCAAAGAAGAGCAGCGCATAGGCGAACATACTCTCACTGAATATCCCGGTCAGATAGTTCATCACGTGGGGATAAAAGATGAAGAGGTTAAATGCGAGCAACCCTCCGAGTATTGCGGTCAGCGAATAGGCAGTAATGCTGACCTTGATGAATTCATAGGCCATCTCGTCGTAGCGCTGGTCGCGGGTCCACATGCCAATGGCTTCGATAATGAAGACAAAAATTGGAACCGCCAGTACAAAAGCCGCAAACCACAGGTGAAGCTGGGCGGCGAGCCATACGGCGATCCTGCCATTGACCCCGGCAATTTGTGGGTAGTCAGAGGCATCCAGCTCGGGCACTGTCACTTGGGAGACATCGCTCACTTCTTCAGCGAGAGACATATCCGGAACCAGGAGGCAAAAAATTACGAAAAGTGCCATTAACGGCGTTGATCGTACGACGTAATTGATCACTTCTTACTCCTCGGTGACCGCTTCGTGAGCGGCCCCATCCAGTTCAAATATCAAAGATAAGCCCTGCATGTCCATGACGACATAGTCCATGGTCACAAAAACCAGTGAGAAAGCGACGAGGCCTACTGCAAATGCAACTATTGGGGACTTCATTTACTACCTCACAAAAACCAGATAAAAAGACCAACGATAGCAACGAGGGTCAAAAAAAATATCGTTGGGCCGATCCAAACTTTAGAACTTTCACTATGCATAAGAACTTCGACTCACAAGAGCTTCAATTTGTAAGAACTTCAGATTACAAAAAAGTATAGGATGAGAATGATGACGACCGCGTTTATCAGCATGCCGATAAATATCAGGATGTCCGCGAGGTTTTTGCCCTTAAACGTCCAGGGTTTTTTGTCCTCCCGCACCTGCTCGCTCACCTAGGGCGCACCCTTACATTTGCAAAAACCTCTTAGTACCTGCACCAGGCCATCGACTTCCTGCCCGGTCAATGTCTTGGACCAGGGTGGCATTAGTGCAGATTTGCTTAGGGCCGGGCCACCGTCAAGAATGACGTTCTTGATATCGGCGTCCGAGAGCTTCTCCATCTCGGCGGTCTTGGTAAAGTTTCTGGGGTCGGTGGCAAAATCGGCGGTGACATTCGGACCATCCCCTTCACCACCCAGTCCATGACATTGAGCACAATAGAATTTAAATACAGCTTCCGGTTCTGAGGCACAAGCCGCCTCAGTCATGAAGACAATAAACAGCGAAGCAATTAGTAAAGTTGATTTCTTCATTTTCATTCTCCCTTGAAGCTAGCCACGTAAGAAGAAACAAATTCCATATCCTTGGGGCTTAGTATCCCCTTGAAAACAGGCATCATCTTCACCGGCTTAAAAACTGTTGGCTCCGTCAGATAGGCAAGTATCCAGTCCGGGTTGAGGCGTTTCCCTGCGCCAACCAGGGACGGGCCACTAGCACCTCCCCTTACATTTTTCCTGTCCTCATATTGGTGGCAACCACTGCATGGCATCTTCTTCTTGAAAATTAGTTTGCCCTTGGGGTGAGCCTTGGCTTTGATTTTTCCTGCTACGACCACATCCGATGTGAGCGACATCAGAAAGTCTGCAACCTGTGTCGCATCACCAGCTGAAAGCGCCGGATGATCGCCAGGATTCTTCTCCTCGAGGGAATTGTATTTCATCAGGCGAATAGGTTTTGGTGTGCTGAGCCAGGCTTCCAGCCATGGTCGGTTAAATTTGCTGCCGGCATACCAGAGTTCCGGTCCTTTTTTTGCCAGCTGATCTTCAATCGTTTTTTCCCGCGCAGGTCCCTGCGTATAGTGGCAGTCACCACAGCCATTTGTACCGAACGCTGCTTCACCACCGCTGGCGTCTGCCAGAGCAGGTGATGTCTGAATAGCTACAACCAGCGTTGCGGCCAGTAACAGAAATTTGTTCACATTTTCCACCTTGAATGTATTTGTTTGAATATCTTAAGTTCTAGTCGTCAAATTATTAATGTACTAGCCCAGGAGCAAATTCATGATGCCAGCTCCCACAGTACAAAATATACACTGATCGCATTAAGGGCGAGATATTGGCCGTTCTGCCTCATCCCAGGCCGTCATCAAATGCATATGGCGAATTAAGCACCGGACATTAGCATTAGGAGCATGGTACTTTGTTGATTTAGATCAACGCAACCTGATGCATAGAGACATCATTGCTCTTTAATCTAAATGATCTGAGTGTTTACTTGAAATGTTAATCCACACTTCCTGGCAGTGGGGAAAAACCTTGCAGGTCCCTATTTCAGCAGCAGGACCGCGCAACTGGCCAGGGCTGCAACCTGATAACTGAGTTTGCCCAGCGCGTTCTCTGGCTGGCCGTTTTGAATTCGATGTGAATTCAAAATGATCATGTCAACTTCGTTGCTGTTGGCAAATCTAATTATTTCTGTGGCTCTGCTGCCAATGAGGTTCTCGCTGGTCACGGTAATATCCAGATCACTGAAGCGCTTTTCCCGCGCCAATAACTGTTCGTCTGCCTGGCTGCGAAGTTGCTCAGTAAAATCCTGGACTTCAGAATCCTCGGCGACATCGATGGGTTCGATAACATGTAGGAGCGTAACCCTGGCGGGCGCAGTTGATGCAATCTCAATCGCAGCCTCTATCGCAATCTCATTGCTGTCCGCGAAATTCAATGGAACAAGCAGGTGCTGCAGTTGGTCAAGCATTTCTGAAGTTTTCTCCGTTTTCGAACAATAATCCCGGAAGTCATCGACAGCCATTGGGCCCATACACGATCTGATTATCACCCAGTCTGACCGGACCGTCATTGACCTGAGTCACACCAGATAGAATTGCCGTGACCACATTGTTGGGATGTCACTGGGTATAGCTTAGGCGCAGGTTGTATAGATTCCAATGGCATTTGATCTGCGTCAATATACCGCGCGGAAAACTGTCTACAATACGCCTCAACCAATAACAGCAAGGATTTATAGTCATGGACGAAGATCAGGAATCTGTTCCTCTCCTCCAACGCATTCTGGATAACCCGTTCATTTTACTAGCGATTGGTGTTGCCTTCCCAGCGGTTCTCTATTTGATTTGGGGAATTATGGAGATCGTGAGCGTCCCGCTGGCTAATTAGCCGGAACCCGCTCACGGAATATCAAACACAAAATCAATCACTTGCCGGGAAGCAGCCCGCTTGAATTCAGGCAAGAACTAGGAGTTAAGAAATGACCAGTCTGTCACCGCCGAAAGACAAAATCTGGTGGAATGAACCGATTGAACGCACCGAGTTGATCTGGATCACCATCGTATTCTTATGGGGTCTCGTAATGACTTTCATGATGCCATTCTGGCATGTGGTGGGGGATCAGAACATATCCAGTGAGACCTACAAGACCACGCCTGAAAAGTTCATGCAGCAGACCCAGGCATTTGTGGACGAGTATACGGTTAGAAAGGATGATGGCCCACGGCAATACCCGGTTGTGAAACCACCACCCGGTGGTGATGTGTATCTGGTGGCAAGACTCTGGGATTTTTGGCCCGTTGTCGAGTTAAAGAAAGGCGAATCCTATCGATTCCACCTGAGCTCTCTGGACTGGCAACATGGATTTTCTCTCCAGCCAGCAAATATCAATATTCAGATTATTCCAAAGTACGAGCATGTTGTGACCTTCACGCCTAACAAGTCGGGAGATTACAGTGTGTTGTGTAATGAATATTGCGGCATCGGTCATCACATGATGATCGGCAAGATAATCGTTGTGGAGTAGGGTTATGTCAGAACAATTCAGAATTTGCCCTGACACTGGGCTCAAGCTATACCAATCAACGGAAACACTTATTAAGGCTAATGCGGTCGCTGCTGTTGTGTTTTTACTGGTGGGTGGAATATATGGACTGTTAGTCGGCCTGACACGTTGGCCCGCTGTACACCTGCTGCCCGCCGACTGGTTCTATCTGGCCCTGACGGGGCATGGCCTCAATGTGCTCATCTTTTGGCTTATATTTTTCGAGATGGCGGTATTGTATTTTGCGTCTTCTGTGATACTGGGAAGTCGTCTTGCCGTACCGAAATTTGCGTGGGCGGGGTTTGCGCTGATGCTGATCGGGGCGCTCATGAATAACTATATAGTCCTGAGTGGTGAAGCAAGCGTCATGATGACATCCTATGCACCGATGGATGCGCATCCACTGTTTTATCTAAGCCTTATACTGTTTGCAGTAGGTGCTCTGTTGGGCTGCTTTGTATTTTTCGGCACGCTGGTGGTTGCGAAAGAAGAAAAAACCTATGAGGGCTCTGTTCCCCTGGTCACTTTTGGCGCAATCACAGCAGCAATCATTGCTGTATTTACGATCATAAGCGGAGCAATCATCCTGATTCCCACCCTGCTCTGGAGCCTTGGGTTCCTGGCGGAAATTGATGCCCTGATGTATCGCCTTATCTGGTGGGCTTTTGGCCATTCGTCACAGCAGATTAATGTGGCAGCTCACATTGCGGTCTGGTATGCCATCGCTTCGATTGTTTTTGGTGCGAAACCCATGTCTGAAAAAGTCAGTCGCATGGCCTTTTTCATGTATATCCTGTTTTTGCAGCTTGCAAGTGCACACCACCTGCTGGTGGATCCAGGTGTCAGCTCAGAATTCAAGATGTTCAACACCAGCTATGCCATGTATCTCGCGGTTATGGCCAGCATGGTTCACGGGCTTACTGTCCCAGGTTCCATTGAGCAGGCGCAACGTGCCAAGGGAATCAACGCTGGCCTGTTCGAGTGGTTGCGACGTGCCCCCTGGGGTAATCCGACCTTCTCTGGAATGTTTCTCTCGCTGATCGGGTTTGGTTTTCTCGGCGGGATTTCGGGTGTAACGATGGGCGCGGAGCAGATCAATATCCTGGTTCACAATACTGTCTATGTTCCTGGGCATTTTCACGCCACCGTGGTTCTTGGCACCACACTCGCCTTCATGGCCATGACCTATTGGCTGGTCCCGG
>CETX01147186.1_pt1 | contig 49260 bp, 41 predicted proteins | sample 356501 | NCBI WGS metagenome assembly CETX01 (sample SAMEA2623390, study PRJEB7988) | marine metagenome | biome: marine biome (ENVO:00000447); feature: mesopelagic zone (ENVO:00000213); material: "saline water (ENVO:00002010), including plankton (ENVO:xxxxxxxx)" | depth 450 m | reverse complement strand
GTCTGAGCGACCCTGTCCAGGCGACCCTGTCCGGGCGACCCCATCCAGGATCTAGCTAACTCTCAGGACCCACGCAAGGTCAGCTCTAAGCAGCGGATTCACTATGCACCAGGGGCTCTTGAAGTTCACTATGCTCCAGCGTGAGTGCATTATGCTAAAGTGGGCAGTTGATGAATGACCCTCACTCCTCGCTCGACCAGATGCCGGTGACCCAGCTAAAGGGAGTTGGTCGAGGCACCGCGGCAAGATTGGCAAAGCTCTCCATATTCACCGTTCAGGATGTGTTGTTCCACCTTCCCTTTCGTTATCAGGATCGCACCCGGCTCACGTCGATCGGCTCATGCACGCAGGGAATGGAAGTTGTAATCGAAGCTACAATCGCCGCCAGCGATATTGCAATGGCACGCAGACGAAGCCTGTTATGCATCCTTCAGGATGGCACCGGATCCATCAGCATGCGCTTCTTCCACTTCTCCAATGTACAGAAGAAGAATCTTGCATCAGGTGCGCGCATTCGATGCTTCGGTGAGGTGCGGCGCGGCGCGGCCGGACTGGAACTCTATCATCCGGAATACAAGGTCCTGCAGCCAGGAGAGAACATACCCCTTGAGCAACACCTGACCGCTATCTATCCAACCACGACCGGCGTAAGTCAATTTCGTTTACGATCCATGGTCGAACAGGCGCTTGCATTAATGGACCAGGGCCAGTTGCTCCAGGATTGGCTGCCGCAGACCATTCGATACCTCGAACCGCTGCCCAACCTTATCGAAGCGATCCACTATGTGCATACGCCGTCGACTGACGCACCGTTAGATCAACTTGCACGAGGCCAACATGCATCACAGCGCAGGCTGGCCTTTGAAGAGTTGTTAGCGCACCACCTGAGCTTGCGCAGGATGCGGCAACAGGTTCAGCAGCAGTCAGCGTATTCATTAGCTCCAGTTGCCAAGCTCACCGACGCGTTTATCCACAGCCTGCCGTTTGAGCTCACTGCTGCACAAACGCGAGTTTGCCGGGATATCGGCGATGACATGGGTTTGGCTCACCCGATGCTACGACTTATCCAGGGCGATGTGGGTTCAGGCAAAACCGTGGTGGCAGCCATAGCTGCCGTCCATGCACATGAAAACGGACTGCAGACAGCCATAATGGCACCGACCGAAATATTGGCTGAACAGCACCTGCTCAATTTTGCCGACTGGTTGGCTCCTCTCCAGATCAGTACAGGCTGGTTGTCGGGAAAGGTGAAAGGGGAAAAGAGGCGCCAACAGCTCAGTCTGATAGAGAGTGGCGCTGCCCATGTCATCATCGGCACTCATGCCCTGTTTCAAGAATCCGTAGACTTTGCCAAACTAGGCTTGATCATCATCGATGAACAGCATCGATTCGGTGTGTACCAACGGCTCGCGCTGCGCGAAAAAGCTACCGCTGACGGTATACGCCCCCATCAGTTGATCCTGACAGCGACGCCGATTCCCCGTACCCTGGCCATGAGTGCCTATGCCGATCTGGACTGTTCCATCATCGATGAACTTCCGCCCGGCCGCAGACCCGTGTCGACCTCGGTTGTACCCGATGACAGGCGTGAGCAGGTAATTGCGCGCGTTCGTAGTGCCTGCCGCGCAGGACGTCAGGCATACTGGGTCTGTACCATGATCGACGAATCGGAAGTACTGCAGTGTCGCGCTGCCGAAGCAACCGCCCAACAGCTTACCGATGCCCTACCCGAATTGAAGATCGAGCTCATCCACAGTCGCGTGGCGACCAACAAGAAAGCCGCCATCATGGCCGCGTTCAAACAGGGCAGTATCGATCTCCTGGTGGCAACCACGGTGATCGAGGTAGGCGTGGATGTAGCCAATGCCAGTCTAATGATCATTGAGAATCCGGAAAGACTTGGACTTGCACAGTTGCATCAATTGCGCGGCCGCGTGGGCCGGGGGTCGATAGACAGCCATTGCTTGCTGATGTACCACCCACCGCTTTCGGCAACAGGAAAACAGCGGCTCAGCGTGTTACGGGAAACTACGGACGGCTTTAAGATCGCCGAGGAGGATCTGCTCATCAGGGGCCCGGGAGAAATACTGGGAACCCGACAAACCGGTGCCATGCAATTCAAGGTTGCCGACCTGGTCCGAGACAGTCATATGCTGTCGAGCGTCAAAGCAGTTTCGGACCAGATCCTGGCCAGCCATCCGGAGCGGGTAGATGCCATCGTTACCCGTTGGTTAATGCGCGCTGAGCAGTTCGGTACGGTATGACTCGAGCCGTCGCTCCCAGGGGTAGCCGGCTCTCATGCACCGAATGGTTCAGTCACTCCTGGCCGTGAATATCTCTTTTTCGAACCTGTTCTCGCTGATTGCTACCAACGTGGACACCACTGCGTCACCGGTGACATTTACTGCTGTTCGCAGCATATCGAGTAGCCGGTCAACACCGATGATGAGTGCGATCCCCTCCACGGGCAGGCCAACCTGTTCCAACACCATCGCCAGGGTGATCAGCCCGACGCCGGGAACGCCAGCCGTGCCAATGGATGCCAGAGTGGCGGTGCCAATCACGGTGAGGTACCCCACCACGCCGATATCGATGTTGTAGGCCTGTGAAATAAACACGGTGGCCACTCCCTGCATGATCGCCGTACCATCCATATTGATCGTCGCCCCTAAGGGTACCGTGAATGAGGCTATTTCATTCTTTACGCCCAGACGATGTTCCACTGTCTCGAGTGTTACCGGCATGGTAGCGTTGCTGGAAGATGTGCTGAATGCATACACCATGACAGGTGACATCTTCCTGTAAAAGTTAAAGGGGTTCAGGCGCGCCAAGAACTGTAACAGCAGACTGAAGGTCCCAGTGAAGTGGAGGAGCAAGACAAATACCACCGTAAAGAAGTATTTTGCCAGGTCTCCGATGACTTCGTAGCCCTGGTGCGTGAACAAGGTCAGCATCAAGCAGAAGACTCCGTAAGGCGCGACCGCCATCAACATTAGTACCAGCTGCATGATGATCTCGTTCCAATCGAGCAAGAACGCCCTCATACGCGATCCGTGTTCACCGGATTTGCTGATGGCTACGCCCACCAATATGGCAAAGATAATCACCTGCAACATCTTGCCTTCGGTCATAGCCTTAAATGGATTGGTGGGGAAGATGTCGATGACTACCTGTTTTAGGGAGGGGGATTCCCGCGCTACGAAGGAGGATTGTTCAGCCAGATCTATGCCAACTCCTGGTTCAACGAGAATTGCCACCACCAATGCCAGAGTGATGGCTATTCCGGTGGTAAACAGGTACAGAACAATGGTCTTGCCTCCCAGGCGCCCCATGCTGGAGCCGTCACCCAAGTTGCTGGCTCCACAGACCAGAGACACAAAGACGAGGGGAACGACCAACAGTTTTAGGCTGGCTATGAAAATCTTGCCGCCTATATCGAATAAGCCATCGACCAGATAGAGCGTAATGATGGAATCGTCTGCCAGTGCGAGCAGATGCAGCAAAGAGCCCAGAACAAATCCGCTGGCCATGCCTATGAGTATTCTTTTTGTTAGTGCATTACGGTCCATAAGTCGATTCCTGGGTTAGTCACGTAGAATGGATCAGGCGGCCTGTTGCGGATGGTTGGACCCCACAGCGCCGGGACGAAGCTCCGATTGCCTCGCCACCAAATTTAGTATCAGCAGCGACTGTCGCTTTGTTTGCCAAGAGGATCAGCGGTCGTATACTAACTTAGTTGCACAGTCTTAAACAGAAATAGCTAAGCGTGAAAACCTTTGACAGACTCCTTACAACAGCCGCTCAGCTGACCCGGCAGATTCGTCAGCTGCAGCAGGAATACCTGCCACGCATGCCTTACTTTGCAGAACTGGCTCGCCTGGACAAACCGATCGGGATCTACCTACTGTTGTGGCCGACGCTGTGGGGACTATGGTTCGCCGCCGAGGGTTGGCCCGGGTTTCACCTATTGTTCGTATTTGTCATGGGGGTTGTCCTCATGCGCTCCGCAGGATGTGTGATTAACGATGTTGCCGATCGAAACTTCGATGGCCAGGTAAAGAGGACACTCAATCGTCCTCTTGTCACTCAACAGGTAACCGTACGGGAAGCTCTGCTGTTCTCTGCGTCGCTTACCTGCGTAGCTTTCCTACTGGTATTGACCACGAATGCGCTGACTATTTGGCTGTCCATTGCTGCTGTGGCAATCGCCTCTTGTTATCCGTTCATGAAACGGTACACGTACCTGCCCCAGGTCGTGCTTGGTGTCGCTTTTTCCTGGGGTATACCCATGTCTTTTGCCGCCTATTCCGGGGAGGTACCAAACCTGGCCTGGCTGGTATTTACCGCCACAGTGGTATGGACGGTTGCCTACGATACCGAGTACGCAATGGTTGATAGAGACGACGACATAAAGCTGGGCCTCAAGTCCACTGCAATCTTATTCGGTGATCTCGATCGCTTGATGATCGGCATTCTGCAGCTCATCTTCATCGTCACCCTTTGGGCAGCCAATCAGCTGATTCCTCTCGGTCTCTGGTTTCACTGCGGTCTCGCAGGCGCTGTGGTATTGCTGACCTACCAGCAGTATCTGATCCGAGAGCGAAAACGAGAGGAGTGCTTCACGGCTTTTCTCAACAACCACTTGGTGGGTCTGATCATATTCGCGGGTCTGTTGCTGGAGTTCTTGCTGAGGTAGCCCCTGGGCAAACTCCGAGCGGATGCTCCCGAACCACATCGACGAGCGCTTGACTTTCACAACCCAGCCTGCAAATTTACTTCCCAGACCAAAGTCGTTCAACAAAAAAACTCTGAGCAACACAAGGCTTGTGATAGACTCAGCCCGCCTTAACATAACAATAGTTTCGTGGTGTGATGTCCCCTCTTATACAGTTCTGCACTGGTCTCCAAAGTAGTTTGGACCGTTTTGCGGATGCTACCGGCAGATGTGTTGCTTGGCTCACGATTGCAATGATGCTGATTACCTGTCTGGTAGTTTTCCTGAGATATCTTCTCAACACCGGATCCATCGCACTACAGGAATCTGTCACCTATCTTCACGGCATTGTTTTTCTGTTAGGTATCGCCTACACGCTAAAACAGAAAGCGCATGTTCGAGTCGACATTATCTACCAGAGGTTAGCACCACGAACAAAGGCTTGGCTGGATCTGTTAGGTACCCTGTTCTTTCTATTCCCAGTTGCTGTCTTCATCGCCTGGGGCAGCATCGACTACGTGCAATTTTCATGGAACCTGCTGGAGGGTTCTGCAGAGCCAGGCGGTCTACCAGGCGTTTTCCTACTGAAATCACTGATCCCGTTGATGGCCGTTTTACTCCTTCTCCAGGGGCTTTCAGAACTGCTTCGAAACTTCCTGATCCTGTTGACGAGGCCATCGGGTCGATAGAAAACCACTATGGACTCCCTGCTACAATACGCGCCCCTTTACATGTTCGCTGTAGTATTTCTGATGCTGTTGCTGGGGTATCCGGTAGCGCTGACGCTGGCGGGCACAGCACTCCTGTCAGCGGGCATCGGAATTGCTGCAGGCGTCTTCGACGCGAGTCTTCTGTTGGCGGTTCCCAGTCGGCTTTACGGGATCATCGTCAATCAGACCCTTATCGCAGTGCCTCTGTTTGTATTGATGGGCATCATTCTGGAAAAATCCAAAATTGCCGAGAATCTTCTCCATTCCATGTCCAGCCTGTTCGGCAGCCGACCGGGTGGTCTGGGCATCGCGGTGACCCTGGTGGGCATGTTGATGGCGGCCAGTACCGGGATCGTCGGTGCAACCGTTGTAACGATGGGTCTGATGTCGTTGCCTACCATGATCAAAAATGGCTACGATCCTCGTTTAGCAACCGGCACTATCTGTGCAACAGGAACACTGGGTCAGATCATCCCACCCTCCATTGCCCTTGTACTGCTGGGCGATGTGCTCGCCAACGCCTACCAACAGGCGCAACTGAGCATGGGTATCTTCAACCCCAAGACCGTATCCGTTGGGGATCTTTTCGCCGGTGCTATCGTGCCTGGATTGATGCTGGTGGCCATGTACATCACCTATCTATCGATAGTGGCATGGGCCCGACCTGAAAGAGCGCCATCAGCACGACAGCAAGGACTCGATGAAGAGGGCAATACGAAGCTATTCACTAGTCTCGCGCCGCCGTTGATCCTGATTTTTGCCGTATTGGGTTCGATTCTGTTTGGCCTTGCTACGCCGACTGAAGCAGCCGGCGTGGGAGCGATGGGAGCTATGCTAATTGCCCTGTACCACGGATCGATGAATCTGGAACAGCTGAAAGCCATTACCCGTTCCACCACCGAGACGACATCAATGGTGTTTTTCATTCTGATCGGCGCGTCCATTTTTTCTCTGGTGTTCCGCGGTTTTGGCGGCGATGAGTTGATTCAATCCATCTTTCACGACATGCCGGGAGGAGTTGTTGGCGCCACACTGATCGTTATGGTAGTCATATTCCTACTGGGCTTCATTCTGGACTTTATCGAAATCACCTTTGTGGTGGTGCCCATCGTAGGTCCGGTTCTGCTGGCCATGGGATTAGATCCCATCTGGCTCGGTATAATGATAGCCGTCAACCTGCAGACCTCGTTCCTGACGCCACCGTTCGGATTTGCGCTGTTCTACCTGCGCGGCGTTGCTCCCGATTCCATAGCTACAACACAGATTTATAGAGGGGTGATTCCCTTCATCGTCATCCAACTTATCCTGCTGCTGATGCTTGCCCGGTGGCCCGCCTTCGCCACCTGGTTACCAAATCTGCTTTACTCCTGAAGTCACTCCCGCTTTGGCAGTGACTCATTTGCGGCTGCTGTTGGCCGTGGCAGCTCTGGCATTGATGTAAGCCCGTTCTGTTATCTCGTGATAGCTGACCACGTTTTCCTTGAACTCCAGATACGACTGGTAGATTCGCTGTGCCAGTGGATCGTCGCCGGCAATTTCTGATACCAATTGATCTGAGATGATGCGCAGCTCATGTAGGACATCCGCCGGCAGCTCTCGCAGTTCCACATGGTGTTTGTCGACCAGCTCCCTCAAGGCGGCGTTATTGCGTGCTGTAAATTCATCCAGCATATCCTGATTGATGGCCTGACTGGCCACAGTCAGGATCTCCTGTAGATCCTTCGGAAGTTTTTCGAATGCTTTTTTGTTGACGATGGCTTCCAAGGTCGGTCCCGGTTCCTGCCACCCAGGGTAATAGTAATACTTGGCGACCTGGTACAGGCCGAAGGCCAGATCGTTGTACGGGCCAACCCATTCTGTCGCATCGATGACACCTGTTTGCAGACTGGTGAAGATCTCGCCGCCGGGAAGTGTCACTGCGGTGCCGCCTGCTCGCTCAAACACCTCTCCTCCCAACCCGGGAATTCTCATTTTCATGCCCTTGATATCCGCCAGGGAATTGATCTCCTTGTTGAACCATCCCGCCATCTGCACACCGGTGTTCCCGGCGGCAATCGGTATCAGGTTGAATGGTTCATACAGTTCCCGCCACAACTCCATACCTCCACCATAGTGCAGCCAGCCGTTCATCTCCTGTGCCGTCAAGCCAAAGGGAACGGCGGTAAAGAACTGGGCGACCGGGACCTTACCCTTCCAGTAATAGGCGGCTCCATGGCCCATTTGTGCGGCACCGCTGGATACAGCTTCGAACACCTCCATCGCCGGGACGATTTCATTCGCCCCATATACCTTAATCTGCAGTCGGTTGTTGCTCATCGTGGCTACGCGGCGGGCCAGATTTTCAGGTGCCACGCCGAGCCCCGGCAAGTTTTTTGGCCATGTGGTAACCAAGCGCCACTTGAAGACCTGCGGCTCTTGCTGGCTTGCCGCATTGGCTGCAATCGAGCAGGCCCACAGCATCGTTGCTGCACCCGCCAGCCTCAACCAGTGCGTCAATCCACCAACAGTTAGCCCAACATTTCCAGTTTTGCGTACCCGACGACTAGCCATTTGCTACCTTCCTGATTGAAGTTGATTTGAACTCTGGCTTGCTTGCCCTGACCTTCGTAATTCACCACCACCCCTTCACCGAACTTGGGATGGTTGACGCGCTGCCCCAATTTTATGCCTGTTTTCGGCACTTCCGAACCCAGGCCGGCGCGACTGCCACTAACCGAGTCGGCTGCAGCCCGACTGTACGCGCCCCGACTGTCCGTATTTCGACTGTAGGTGGCCCGACCGGGAGGCTTGCTGATTCTGATTTCCTGAATCAGTTCCGACGGGATCTCGTTTACAAATCGGGATGGCCGGTTGAAGCTTTCCCGGCCATTGATTCTGCGCGTTTCAGCACAGGTAAGATAGAGCTGCTGCATCGCCCGGGTCATGCCCACGTAACAAAGTCTGCGTTCCTCCTCCAGACGACCCGATTCATCCATGGACATCCGGTTGGGAAACAGCCCCTCTTCCATTCCCACCAGGAATACCAGGGGAAATTCAAGACCTTTGGCCGAGTGCAACGTCATCAGTTGCACACAATCATCATCTTCGTGGCCCTGGGCGTCCCCTGCTTCCAATGCAGCATGATTTAAGAATTCATCCAGCAGCGTATCGAATTTGGGTTCCTCCTCCAAGGTTGCGTCGAAGGAGTAATCGGCCTGCGGGTCGAATTGCTCCGCCGCGTTGCCGAGCTCCGCCAAGTTTTCAGCCCTTGCCAGTCCCCTCTCTCCCTTCTCCAACTGGTGATAGGCCAACAGGCCACTTTTATCGATGACGGTTTCACACAGTTCACCCAACTCCAGCGACCGTGTTTCCCTATCCAGCTCATCGATCAGCTCAACAAACCCGTTGATGGCATTTCTTGTACGTGCTGTCAGCCTGTCGGAATCAAGCAGTTGCCGGGATGCGGCCCAGAGCGAACTACCGTTGCCTCGGGCTAGATCTCTGAGGGCCTGCAGCGTCTTGTCGCCGATCCCCCTCGTTGGTGTGTTAACCACCCTTTCAAAAGCGGCATCTGCATCCCTGTTACTGATCAGTCGCATGTAGGCGAGCGCATTCCTGATCTCCATTCTTTCGAAAAACCGTTGCCCGCCATAGATCCTATAGGGCATGTTTGCCCGGAGGAGCGCTTCTTCCAGTACGCGTGACTGGGCATTGGATCGATAAAGGACCGCAGACTGCGCCCTCAGGTTTCCGGCGTCGACCCACTGGCTTATCCGCGCCACCACAAACCGCGCTTCATCGATATCGTTGAATCCGCTGTAGAGCGAGATGGGCTCACCATCACTGCCATCGGTCCACAGTTCTTTCCCCAATCGTCCCAGATTCTGATCGATGAGTGCGTTGGCAGCACTCAGAATATTTCCCGTAGATCGGTAGTTCTGCTCCAAATGAATGATACTGCTGTTTGGAAAGTCTCGACTGAACTGCTGGATATTCTCGATCTTGGCACCACGCCAGCCATATATCGACTGGTCATCATCACCCACCACCACGATCGCATCCCGCTCTCCTGCCAACAGCCGCAACCAGGCGTATTGAATCGTATTGGTATCCTGAAACTCATCCACCAACAGTGAGCCGAACCTATTCTGATAGTGGGCCAGCAGCTCGGCATTCTTCAACCAGAGTTCATGCGCCCGTAGCAGCAGTTCGGCAAAGTCCACCATGCCACCTCGTTGGCAGGCTTCTTCATAGCTCCGGTAAATCTGCAGATGAGTTTTCAGATAAAGATCACCATAGTCTTCAATATGGCTGGATCTCAAACCTTCATCCTTTTGGGAATTGATGAACCACACAGCCTGGCGAGCAGGCCACTTCTTCTCGTCCAGCTGTAGAGACGCGATCAACCGTCGCACCAAGCGCAGTTGATCGTCAGCATCCAGGATCTGAAAGTTCTGCGGCAGATTCGCCTCATGCCAGTGAGTACGCAATAGCCGATGGGCTATACCGTGGAAGGTTCCAACCCACATGCCCCGTAACGACATGCCCAGCAGCGCTTCGATACGACCCCGCATCTCTGCTGCCGCCTTGTTGGTGAAAGTGACTGCCAGAATGCTGTGCGGCGATACGCCCATGGTCTCGACCAGCCAGGCAATTCGATGCACCAACACCCGGGTCTTACCGCTGCCGGCACCAGCCAACACCAGATAACTGCCTTGCGGTGCCGCCACGGCTTCCCTCTGAGCATCATTCAGCGAGTCGAGTATATGGGAAACATCCATCTGGGGAACCGGTGGCTGCGGTTGGTTACGAGGGTGACTCTAGCACGGGTCGCCTAGAAGGGGTAACAGGAGTCGCCAATGGTACTTATCAAGGCGTTTTGATTCAATCGGGGGTAATAGCTTCGGGCGCTTAGCAGAAGGGGCTGGGCTGTCGTACGCGCCGCGGGCCCAAAGGGGCTCCTGACCAAGTGAGGATAGCTGGGAGAGTCGCAAGCCGCGAAGAAAAGGAGGGGTGCCGCCATCGGACCCCAGCCTCTTCTGCGACACAGCCGTGGACAACTTAAAGCACTGGCCATTCGAGCCTGTAGCTGCGTGCCTACTCAACCGTAACCGATTTCGCCAGATTACGCGGTTGATCTACGTCGGTGCCCTTCAAGACTGCGACGTGATAAGAAAGCAGTTGCATGGGAATCGTATAGATAATCGGGGAGGTTATCGGGTGAGTCGGTGGCACCGAAATCACCCGGCACTGCTCTTCATCGTAGAAGTCGGCGTCGGCATCGGCAAATACGTACAGTTGCCCACCCCTTGCCTTTACTTCCTGCAGATTGGACTTCAATTTCTCTAACAATTCGTCATTAGGTGCAACGGCAACGATCGGCATATTGTCATCAACTAGGGCAAGCGGACCATGCTTCAATTCGCCGGCTGGATATCCCTCCGCGTGGATATAGGAGATCTCTTTCAGTTTCAGCGCCCCCTCAAGCGCCACCGGAAAGTGACTGCCACGCCCTAAAAAGAGAGCGTGTTCCTTTTCGATAAACTCCTCCGCAACGATCTTGATTTCACTGTTCAGCTCCAAGGCCTTGACTAACTGATCCGGCAACTGACGGAGTTCAGTGACCAATTCAGTTTCCAGATCCTCGCTCATGCCGTTGTGTTTTCCCAACGCGATGGTCAGCAACAGCAGGTCGACCAACTGAGCTGTAAAGGCCTTGGTGGATGCCACACAGATCTCCGGTCCCGCTTGAATCAGCAGGGAAAGATCGGACTCCCTAACGATGGTACTATTTGGCACGTTGCAGATGGAAAGTCTGGCAAGGTAGTTTGGATCATCGGTTGCGCGAAGGGCTGCAAGCGTATCCGCTGTCTCACCCGACTGGGAGATGGTCACGAAGAGAGTGCCCTCTTGCACAGCCACGGAGCGATATCTGATTTCACTGGCGATCTCTACCATGCAGGGGATCCCAACCAGTTCTTCAATCCAATAACGAGCGATCAGAGCGGTGTAGTAACTGCTTCCGCATGCCACTATCTGTACCGCTTTCGTGTCTCGGAAAACTCCAGTCGCCTCGACGCCAAACGCTGCTTCCAACACGTGTCTGTCACTGACGCGCTCATCCAACGTGGTGCGGACCGCCAACGGTTGCTCAAATATCTCCTTCAACATGTAGTGTCGGAAGCCGTCCTTATCCATGGCGTCCAAGTGTTGGTCGATATGGACAGTGCGGCTTTCGATCGATTCCTGGTTGAGACCGTAGATAGCAATCTGATCGGTGCTGATCTCCACCAGCTCACCCTCTTCCAGGAAGATAAATCTGTCGGTCACCGGTCGCAATGCCTGCGGGTCAGAGGCGATAAAGTTCTCGCCGATGCCAATTCCGACGACCAGGGGACTTCCTATCCGCGCGGCAACGATAGAATCCGGATAGTCCGTGTGCATGACCCCGATGGCAAAGGCACCAGTCAGTAGCCTGATCGATCGCTTGACCCCTTCTAGCAAACTGCCACACGCCTCTGTTTCCCGATTAAACAGATGTACGATCACCTCCGTGTCCGTATCTGAAAGGAATTCATACCCCTGCTGCTGCAGCTCTGCGCGCAGCTGCTCGTGGTTTTCTACGATGCCGTTGTGGACTAAAGAGATCTTGTCCCCGGACATGTGGGGATGGGCGTTGCTCTCACTGGGCTTGCCATGGGTTGCCCACCTCGTGTGGGCTATACCGGTTTGCCCCTGCAGTCTGGCCTGACTGTTGGCCTTGACCAACTCATTCACCTTGCCGACGGTTCGAAGTCGCTGAATGGCACTGCGATCTGTAGTGAATACGGCTATACCGGCTGAATCATAGCCTCGGTATTCGAGGCGCTGCAAACCCTCCAGCAAGATTCCGGACACTTCGCGCTTGGTTACGGCACCGACTATCCCACACATCTTGTTGCATCCTTTTCCGGTCAACCACGCACTCTAGGTTACCAGATATTTTGCGTTAGAAAACCGCGGAGGGAGGCGATTCCGCCACGCGAGGATCGGTGGGAGTTTGCTGGAAGAAAGTGGCAACGGCCGCCTGACCACTCGAGAATCTAGCTACGACCACTCCTCTCTCGGGTCTTCTGAATTGTGCGGATCATTGCTGCGGATTCCATCAGTTCGGCCTGTGCCTTGGCGAAATCGATGCGGTCGGCAGAATCAGACAGCTCTTTGGCGGCCTTCTCTTGTGACAGCAAAACAGCTGCCTCATCCAGATCATCGGCCCGGATCGCTGTATCTGCCAAAATGGTGACCGCGTTGGGTTGTACTTCCAGAAAGCCTCCCGAAGCAAAAAAGGTCTCTTCTTCGCCCCCTTCCATGATCAGGCGTACCGGCCCCGGTTCGATTGCGGTCAACAACGCTGAATGTCCCGGCAGAATACCCAATTCACCCCGAATGCCGGTTGCGACAACCATCTCTACGCGCCCGGAGAAGATCTCCTTTTCTGCGCTGACGATATCACATTGAACGGTGGCTGCCATTATTTCCCCCACTCAGATTGTCTTGGCTTTCTCGATTGCATCTTCGATGGCACCCACCATAAAAAAGGCTTGCTCCGGCAGGTCATCATGTTCGCCTTCAAGAATACCCTTGAAACTTCGCACCGTATCTTTGGTGGATACATACTTGCCGTCCTGGCCGGTGAACTGGGATGCTACGTACATGGGTTGGGAGAAAAACTGAGTGATCTTTCTGGCTCGATAGACGGTCTGTCTGTCCTCTTCCGACAGCTCATCCATGCCCAGAATGGCAATGATGTCCTTCAGTTCTTTGTATTTCTGTAAGACCGCTTTGACCCCCTGAGCGACGTTGTAATGCTCTTCCCCAACAACCAGTGGATCCAGTTGGCGACTGGTGGAGTCCAGGGGATCGACCGCCGGGTAAATGCCGAGGTCCGTAATAGCTCTTGACAACGTGACGGTTGAATCGAGATGGGCAAACGTAGTTGCCGGTGATGGATCAGTCAAGTCATCAGCAGGTACATAGACAGCTTGTACCGATGTGATTGAACCTGAGGTAGTGGTGGCAATTCGTTCCTGCAGTGCACCCATCTCTGCTGCCAGCGTGGGTTGGTAGCCTACCGCCGATGGCATCCGCCCCAGCAACGCAGACACTTCGGTTCCCGCCAGGGTATACCGATAAATATTGTCGATGAAGAGCAGCACGTCACGACCGTCGTCGCGGAATTTTTCCGCCATGGTCAAACCGGTCAGCCCCACCCGCAACCGGTTCCCGGGTGGCTCGTTCATCTGTCCGTATACCAGGGAGATCTTGTCGATAACTTCTGATTCGATCATCTCATGATAGAAGTCGTTTCCTTCACGGGTACGCTCGCCAACGCCTGCAAATACGGACAAGCCGCTGTGCTCCGCAGCAATGTTGCGAATCAGTTCCATCATGGTGATGGTTTTTCCAACGCCGGCACCACCGAACAGGCCGACCTTGCCACCCTTGGCAAACGGGCAGATCAAATCGATTACCTTAACACCCGTTTCCAGCAGATCGCTACTGCCCGCCTGATCCTCATATGTGGGTGGGGCACGGTGAATGGGCATCTTCAGCTTCTCGCCGATGGGTCCCTTGCGATCGATGGGATTACCCAGCACATCCATGATGCGACCGAGGGTTTCCTCGCCTACCGGCACGGCAATAGGACCCTCGGTGTTGGTAACCGCCAGTCCGCGACTGAGACCGTCTGAACTTCCCATGGCGATGCATCGGACAACGCCATCACCCAATTGCTGCTGAACTTCGAGAGTGAGTTCGGCCTCATCCACAATCAGTGCATCGTATACTTGCGGGACAGCTTCCCGGGAGAACTCGACATCGATTACGGCGCCGATTATCGACACGATTCGTCCACTACTCATTATCCAACCCTCTCATTTAACTAGCTGTCTGCTCATCATCACCTAGACCGCCGCTGCTCCACCTACAATTTCGGACAGCTCCTGCGTGATGGCACTTTGTCTGGCCGTGTTCATGATCAGCTCCAGGTCATCGATCATCTCACCGGCACTTTCTGTCGCACTCTTCATGGCGATCATCTTGGCAGCCTGCTCACAAGCGACATTTTCCACCACCGCCTGGTAGACCTGCGCCTCGATAAAGCGGGTGATCAATCCCTCCATCAGTTCCTCGGCGTCAGGTTCATAGATATAGTCCCAGTGGCGGTGCAAGACTTCATCTTCGGCCGAATCCAGTGGAATGAGCTGACGAATACTGGGACTCTGGGTCATGGTGTTGATGAACACGTTGTACGCAATGAACACCTTGTCTACCCTACCCTCCTCAAAGGCACGCAACATCACCTGGATACTGCCAATCAGGTCATTCATGGCTGGCGCATCACCCAAGTTGCTTGAAGCTGCCACCACATTGCCACCAAAGCTGCGAAAGAACTGTGCTCCTTTGTTGCCCATCAGGCAGAGATCCGCTTCGATCTCCTGCTCGTCCCAGCCCTTGATATCCTTTACCACCGCTTTCAGCAGATTGATGTTCAAACCCCCGCACAATCCCTTATCGGTGGTTACGATAATGAAGCCAACCCGTTTAGCCTGCCTTTCCACCATGAAGCGGTGATGATATTCGGAAGAAGCGTTTGCCAAGTGGCCAATGACATCGCGAATGTGATCGGAATAGGGTTTGCCCCGCGCCATCAGTTCCTGAGTTTTGCGCATCCTGCTGGCAGCCACCATCTCCATGGCACGAGTGATCTTCTGGGTATTCTTGATACTGCCGATCTGGGTTCTGAGTTCTTTGGCACTGGTCATATTCTGTTACTTCTCTCTGTATTTACCTATCACCAGGTCTGGGTGGACTTGAAGGTGTCGAGTGCTTTCTTCATAAAGTCCTCAATCTCATCATCAAAGCCACCGGTTTCATTCGCCTCTTTCATGAAATCGGCATGCTCGGCGTTCATATAAGAGATCAGTGCGGATTCAAAATCCAAGACCTTATCCACTTCCACGTCCTCGAGGTATCCCTGGGTGGCCGCGTACATGACGATACCCATCTCAGCCACGGTCATGGGAGAGTACTGTTTCTGCTTCATCAACTCGGTGATCCGTTCACCATGTTCGAGCTGTTTCCGTGTTGCTTCATCCAGGTCGGATGCAAACTGGGAAAAAGCTGCCAATTCTCGGAATTGCGCCAGCGCCAGTTTGATACCGCCACTGATCTTCGACATAAAACGAACCTGCGCGTCGCCACCAACTCTCGATACCGAGATGCCTGGATTCAGGGCGGGACGATTTCCCGCGTTGAATAGATCCGTTTCCAGGAAAATCTGACCGTCCGTTATGGAGATCACATTGGTGGGGATGAATGCAGATACGTCACCAGCCTGGGTTTCGATGATGGGGCAGGCGGTAAGAGACCCGGTTTTCCCCTTAACTGCACCGTCAGTAAAGTCCTCTACATATTCGGCATTGACCCGCGCAGCCCGTTCCAGCAGTCGCGAGTGGAGGTAGAATACGTCACCCGGATAAGCTTCCCGACCGGGAGGCCGGCGGAGCAGCAGTGATATCTCACGATAGGCCCAGGCCTGCTTGGTGAGATCGTCATAAATGATAAACGCATCTTCACCCCTGTCTCTGAAATACTCACCCATGGCGCAACCGCTGTAGGCAGAAATGAACTGCATGGGCGCCGGATCGGAGGCACTGGCAGCCACCACGATGGTATTCTCCATGGCGCCAAACTCTTCCAGAGTACGCACGACATTCGAAATTGAAGCCATCTTCTGACCGATGGCGACATAGATGCACTTAATACCAGATTCGCGCTGATTGATGATGGCGTCGATCGCGATGGCGGTTTTCCCCGTTTGCCTGTCGCCGATGATCAGTTCCCGCTGACCCCGGCCAATCGGTATCATGGAGTCGATACATTTCAGTCCGGTTTGGACCGGTTGGCTGACCGATTGACGCGCAATGACCCCCGGCGCCACTTTCTCGATCGGCGATGAAAGTGTGGTCCCTATCGGTCCTTTGCCATCTAACGGTTCGCCTAGTGCGTTCACAACCCGGCCCAAGAGCTCGGGGCCTACCGGTACTTCAAGAATTCGTCCGGTGCAACGGGCCGTCTGTCCCTCCTTGAGTTGCTTGTAGTCACCCAGCACCACGGCACCAACTGAATCTCGCTCAAGGTTCAGGGTCACGCCATACAGGCCGCCCTCGAACTCCACCATCTCTTGATTTTGCACCCCTGCCATGCCATGGATACGCACGATTCCATCTGAAACGCTGACCAGGGTACCCACGTTCTGTTCTTCAGTGGTTACATCCAGGCGCTCTATGCGCTGTTTGATAATGTCACTGATCTCGGAAGGATTCAGTTGTTGCATTTTCCGTCCCTCAAATCTTTATGAATTCATCGCCTGGGCCAGCTTGGCCAGTTTTCCCCGGACGCTATAGTCGATCACAGTATCCTCTGTACGAACGATCGCTCCCCCCAACAGGGAGGGATCTACTTTCGATTCAATCCTGACTTCACGCTGAAGTTTGTCTTTCAGAATATCTTGTATTCGCTGGAACTCTCGGTCGCCAATTTCATAAGCGCTGGTTAACTCAACGTCCAGTGTCTTTTCATGGTCAGCTCTCATCAATTCATACAGCGTACATATCTGGGGTAGCAGTTCTATTCGATTCTGTTCCGCCAGGATCTGGATAAAATTCCCAGCCTGTTCATTTAGTCGATCGCCACAGATTGAGACCAGCAGATCTACGCGCTGAGTTTTGGTAAGAGCCGGATTGTCCAGCACTTCCTGCACGGAATTGTTGGCGGCCGTATCTGCAAGGATGCGAAGCATATCGGACCAATCGCCGAGCCCTTCCCGGCTGTCCAGTGCGTGCGCAAACACCGCTCGTGCATAGGGCCGAGCAACGGTCGTTAGTTCAGATTCAGCCATGCCTTATCCTACGCCTACAATTGGTCCGAGTGACGGTCGTTCGGTTAGGTTCAGCCATGCGTTGTCCTACGCCTACAATTGGTCCGAGTGACAGTCGTTCGGTTAGGTTCAGCCATGCGTTGTCCTACACTTATAATTGTGCCGAGCAACTGCGTTATCCCACGCTTACAGTTGCGCTGCCAGTCTGTTCAGCATTTCCTTATGGGTTTCACGATCGATACTGGCTTCCAGGATCTTCTCCGCCCCCTGCAGCGCAAGCATACTCACCTGGGCTCGCAACTGTTCTTTCGCTCTGTTGATTTCCTGCTCGATTTCCGCGTGGGCGGCTTTCTTCAACCTGTCGCCCTCCTCCCCAGCCGTCACCTTGGCCTCTTCAATGATCTGGCTGGCACGCTTATTGGCCTGATCGATCAGCTCGGCGGATTGCGTCTTCGCCTGTTCAAGCGCCACGGCCGCGTCATTGCCGGCCTGCTCCAGTTGTTGCGCAGCCTTATCCGCATTTTCGAGTCCCGCCGCTATGGTCTGCTGTCTTTCCCGCATGATCCCGATAAGGGGCGGCCAGATAAACTTCATACAGATCCAGACAAAGATGGAAAAGGATATCAGTTGACCGAACAGGGTAAGGTTTATACTCACGTCATCACCTCTCTCGTCTCCAACAGAACATTTCCGGTTCTATCCGGCAACGACAAAAATCAGGTACATGGCGATACCAACGCCAATAATAGGGATCGCGTCCACCAAACCCACCATGATAAACGTCTGGGTCATCAACATCGGCTGCAGCTCTGGTTGACGAGCAGACCCTTCCAGGTATTTGCCGCCCAGAATACTGATGCCGATACCACTGCCAATGGCGCAGATACCGATCAACAACCCACTTGCCAAGTATATGTACTCCATAAAATTACTCCCGCTATGTTGCTATGGACCAGTTAATGATTCGTGGCATGGGCCTGACTTAGGTACACGATAGTCAGAACCATGAAGATAAAAGCCTGTAGTGTGATGATCAAAACGTGAAACAGCGCCCAGGGGATCGACAAAGTCCACTGCGCCCAAAAGGGCATAACCGCTATCAGGATGAAGATCATCTCGCCGGCATAAAGGTTGCCAAACAGCCGCATTCCCAACGAGAAGGGTTTGGCTAGCATGACGATGAATTCGATCGGTAGGTTAAAGGGCCTGGCCGCATTCAACGGAATGGGGTGAGCCGAGAGTTCTTTGGCGAATCCAACCGCACCCTTTATCTTGAAACTGTAAAAGAGCATCAGGATGAGGACCCCAAGCGCCATCCCAAGGGTTGCATTCGGGTCCGTCGTCGGCACCACTTTAAAGAAGTGAATGCCCGATAACTGTGCGGCATAGGGTATCCAGTCTACCGGAACCAGGTCCATCAGGTTCATGAGAAACACCCACACCAGGATGGTCAGTGAAAGGGGCGCAATCACCGCGCTGTCACCGTCAAATATGTTTCTCACCATGTCATCGACAAATTCCACCAGCATCTCTATTGCGTTCTGAAATCCCCCCGGCTCGCCGGCGGTTGCGCTGCTGGCTGCTCGTCTGAACAAAAACAGAAACAGAACACCCAATACAATCGACCAGAACATGGTATCGACGTGAACGGCATAAAAGCCCATGTCTTGAACTTCTTCGATACTGTGGCCGATTCCCCAACTGCCATCGTCATGACGGCCGAACGTCAGATTGGTCAGATGGTGTTTGATATACTCGCCCGATGTGAGGGTATCGCTCGCCATGAAATCCTGCTTTATTTCGTGTATCTAGTGACAGCCGGCACCAAATAGTGCAACAACTGAATGCCGATAAAGGTTGCGAACAACAACAGAGCGTTCAGCGGTTCTATCCATATGAAAACCAGTGCAAACATAATTCCCGACTGTATTATCTTCCCAGTTTCGCCCTGCATCCAGCGACCTATTTTTTGTTCCCGCGTTAACCCCTTGGTCCGCGTGACTCTATGTGCTAGAAAGGCGTTGGGTAACACACAAATCAACCCGCCCAGCAATGCTGAATAGGCAGCCACCCAACCGAATAACAGAAGTGAAGCCGACGCAAAAAACGTTGCTATCAGCTGCACCAAAATGATCTGACGGATAGGTGAATAGCGTAGTTTAGTACTGCGAACTCCTTCGGCGGAGCTTCCTTCGGATCCAACTTTCTTCTTGGCGATGCCCACTATTCGGCACCCCCTTTGTCGCGCAGTGGAGTATAGTGATTTAAGGGGTCTCATTCAACTTAACAGGGCTCTTAGCCGACAGATAACGCCTGTTTAACGACACGGATCAGTAAAACAGATCCATCAATGCTCCGATCCTTCCGTCCCCATCAAATGCACCAGAATTCCATCCAGTTCATCCAGGCTGTTGTACTTGATTGTCAGCCTTCCCTTACCCTTCGCCGTGTGGTGAATGGAAACCGGTTGTGCCAGCTTTTCCGAAATCTGTTCCTCCAACTGTCGGGTATCCACATCCACTCTCTGGGTTTGTTGGTTTCCGGTTTTTCCAGCGACCAGTCTGCGCACCAATGATTCTGTTTGTCTTACATTGAGCCCTTTGCTAACGACATCTCTAGCGACCAGATCCTGCTGTTGGTCGGTCAGGGTCAACAACGCTCGCGCGTGGCCCATCTCCAGCTCACCCTTCTCCAGTAGTGCTGCGATGGGCGCGCTCAGGTTCATCAGACGCAGGAAGTTGGTCACCGTAGTACGATTCTTGCCAACTGCGTCAGCCATTTGCTGGTGAGTCAAGTGAAACTCATCCTGCAATCGCTGCAGGGCGGCGGCCTCCTCCATGGGATTCAGGTCTTCCCGTTGAATGTTCTCGATAAGTGACATGGCGACTGCTGATTCATCGCTCACATCTCGTACGATGACAGGGATTTTATCCAGTCCTGCCTGTTGGGTAGCGCGCCAGCGTCTTTCTCCGGCTATGATTTCGTAATTGTCTGTGGCTACCGTTCTGACCACGATTGGCTGTATTACGCCCTGCGTTTTGATCGACTCGGCCAGATCCGACAGGGTGTCAGCGTCCATCTCATGGCGCGGTTGGTACTTGCCGGGATGGATGAATTCCACGGGAATCTCACGTAACGCCACACCCTGTTCCGCGGGAGACGGTTCCGACGATCCCAACAATGCGTCCAGGCCACGGCCCAGACCTCTTTTTCGATTAGTCATATTCAGGCCCAATTAACATCACATCCTCTGCATTCAGATTCCATCACGCACCTGGTCACATGCCGCTCCAATGACATCACGTAATCTGCAGTCATTCCATCACGCACCCAGTCACATTCCGGTCCAAATAACATCATGCCTCTGCAGACAGATCACATCGCGCACGTCGATCTCCAACAGGTCAAATCAACTTCCGGCCCGTTCCTGCCTGCGCACCAACTCCCCCGCCAGTGAAAGGTACGCTATCGAGCCCCTCGACTGCTTATCGTAGTGCAGTACCGGCATGCCATAGCTGGGTGCCTCTGCCAGGCGCACATTTCTGGGTATCAAAGTTCTATATACCTGATCGCCAAAATGGTCTATGAGTTGGCCGGACACATCACGACTCAAACTGTTGCGGGAATCATACATGGTACGCACCAACCCCTCGACCTCTAAACCAGGGTTGGAAATCATGGCAACACTTTTTATGGTGTTCAGCAAGGCGCTCAGCCCTTCTAACGCATAGTATTCGCACTGCACCGGAATGATCACACTATTGGCAGCCGTCAGGGCGTTAATCGTCAACATGCTTAGCGAAGGCGGACAATCGATCAGCACAAAATCGTATTGGTGTCGAACGATTTCGAGTGACTTCCTGAGTCTGCTCTCTCTCTGATCCGTGTCTAGTAACTCAACTTCTGCTGCCGTCAGTTCAGCATTTGACGGGACCAAATCATAGCCAGCCGGGTCTGCCGCCACTTTTATAGTGGCCACCGGCATTTCTTCCATCAACAGTTCGTAGCCGGAGAATTGGATACTGTCTTTATCGACACCGCTGCCCATGGTTGCATTGCCCTGTGGATCCAGATCCACCAGCAGGATCTTACGTCTGGTCGCGACCAGGGAAGCAGCGAGGTTTATACAGGTTGTGGTTTTGCCAACGCCGCCTTTCTGATTAGTTATAGCCAGGACTTTGCCCACAATCCCCTCAACGTCTATCTCGACAATATGGCCAACTTACGAATTCCAGTTACGCCCGGTACGGTCAACGGGCGTATCCCCTGCACCTTAATGTTTTCTGGCACCTCACTCAACTCTACTTTGGTCAGCGCCCCTTTCATCGCAAGTATTACGCCACCGTCTCCCAGCAGATGCGACGTTGCGGCTGCAATCTTACTCAGTGTCCCGAACGCCCTGACTAACACACAGTCGAATGATCTCTCGGTGATTAGTTCCGCTCGATCGTTGACCACCTCTACGTTGGACAACGCTAAATCCATGCTCACCTGGGTCAGAAATCTCGTCTTCTTGCCGTTGCCGTCCAGCAATACAAAGTGTCGATTTGGAAAACAGATTGCCAATGGCAATCCGGGAAAACCTGCACCTGTACCAACGTCTATGAACTGGGTTCCCTGCAGGTAGGGTGCGATGCTCAAGCTATCCAAAAAGTGGTGGGAGACGATCCCGGCGGGTTCGGTGATGGCAGTCAGGTTATAGGTCTTGTTCCACTTGCGCAGCAGGCCAAGGTAACTTATCAGCTTCTCCACCTGCAGTTGATTCAGTTCCTGCTGGAGAGCCGTCGCTCCGGCTAGCAGCTGTGTTTGCTCGGTTTCCTGCGCCACAAAGTCAACGTCTCCATTCAGCCAGGCGAAGAGGCATTACGCATCAGACCCTTTTAGCCGTTTGTTTTCGTACATCGCTTTTCTTGATATGGATGCACAACAGCGAAATAGCGGCGTGGGTCACTCCCGCTATTCTGCCTGCTTGCCCAATGGTTTGCGGTTCCACCGCCATCAGTTTCTGACGGACTTCATTCGACAAGCCTCTGATCTTCCCGTAGTCGAGACCCTTTGGTATTTGCATCTGTTGCTGCTGTTGTACCCTCTCTATCTCCTGCTCCTGGCGCGAAATATACCCTGCGTATTTGATGTCGATCTCTACCTGTTCGTTGACCTCGTCATCCGTCCAGGATTGACCAGTTGCTGCCAACAGGGAGGATATGTGGACTCCGGGCCTTTTCAGCAGTTCCAGCAGATTATATTCGTGACTCATGGGGCGATCCAAAATCTGGTCGACTCTTTCGCCGGCAGGCGTTGACGGTCTTATCCACTGCTCATCGAGGCCCAGCCGTCGCTTTTCGATCGCCTCGGTCTTTTCGCAGAATCGTTGCCAGCGCCGTTCACCCACCAATCCCAACTTATGACCGATTTCGGTCAACCTTCGATCCGCATTATCCTGCCGCAAGATCAGCCTGTATTCTGCACGGCTGGTAAACATGCGGTAGGGTTCGTTGGTACCAAGGGTGATCAGGTCATCGACCAATACTCCAAGGTACGCCTGATCTCTGCTGGGACACCAGTATTCTTCCTGTCGCGACCTTCTGGCAGCATTGATTCCTGCCAGCAGTCCCTGGGCCGCTGCCTCTTCGTAACCGGTGGTGCCATTGATCTGACCCGCGAAGAACAGGCCTTTGATGTACTTCGTCTCCAGAGAGTAATTGAGTTCTCGTGGATCGAAGAAATCATACTCTATGGCATAACCTGGACGGGTGATCGTGGCCCGTTCGAATCCTTTTATGGATCTGATAAAGGCTAGTTGTATGTCGAACGGCAGGCTGGTGGACAGTCCGTTGGGATACAGTTCCCTGCTCTTCAGTCCCTCAGGTTCAATGAATATCTGATGAGAACTCTTGTCGGCGAAGCGCACCACTTTATCCTCGATCGAAGGACAGTACCTAGGCCCCACCGCATCGATTACGCCGGTGAAAAGAGGAGAACGATCCAGTCCTTTTCTGATGATGTCATGGGTATGTTCATTGCTGTGGGTGATGTGGCAGGAAACCTGTCGGGGGTGATCGGCAACCGATCCCATGTAAGACATCACTGGGGTTGGCTGATCGCCGGGCTGCGTCTCCAGTTGTGAAAAGTCCACCGATTTACCATCTATTCTGGGAGGGGTACCTGTCTTCAGCCGATCAACCTGAAAGGGCAGTTCTCTCAATCTAGCCGCCAGTCTGGTCGCGGCCGAATCACCGAATCTTCCGCCGCCGTGATTTTCCATGCCGACGTGAATCACGCCACCAAGGAAGGTTCCTACAGTTAGCACAACGGCGCTGCCATAGAACTTTAGGCCAGTCTGGGTGACCACACCACATACCTGGTCACCTTTGAGAATTAGATCCTCCACCAGTTGCTGGAACAGCATCAGATCAGCCTGGCTCTCGAGCCGTTCCCTTATCGCCTGCTTGTAGAGTTGTCGGTCAGCCTGGGCTCTGGTCGCCCTTACCGCCGGTCCCTTACGGGAATTCAGGACTCTGAACTGAATGCCGGCAGAATCTGCCGCCAGCCCCATCGCTCCTCCGAGGGCATCTACTTCCTTCACCAGGTGACTCTTACCAATGCCACCAATGGCCGGATTGCATGACATCTGGCCCAAGGTCTCGATATTCTGCGTCAGCAACAGAGTGGCACATCCTATTCTCGCAGATGCCAGCGCGGCTTCCGTACCGGCATGTCCGCCACCTACGACAATGACGTCAAATCGATCTGGGTAATCCACTGAGTCCACTCCGATGTTACAGGGTCGGCAAGTATACGGGCCGTCTATACAATGTCCATAAGAAAGGGAGCGTCTACAGAAGTCGAGGCGCTGCAGCTATGCATCAGTCCTGTTGAAACGGGCGCTGCATCTTGTCATGAGAGTAACCTGGTGGAGTTCGCTCGACTCATTTACCGATGCAGAAGTCGGCAAAGATTCTACCCAGCAGATCATCGCTGCTGAACTCGCCGGTAATCTCGGCCAATGCCTGCTGGCATAGCCTCAGATCCTCCGCCAGCAGTTCGATGGCACCACCTTGCAGCAACTGTGTTTTTCCGGAAGCCGCGTACTTGGCGGCCAACTCCAGCGCTTCCAGGTGCCTCCTTCTGGCAATAAACTTACCCTCCAGGCCGGAATTGAAGCCAATGCAGGATTTCAGGTGTTGGCGCAAAGCAGACACTCCTTCTCCGGTTTTAGCAGACATGTTTATTACCGGACAACTGCCGTCCAGAGACTGTTCACCATACGCGTCACCAATCAGATCGATCTTGTTGCGGATCACCGTGATGTTTGACATGGAAGACAGTTGCCGCACAAATTCAGGGAATATGGCCGTTGGTTCTATCTCGGTGCTCTGATTGGCATCCACCAGCAAGAGCACACGATCTGCCAGGCCAATCTCTGCCCAGGCGCGGCGAACGCCCTCTCGTTCAATCTCATCGCTGCTCTCTCTCAAACCGGCGGTGTCCACCAGGTGAAGAGGCATACCATCAAGATGGATGAATTCTCGTAGTGGATCACGGGTCGTTCCCTCGTGAACGGTCACGATGGCTGACTCCTTGCCGGAGAGTTGGTTGAGCAGAGTGGACTTTCCGCTATTCGGCTTCCCAGCCAGCGCCACTCGCATCCCCTCACGCAGCAGCGCGCCTTGACTCGCTTGTTGGAAGACACGTTCGAGTCCCGATTCAATCCCCTGCAGTTGCTCCTCTATTTTGCCTTCGGCAAGAGACTCGACCTCATCCTCCGGGAAGTCGATGGCAGCTTCGACATACATTCTCAGTTTGGTCAGCAGTTCCACGAGGCCGTGTATCAAGAGGGAGAACTCTCCCTGCAGGGATCTGACGGCGCCTCTCGCTGCCTGCTGGCTGGCGCTGTCGATCAGGTCCGCGATCGCCTCTGCTTGGGGCAGGTCGATTTTGTCGTTTAGAAATGCACGTTCGCTGAACTCGCCCGGTTTAGCCAGCCGCGCCCCCAATGACAGCAAGCGCTGCAGCAGCATATCCAAGATGACGGGTCCACCGTGAGCTTGGATCTCCAGGATGTCCTCACCCGTAAAGGAACGAGGAGATGGAAAGAAAAGTGCAACACCCTGGTCCAGTGTCAGTCTGTCAGCGTCCAGGAACTCTGCGTGGTGCGCATATCTCGGCTTGGGCTTAAAACCCAGTATTTCGGAAGCAATAGCCCGGACCAATGAGCCGGAGATTCTGATTATGCCGATGCCGCCTCTCCCAGGGGGGGTGGCGATGGCGACAATGGTATCTGGAGAAATAGTCATTACCACTCCGGCTATCAGAACAGCTCAGATTATGTGGTAGCGGACGCGATCTGCCGGTTGACCAGCCACTGTTGCAGAATCGACAGGATGTTGTTTACCAGCCAATAAAGCACCAGGCCGGATGGAAACCACAAAAAGAAGAAGGTGAACATGATAGGCATCATTTTGAAAACCTTCGCCTGAATCGGATCCGGTGGTTCGGGTTGCATCATCTGCGTCAGAAACATTGAAATACCCATCAATATGGGCAGCACGAAATAGGGATCCATCACCGACAGGTCGTCTATCCAAAGGGCAAATGGTGCCTGGCGCAACTCCACGCTTTCCATCAGTGTCCAGTAAAGAGCGAGGAATACCGGCATCTGCAACATGATTGGCAGGCAGCCGCCGAGCGGATTGGCACCTTCCTTTTTGTACAGGTCCATCATTGCCTGAGATAATTGTTGGCGGTCATCGCCAAGTCTCTCCTTCAATCGCTGCATTTCAGGTTGCAGCTTTCTCATCTTCGCCATGGATTTGAAGCTGGCTGCAGACAGCGGGTACAACAAGGCTTTTACCAGCATCGTTAACAAGATGATGGCAACCCCCCAATTACCCACGAAGCCGTGAATAATGGTCAAAAGACCAAACAGAGGTTGGGCGATCCACCACAGGAATCCATAATCTACGGTGAGGTCCAGTCCTTTCGCTATCTCTTTCAATTTGTATTGATCTTTAGGACCGGCATAAAAGTGGGCACCGTAGCTGCCGAACCCTCCCGGTTCTACGGTGAACACCGGACCGGTGTACGCCATGTAGTAAAGGTCCTTGTCCGGTAGCTTTCTTGCCTGGTACGAATACTGATGTTCGTCTTTGGGTATCCAGGCCGCTACGAAGTAGTGCTGCACCATTGCAATGTAGCCCCCTTGGATCTCTTCCTTGTAGGGCTCTTCTGCTACATCATCAAACTCCAGTTTGAAATAGGGTGAATCCACCGTGAAGGTTGCTCCACCAACATAGGGTCGTAGACCCATGCCGCTCTCTTCGACAAACGCTGGAACCTGACCATCCCTCTTTATCTGGGCAAAAAAGTTACCCTGCCACAGTTCATCCGTATTGTTGCTGATGTCGAAATCGACATCAAAAAGATAACTGTCGCGATAGAACGTGAATCGTTTCACGATTTGTACACCGGCTGAATCTTGAAACGCGAACTCGACTTCCAGCTCTGTGGAATCACCCAATTCATAGCTGGTCGCGACAGTGCGGTACAGGGGTCGACCCGATTGGCTGCCGTCTGGCCCATTTTCTCCTACCAGCCCACTCTGTCCCTCATAGCTGTTTCTGGGATCGATAAGGATAAATGGGATATCGGGCGTCTCAAGCGCGGCCGGATACAGCGGCAGAGCGATTTGGGTGATGTCGCCACCACGTCTGTCAATCCAGACATTGAATGTATCGGTAGTCACCTTGACAATCTGCTGAGCCGATTTCGTTGTCATCGTATCCGGTTGAGTGAATCTCTGTTCAGATTCAACTTTGGGCAGCTCTTCGATTTGTACCGTGGGTAGCTCGTCTTCTAAACGCCCCGCGGTGACCGGTAACTGTTCCTCGGGTAGCGCTGCTGGCTGGACGGTGCGCGTTTGGGGTTCAATGTTTTCCACGGAAGCTGGGCGGCGATAGTCCTCGTTCCAGGCGTGTATCAACAGATATGCCGTGACGGCTAAACCAAAGATCAGAAGAATTCGTTGTATGTCCATAGTTAGACGGGTTGCCTTCCCTGGTCCGTTCGGGACTTCCTTGGCGGTACGGGGTCCAATCCTCCCGGATGCCAGGGGTGACAGCGCAGCAATCGAGCCATTGTCAGGTATCCACCTTTGATTACGCCATATCCTTCGATGGCTTCAATTGCATACTGGGAGCAGCTGGGATGAAAGCGACAGTGGTTGAACATCAGGCTACGAATGCATACCTGATAGCCGCGAATCAGCGCAATCGCTATGCGCTGCAATCCACGTTCTAGCGGGAAGGTTCTGATCGACATGTCAACTGAGTCCACAGTTCTGTTAGAGCTGCACGGATGGAACTATTGTCCAGCTTGTCTATTCCCCTGCGGCATAATAACACCAAGTCAAATTCAGCGAGACAATCCGTGTTGCTCCTGAAGGACTCTCTCAGGTTTCGCTTGATTCTGTTGCGTTGCACGGCTTGAGGGACGTTCTTCTTAGCAACCACAAGGCCCAATCTGGGGTGGCCGAGATTGTTTTTCTTTGCCAGCAACAATAGGTATTTGCCCGAAACTCTAATAGTGGTGTTCTTGAAAACAGCTTCAAAATCCGCAGATTTTCTCAGTCGGTACTCAGTGGAGAATGATTCCGAGGGCATCAATGTGCTAAGCAGAGAGGATTTTCCGTCCTTTCGCTCTGCGCCTTTTGAGAATGAGACGGCCTGATTTGGTGGCCATGCGAGCTCGGAAGCCATGAGTTCGTTTTCGTTTGATAACGCTGGGTTGAAATGTTCTCTTCATGGCGGTTTTTCCGGTTTTAGTTCAGACCTTTCCAAGGGACGGGCGATTCTAAATAAGTTATCCCATACAGTCAATTTGTAGTAATAGAAATTTAAGATGGATAAAGACGATTTTCCAAATGATGGGGATCGTAAAAAGCGAATTTGTAATCTATTATTATTGTAGTTGTCGTTATTAGGAGCCGGTGGTGTGTTGACAAGCCGGCTTTTCTGCATGAGATCAGCCACTTAAATGATCAACGGTTATGGGAATTTGCTCGTGAAAGCCTGTTGGTTAGCTGGGCATAAGTCGGCAGTACCTTCGCGCACCTTTGTATATGTGTTGGGATGCACGGTCACTGCAGAGGTTATCCACAAATTACCCACAGATTTATGCACCTTTCGGTACTTAACGACATTGCATAGGTAGTTGTAAGCTGTTGAATAATAGAGACTTTTTATTTACTATTTTTTCCGTCAAGCGTTGGATTCACGAGCAAATAGAGAGTAGTATGCGGTGCTACGCGGGATTCGGATAGTGCCGCATTTTCAGCATTAACAACAATTTTTTTCAAATGCAGGGGGTCCAGTGGGGGCTATTATCTGGCAAAAATGTCTTGATTGTCTTGAAGATGAACTCCCTTCGAATCAGGTAAACACCTGGATAAGACCTTTGCAGGTAGAGGAGGGAGAGAGAGAACTCCGTCTCTTTGCACCCAACAAGTATATTCTGACTCACGTGGCCAAAGAGTTTCTCGGTCGTATCAAAGAAGTGGTCAATGAACTCGGCGTGTCGTCGGTTACTTTGGAGATTGGCAGTATCGCAAGCCGTTCTCACGCCATGCTGGATCAGCCGAATCGGACGATGCATTCGTCCACGTTTCGCGCCAATGTTGAGCTAAATCGGGACTTCACTTTTGATACCTTCGTTGCCGGTCAATCTAACGAATTGGCAAGGGCGGCCGCCTTACAAGTTTCTGAAAATGTGGGGAAGTCATACAACCCGTTACTACTGTATGGAGCAGTGGGTCTCGGAAAAACACACGTGATGCAGGCGGTAGGTAACGCGATACTCGAGCATAGCCCGCACAGCAAGGTTGATTACATGTACTCCAAGGGTTTTATGGAGGACATGGTAAGAGCGATCGAACAGGGCAACATGTCCGCATTCAATCAATACTACCGATCTGTGGATGTACTGTTGGTGGACGATATTCAATTTCTGGCCAAAGGTGTCAAGTCACAAGAGGAATTCTTCCATGTTTTCAATAGCTTAATGGAAGACGGGCGACAGATCGTGTTGACTTGTGACCGCTACCCCAAAGAGGTCGAGGGCCTGGAAGAGCGTTTGAAATCAAGATTTATGTGGGGCATGACTGCGCCTATCGAGCCGCCTGAACTTGAAACCAGGGTAGCAATACTGATCCGCAAGGCTGAGTTGGTCGAAATAGATCTACCCCAGGAAGTAGCCTTCTTTATTGCGGAACGGCTCAGATCGCACGTGCGTGAGCTGGAAGGAGCCTTAAAAAGAGTCATTGCTAACGCTACCTTTACCGGCAGGGAGATTACTATTGAGCTGGTGAGAGAGTCATTGAAAGATCTGCTGGCGATCCAGGACCGGCAAGTGGGCATAGACAATATCCAAAAGACCGTCGCTCAGTATTTCAAAATCAGACTGGCGGACCTCAATTCGAAAAGAAGAACAAGAACGATTACCAGACCGCGCCACCTGGCCATGGCCTTGGCAAAGGAACTGACAAATCACAGTTTGCCGGAAATAGGAGATTCGTTTGGGGGAAGGGATCATACTACGGTGTTGCATGCCTGTAAGAGAATTAAGGAGCTCAGGGACACTAACGGCGAAATACGAGAAGATTATCAGCATCTGTTGAGAATACTGACCACTTGAACTAGGGAGGACAAGGGGTTTTAGGCGGGACAAAGGGTTTTGGCAGGACAACGGGTATAGAGAATGAAGTTCGTGACCACTAGAGAGTCGTTACTGAAACCACTACAACTGGTCTATGGGGTTGTGGAGCGTCGCCAGACACTGCCCATCTTGTCGAACCTTCTCCTCGTTATGGACAAAGACCAGCTGAGCTTAACGGGATCCGACAAGGAAGTGGAAATCACCGGAAGATCTACCATGGACTCCGGGGAGTCGGGAGAAACCACGGTACCGGCGAGAAAACTGATGGAAATCTGCCGAAACTTGCCGGAGGGTGCCAAAATTGAAGCCCGTCTGGAGGACAACCGAATGTCCCTATCCAGCGGTCGCTTTAGCTCCCACCTGGCAACGCTACCGGCGACTGAATTTCCAAGTGTTGAGATGGAGTCCGGCAATGCCAGCGTTTCGATAGAAGCAAATCGTCTAAGAAACCTGCTTGAACAGACAAGTTTTGCGATGGCTCAACAGGATGTCCGCTATTTTTTCAATGGTATGCTGCTGGAAGTTACCGCAGAGAGGCTCAGGACGGTTGCCACAAACGGACAGCGGCTGGCGATGTGCACGCTGGATTTCACGTTCGACCAGTCGCAAGAGCAACGCATCATCATCCCGAGGAAAGGGGTCTTTGAGTTGCAGCGACTGATCGGCGACGGTGACGAGATGGTACAACTCACGTTATCCAGCAATCATCTGCGGGCCACTGCTGACGGCTCATCAGTGATCACGAAGTTGGTGGATGGTGTCTACCCGGATTACGAACGGGCCATACCCACAGGAGGAAAGAACGTCTTCTTGGGGGATCGACTGGAAATAAGAGAGGCCCTCAGTCGAACCGCCATCCTGTCCAACGAAATGTACCGCAACGTTCGGTTAACCTTGAGTGAAGGTAACCTCCATGTACAAGCAAACAACCCACAGCAAGAGGAAGCTGAGGAAAGCGTGGCGGTTGAATATGAGGGAGATCCACTGGAAATCGGTTTCAACGTGGAATATCTGCTGGATGTATTGGAGGCCGTATCTGGTGAGAAAGTCAGATTCACGCTGTCCGATGCCAATGGTGCCGCGCTGGTCGAGGGGCTTGAAGACAACGAATCCGTCTACGTCATCAGTCCGATGATGCTGTAGAGGCGAACGCTCATTCGGGCGGGCCAGACAGCGATTTAGGGAAAGCGAACACTCACTGATCGCGGCAAATCCAGAGACAGCGTGGTAGGTGAGCGCTAACTTATATGGCGCGTCAGGTTGGCATGGGAAAGGTTAGGACGATGAGATTTGAAGCAAGCAGAGCAGACTTGATCAAGCCCCTGCAATTGGTTACGGGTGTAATAGAGCGCCGGCAGACGCTACCAATACTGGCCAATCTGTTGCTGAAAGTATCCGAGGACCAACTCTCGTTGGTCGGCACGGACCTGGAGGTGGAATTGATCGGTAGAATACCGCTTGTGTCTGCTGAACCAGGTGACATAACGGTCCCGGCCAGGAAGTTAATGGAGATTTGTCGTGAATTACCTGAGCAGGCTACGCTTGCCATCAAGCAGGAGGAGCAAAGGCTGGTAATCCAATCGGGACGTTTTCGCTCCACTCTGTCAACCTTACCGGCGAGTGAGTTTCCTACTGTCGATCGTGCCGAAATCAGCGATGAGATCGAGATAGCCTCTAGTAGCTTAAAGCGACTGTTAGATCGTACCAGTTTTGCCATGGCGCACCAGGACGTACGTTATTTCTTGAACGGGTTGCTTCTTGAAATCGGCGATGGTCACGTGCGCGCAGTCACCACGGATGGACATCGCCTAGCGCTGTGTGAGCTGGAATACGAGGGTCAGCCAGATAAAGTTCATCAAGTGATCGTGCCACGCAAAGGCGTACAGGAACTACAGCGACTGCTTGGCGATGCCAGCGGTAATGTAGGCATTGCACTGGGATCGAATCACCTCTGTGTGGAAATAGGAGAATTCACCTTCACTACCAAGCTGGTAGATGGGCGATTCCCCGAGTATGAGCGCGTAATACCGAGGGATGGTGATAAGGTTGTATTGGGGGATACCCAGGAACTTAGACAAGCACTGAATCGAACCGCGATCTTGTCGAATGAGAAATTCAGGGGGATCCGACTATCCCTGATGGCAGGCAATCTGCAGCTTTCGGCTAATAATCCGGAACAGGAGGAAGCGGAGGAGTCCGTATCCGTAGAATATGACGGTGAGGCCCTGGAAATGGGTTTCAACGTAAGTTATCTAATCGACGTTCTGTCAATACTCGACAGCGACAAGGTCAAAATAACCGTGCAGGATGCCAATAGTAGTGCGCTGTTGGAAGAACCGGAGAGTGACGACTCAATATATGTTGTGATGCCTATGAAGCTATGACCCTCAGCAAGATTGAGATTCGAAATATCAGGAATCTACGTTCAGTTTCACTCAAACTAACATCCAACATCAATCTGTTTTACGGCAACAATGGCAGCGGCAAAACAAGTCTTCTGGAAGCTGTCCATTTGCTCGGCTTAGGTCGTAGCTTCCGAGGTCCGAGGCTCGGGCCGGTTATCAATCACGCATCCGACGATTGCACCGTTTTTGGCCAGGTAGACCATGCGAGTGGCTCTTCAAGGCCGCTGGGTATCGTTCGGAATCGTAATGGTTCACGCGAGGTGCACATCGGTGGTGAACCGGTTCGACAGCTGTCGGAGTTGGCTAAAGTCCTGCCACTACAACTGATCAACACGGATTCGATTCAGCTTTTGACGGGCCCACCGGAGAATAGGAGGCGATTCCTGAATTGGGGTGTGTTCCACGTGGAACCAGGCTTTCACGAGGCGTGGAAAATGTCTCAACACTGTCTAAAACAGCGCAACGTACTACTGAGAGATGCTAAAATAGACACGACTCAATTGGATCTCTGGAGCCGGGAACTGGTTAAGGTTGGCGAGGCCATCGATCGCTATCGTGACGGCTACATAGCCAGCCTGAATCCCCTGTTTCAGCAGCAGCTATCGAATCTCATCGAAGCCGAGGGATTCAGCCTGACTTATTACCGTGGGTGGGATGGATCGAGCGGCCTGGCTGATGTGCTGGCAACAGATGTAGAGATGGATGCAAAACGAGGCTACACCCTGCATGGACCCCAAAGGGCCGAATTGAGGGTCCTGGTGGACGAACGTGATACTGTTGACGTGCTGTCCAGGGGAGAATTAAAAATGGTTGCATGCGCTATGATGCTCGCCCAGGCTCATCTGTACGAGCAACTGGGGAGCAGAGATTGCCTGTTTCTGATCGATGATCTCTCTTCCGAACTGGATGTCGAGCATCGCAAGGACATGTGCCGTTTATTAGAGGAAAACCACCATCAGATTCTGGTCACCAACGTCGAAAGGGCGGATGTTGCAGACTATTGGGATTCGACAGAGCTAGCTATGTTTCACGTGGAACATGGAGAAATATCACCCCAGGAGATGAGGTAGATGACTGACGATAAGTCTTACGACTCCAGCAGCATCCAAGTGCTCAAGGGACTTGATGCCGTGCGTAAGAGACCGGGAATGTACATCGGGGATACCGATGACGGTACCGGCTTACACCATATGGTGCAGGAACTGGTCGACAATGCGATCGACGAAGCACTGGAAGGATTCTGCAGTGAGATCAAGGTGATCATCCATCCGGGTGAGTCAGTCTCTGTAACGGACAACGGACGTGGAATTCCTACCGACATGCATGAAGAGGAGGGCAAATCAGCTGCAGAAGTCATCATGACGGTGTTGCACGCGGGCGGAAAGTTCGACGATAGCAATTACAAGGTTTCAGGTGGGCTGCACGGCGTGGGCGTTTCCGTCGTAAACGCGCTATCCGCAGAGTTTAAGCTAACCATTCGACGGGACGGGCAAGTCTGGGAACAGATCTACCACGATGGCGTTCCCGATGCGCCATTAGCCGTGGTGGGTAACTCAGACCAAACCGGAACCGATTGCTACTTCAAACCTTCCCCTGATACGTTTACCAATGTGGAGTTTCACTACGACATTCTAGCAAAACGGCTGCGAGAGCTGTCGTTCCTGAATTCAGGTGTATCCATCGAATTGATTGACGAGAGAGCCGGAAAGTCGGAGCTATTCAAGTATGAGGGTGGACTCAGCGCCTTCGTCGAGTATCTCAATCGCAATAAGACGCTGCTCAATGAGGTTTTCTACTTCAAATCGGCACGAAAAGACGGCATCACGGTAGAAGCGGCGCTGCAGTGGAACGATTCCTATCAGGAGAGCATCTTCGTTTACACCAATAACATCCCACAGAACGACGGCGGTACGCATCTACAGGGATTTCGCGCAGCCTTGACTAGAACGCTGAATAACTATATTGAAAAGGAGGGTGCGCAAAAGAAAGACCAAGTTAACACCACCGGAGACGATGCGCGCGAGGGGCTGACCTCTGTTATCTCAATCAAGGTACCGGAACCAAAATTCTCCTCCCAGACCAAGGATAAACTGGTCTCATCCGAGGTGAGACCTGCGGTGGAGCAGGAGATGGGATCTGCGTTCGCCGATTACTTGATGGAGAATCCCCAGGAAGCCAAAGCGATTGTACAAAAAATGATCGATTCTGCCCGGGCCAGGGAAGCTGCTAGAAAGGCAAGAGAGTTGACGCGGCGTAAGGGTGCATTGGATGTGGCCGGTCTCCCGGGCAAACTGGCAGATTGCCAGGAGAGGGATCCAGCACTGTCGGAAATCTATCTGGTGGAGGGTGAGTCTGCCGGCGGATCGGCTAAACAGGGCCGGGATCGGAAAATACAGGCAATCTTGCCTCTAAAAGGCAAGATATTGAACGTTGAGAGAGCCAGGTTTGACAAGATGCTCTCCTCGGTCGAGGTGGGCACGCTGATAACAGCCCTGGGTTGTGGTATTGGACGAGAGGAATTCAATCCGGATAAGCTCCGTTACCACAAGATCATCATCATGACGGATGCGGATGTGGATGGTGCCCATATCAGAACGCTGCTGCTGACCTTCTTCTTTCGTCAGATGCCCACATTGATCGAACGCGGCCACCTCCTGATCGCCCAACCGCCCCTGTACAAACTCAAGCGTGGCAAGCAAGAAAAATACATCAAAGATGAACTCGAATTGAGTGACTTTATGATGGAGATCGCGTTCGACGGCGTTGCATTGATTCCGGGCATCGATGCGGAGCCTTTGGAAGAAGATGGATTCAGTCGTCTGGCGCACGAATACAATGACATACAGAACAAGATCGAGAGATTGCAGAAACTGTATCCCATCGAGGTCCTCGACGAGTTGATCTACATCTCCCAGTTGCAGGTCAGCGATCTTAGTGAAAGGGAGAAAGTGGTCGCCTGGTGTGATGAATTGGCTAACAGGCTCACAACAGTGGCCAGTTCTCAAACTCAATATCACACAGCGGCGGTGGAGGACCAGGAAAGGCACTTGTTTCTTCCGAATGTCAGTGTGACCAACCACGGGGTGACAAGAGACTACCTATTCAGCAGAGATTTCTACCAGTTATCTGACTATCACGACATGGTGGCTCTCGGTGACAAAATCAGGAGCCTGATTTCGGAAGGCGCCTATGTGCAGAAAGGGGACAAACAGCAATCAGTCGGCAGCTTCAAAGAAGCGCTCGATTGGCTGATGAAGGAAGCGATGCGCGGGCACTCCCGACAGAGGTACAAGGGTTTGGGAGAGATGAATCCGGATCAACTGTGGGAAACCACTATGGATCCCGGCGCGAGAACCATGCTACAGGTCACCATTGAAGATGCCATCGCGGCTGATCAGGTATTCAATACCTTGATGGGGGATCAGGTTGAACCGAGACGGGAATTCATCGAAACAAATGCTTTGTCTGTTGCCAATCTGGATGTGTAACCCATTGTATTTAAAGAGTTTTATACATCCCCGGCGATAATTGCGGCAGCTGCACCGGCAAGATTTTGGTAAACGGGAATGTCAGAGTGTGGCAGCTGGTCAAGGGTCAACTCAGCGCTCCCTGATTGCACCAGAATCGGTTTGCAGCCGGCCGCAATACCTGCCTCAATATCGGTCAGTTTATCCCCCACCAATGGAGCCCCCTCAACTGCTGTGTGCAGGTGATGGGCAATCTGACGGATCAACCCGGGTCGCGGTTTGCGACACTGACAGTCATCATCTGGGATGTGAGGGCAATGAAACACTGCCGTGATCTTGCCGCCACTGTCTGTCACCGCTTGCAGCATCTTACCGTGGATCTGCTCCAGGTCTTGCAGTGAATAAAGCCCTCTGCCGATACCTGCCTGGTTTGTGGCCACACAGATGACGAATCCATGCTGATGTAAGTTGGCAATCGCTTCCAGGCTACCTGTTATAGGATGCCACTCTTGTGGCGACTTTATGTACTCGGGCGAATCATAATTGATGACACCGTCCCGATCCAGAATCACCAATTTCATCCTGGCCTCAAATCTTCAATTGGATTGGATTAAGGAGATATCGGCAATTTCAAGAAACAATTGCCTGAGTTGCTGCAGCAAAGCGATACGGTTATTTCTGACCGGCAGATCTTCCACCATCACCATCACCTCGTCGAAGAAACAATCGATGGCGGCCTGTAGATCCGCTAGTGAGTTCAGTGCCGCGCTGTACTCTCGGCTGGCCATCAAGGGTCCGATCGCTTGCCGCTTTGCCTCAATGACCTGGTAAAGTTCCCGCTCCGCCTTCTCTTCGAGAAGCGCTGCATCGACGGCACCCCTCGATACTTCATCCACCTGTTTCAGCAGGATATTAGCAACCCTCTTATTCGCTTCCGACAACGAAGCCGCGCTGCCTCCCTGCCGGAAACCGTCTACCGCATCGACGCGTCTAGCCAGGTCCAGCAGGTTGTGACCCACACTGTCATCTACCCCGCCGGCCCGGACCGCCAGCACAACCGACTGAGGGACACCTCGATCCTGATACCAGTTGCTCAAGCGCTCCAATATGTAGCCAAGTAGCGCCTCGGAAGGGAACTCCTGTCCGGTGAAAAGGCTGGCCCCATGGCGCAAACAAGCGAAAAGATCCAGATCCAGCCGCTCTTCGACCACAATTCGCACGATTCCGAGGGCCGCCCTTCTCAGGCCGAACGGGTCTCGGGATCCGGAGGGAGGTTGACCGATACTGAAAAGCCCGATCAGCGTATCCATTTTGTCGGCTAGTGCCAGCACACGACCCGTATCGCTAGCGGGGACCCGGTCACCGGCAAAAGCAGGCAAATAGTGCTCCCGCAAGGCCACGGCGACCTCTGGCGGCTCCTCATCGTTGATTGCAAAGTAATATCCCATGGTCCCTTGAAGGTCCGGAAACTCGTTGACCAATGCGGTTACCAGATCGACCTTGCAGAGCAGACCGGCCCTTTCCGCCAATGCTGCGTCGAAGCCAAGCTGCCTGGCGATATACCCAGCCAGGTCCGATACTCTCTGTGCTTTATCGAAGTAACTGCCCAGTTGAGCGTGAAAAACAACCCCCTTGAGTTGCTCCAGCTTTGCATGCAGCGTCTTCTTGGTGTCCAGCTGGTAAAAGAAAGTGGCATCTGCCAGCCGCGGCCGAATGACCTTCTCATTACCTGCTATCACCAGGGCCGGATTGGTGCTTTCTATGTTGACGACCGCCAGGAAACGGGCGAGCAATGCACCATTTGCATCCACCAGGTGAAAGTAGCGCTGGTGTTCCTTCATGGCTGAAATCAACACCTCTTCAGGGGCCGCCAGGAACTCATTATCATATTCACCGCTGAGCGTGACCGGCCATTCGACCAGCGCGGTAACTTCTTCCAGCAGTTTTTCGTCGATCACCACATGGCCTTGCAGATCGTTAGCGACAGTTTCCAATTGCTCCCTTATCAATTCCTGCCTTCGATCGAACTCCACCATCACATGCGCTTTCCGGAGCGCCTCTGCGTACTCGTTGGGAGATCCAAGCTCAATCGATCCGGAGGACATAAACCTGTGTCCGAAGGTTAGACGATCAGCCCCAATGCCAAGTATGGAACCTTTGACTACACTGCTGCCATATAACATAACGACCCAACGAAGGGGTCGTACAAATTCTACTCGCTGGTCCCCCCAGCGCATTCGTCTGTCTATTGGCAGCCTTGTGAGAGCAGCTTCCACCACCTGGCACAACAGTTCCTGTACGGCTTGACCTTGAATCAACGTGCGATGCACAAGCCGCGAGCCCTTTTCTGTTTCCAGAGTCTCCAGTTGCTCGACCTTGACACCACAAGATGAGGCGAAGCCCAGTGCTGCTCTGGTTGGCTCATTCTTGTCGTCAAAGGCGGATTTGAGAGATGGACCCTGACGAACCGATTCCCGCTCAGGTTGAGCCGAGTCAAGATTCTTGACGATCACTGCTAACCGTCGCGGTGTTGCGTAACGGTCGATGTCTTCGAAGTCGAGACCCAGAGTGCGAAGTTCAGAGGCGACATTCTCTTCGAAATCGGCACTGAGCTGCCGCAGGAATCTAGGCGGCAACTCCTCAGTACCGATCTCTACCAGGAAATCATCCCGCTTCATCTTTTCTTCTCCGTGCTGGCATCGCCGCCAAGTTCCTCTCTCAATCGCGGGCTCGCCAGAGGAAACCCGATTGCTTCTCGCTCATCGTAATAGGCCTTGGCAACTGCGCGAGCCAAAGCACGCACTCGTAGAATGTACCTTTGGCGCTCCGTGACGGAGATGGCGCCCCGTGCATCCAGCAGATTAAAGACGTGCGAAGCCTTGATGACAAATTCATAAGCAGGCAGCGGCAGGCCCTGTTCCAGAAGGCGTGTGCTTTCCCGCTCATGGAAATCAAAGTGCTGAAAGAGCCCTTCTACATCGGCATGGTCGAAATTATATGCAGACATTTCAACTTCATACTGATGGAAAGCGTCCGCATAGGTAACGACACCATCCGGTCCTTCCCCCCAGATCAGATCCCGAAAGCTGTCGACCCCCTGTAAATACAGGGCAATCCGTTCCAGGCCGTAGGTGATTTCACCGGTTACCGGGTAACATTCCAACCCGCCCACTTGCTGGAAATAGGTGAACTGGGTGACCTCCATCCCATCCACCCAGACTTCCCAGCCAAGACCCCACGCACCGAGCGTTGGCGACTCCCAATTATCTTCAACAAAACGAATATCGTGAACACTCGTGTCGATGCCGAGAACCTGGAGGGATTCAAGGTAGATATCCTGAATATCTGCCGGGGATGGTTTCAATACCACCTGAAATTGATAATAGTACTGGTATCGATTAGGGTTTTCGCCGTAACGACCGTCGGCAGGTCGGCGACACGGTTGCACGTAAGCGCAGTTCCAGCTCTCCGGGCCGATGGCACGAAGAAACGTGGCAGGGTGAAACGTGCCGGCACCCATCTCCATGTCGTAAGGCTGCATGAGAATACATCCCTTCGCTGCCCAGAACTCTTGCAGTGATAGGATAAGATCCTGAAAATTTAGATTTGTGGCCATTGCTGAAGCTGCACTGCTCGGTTGGTTGCGGGACAAAAAGGGCAGCTAAGTATACCTGAAGAGGATGCTCTCTCAGAAGTTAAGGCTGGCCGCTGGAAAGCACGGAGCAATAGGATGGCTGATAAACTCCTGCCAGGTGACAATCGGACACGCTGCGAGTGGTGTCTGGGTGATCCCTTGTACCTCGACTACCATGACACGGAGTGGGGTACCCCGGAACGTCGAGCCAAGGTCCTGTTTGAATTCCTACTATTGGAAGGAGCCCAGGCCGGACTGAGTTGGATTACCATTCTCAGGAAGCGCGATCGATATCGCCAGGTGCTGGATGGCTTTGACCCACTTAAGATAGCCCGCTACGACGAGAGAAAGAAACAGCAGCTTCTGTCAGACGGTGGCATCGTGCGCAACCGCCTGAAAATAGAATCTGTCATCACAAACGCGCAAGCCTATCTGGAGATTGAATCCCACACCGATGGATTTTCCGACTATATCTGGTCCTTTGTAGACGGCACAGCCATCCAGAGCCGGTGGCGCAGAGTCACAGATATTCCAGCCGAGTCCAGGATTTCCGCCAACATGGCCAAAGAGCTGAAACGCAGTGGTTTTCGCTTCGTGGGATCGACTATCTGTTACGCGTTCATGCAGGCGATGGGATTGGTTAACGACCATCTGGTCGACTGTTTTCGTCATGAGGAGTGCCACAGCTTGGAGATAGAGAATGGACCCCAATGATCCTCTGCGGAGAGACAAAGAGTGCTAAGTGAAAAGGTGCTCGAGCAGAGCAAGGCGACGTTGATCGCACTGTCGCTGCAGTTGGCTGCCCTGGTTCCTTTTAGGGTGGCCCAGTGGTTGGGCAGGATGATCGGCCTTTACAACTGGCTGCTGCACACTCGTGCCGCGCAGGTGACTGAGGTGAATGTAACGGTGTGTCTACCGGAAATGGATGAAAGGGCACGTCAGCAATTGACCAAGAGCAGCCTGATGGAAACAGGCAAGACGATGATGGAAACAGCATCCATTTGGATGGGTAGCATCGAAAGAAATCTCCGTAGAATCAGGAAGGTTAGCGGAGAAGATATTCTCACAGAGGCGCTCAGCCAGAAGCGTGGCGTGATCCTAATTCTCCCCCACCTGGGTAATTGGGAGCTGTTCAATCTGTTCTATGGTGCGCGCGGGACCATGACGGCGCTCTATCAACCTCCAAGAGAGGAAGCACTGCATAATCTGATCAGGAAAGTTCGCAACAGAGGCGGCAATAGGATGGTTCCTCCCACCCGCAAGGGGCTGGCGCAACTGTATCGGACTTTGGCGCAAGGAGGAGTAGTGACCATACTTCCCGATCAGGTACCTGCTACTGGCACCTATGCGAACTTTTTCGGGGTGCAGGCCCTCACGGACATGCTGATTCCAAGACTCGTGAAACGCACCGGAGCCCGAGTGGTCTGCGTATATGTAAAGCGCTTGACCGGAGGCACCGGCTTTGAAGTGGTATTCCGACCGTCTCATCCCGATATCGACTCCTCGGATATGAAGGTGTCGGTCAATGGGGTGAATGCAAGCATCGAGGCCTGTGTGAGAGAGATTCCCGAACAGTACCAGTGGGAGTACAAACGCTTTAGAGAACGTCCGAAGGGAGAACCAAAACTGTATCAGTTCAGGAAGGGCCCTCCTGAGGAGATGCGTCATCAGTGACGACGGCCGAGCTCTTTTCTGCAACCAGATAAGCCTGATTTCTCAAGTCGGTATCGCCGAAGCCTGAGTCTTCACGGTAACCACGTAGGATCAACCGCGGGAACAGGCGCAACAGTTCATTTTCTTCAAGTAGGTAGTCCGGGTTACTGGGACCAACTGAATCCACTTTATTCCGGTTGAAGGTCTGATAAAACAGCAAGCCTTCCGGTCTTAGCGATCGAGCAATTGCCGGACAGAGCAATCGATCCAAAAAGTGACTGACAACAATCACATCAAAACGGTTTTCTTCAGGAGGATCGAGGCTGACGTCCCGTTGCTGCGTCTGGATCAGAATCTCATGTTGGGCTGCAAAATCGTTGAGTTTTTCAAGCGCAATGGCTGAAGAATCCCAGGCGTGAACCTCGAGGCCCCGCTCAGCAAGGAACAGACCGTTAGCCCCCAAACCACAGGCCAGGTCCAGAGCAATCCCCCTAGCCGGCAACAGGTGTTGGAAATCCAGCAGCACTTTGGCGGCCGAACCAGGTTCTGAGCTTGACCGATAGCGGCTATCCCATTTATCGGAACCAGCCATTGCCGCTATTTTCTCCAGAACATGGGTGTGAATAGCACGAGCAAAGTAGAGATCTCCAGCTTCTATTTTCTCCAGAACATGGGTGTGAACAGCACGAGCAAAGTAGAGATCTCCAGCTTCTATTCTCTCCAGAACATGAGTGTGAATGGCACGAGCAAAGTAGAGATCTGCAACTCTTATTTTCTCCAGAACATGGGTGTGAACAGCACGAGCAAAGTAAAGATCTCCAGCCTTCCCAAGATCATGGTGAGAGACAGGAGCAGCTTGGCAACTGCGCTGAGATTCCCGTAATGGGTAGCCACGTCACCCAAACCGGGGCCCAGGTTGTTGAGACAGGCACCCACAGCGAAGAAAGCAGTCACAAAATCGAGACCGACTGCAAGCAGCACCAGCAGGATAGAGATGTACACGAAGATGTAGATCGCGAAGAATCCCCACACGGCATCGATGATGCTGTTGGGAATGGTGGCGCGATTCAACTTGATGGGGAATATCGCGTTCGGGTGGATCAAACGGTGTATCTCCCGTATCCCCTGTTTGCACAGCAGCATGACTCGGATGACCTTCATGCCGCCGCCTGTGGATGCAGCGCAGCCGCCGACGAACGAACCATAAAAAATGAAGTAGGGAAGCATATTTGGCCAGGCGTCGAATTGAGCTGTCGCATAGCCGGTGGTGGTAAAGATAGATACTACTTCGAATAGACTGTATCGAATGGAAGTAAAGAATCCATAAGTATGCGAGAAGAAGAAGAGGACGATAAACGTGATCACGGTGCCGGCGAACAACAAGGCCAGATAAAAGCGAACCTCCGAGTCGGCTACATAATGAGCGATCGTTCTCTCCTTGAAGGCGAAATAATGCAATCCAAAATTGATCCCGGATATCACCATAAACAGAATCGCCACGAACTCAATTAGGGGACTATTGAAATAACCAATACTGGCATCGTGGGTGGAGAAACCGCCGATAGCCACAGTTGAAAAGCTATGACAAAGGGCATCAAACCATGACATGCCCGCTATCCAATAGGCGCAGGCACAAATGAGAGTAAGCCCCAGATAGATCCACCATAAGGCCAATGCCGTCTGCTGGATCCGTGGTGTAAGTTTGCTGTCCTTTGCCGGCCCCGGCGCTTCGGCACGATAGAGTTGCATGCCGCCAACACCTAACAGGGGTAGTATCGCGACGGCCAGCACGATAATGCCCATGCCTCCCAACCACTGCAATTGCTGTCGATAATAGAGGATGGACGGTGCCAATTCGTCGATACCAGTCAGCACGGTGGCGCCGGTGGTAGTCAAGCCTGAGAAGGACTCAAAGATTGCGTCTGGTAGAGAAAGACCTAAACCTTCATCCGGAAGAAAAGGGAGAGCGCCAAACGTACCAAGTGACAGATAAAACAGCACGGTCACCACAAAGCCATCTTTGATGCTCAGCTCGGTCGTGTATTTACGCAAAATAAACCACACCACCAAGCCGGTAGAGAATGTATAACCGAACGCCTGCAGAAAGACCACACCAGCCTTGTCGTCAAACAGCAATGAAAACAGCCATGGCGGAACCATGCTGACGCAACTGAACATCATCATCAAGCTGCCGACTATTCTGAGAATGGCTCTGAAATGCATGTGCCGCTACTTGGCTAGATGGTTAGAAGAAAGAGAATGGTGCCTGGAACAGTTTTTCCACATCCTGAATTCTCTTTCTGTCCACCAAAAACAGAATGATGTGGTCGTCCGGTGCAACGATGACATCGTCGTGAGCGATGAGGACCTCGTCATCTCTAACGATAGCACCGATGGTTGTCCCCTCAGGCAGGTCGATATCCTCTATGGCTTTGCCAATCACTTTGGATGAGCGTTCATCACCGTGGGCGATGGCTTCGATCGCCTCTGCTGCACCACTGCGCAGCGTGTGGACTCTTACCACATCTCCTTTCCTTATGTGGCTGAGGATGCTCCCTAAAGTTGCCTGTTGGGGAGAGATTACGATGTCGATATCGTCACTGCGCTGAATTAGATCCACATACGCTGGATTATTAATCAAGGCGATAACCTTCCTTGCGCCGAGATCTTTGGCCAGCATGCAGGACATGATATTGACCTCATCGTCATTGGTTACAGAACAAAAGACATCTGTTTCCTCAACGTTCTCGGCCAACAGCAGATCTCGATCGGAAGCATCGCCTGCCAGCACGATGGCGTGGTCCAGCGTTTCAGACAGTTCATAGGCCCTCTGCTTACGCTGTTCGATTATGAAAACCCGATATCGTTGTTCGAGACCCCGGGCTAGGCCTGCCCCGATGTGACCACCACCTGCGATCACAATTCTCTTATATGGCCTTTCCGTACGCCGAAGCTCGCTCATTACCGCCTGAATGTCGGCACTGGCGGCGATGAAAAACACCTCATCATCCGGCTCAATCACCGTCGATCCCTCGGGAATGATGGGTCGGTCGCGACGAAAGATCGCCGCAACACGTGTATCGATCGAGGGCATGTGTTGTCTTAAGTAGCGCAGTTCCTGATCCACCAGCGGGCCGCCATAGTAAGCCTTGATGGCTACCAGCTTGACCTGCCCTGCTGCAAAATCCATCACCTGCAGAGCTCCGGGGTGATCGATTAACTGTTTAACATCTTCGGTTACGATCTGCTCAGGATTAACCAGAAAATCAACCGGCATGGCTTCGTTGCCGAATATTGCCTCCTCATGGGACAGATAGCCGGTTGCTCTGACGCGAGCTATCTTGGTAGGCGTGTGATAGACGGTGTGACCAACCTGACAAGCCATCATGTTGACTTCGTCACTGTTCGTCACCGCGATAATCATATCCGCTTCTTCCGCGCCCGCCTGCCTGAGTATATCTGGGTGGGAGGCGTGGCCTTTCACGGTTCTAATGTCGAGCCGATCCTGGAGATCGCGCAGTGTATCCCCGTCAATATCCACCACAGTGATATCGCCGGCTTCGCGGGCTAGATTCTGTGCCAGATTTCCGCCCACCTGACCAGCTCCAAGGATAATAATCTTCATAAGCGCTCAGATCGCCCCAGAGGCATAATCGTGGTCGATTGAAACCGGCTGGCTACAGCGAAGGCGGGACCGAATGAATCGGGTTCACCTCTACACCTTCTGCAGTCTCGCATAGTAAAAGCCATCGTGCCCGCCCGATTGCGGTAACAGTTGGCGTCCCACATCGACAGCCTTGCCCCAGTCGGCTGCCAGTGGCTTATCAATTGCGTCGGGGGTCTGCTGCAGGAAGCCAGTGACCACGTGCCAGTTTTCATCGGGAAACAGCGAACAGGTTGAATAGACCAGGATTCCCCCCTTTTCCAGCAACGGCCACAGGTTTGTCAGGAGTCTCAATTGTCGGGCGGCAAGCTTAGCAATATCTTCATCTGTGCGCAGCAATTTAATGTCCGGGTGTCGTCTGATGACACCGGATGCGGAACAAGGAACGTCCAGCAGAATCCGATCGAACTTTGTGCCGTCCCACCATACAGCTGTGTCGTTAGCATCGGCCAGTAATGATTGCGCTTGCAGTTCCAAACGCCGCAGATTGTCCGTGACCATGTCGAGACGTTTCTGGTCGTTGTCCAAGGCAAGCAAATTCCGCAGTGCTGGTTCCTCCTCGAGGATATGGCAGGTCTTGCCGCCGGGCGCCGCGCAGGCGTCCAAGACCTTGAGTCCAGGTTCCAGTTCAAGCAACTCGGCCGCCAGTTGAGATGCTTCATCCTGGACACTGACAGTGCCTTCCTGAAAGCCGGGAAGCGTTTCTACATCATGAGCAGAGCCGAGGGTGATACCGCGGGGTGAAAGGCTGCAGAGGCTGGCATCGACGTGTTGCCTGGCGAGCAGTTTGAAATAGTCGCGACGATCGCTTTTGCGCCCATTGACCCTCAAGGTCATGGGTGCAGGCCGATTATTAGCCTGCAAGATAGACAGATAATCCTGCGGCCAGGCGTCCTGCAGACGGCTGATCAGCCAGTGAGGATGGGCCGTCCTGGATTCGATGTCCTGCTCCACCAGCGCCAGAATAGCTTCCTTTTGCCTGAGGAACTCGCGTAACACGCCGTTGATAAGCCCTTTTGCCCATGTCTTGTTCAGCTCTTTGGCCACCTTCACCGTCTCGGTCACCACGGCATGATCCGGTATTCGCATGTGGATCAACTGATAAAGACCCAGCAGTATCAGCAAGCTGAGGTCGGCATTCTTGGCACTCAGCGGCTTGCTGATCAATTGCTTGGCGATGGCGGTCAGGGGCAAGTAGTAACGAAGCACCCCATAGCACAGTTCCCGTGACAGTGGACGCATGGATTCAGGCAGCTTGCTGATCTTCTCCGGCATGGCGGTGGCCAAGGAGCGTCGATCAACGATCACCCTGTGTAATACCTCCAAAGCGTGGGCTCTGACGTTCATGGATCGATGTCGGATGATCGCAAACGACTGCCGGGCAAGAACAGATCACGGCGTGCGTTCAGTAGGTCCCGTGGGTTCAATATGGCTCCTTTACCGATGGGCAGCTGCACCTTCAGCAGCTTTAGCGTTCCCGTACCACAGCGAACGAAAATGCCCTGTTTGTCAATGGCGACGACTTCGCCCGGGTGAGCACTTTCAGTCACGACATCGGCTATTTCTGCCTGCCATATTCTGACGCGGAGTGACTCAAGCCAGGTGTGGGCAACCGGATTTGGAATATAGGCACGAATGTCACGGTGGATCTGCTTGGCCGACTGTGACCAGTCGATGGCAGCCTCATCTTTGGAGAGCTTGTGTGCATAGGTGCTGTTTTTCGCTGGTTGAGGAATCGCGGCCAAGGATCCACTTTGCAGTAGATCGATCGAGTGGTTTAGCGCCGACTGGCCCAAAGCAGATAGTTTTTCCTGCAGAGAGGCCGCCGTGTCCTGCTCGCCAATGGTGCAGCTTGCCGTGTGCAGAATATCGCCGCTATCCCACCCTTCATCCATGCGCATGATCGTGACCCCAGTTTCTTCGTCGCCAGCCTGAATGGCCCTGGCGATGGGAGCGGCACCACGCCATCTGGGCAGCAGCGATGCGTGCACGTTGATGCAGCCGAACCGCGGCAGGTCCAATACCCTTTTGGGGAGCTTATGGCCATAGGCAACCACTACCATTAGGTCCGGCTGCAACGCGTCAAGGGCAGTAATCGTTGCCGCGTCCATGGCGGGTGGTTGGGAGTAGGGAATCTCTCGCTTCACGCACAGCTGTTTGACCGGACTGGCAACAGGAGTGCGGCCACGTTTGCCTGGTTTATCCGGCTGCGTAAAGACGCCCACAATCGAGCGGTTAGCCAGCAACAGCGCATCGAGGTGCTGTGCAGCAAATTCAGGCGTGCCGGCAAATACGATCCTGAAGGGTTGGCGGGCGTTCACTGAGAATCCGGACATCTCCTGTTAGCTAGTCGTCAGGCTTTCTGCTTCTGTTGCTTCAGCAGTTTCTTACGGATCAGTTGCCGTTTGACCGGCGACAGGTAATCCACCATGAGTTTTCCGACAAGATGATCCATTTCGTGTTGTATGCAAACGGCGAGCAGATCTTCTGCAGCGGCTGAGAAGGGTTCGCCATCTCGATTGATGGCGGTGTACTGGATCTTTTGCGCGCGATGAACCAGCTCGTAGAAGCCCGGCACCGACAGACATCCTTCTGAGGTCTCGATTTCCTCTTCAGCAGCAAGAATATGTGGATTGATCAGCACCAGGGGCTGGTCTCTCTCTTCGGATGTATCGATTACGATCACTTGCCGGTGGATATTAACCTGGCTGGCTGCCAGGCCGATGCCGGGCGCCGCATAGAGCGTTTCCAGCATATTGTCGATTAGCTCGATCAGTTTGCCATCCACGTTCTTCACGGCAACAGCAGTTTTTCGCAGTCGCGGATCCGGGAACTCTAAAATATCCAATACAGCCATACGGTTTTGTGACAAACCTCTAGTAATAATGCAACTTGTGCTGCTAAGATTATGATCGAATTATGAATTCAGTTTGGTGACGTCGTTCGATAGCACGGCCACCAATTAATATGGACCTATCCGGTATGATAAAGGGATTCGTGCCATGAGGAAAATTCTTCTTTGTCTGGCGTTTACGTTGCTGGTTGCAAGATCGGTACAGGCGGCAGAAGGTCTCTTGAGAGAGGTCCATCCCGATCGGTACGTAGTCAAGCAGGGAGATACCCTTTGGGACGTTGCCTCCATGTTTCTGAATGATGCCTGGATGTGGCCGGACATCTGGCAGGTCAATCCGGAAATCGAAAATCCGCACATGATATTTCCTGGCGACGTCATTATTTTGACTTACGTTGCAGGTAAGCCAGTACTCACTGTCGATCGTGGCCTCGAGACGCCGGCAACCATAACCAGACCGAGGGCGGTCGCGGCGGGCAGTACACAGAATCGCACCGTGATTTTGAAGCAACAGGTACGCGCTACACCGATCACCAGCGCGATTCCAGCGATCCCGCTGGATGCGATAGCCAGCCTGCTTACCATGGGTCGAATCGTTGAGCAGTTTACGCTGGAGGCCGCACCGCATATCCTGGCTGGGAGGGCCGACAGACTCATCTTTGGACCTGGTGACGAGTTTTATGCCAGGGGCAACTGGACCAGTAACACCTCGGTGTACGGGTTATTCAGGGAGGGGGACGTATATCTGGATCCGGAGACCAAGGAGGTCCTGGGTTTTGAAGCCCGTGAAGTAGGTCTGGCCAAGGTGATGTCAAGGGATGGTGACCTGTTGACGTTTGAGCTGACCAGCGTGACGGAGGATGTAAGAATAGGCGACCGATTGCTACCCACCGAGGAGAGACGAGTTGAGTCCACATTCTATCCTACAGCCCCGGATGAAAGCGTTGTAGGTGTCATCATGAATGTGATGGGAGGGGTCACCCAGGTGGGGCGCAACAATGTGGTCGTCATCAACAAAGGTACAACGAACGGGCTCAAAGTAGGCAATGTCCTGGCGATATATAAGAGCGGCACCGTGGTGCGCGACCGAGTTGCCCATGACAGAGTGCAGTTGCCGGTGGAGAGATCCGGGTTGATGATGCTGTTCCGGATTTTTGATAAGATGAGCTATGGGTTGGTGTTGCGAACGGTAGAACCGTTACGAGTGGGCGACCAAGTTACCAATCCGTGACTCAGATCCTGGTTCATCGCATCACAGGAAGTGATGCCCCCACATCAGGGAAGATGTTTTGCAAGATATTGACCATTGGTTGGCCCTGCACACGGTAGATGGCATTGGCCCTACCCTATTTCGACGTCTCCTCGACCGGTTCGGTTCTCCCCGGGAGGCGTTTCTGGAACGTTCCAGCAGTGCCTTGCTGGCGATCGGCCTCTCCTCCCACAGCATCGAGCAGATGCGCAGGTTCTCGGATCTACAGAGGCAGGTAGCGAAAGATCTCCAGTGGCTGTCAGACCCTAACCATCATCTCTTGACGATTCAGGACAGTAACTA